>Ga0190363_1000047_pt1 | contig 64609 bp, 61 predicted proteins | sample 48721867_MG_FD_161272 | JGI IMG/M metagenome (GOLD analysis project Ga0190363, IMG submission 161272) | Hydrothermal vent microbial mat bacterial communities from Southern Trench, Guaymas Basin, Mexico - 4872-18-6-7_MG | ecosystem: Environmental > Aquatic > Marine > Hydrothermal vents >...
ATCATCCATTGAAATGGCAACCTTATCTCCGGTTTTTGCTTCATTTATATTTTCACCACTGAACTGGATCTCCTTTATTTCTCCTATGAGCTCTTTTCCCTTTCGCAGTTTATACCTTGGCTTTATAATGCCTTTCAGAACTTCAACACCGAAGATAGCAGGTTTGCTCTGTCTGAAGATATAGCCCGGAAGAACTCTTATCCTTCCAGGTCTCGTAACCGAAGCCAAAAGCATTTCTTCTTTTCTTTTCTGCTTTTCTTTCTGCCACCTTTCAAAATCTTCCACAAGCTTGTATATCACGTTGGATTTGAATATCTTCACATTATTATCCTTTGCTATTTTCTCAACTTCCGGCGGAATTTTTACACCAAAAGCAAAAATCAAGGGCTCTGAGAAAGCCTTTATCTCCATGATATCGCTTTTATTCACATCACCTACAAGCGCCTTTCTTATTGAAATGTTCATCTCTCTGAATGTTTTTATCAGTGCCTCAAGACTTCCAAGTGTGTCCGCTTTGAGTATCACACCTTCTTTCTCTGTCTGTATTTCAACCTCAGAAACCTCGCTTTCAACCTCTCTTATACATTCTTCTATGTCCCCTTCCTTGCCTGTGGCTCTGATGGGAGAACCTGCTATTGCTTTATCCAAATTGGGTGCTGCTACTTTTACACCAGCAGCAGCGCGTACCCTTTCCACTGAAATGAAGTCCTTTTCTGATCTTAATTCTCTCAGGGGTTTTGGTTCCAGAAGAGCCTTTATTTTTGTAACAATTGTTTCCCTTCCACCTATGATAATGTAATCCCCTCTTTTCATCTCACCATCATAGAGAATAACATCTATTGTTGTTCCCAATCCCCGGTATTCCTTAACCTCAAGAATTGTTCCTTTTCCCCTATCGCTTTGAATCTCAAGCCTGTCTTTGAGAAACTTTTCTGATATCCCTTCTATTGTTACAAGAAGATCCGGAATGCCCTCTCCTGTAACACCAGAAACAGGGACTATTGCTACTTGCTTTGTGAAATCCCTAACCCTGTCATATCTTTCTGACTGAAAACCTCTTTCAGCAAGCTGACCCACGAGTGTGTAAACTTTGTTTTCAAGTTCCTCTACAACCCTAGAAGGCTGTAGATTTATTGAATCTATAAAGCATGCATCGTTATGTGGAATCCATCCAGAAATCTTATCTATCTTTGTTGCTGCCACAATAAAAGGTGTTTTGAACTGTTTCAAAAAATTTATGGATTCATCTGTTTGCGGTTTAAATCCTTCATTGATATCAATAACAAGAACTGCAAGATCGGCTATCGCACCACCACGCTTTCTCAAAGTTGTGAATGCTTCGTGTCCTGGAGAATCTATCCATAAAAATCCCGGGAGGCTAAGATCGATCTTGATTTTTTGAAGAAGTGGTTGGCATATTTTTCTTATAACATCCATCGGGATATAGCTTGCAGAGATGTGCTGGGTTATAAGACCTGGTTCGGATTTTGCAACAGCACTTCCTCTTATTTTATCTAGCAGTGTGGTTTTTCCGTGATCAACATGACCCAAATTTACCAATATGGGCGAACGTGTTTTATCTTCCATAAATAACACCTTGTAAAAATTTTAGGTAATATTAAGCTTTCGATGCTTTAAAAAAGAATTATCACACTACTTTCGGACCTTTGAAATAACCTTCTTCTTTGTTTCTCGTGTTCGATAGGGCTTCCCTTTGCAAGAGACTTTTTTCTATTTTATCCTCTCTTGTTTTTTCCTTGAGATTTATTGGGTGAAATGAAGGTGATATGCCGGAAGTATCAACTCTTTGAAGAACTCTAAAAGCCTCAAGTACAGCAGAGAGCTCCTTAGAAAACCTTTTTACTTCATCCTCAGAGAGTGTTAATCTTGCAAGGGAGGCGATTCTTTCCACAGTTTCCTTATCCAGAAATGTTTTGGTCATGGTTTCGTCCTTCATTCACTTTAATTTTTGATTTTAAAATATTTAATGCTTCTTCTGCTTTGCCCTCCAGCAAAAACTCAAAAACATTTTCAAACACAGGAATATCCAGTCCTGATCGTGCTATGTTTTCTCTCAAAAGTTTTTTTCCCAGCTCTTCAACAGAAAGTTTGTGCTCCTCAACAGTTTTGAAACCGAACCCTTCCTTACAAGAAGGGGATTTTTTAAACGAAAGTATTGCATGATTGCTGTATCTTTTTGCAATGTAATTCAAATCTATACTGCTGTCTTTGAGCAATTTTATTCTTATCACAGGTTTTTTTGCATGGTTCTGGGAGATGATGTTTTTTATAATCGATGTGATTTTCTCCTCTGTGGCCTCTTCATTTATTTCTTCTATGTGTATTTTTCTCTGATTCTCAAACTCCACAAATTCCAGTGTTTTTTCCGGATCACGCGTATCAAACTTCCAGAAACCCTTGGGCTTTAGTGCTTCTTTTGTTATCTGAGTTACTATAAATGATCCGGGAATGAGAAACAGGGAATCGCGATGCTTGTATTTCATGGCTTCGTGAATATGACCGCAAATGTAAATATCAAATCCTTTTGGTAATTTTTCTATGTCTGTAAGATGCTCTGCATACATAAATGGTTTTAAGGATTGGTGAAGCATCAAAATATTGAAACATCCCCTTACCGGTTTCGGATTCCAGTTCTGAAGGACGGATTCGGTGTAGTGGTCAGGAACACCAGACATTCCGTGAACGCAAATTCTTTCATTATTCTTTTCCAGAATTATGCTACTGCAATGCAGATGAATGAGAAATCCGGCTTTCTCCAAAGCTTCTACTGGGTTGATAAATCCTTTTACCCTTCTTTCATGTGTTCCGTGAATCGCAATAACAGGAATACCTTTTTCATGTATAGGAGAGAGTTCTTTTACATCTTTATTTATACCTTCCACAATTTTCACATCATTATCTACAAGAAGCGATTCCATAAGTATTTCCATCGCCCTTGCCAAAACATCAGTTCCCGGATTTCTTGAATCGAACATGTCTCCTGCTATGAGAATTACGTCACAGTCCAGACTTTTTTTCATAGCTTCTTTAAAAGAATCGAACGCATCATACCATAATTCTGTGTTTGTACCGAATCCGAGATGTATATCGGAAAATACAGCAATTTTCATAGTATTTTGATTTGCAAATGAGATTTATATTTTAAATTACTTCTATTTGATCCTCTGTAAATCCGAGTTTTACGAGAAGTTGTTTTGCTTTTTGTTTATGATTTCCCTGAAGTTCTATCACACTATTTTTTATGGTTCCGCCGCATGCGAGCTTTGTTTTAAGTTCCTTTAATATTTTTTTGGTGTTCACATCCTTTCCTATACCTTCTATTATTGTTATGGTTTTTCCGTATCTTTTATTTGTTGTAGAAATCTTTATTTTCTCTCCTTCCTTTGCTATCGTTTCACATACACAAAGGTCCTTCGGTAAGCCACACTTTTCACATATTGTTGCCATTAGTTATTTTCCCCCCTTTGTTTTTCACGAATAACCGTAAGAATACGGGCTATTGTTTTTTTCATTTCTCGGATTTTTCCTGGAGAAGTGGCATTTGCACCTATATATATGTTTGCCTTTTCCTTTGCCAGCTCTAATTCAATCTCATTAAGTTTTGCCTGTAGTGTTTTCATATCAAGCTTTCTTATATCCCTGACTTTCATCACAGTCATCTGCTCACCTTAATATTGAATTGAAGTATTTAAAAAATTATTTCCTTTTTTCTTTATCTCTTTCCTCAAACTCTTCTGTTTTCTCTTCTTCGGATGCTGTTTCAAGTTCTTTCTCCAGTTCTTTTTCTATATCCTCCTCTGTTTTCTTTTCTTCTTCTCTTTTCTCAACGACCTCTCCTGTGATTTCCTGGAACTTCTTCATTATCCTTACCTTTACTCCTATTTTTCCTGGTTTGGTGTCCGCTTCTTCAAAACCGTAATCCACAAGTTCCTTTGCAGGTTGACCGCAGTGCTTTATGTATCCATCTGTGAACTTTGCTGTCATTGCTTTTCCTCCGGTAAGTTTTCCTGATATTATAATTTCTGCTCCCACAGCACCCGCATCCATTATCCTCTTAAGCATAATATTGCCTATTTTCTTGTAATTATAACCTTTCTCTATTGCAGAAGCTATCTGTTTTGCAACGATTTTCGCATCCAGGTTGGGATTTGCCACCACTTTCACATCAATCTGCGGATTCTCCAAACCGAATTTTCTTTTTATCGCCTCTGTCATTTCCGCTATGTTTTTTCCACCTCTTCCTATAATCCTTCCGGGTTTATGTGTGTAAATTATCACTTTTATGCCCAAGGGTGTTCTTTGCAGTTCTGTTCTCGAATAATCACCCTGCGGAAACTGCTTTCTTATAAAATCCTCTATTTCTACTTCTTTGATTACCTGCTGGATGAAATATCTTTTCAGCAACATACTCATCAGCCTCATTTTTTCATCAAAACTATCTGTATATTTGTCATTTTCATTTTTTCTCCCCTTCTTTTAAGGTTTCTCGGTCTTCTAAATGTAAATCCCTTGTGCGCGGATGCGTGAATGATCATTCTGGATACATCCATACCCTTATATTCCGCATTGTTTTCAGCGTGTTTCAAAAGGGAAAGAAGTTCCTTTGAAATTTTTGTATAGTATTTTCCATCAAGACTCCTCTTTTGATTTATCAGGTCTTCCAGGAGTTTTTTACCCTTTTCCAGAGTCATGCCTGTGATTTTTCTGCATACGATTTTGGAATATTTAGTGGATATCTTCAATGCCCTTCCGTACGCCTTTACACACTTTGCAGGATTGGGATTGAATGTGTACTTTGCCATAATATCACTTTAATTACTTAAGTGGAACATATTTGGATGACCTTGTTGCACCGAATCCTGGAGCTGAGTGCTTCACACGCTTTCTTGTAAGAGCAAACTCTCCAAGGCGGTGGCCGAGCATTTCAGGTTTTATCTCCACGGGTACAAATTCCTTTCCGTTATAAACACCGATTTTTACTCCTACCATTTCTGGTATTATAACCATGTCTCTGCAATGTGTTCGATGGAACTTTTGGGGGTTTTTTCTTATTTTGAGGAGGAGTTTTTTCTGGATTTCTGTGAGCCCTCTCTTAAGCGCTCTTCTACTTCTTGCGGGTATCAACTCGGCAAATTCCTCTAAGGACATCTGCTTGAGTTCTTCCAGTGTTTTTCCCTTATACACGAATCTTGCCATTTTTAAACCCCCTTATCAAACCTTATATAAGTATTATAAAAACTTTTACCTCTTCTTCCTTCCGGTTCTTCTCGCGGCAAGTGAACCCACCTTTCTTCCTGGAGGAGCATTTCTCGAAACTGTTTTGTGTTTTCCTAATCCCGTGTATCCACCACCAAATGGGTGATCAACAGCGTTCATTGCAACTCCGGATGTTCTTGGGTACAGTTTTCCTCTTCTGTGCATCATTATCCATTTCTTACCAGCCTTCAATATTGGTTTTTCCTTTCTTCCCTCACCCGCTGGTACACCTACAGTTACCATGCAGTCCGGGTGCAACTTCTTGATTTTCTTTGAGGGCAGTTGTACTATACATTCTTTTTCGGTTTTTGAAACCACAATAGCCGCTGAACCTGCGGCTCTGCAAAGTTTAGGTCCTGAGCTTGGATACGTTTCTATTGCGAAAACCGTTGTTCCTTCAGGCACCTGAGAAAGAGGCATGATATATTTTTCTACATTTTCCCCAACTTTCAGACCTTCTGGAGCAATTACATAACCTGTGCTGTTGTCTTCATAGACTACTTCAGCAATTGGTGCGGTGCTTATAGGATTATTAACTATATCCACAACCTTGCCTTTCATGTTCTTATAGCTAAGAACGGGTTTGAATTTGTAGTTTGGAATCCTGTATGTCGGTGACCCTCTTCCTCTTCTCTGCTGAATTATACGCTTTCCCATATCAAACACCTCATATTATTCCTAATCTGGATGCTATCTCAGCTGCGGAGTGATCGGGATGGAGCTTAATATATGCTTTCTTCTGACCCTCCCGTGTTATCTCCACATTCACCTTTTTAACCCTTACATCGAACAACTTTTCCACTTCTTCCTTTATATCCTTTTTGCGGGCATTTCTCTTTACTATAAACACCAGTTTATTTTCAGTCTCTATTGTGTTCATCGATTTCTCTGCAAGATGCGGATACATGAGCACGTTCCATCCTTTCTGTTTCAGAATCTTTTTATTCATATCATTCACCTATATTCTCAAGTTTTGTTAATGCAGATTCTGTCCATATACACAGCCTTCCGGGCTTGCTTCCAGGTGCAAGTTTTTCCACCGTTAAATTCTCTACCTCAGTAACTTCGATACCCGGAATGTTTCTCGCTGCTCTGAATATGCCTTTATCCTCACTAATAATAATGAGAGGTCCTCTTTTCTTTTTGTGTTTTCTGCCTCTGTTCTTTCCTTTTCCCGCTCTTACCTTTTTTTCTTTGATTCTTTCCAGTTCTTCGGAAAAACCGAATTTTTCGAGTACTTCACGAACCTTCTTTACTCTTTTTATTTCCTGAAATTTATCTTCAAGCACGAGGGGTAAGTGTTTTATCGATTTTATTTTATGGCCTCGAGAGAGCACGAGATCCTTTTTTATTGTGGCTGAAAGAGCTGAAAATAAGGCTTTAAGCCTTTCCTTTTTGTTTATTTTCTTTTTCCATATCTTTTCTGCCTTTGGAGGATGAGCCTTTCTTCCCTTTACAGCCTGGGGGACAAATCTTGCGGTCATGTAAAGAAATCCTGGATGGTGAATCCTTTTCATTCTTGCCATCTCTCTGTTCATCATACTGTGCCTTATTCCCCTTCTTCCATGGTAGTGAGCAGAGGTTCTTTTACCTGCAAGTGGATCAACACCATAGGGTTGTCTCTTGGCTGCTTGCTCCGCACTCACAGCCCTTCTTATCAGGTCTTCCCTTACGGTTTCAGAGAAAACTCTGGCAATGTCTACATTTTTCTTTACCTCTCCTTTAAGGCTGTACACAGGTATTTTCATGTTTATCGCCTGTTTGATTTTTGTATGCAATGTATATTCTACATATATATATTTAAATTATTGGGTCAGTTGAGTCAGAAACATGGTCTGGCAGGCTATTTTATCCATGTTACATCTACTTCATCTGTTCTTTCTCTTGGTTTTATATCTACAGGCTCTTTGCAGCCAGAAGATTTATATATCAAGATTCCCGTCCATGCTATCATCGCACCGTTATCACCAGCGAGTTCTTTAGGAACCGTATAAAATTTTGCTCCCCTTTCTTTACACATTATCGATAGCATTTCTCTCAGACGTGAATTTGCTGCAACACCACCCGTCAGGATAACCTCTTCTTTTCTGGTATGTGCCAGAGCACGTTCGGTAACCTCGGTAAGCATGGAAAATAGGGTTTCTTGGAATGAAAAGCATAAATCTTCCAGCTTTTCGCCCCTCTCCAGTTTTCTTATCGCATCTGTAACGATACCTGAAAAGGAAAGATCCATGCCTTTTACGGTATAAGGAAGTTCAATATATCCATGATAGCCTTGGAATTTTCTTTTTTTCTCAACCCTTCTTGCCAAGTCTTCTATCTTGGGACCTGCTGGAAATTCAAGACCGGCTGCTCTTCCGAATTTATCCAGGGCGTTACCAACACCGATATCCATGGATTCTCCGAAGCACCTATATCTTCCTTCAACAAAAGAAATAATCTGGGTATTGCCTCCGGAAACATAAAGTACGACAGGATCCCTCGCCTCTGTGGCAAGGCGTGATATCTCTATGTGGGCAATACAATGGTTGACCCCAATAAGGGGCAAAGCATTCTCCTGTGAAAGTTTTTTGGCAATGTTCACGCCAACATGAAGACAGGGTGGAAGTCCAGGACCGTGTGAAACAGAAATAACATCTATATCTTTCATATTCACATCTGCCTTCTTCAATGAGGTTTCAATTACATTCCGAAAAACTTTTTTATGATGCTCTGCTGCATCGATTGGTTTTATTCCCCACCCCTGTGGTGGTCTATAAGTGTCAAGAACATTCGAGAGAATTTTGCCTTTTTCGGAAACCACACCTGCTCCGAATGTGTGTGCGGTGCTCTCTATACCCAAACACAACATGAAACTCACCTGTAAAGAACGAGGGAAAATTTTGCTATGGTGCTGTTCAGCAGTACATATCTCTCTACGGGTACTATTATACTTTTATTCTCTGGATACACACCTTTTTCAAGATATGTTCCGTTCAGCATAATGATTGATCCATTGAGTTCCGTTATTTTCAGATAAAATTCGCTTTCTTTTAGACCAAGAAGTTCTTTTATTTTTTCATAATCTAAAGAAAAAAACATTTTTACTTTACTTTCATTGAGCACATTTTCTTTCATTGCGAGTCCGAGAGACTGAACTGTGCTTTCGTTCCAGTTTTCCGGAAATCCGGGGATTCTGAGAAGTGTATCGGACACAAGAAGTGCAGCAGTTTCCATTTCTTCCATTGTCATTCTTTCTGCATTCTTCTGATTCAAATAGTTCCAAGATATCATAAGTGTGGTAAAAATAAGAAAGAATACTATGACAGAAGCTATGAAATCAGTGGACCATATCTGTGCTTTCATGTTTCCCTTCACCTACAGAATTATTATCATGCCATTGCTGTTGTAAAGAGTGTTCATGCCTTTTTTTATAGTTCCCGTAATATTCGATGTGAGAAGCGGTTTAAAATAGGTTTTGTTTTGCACAGTAAGAACAACAAAATTTGATTGAATGAAAACACTATAGTTGTTTCCCAAAATTTTTTCAGGAAGTGTCAGATTTGCTTGAAAACCGTTTCCTTCAACAACAACCAGATTTATTTTTCTGGAAATCTCATTGACAACCTTGCCTGCTTCCATATCCATTCTCAGCATGTTATCAAATTGTATTTGATTCACGCTGAAAAAAACCGCTATTGAAAAAGCTGTCATGAACAGCAGAAGAAGTATCACATACTCGACAGAAGCTTGGGATTTGTTTTTCATGCTTTCCATAGTTCGCATGCTTTGCATACCTCTCCTGACGCGGGTTCTCCACACTTTTTGCATTTCAATATCTCTCCTTCTTTGAACACGGAGGCTTTTCTTATGTATGGTACGATTTTATCAAACGCGTAAAGTATTGTATATTTTGTTCCTGGATATTTTTTCTCAAGATTGTTTATAAAATCTCTGACATCAAATCTTATACCTGAGGCATAGGGACATTCATCCCAGGATATATCCATGTTTTTCAGCATTATATAAAGCGCTATCTCCTTTTCCGGTATCTCTCTTAAGGGTTTTATTCTGGGAATGAACATCTTGCCATGCTTTTTTCTTATTGAAAAATCTGTTACAGGACCGAGTCTGCCTGCTCTGAGAATATCTCCACGAATGTAATTCATGATTATACTCTGGACCTCATCATCGAGATTGTGTCCTGTGCATATCTTTGTTGCTCCCAACTCCCTTGCTTTCAGATTCAACACATATCTTCTTCCCACACCGCAATAGGTGCACGGTTCCTTTATTTCACAATTCTTTATTTCCTTTACCTTCTGATCAAGAGTTTTACCAAAAAAATCTTTAAAAGAAAAAACATAATGTTCGATTCCGAGTTCTTTGCAGAGTTTCTTTGCAGCTTTTATCGTTTTGGGTCTGTAAGAGGATATGCCTTCATCTATCGTTATTGCGAACATTTCCATATCCCTTCTGGGAGAAATAATCTCATGCATCAAATACAGAACAGCAGAAGAATCCTTGCCACCGGAAAGTGCAAAAGCTATTCTATCTCCAGGTCTTATGAGCTTGTTATTTCTAACGGTTCTTTTTACTTTTTTCTCTATCGATTTCAGAAAACATTTTTTGCAAAGAGCGCTTCCCTCAAATCTTCTGTAATAGACAGCTCTTCTTCCGCATCTGCATTTCATGGTCTTTTTTATAGAGGAAAGAATTTAAATTATCCTCCTGAAACCACATCCATGATTTTTAATTTATCTCCATTTTTTATTCTTTCATCTTCGGGGACGATCTCTCCGTTTTTGCTTACTATCACCGCCTCTCGATTTATTCCCAAGTTTTCGAGGACCTCTTCTATAGTAGAGGTGTTTTTTATCTTGAGATTTTTCTTTTTTCCCCGATACGATACCTCGATCGCTATCATAATCCGTCCTCTGTAAAGTAGAGATGTTTTATAACATTGCAGGACTTAGGATAAATCATTAATCCGTCTCCTCTGTATGGAAACATCCAGCATAATTTAGGTCTGATATTGTATATTGAGCATTTATTATCCTTTGTTAAAAATATACATCTCTCGTTCTTATCTGTAGGTAAAATCATCTCTCCCTTTCTGAACAAAAGTATTCCGCTTTCTGTATAATAATCTTCTTCAATCTCCTCCACAGCATCTATTATATCATTCCTGCCTAGCGCCTTCCATAATTCCAGATCTTCGGGGGTTACAAGAATTCCTTTCTGGTTTTTGCAGCACTCTCCGCACTTATTGCAATATTCCTCAAACATGGTGAAAAATTAACAGAGGTTGTTTTATAAATATTTCTTTTTCAATGGAATATAGAGAAGCAGTGTAACAATTGCCGGGGTGGCGGAACGGCTAACGCGCGTGGCTCGAGTTAATTTCCTGCAAGAAACCACGTGGGGCTTTGCCCCGTGCAGGTTCGAATCTTCGCAGAGAATTAGAATAAGCTATTCATTATGTTCATCTCACTGTCTCTGCGAGGAATAGAAAATCCTGCCCCCGGCGCTTTTGATATCTCAGGAAATATCACAAAAGCTTAATAAATGCTGATTATAAATTCAATTTTGAGAGGGTTGGTGGTCTAGCGGTTAGGACGCCGCCTTCACACGGCGGAGATCCCCGGTTCGAATCCGGGCCGACCCATGAATTTTACTTCTTTAAGAGCAGATCACTATATTTATAAATATGATAAAACTAAAACTTCCCAATGGGCCGGTGGTCTAGTGGTTATGACACCGCCTTGACGTGGCGGGGGTCGCAGGTTCGAATCCTGCCCGGCCCACTCCCAGAATGTGTACATACATATTCTGGGATGTTGGGATATGCTCCCGTCGTCTAGCCCGGTCAAACCACATCCGCGTGAGGAGTGGTGACTATGGATACAGGCCTTTCGAGATATCACTCGAAAGAGTTGAGACCGTAAGGTCTATGAAAGATCAAAGAAAGCCTGTGACGCGGGTTCAAAATTCAAGCAGGTTTTGCCTGTAGTGGATGAAACTCCCGCCGGGAGCATATCTTGGGAATGCGGAGGTGCCCGAGCGGTCAAAGGGGCAGGGCTTAGGACCCTGTGGCTTAGAACCCTTTCGATGTCTCACGGAGGGTGAGAATTGCCTTCGGGGGTTCGAATTAAGGGAGAATGTCCTCCCTTTAAGAGAATCCTCCCCTCCGCATTTTCCTTTAGATGCGGGGGTGCCCGAGTGGTTAAAGGGGCAGGACTCAAGAATGAAAAGCTTGAGAGCTGATAGAGGATGATGATTGAGAAATCCTGTGGCTTAGAACTCTTCACAGGAGCTAACACTTCCTAAAATATGGAAGTGTGTGAAGAGTGGGAAGTGCCTTCGCCGGTTCGAAAACAAGCCTTCTTTGGAAAAGAAGCTTGAATCCGAAAATCCGGCCCCCCGCATTAATATTTAAATATTCTAATCATCAGAAAGATGTAATATTCAAAAGAGTGAAACCATGAAAATCAGAAGCAAAAACCCTGTAAAAGCAGAGTTGATAAAGAACCTGTATAGAAAAGGAATAGAGGAAGACATGCCTGTATGGAAAGCTGTAGCAAGGGCTTTAAACAGGCCTAGAAGAAAACAACATGAAGTAAATCTTTATCGTATTGAAAAGTATGCAAAACCGGATGAGATCGTGATTGTTCCCGGAGTGGTCCTTGGCGGAGGAGAAATAACAAAAAACATAACAATTGTGGCGGATAAATTTTCAAAATCAGCAAGAGAAAAAATAAAAAACGCTGGTGGAAAATGTATGAGTATTTGGGAATTTGTTGAGAATTACAAGGGGAGAGAAAAAATAAGAATAATAGGGTAATAGGTATGGAAGAGCTTATAATAGATGCTGAGAATCATGTGCTGGGAAGGATGGCCTCAAGAATAGCAAAAGAGCTTTTGAAGGGTAAAAAGGTAATTGTTATAAACGCTGAAAAGGCTGTGGTTTCAGGAAACCCCGGTTACAACATACAGGTGTTCCGTGAAAAGATAAGCAGAGGTGATCCGTATCACGGACCTTTTTATCCGAGAAGACCTGATGATATAGTTAAAAGGGTTGTAAAGGGGATGCTTCCAAAGAAATCCAGGGGAAGAGAAGCTCTGAAAAGATTAAAGGTATATGTTTCTATTCCTGAAGGTCTTTCTGGTACACCAAAAAAAATTGAAGAAGCTGAAAATAAATTAAAATGTAAATATATAACCTTAGAGAAAATATCTGAAAGTCTTGGTGTGAAGAAAACATGGTGATATGGGGAGAAGTATGAAAAAAGAGAAGGGTGTTGAAAAGAAAATCGTATTCACCACAGGTAAAAGGAAAAGAGCAGTTGCCAGAGCAACATTTAGACCGGGTTCTGGAAGGGTAAAAATAAATTCAATTCCTCTTGAAATCGTAAAACCTGACATGGTAAGACTTTTAATAAATGAGCCTCTTGTGCTTGCAGGGGATGGATGGAAAGGATATGATATAAAGGTAAACGTCATTGGTGGAGGTATAATGGGTCAAGCTGAAGCTGCCAGACAGGCCATAGCCAGGGGTCTGGTGGAAATCCTGGGAGAAAATGTGAAAAAGAAATTTATAGAATATGATAGAAATCTAATAGTCTACGATCCTAGAAGAACCGAACCCCACAAACCTCCCAGATCTTCACAGGGATCAAGAAGATACAAGCAAAGGAGCAAGAGATAAAAAATATTTAAAGAGAAAACAAAGGTGAATAATATGGAATTTGCAAGAATCAAGCTCGCGGGAAGGAATTATAAAGAGCTGGATGAAATTTGCAGACAGATAAAGGAAATTGCAAAAAAATACGGTATTTCTGTTAGAGGTCCTGTTCCGCTTCCTACAAAAAAGCTCAGGGTTTACACACTGAAAACACCCTGCGGTGACGGTACAGGACACGGAAATGCTACATGGGATAGATGGGAAATGAGAATTCACAGGAGGGTTATAGATATAGGCTCCAATGAAAGAGCTTTAAAACAGGTTGTGAGAATTCCCATTCCCGAAGGAGTAAAGATAGATATAGAGATGAAAGAGAAATACGAGCATCACTGATTCTAAAAATTCGACAAATATCGTTCAGAAAGTTTTTTAAATAGTAAAAAATAAAATATATTCAGTATGAGAACTCCTTTGAGTAATTGTTGGAGAAGTCTGGTTCTTTGGCTCAAAGGAGTGTATGGATTTAAGGTACTCCCCATTATTACATGTTCATAAGTGGGGATGACTCCGTTCTGGTTCTAACGGACGACCCTGAGCGTCATTCTCTCTCGGCTCGAACCCTTTATAACAACCCCAGATCATTCTCGCTCCGGGGGGTGTAAAGAGAAAATTAAATACACTTCCCGGAGATGAGAACGAGAGAGTCGTGGTCGGTCTCGGTGTTCCCACCAAAGCTCAAGGAGCGTAATCCTTTAAAATTCGGGAACACTCACCGACCACGGATTTTACTTATTCAATTTCTCTGCTATTTTCTGTATTTCAGGAAGAATTTCGTTAATGTTTTCCATAACTTCATTAATATTAGCCTGAAGTTTTTCTTTTACCTCTTTGAGTTCATCTCTTCTTTTCTCGATTATTTCCTTTGCATGGAGCTTGCTCTTTTCTATCATAACTCCTGCACCAATATCTGTTATTATTTTTTCTCCTATAAGTTTGCCATGAGCATAAAATCCGCTCCCCAAAGGTATGAGGGTTTCTCTTTCTTTTCCCCCGAGTTCATCGATAATTTCTCTTGCAAGGTTTAACCCTGCAATTCGTTCCTCTACCATTATCATTTGCTGCTTAAGCTCTTCGAGTTGATTTTGCAAGAGCTGATAAACAATAATTTTTTCTTGGTCTTTTGGTTCTATTTGTTGAGTTTTCTTTTCATCCATTCTTTCACTTATTTGCAAGAGAATTTTAAAGGTTAGTGAAGAGAGGTTTATAAAGTTTTATTGTTTTATAGCATTTTTAAATGGCCTGTAACAGCATCGATTTTTTCCTCTTCCGACGGGCCTATTCCCAAAGCTGTTATCGTTCCCGGTCTTACTTCCGTTTTTCCTGCATCTCTTATAATACAGCACGGCAAACCAGAAGCTTTTGCTTTTCTGAATATCTGCATAAGCTCTTTCAGATTCCCAACCTTTAAAATCACCTTTTTTGAACCTTCCCTTTCCCATTTAATTCTTATGCTTCTGCTTGATTGCCTATATGCTTCTAAAGAAGCGTGGGCTGCTTGAGCTGCAAGTTTTCCTTTACTGAGTTTAAGGTCCTTCCGTATTACGATTACTTGTTTATACATAGATAAAAATAAAAAAACCGAAAAATTAAATATTTGTGTTTTATGCTTTTATTGGGCGGTTCCTGTTATTCTTCCTCTATCTACCTGTTCAAGTGTCAGGCCACTGGGAACGTATTTTACAACGATTTCGTAACTATAGGGGTCACCTGCATTCAGGTTATCACAGGTAAAGGTAAATTGAGATGTTCCTCCGGCTGAGATTGTTACAGTTCCTGCTGCGGTTTCAGAGGATTCAACAGCAGATCCTCCTGATCCGCAGGTTGCAGAAACATTGTTCACTGTGATCTGTCTTCCTACCTTCTGGTTCTGGAGAATCACTGTTAGCTGGTTTGATGCACTGTCAAACTGCCACTCTCTTGGAGCTCCTAGGTTAGGAAAACCTGTTGCCTGGCTTCCTGTGTATGTTGCTGGGTTGAAAACACCTAAAGCATAAAGCGCTGCAGCCACTATTATGACAATTAAAATCGCCCATCCATATGTCATCAAATATTCCATTGCGGATTGTGCTTTCATCTTCATACGCATCTTTTTATTATTGGTTTTAGACCTATTTAAATATTTGGTTAAAAAGGAAACGCGTGTTGAATCGGTATATACTTAAGGAATTTTATTGAAATGTAAATTTTACACATATTCTGCAATATCTCCCGTGCCTGAAGGTATAACCACCTGAAATTCATCCAGAGGTATTTTCTCTATCAGAAACCGATCCTCTGGGCTTGAACGTATGAGGATTTTGTCTTTTATGGTTCTTGCAAGTTCATGGGATTTTTTGAATCCCGGTTTTATTGTGATGAAATAATCGGAATTCTTTCTCATGGCCATTACCGGACCTGAAAGTACTTTGGCTGTATTATTTTCTCTGTCTATTTTTACTCCAATGGCAAGCTTGAGCTCGATATCTCTGTACCATTCTCTTTCTCCGTAAATCATGAACGAGCCTTTGGGTAGATACTCGCCTGAAGGTGGTGACTTGGAAACCTGTTCTCTTCGTACACAGTAAACATCAATGGTTGCCAAACCCATGCTCCAGGCTTTCGAATGTGCGGCCGCAAATTCAGCTGCCTCTTTTTTCGTTTCATCGGGAACCTCCATGCCCTGAGTTTTTATGACCACGAATGCTGCTCCATGGGTAGCAGCATGAAATACAAAGTCTTTAGGCTCAGTATGTTTTTTAATCAGCATTTCATTCTGGTTTGCATCCTTTCCGCCCACAACAAGAAAGCCATCTGAAGAAAGGAACCATCTGAATTTTTCATACCATTTCCTTCTCGGTTTTTTCTGTTCAGGTTCTTGAGACTTCTGCACTGTAATGCTTTCCTTTTCTTTGGCAAACACAAACTTTTCAAAATCTGATGTTTCCAATTTTTTCCTTTCTTCTTGTGTCTCCTCAAGCTTTTTCTCATGCAGACTCTTCGCTTCCACAAGACCTTCAAGCTTCTTCTTTGCCCATTTAGCATCTTCATAATATTTTGCAGCGTTTTCTTCTGGTGTTTTTGTAATATCTATTTCAACATCAATACCGCCCAAATTCAGCACCACAACATTATCACCTTCTCTTATTTCCTTTATGGCTTCCGCTTCGGGAGAGGATTCCTGCGATATCTTTTCCTTTATCTCGGTCCAAGAAAGACCGGATTCTTTTGCTTTTCTTATACCCTCAATAACCCCTTCCACAACAGAATAATAACTGTAAATTCTATCTCCCATTTCCCTTGATTGCTTTTCTATTTTTTTCCATCTTTCTAATGCCTCATCTTGCTGTTTAACTATTCTTTCAAGTTTTTCCTTTTCTTCCTTTATTTGCTTCTCAATACTCTCCTTTACTGTTTCCACCTCACGTTTGGAAAAATATTCATCTAATGCTTCTGAAAAACTGGGCTTAAAAATCACATCTCTATTTCCATAAATTTTTAGAGGAAACGGTGAGACAAAATTCTCGTACACACATGGACTAAACTCTTTATCTATTTCCTGAATGGTGTTATATATTGCAACAATATCATCGGTCTTTATTTCTTTACAAAGTATATTTCCATCCACACCGCACCGCGCGCAGATTTCCTGAGCATAAACCGAACCAAATCCCAGACTCGAGGCAAGATAGGCTATAAGCTTTTTTTCTGTTCTAAAAAAGGAAGAGATAAAGGTTTCAATGTCCATTGCGAAAGGATTTAATGGTTTTGGAGGATATCTGTAGGGTATTTTTGGTTTTATTTCTCTATCCTTCCATTTCTGAATCTCCAGAGGCATTATAATATTTTTCAAGGAGTCGCAGAGTATGAAATTGCCTGAGTGGAAAAGCTCTGCAACAAAAACACATTGCTCTGTTTCTATTTCCACTATCCTGTCGAACCCTGCCTGTGTTATATTCTTTATTTTTTTGTTCATCAGGTGTTTTCGGAGAAACATGCAGAAACTTGGAGGTTCCTGAGGAGCGGGTTTTTTGTGCTTGGTAAGAAATATTTTATTCTTATCCATGTAAAGCCAGAAAGCACCTTTATTTGGAACAAAAATCTCAAAAAACAGATTTTTTGAACGCGAATCACCGTATTGATAGATTTTCCTTATAAATCCTCCAGTAATTATTTTTCTAAGCTCTCTTACAAGAAATCTTATATCCAAAGATGTCATTTCGTTTTTTGCTTCCTCGTACATAGACAGAAGTCCCTCCCAACTCTCAATTATTAATATTATTTATTCAAAAAATAAAATATGGTTGAGTTCCTTAATTTTTTATTCAATCCAGAAGCCATTTACGACCTCGCAACTGCACATTCATTTGAATTCTGGATAAGCATGGGTATAAATATTATTTTATCCACCCTTATTGGAGGAATTATTCTATCGATAATTCTGGAAATATTCGGTCATAAATTTGGAGAAAACGTCTCAGTAAAAAATGCATTCTTGGTGGTGCTTATTGTAAATCTGATTAACATGTTTGGTTTTATGGGATTACTTCTTCCGTTTGTTATTGCGATACCCTTTGGGAATGTTATTCTACCACTTCTTGTGTGGATTGTGTTTATAAAGCTCTTTTTTGGAGATTTAAGCCTTGTTCATTCAATAGCTGTAGCCCTTATTTTCTATGTAATTACACTTTTCTTCGCACCGATTATTGTGGGATATTTAGGAGGTTTTTTAGGTAACCTATTCCCTTAAAAATCTTACCCTTCTATTTTTCCATATGGAAGAAACAAAAATCTCTCTAATCGCAGGATTTGTTATGGGAATGATTGCAGCATTCCTTGTGATAGCAATATTATCTCATGCTGGTATATTCTCATCTGATAACAGTCTTAATGTGCTTGTAAAAAATTTCTGCAGAGAAAAGGGATACGATACTGGAATGTATGCACGGATACCTCAGGGTATTGAGATTACATGTATGTTGGAGAGAAGCGATGTTAAAACCAAAATGAGTTATGTTGTGATGAACGATAAAATCTTTGCATGGGTATTTTAAAGCAACCTGAATAGAAATGATGCCGGTGGCGGGATTTGAACCCGCGACCTCCAGATTTCTCACAGGGTTTAAAACCCTCAACACTCATAACCTTTGCACTTCATGTTATGAGTCTGGCGCTCTTCACGTGGTTTCAACCTAACCGCTGAGCTACACCGGCATTAGTCTTCTTTAATTTACAACTATTAATTTTTATTTTTACTCAAGAATATCCACACTGTCTATAACTCCGTCACCGTCCATATCATAGCCTCTCACAACTTTTGCAACGATTTTTTTATCAAATTTGTTACCTTCCATTATTTTTTCCAGATATTTTATCCATGCGAGAACCGCGGATTTTGTTCCCTGAAATCTTTTTCCCGCAAGCACAAGAATTTTTTTCTCTTTCTTCCAAGGATTATCTATTATAGCAATGAATCCGCATTCATCGTCCTTGTAAACCCTTCCCGAAATTTTGGATTTTATATCAAAATTTTCCTTTATATCTATGTATATCGGTAACTTGCTGTTTATTTTTTTCGTGATCATGTTCACAACAGGACCGCCAAAAAGCACAAGGTTATCTTTCAAATCCTTTTCTCTTATCTCAACATCCAGCATATAATTTGGTAGTTTTGTATGAGCACTGAATGTGCCCATGAAAAGGGCAAAGTCTATTGCACAGCAGGAATCGCTTCCCCTTGCCTTCCAAGGACCATGAGGATCGGGTGAGCCCACTATAATTTTTGCATTGAATCTACCTTCAGCAATAAAAGGTTCAAGAAGTTTATATTGCTGTGGAGGATGTATATTTATTTTGATGCTTTCTCCTCCGTCTATGCACATACCAAACGCATGATTTTTTGCTTTGTAAAATCTTGCAATTGTTCCGTGCCTTGCTTCGGTTTTTACTTCCTCTATAAGTCCTGAAGCTCTGAATCTGTTTATATAGTAATAAACTTTTTGCTCATGAATGCCCAACTTTTTCGCCACATCCTTAGGACATGCAGGAACTTTCATCTCCTGAAATATTTTCCATCCAAGAGGATTAGCAAGAACCTTCAAATCTTCCGGATTTTTAAATATTTTTATGGGCATGAGCACACTTCTTTTTTTAATATTTTTTAGAAGAAAGTATTTTGCTTTCATTTCTTCACCCTTAGTAAAAAATTTATAATATTACAAAAAATATTTTAGAAATTTTTATAAAATTTCCTTTCTTATTGCGGTGTTGAAACCCCGTCTTGTGAAAATATTTTCAATAAAGCATTTAAATAGGCTAAAGCTATCTATCCTACAGGTGTTTCTGGTGTGCGGTATAGTTGGATATATCGGAAAAAGGGATGCTGCACCTATAATTTTTAATTCACTGAAAAAACTCGAATACAGAGGTTACGATTCTTACGGATTTGCAACGGTGAAGGAAAACCGATTGTTTTTGGAAAAGAATACAGGAAAAATAAGCGAAGCAAAGGAAATAAATCTTCCAGGAAATGTGGGTATAGCGCATTCAAGGTGGGCAACTCATGGTGGTGTTACAAAAGAAAATGCACACCCTCATGTAGATTGCAAAAATTCTATAGCGATAGTTCACAATGGAATCATAGAGAATTTTCAGGAACTCAAAAAAATGTTGATGGATAAAGGACACGTTTTCAAATCCGAGACCGATAGTGAAATAATAGCACATTTGATGGAGGAAAACCTTCATTTAGGCTTTGAGGAGGCTGCAAAGAAAACAGCATTAATGCTCGAGGGAAGATATGCAATAGTAATGATATCAACAGAGCATCCGGATAAAATGATAGGCATAAGAAAGGGTTCTCCTCTCATTGTGGGTGTGAAGTCTGCAGGCGAAACCACGGAATATTTTCTCGCTTCGGATGTTCTGGCTTTTCTTGATCAGACGAAAAATGTTATGTATATAGATGATGATGAAATGGTAATTATAGATAAAAAACCGAAGTTTATCAATTTTGTGAAAAACGAAGAGGTTTGGAAAAGGCTCATAACCATAGACTGGGATGCCCAGCAGGCAGAGAAGGGAGGATATAAGCATTTCATGATAAAGGAGATAATGGAACAGAAAGATACGATAGCCAGAGCCATAAACCAGCCAGAAGAAGAAATAATGAGAATTGCAGAGGAGATAAATAAGGCTTATGGAACATTTTTCACAGGCTGTGGAACCGCAGGAAAGGTCTGCATGGCTGCGGAATATTTCTTCTCCAAAATAGCAAAAAAACATGTGAATGCAGTGTTTTCTTCAGAGTTTCCAAACTATCATCACTTCTTAACCGAAAGAACGCTTCTCATACCCATATCGCAGAGCGGTGAAACCGCTGATGTTCTTGAGGCTGTGAGAATTGCAAAGAAGAAGGGGGTAAAAATAATATCCCTTGTGAACGTAAAGGGCTCAACTTTGGACAGGGAATCGGATTATACATTTCTTATAAATGCGGGTCCTGAAAAAGCTGTGGCATCAACCAAAGCAACCACCTCCCAGCTTGCCTTGGTTATGCTTCTCGCATATGCCTGTGCAGGAAAACTCGAAGAGGGAAAAAGGCTCCTGATAGAGACTGCAGCAAAAGTTAACGACATGCTGAATCCAAGGTATGAAGATCGTATACGAAAACTTGCGGAGAAGATATACAAACAGAAAAATATTTATATAATCGGAAGGTCCCTGAACTATCCGATGGCTTTGGAGGCGGCAATAAAAATACAGGAAGTCTCCTACATACATGCTGAGGGTTTTGCCGGAGGTGAGCTCAAGCACGGACCTCTGGCTCTGATACATGAAGGTGTGCCTTGCATTGTTTTGGTTGCTAATGATGAGGCAAAGCAGGATATAATAAGCAATGCAATGGAAGTTAAAGCAAGAGGAGGCTATATAATAGGTGTTTCACCTGAAAACAATGAGATTTTCGATTACTGGATAAAGGTTCCGGATGTTGGCAATGCATCACCTATAGTGAATATAATACCTGTTCAGATACTGGCCTATCATCTTGCCATTCTCAACGGACACGATCCGGACTATCCAAGAAATCTCAGTAAAAGCGTCACGGTGAAATAAATGAAAGCGGTTGTACTTGCTGCAGGAAAATCAACAAGAACGTATCCTTTGACATTGACCAGACCGAAACCGCTTCTTGAGGTTGCAAACAAGCCCATTCTTCAACACAATCTCGAATCCTTGTCAGGCCTGATAGATGAAGTAATTCTTGTGGTTGGATACCGAAAGGAGATGATAAAAGAAAAATTCGGTGAAGAGTTTCAGGGAATTAAGCTCACATATGTGGAGCAGAGAGAGCAGCTGGGTACAGGGCATGCCCTTCTTCATGCAGAAGGATATGTTTCAGGCAGGTTTCTGGTTCTGATGGGTGATGATATATACAGTAGAAAGCTTCTGGAAGAATGTGTTGAACATGATCTCTGCGTGACCGCTCACAGAGTTAATGACCCGGAGAGATTCGGTGTGTGGATTGAGAAGGAGGGAAAGGTTTGTGGATTTGCAGAGAAGCCGAAGGAATTCGTGTCTGACCTTGCAAATACCGGTTGCTATGTTCTTGATGAGGAAATTTTTCAGGAGATAAAAAAACTTGAAAAATCTCCTCGAGGTGAATACGAGCTTAATGAGGCTGTGAATTCTTTAGCGAAATCCCGGGATGTATATGTTGTTAATGCAGATGGTTGCTGGTTTCCGGTCAGCTATCCATGGAATCTGCTTGAAGCGAATGAAAAGATTCTGGAAAATCTTAATGAAACAAAGATAGAAGGAGAGGTTGAAGAGCATGTAAAAATAAAGGGTCCTGTTGTTATTGGAAAGGGAACTCTTGTGAAGAGCGGAGCGTATATAAAGGGTCCTGTTGTTATTGGAAAGAACTGCAGGATAGGACCTAATTGTTTTATAAGACCTTATACTGCGATAGGCAACGATTGCAGAATAGGAAATGGTGTGGAGGTGAAGAATTCCATTGTTATGCATGGCAGTAAAATAAACCATCTCTCCTATATAGGAGATTCGATAATAGGATGCAATGTAAACATAGGTGGAGGAACGATAATAGCAAATCTCAGACATGATGGACAGACGGTAAAATCCTTTGTGAAGGGAGAAAAGATCGATACCTTAAGAAGAAAATTCGGTGCTGTTATAGGTGATAATGTGAAAACCGGTGTTAATACGGTTTTCTATCCAGGAAGAAAAATCTGGCCTGGAAGGTTTACATTGCCTGGAGAAATCGTGAAGAAGGATATTGTTTAGCGAAGTTAAGTAAACTTAAGTAAAATTTCAATTTAAGTTAAGTTTTTATAGAACAGATATAAATGAATAATCATGTATTTCAATATAGAACCCAAGAGTCGGATTAAGGATTTTTTTAATTACAGAACAGAATACGAAGAGATAAAAAGTGCCCTTAAGAGGGGAGAGAAAATAATCTCATTAATAGGTGTGAGAAGGGTTGGAAAAACAAGCCTTCTTAATGTGCTTTACCACGAGCTTTCGGGTCTGAAAGTCTGGATTGATGGAAGAATCATCTCGGATCCAAAAAAGGAATTGTTTTCCATAATATATGATATAGCTAAGGAGAAAAAATCAAAAATATTTGGAAAAATAGAATCTGTTGATCTTTCTGTAGGAAATGTGGGCATGAGAATAATAAGGAAGGTTGATGAGAGTTTCTTGAAGATGGAGGAAGTGATAAGAAAGGCCGGAAGAATACATGTGTTCATTGATGAAGCACAGCGAATAGGTCCCCTTCAGTTGGCCGATGTCATTTCCTATTTCTATGACAGGATTCCGAACGTGAGTTTCATAATCTCTGGAAGCGAGGTAGGTGTAATAGAGGATGTCCTAGGCGAGAGGGATGCGGCAGCACATCCACTTTTCGGAAGGCACATAGTGAAGATTGAAATGAAAAGGCTGGATAAGGAAAGGGCGAGAGAGTACCTATCCATGGGTTTCCGACAACTCAAATTCAGGATTTCCGAGGAGGAGATAAGACATGTAGTGGAAGAGTTGGACGGACTGATAGGATGGCTGACTCTTTATGGATACGAAAGGGCTGTTCTTAAAAACAGTAACGCGCTTGAGAAGACCAAGAAAATAGCGACCAAAGTCGTTGCATCAGAGCTTCAGAGTTTCCTCCAAAGGATTAGAAATAAAAAACTCTACATTACAATCATCAGAAACTCCAATCACGTTACATGGTCTCAGCTCTATTATTACGTGAGTAAGGATATGAGAAAGAAGATAAATCCCAACACTCTAACACAGGCACTTGAAAGGCTCATGAAATATTCCTTTATTATGAGAAGGGAAAACCTCTACTTCAGAGCAGATCCATTTCTACTAGATGCAACTTTTTATATTCATTAAAATAAGGACGAACCAATGAGGATATTCTGGATATTTATTTCCCTGATAGGAAAGCTTTCCGATAGGTGAGAAGAAACAACCTTCTCGGGCAAGTCTCTTACTTAATTCTATCTCTTCTGGTTCTGTAAATTTATTGTTGGCGAAATCTTTTTGCCTATCTCTTTAATAAAATGCGTTGTAGTTAGCTCTATAAAAAATTATGTACCTTTAGGTATTTCTCAAATTGAATTTTTATGGTTTGCCTCAACTTCTCTTAATTGCGATGTTTTCCTAGCCTATAAAACCGTTCTCTTCGATGCTACAAACACCAAATGGGTATGAAAAGTAAGTTTTTAAATACCCTCACCATTCTTTTACTTATGGAAAGAGGAGCCTTGTGTGCGATATGTGGAGGTCCTGCACTGCCTGCATATACATGCAGACTGTGTGGTGCTATAGTTTGTGCAAAGGATTTTTCTGTGGAAACAGGATTGTGCAGAATATGTGAGGCAAAAAGAAAACAAAAACAGAATTTATAAATCCCGATAACAATAATTATGTACCTCTGATTCGCTCGGTGAGAGATTGAGAAGGATAATGTGGATTGTTTCTGGAATAAAGGAGATTGTGATAATATGAATTTAAAGGGTATGAGGGAAAGAATAATCCTGCTGAAAAAAGAAAGGGAGGAGTGGAGAAGACGTTATGAAAATCTTGTTCGCAGGTTTTCTGATTCCATAGAGAGAAATACCAGCAAAATAAATGCCATTGAATCCTCCTTGAAAAATCTCAGAGAGAGTGTGGAGGATATAAATAAGAGGACTTTAACCGACTCTGATAGACTCAACACTCTTGAAGAAAAAATGCATGAACTCATTCTTGATATCCAAAATATATCAAAGAATCTGAAAACTAATAAAAACAATATACAGGAATTGAAAAAATTGGTAGAATTTCAGCTCAGAGACCTGGGAATGGTTGTTGAGAGATTAAAAAGGGATGTTGACATGATAGAAAGCAGGACGGATATAAAAAGATTCAAGCAAAACATGGAGTCCTATGTGGACAGTGTGATCAAATCACATGAGAGAGCCTTTGATGCGGTAGTCAAGGGAAAAGTAAAAAACATTGAAAACTATATTAACAGCCAGAAAATGAGAGATGCTGATGTAATGGAAACTGTAAAGAAGCTGAGAAATGCGATAAGCAAACAATCAGAAAAAATAAAGGAAAATAGAGAAGAGATAAAAAAGTTTAAGGAGTATGTGATAAGCTATATAAATGACCTTGTTTCTGTGTATGAAAAAAGATTTGAAAGAATGAAAAAGGATGTAAAAGAAGGGCTTGAGAAAATAAGCATTGTAAAAAAACGCCGGTGATTTGAAAGAAGATTTTTATATCCGGGTAAGATAGATTTATCATGAAGCGGTTGATTGGGGTCGTCTCAGGAAAGGGTGGTGCTGGAAAGACAACCTTTGTTTCTAATGTAGGTCTGGCTCTTACAATAATGAAGAAGAGTGTTACGGTGGTTGATGCGGATATGGAAACATCAAATCTCGGACTGCAGCTCGGCATGTATCAGTTTCCCTCTGCATTACAGGATGTCCTTTCAGGTGATATTGATATAGAAGATGCAATATACATTCATCCTTCAGGACTCAGGGTTCTGCCTTCGTATCTCTCAATGAACTATATCCAGACGTATAATCAAAACAGGTTTAAAAATACCGTGCAGAAGCTCGATGATATCGTGCTGATAGATTCCCCTCCGGGTATAGGAAGGAATGTTTCCCAGATTTTGAAGGCATGTGAAGAAGTAATCGTGGTAACGAATCCTGAAATTCCAGCTGTCACCGATGCCATGAAGGTGATAAAACTCGCCAGAAAATTAGGAAAGAGAAATATAAGCATAGTCATTAATCGCTGCACAGATTCGTATGAACTGCTGCCCGAAGAAATAGAATCGTTATGTGAGTCAAAAATACTTGGCAAAATACCGGAAGATAGGAACGTAAAGAAGAGTGTTTTCAGGAGAACACCCATTGTCGGACTTGACGAATATTCTCCTGCTTCCCTTGCATTCATGAAAATTGCTGCAGAGCTTGTGGGGGAGGAATACAAACCACCGAGATTTTTGAGAATAAGAAGGCTTTTCAGGATCGCTTAGTTTTATTAATCATCCTTGTAATTTCCTAATATGAGTTTGGATGTCTGTTTTTTTCACAAGGCTTTGCTTGGAGCATTGATAGTGATTCTTGGAATGTCTCAGATTTCTTCTGATAAGGCTCTTCTACATCAGCCGGAGATAGAGATACTGAATCCTCAGAGCTATCCTGTTGTGGGTGGAAACTGGACTGTGGCATTTATCACGAAGGGTCGAACAGATCTCATAATCTCACCTGTGGGTACAACTTTAAGCAATCATGCTGATTCTGGTTATGATTTGAGATTTGTGGAAATAAGGTGCGGGAATCTCATGCTAAATTATACATGGCTGAATGGAACGGATTCGATTCTTGTGAGGGATTATGCATGCAGTAAAACTGGATATGCAACATTCAGGGTTCTCACATCCCAGATGCATAAATTGGAATTCCGCTTTGGTGAGGATATAGAATATACAGAAAACTTCGCTGTCTACACATGCTCCTCCTGCGAAGAATGCTCTTCCTACCTCCAGAACGGAACCATGATTTCAGGAGACATTCTAAAGCTTACAGCAGATATAACCAATGCTGCAGACACCTGCATATCCTTCGGAGGAGCTGATAACATAACCTTTGACTGCAACGGTCACACAATCTCAGGAGACGGAGACCCTTACGACTACGGAATCTGGCTCAATGATTCCGATTCAGGTTCAAACAACAACACAATCAAAAACTGCGGAAACATAAGTTACTTTAGGTATGGAATCTACCTCGATTCCAGCGATAACAACACCCTCACTAATATCACCTTATACGACAATTACTACGATGGAATCCGCCTCTCCTATTCAGACCAGAACACCCTCACCAACATAACCTCAAATTATAACAATAAATACGGAATCTACCTCTTCCGTTCCTCCTTCAACACCCTTCAAAACATAACCCTCCAGGAAAATGATTACTATGACTTCTATATCTCTGCCTCCTCAGATTCTGAATGTAACAACTTCCTCCAGAACATCACAGGCTCAGGAGGAAGACCCATAGAATACTACAACTACTCCGTAAACCTTCAGGATAAAACCCTCTCAGAACTTATCCTCTGCAACGCAGACAATTCCAACCTAACAAACATAACAATCCTCGGTTCTCCAACAAAGAAAAATAACATGCTCTACCTTCTGAGAACAGAAAACACAACTCTCTCCCAAATCAATTCAAGTTACAACTATCGTGGAATCTGCCTCGACTCTTCTTCCTCCAATATTCTTACTAACATCACAGTAAATTACAACGATCGTGGAATCTACATATGCCAGAGTAACAATAACAGTCTCACCAATATCACAGCAAATTATAACTATGATGAAGGAATCCTCCTTTATGGGGATTCTGACTACAATAACATAACCTCTTCCATTATAACAAACAATGCTGAAGGTATAGGTCTTAAGGCTGCAAGTGGTGATGTAAACTGGGACCCAGAATACAATTGCATCTATAATAACTTTTTCAACAACACGCAAAACATAGAGATAGGTGACCACATAGATAACCCGAACTTTTTCAACACCAGCCTTAACTGCTCAGGTCAAACCAACATAATAGGAGGTCCCTGCATAGGAGGAAACTACTGGACAGATCCGGATGGAAACTTCTCTGATACATGCCAAGACCAGGATGGCAACGGCATCTGCGACTCAGAATACAATATCTCTGCTGATTATTCCTGGGCAAAGGATTACCTTCCTCTTTCACCCACACCAATCCACATAGAACTGCACTCCCCAGAAGACAATGCAGAAATCACCACCACAACACCCAGCTTTACCTTCACAGTATACGATGTCTACTCCACAACCTTTTCCTGCACACTCTGGATAAACAGAACAGATACAGGCTCAGGAACACCTCAGCCCTATGATGAAAATACTTCAGTGCTTAATAACACCCTCACAACCCTTACAGCCAACTCAAGTCTTCTAAAGGGTAGTTACGATTGGTGGATAAGCTGTGCCAATGCCTATGCAAAGCAAAACCAATCAGAGATCAGAAGGATAATCCTTCCAACACATTTAATATTATTCTGGGATAACGAAACTGTTGATGCACCAGAGGGCTGGACATGCATATCCTGCTCTCCAGGAGACCCATTCTACGAAAGGTTTCCCAGAGGTAATGAGAAATATGGAGCAACAGGTGGTTCTGAGACACACACACATGCCGTGATTTACGTAAACGAAACTGCATGTGTGGATACGTTATCAGCAAGGGAAGGTACTGAGTCTCACCCATCAAGCGCAAACCACACCCATGGAGGCATAAGTTCCTATTCGGTTTCAAACGCAACATCCCTGCCCTCTTACAGAAGCCTGAAGGTGATAGTGTATGACAGCGGAATCCCGACAACCATACCTGCAGGGGCCATAGCAATATTCAATGAGAGCATTCCCCCTGGCTGGAGTTTATACATAGCACAGGATGGATATTTTGTCATGGGCAACGCGAGCATATCCACAGGAGGTAATAATACACACTACCATTCTACAGTGAAGATAACGCTCAGCATAGCGAAAGGGACAGTGGGTACTGAGGTATATTCGACAGATGCAGCAATCAGTGATCATACCCACACAGGTTCTGGAGGACCAACAAGCACAGCAGATCACAGACCTCCGTTTATAAATGTCACCCTTGCGAAGGCAGAATCTGATACAGAAATACCTACAGGCCTGATAGGAATGTTCGATGGCACACCACCCTCCAACTGGATAGTGATGTCCAATCCTGGAGGGGATTTCTACAAGAGGTTCATAGTTGGTTCAACAGCATACGGAGCAACCGGAGGATCGGAAAATCACACACATGACAACCTTGTCATATCAGTAAGTTGGGCATCTGATAGCTGGGACAGGGGAAGGTCGATAGGACAGCAGGTAAGCGTAGCAGACGAGTATCACAACCATAACGTAACCGTATCGTTCAGCAACGAAAGTAACCTCCCTCCATACATAGATGTAATATTTGCATATCTATCCGATGCCAGCCCACCTGTGGCAAAGTTCGGAACGAACCCGCCTGATAACTACATCTCCTCTTCGTCCACAATTACATTCGAACTAAAGTGCTGGGATGATGTTCAGCCCGATTATCTCCAGCTCTGGTCAGACTGGTCTGGTGTGTGGTCAGCAAACCAGACCAATTCAAGCCCGATAAACAATACAGTATGGTATGTAACCGTTAGTGGCATTCCTGAAGGAGAATGGAAATGGGGAGTGTACTGCAATGATACATCAGGGAATGAGGACTGGTCTGATACAAACAGAACCCTTATAATTGATTCGACCTCGCCAAGTGTAAATCTTGAATATCCTCCAAACAATACAATAAATACAACTACAAGAGTGCCAAAGTTCATATTTAATACCAGTGATGACAGGGCATCAACCCTGAGCTGCGAGATTTTCCTCAACAGAACGGATACAGGAACCGGAATACCTAAACCCTATGGAACGGTGAATGCTCTGAATGATAGCTCAACAACCATTCAGGTGAATGAAACTCTTGCTGATGGGGATTACGAGTGGTGGATAACATGCTCTGATGGTGCAAACGAAAAGGAATCTGAAAAGAGAAGCCTCTCAATAAGATTCCCCTCCCCATCCTATGCAAACTTCGATGATCCTGAAACCACAGACTTTGAGAGTGTGGAGGATATAACCAATGTGTGCCAGCCCTTGTTAGGAAAGGTGGGCGTGTTCAGGATTGTGTGGTACGGTTGCGTGAATGCAAGCTGGGCGGATTTTGATACCTACATAACCTTCGGATATAATTTCGTGGATGTGGATTCTGCAAACCTGAATGACACATTCAATACCTCTGCAAACATCACATTTTATGGTTTAAGCTATCTCCACACCCCTGTAATATTAAGGGATGGGAAAATATGCAATCCTCCTGACTGCGTTATAACAAGCTATTCCTCTGGAACCCTTTCATTCAACGTAACCCATTTCACCAATTATTCCTCCTCAGCAAATTCCAATCTGAGTATATGGGATCAAACAGATCCTGAAGGTGGATCCAGGACGGTTTATGTGAACGAGAATGTTACATTCTTTGCGAACTACACCAACCTGACCTCCGGAGAGCCTATCAATGGATCAGGGGTTTACTGTGAGATATCCTTCAATGTAAGTCCATACGGTCCCTTCAACATGACATTCAATTCCTCCAGCCTTCTTTATGAATACAACAGGTCTTTCTCCCTGGGTGGTTTCTATTCCTGGAATGTTACCTGCAACGGATCTGTACAGGATTATGAGCCCCTCAGCGCAAATGATTCTATAACAATAAAACAGGGCTATCTCGAGGTCATGCTTGTGGAGCCTGTAGATCAGAAAAATGTTGCACAGAACACAACATTCTTGGTAAACGTGACTGTCTACTGTAGAAAGGGTTACTGCGGAAATGTAACAGGCAGAATCAGATACAACTCCACATCAAGTAATCCTGACACGGATATAAGCACAACTGAAGGTGACACTCCTTTTTACATTACGGACAATCCCAATCCCCAGAACTGCTCCGGAAATCCTTTGGACAAGGATGAATACTGTGAACTGGTATGGAATGTGAATGCTACAGGCACCATAGGATCGAGCTACAAAATCGGCGCGCTTCTTGAATCAAACATGTCATATCTGGATGATAACACCACAGATAATAATACCATTCAGATAGTGTCCTGTATTCTTGACATAACCCTTCAGTGGGATAGTATAGATTTTGGAAACCTCCAACCAGGAACAACCAACAATTCAGCTCCTGGGAATGTCAATGACAACTACAACATTACAGTGGAGTCCGTAACAACATGTAATGTTGATCTTTATATAAAGGGAACAGACCTGAACAGATCATTAAACGATAATTATTATATTCAGGTTGGAAACATAACATGGAATAATGCAACGAATGAATACAGCAGTGGTTACAGACTGGGTTATTCCTGGAATCTGCTCAAAGAGGCCGTTTCGCCATCCACAAATGTAACCATGTACTACTGGATAGATATTCCGTTCGGAATAACTGCGGATAACTATACCGGAACTCTATATATAGAAGGGGTGGAAAGTGGTGAAGAACCATAAAGTGAACTTAAACGGAAGATATGCAGTGATATTTTTGGTAATGTTAGTATTCTTCTTGATTCTATCAATACAGAATATCCATGCAGTGATACCTCTTGGTAGTGCTTATGGAAAGAAATCTATAGATATTCTGCCAGGGGATGTAACAAGCTTCAAAATACTCCTTTTCAACATTCATGAAAAACCTGGAATATATGTCAGCATGAATGTTACAGAGTTGCCAAAGGGGTTTAACATAACAATAACCCCAAAAAACTTCTATCTCCCTTATTCAGAGCCTGGAAGTTCAGAACTGGAGGAAGGATACGAGTTTCTCGGAACGGGTCATGGTGATATCAAAGCAAGAGTGGTCAGGGTTATGGTCAAAACACCGCAAAACATAGAACCAGGGAAGTATTATATAAGATTATCTGCAGTGGTAAAGGGTCCTGAAAACATACTGACAACCTCTCAGTTAAGAAGCTTTAAATTTGAAGTTAATGTAATGGGAGACCAGAATATTACAGGAATTTATCAGGAAAATGCAGAAAAAAGCAATACTTATATAAATGCAGAGAATTTTTCAGTTGGCTTGAATGATAATACATCATCAGAAATTGAGAGAAGTGTGAAGAATAAACCGGTCAGGAGGGACAGAGAGGAGCAATCAGACAGAAGAGAACCGATTGATATAGAGAACCCAGAAAACACCATCACAGGAATGATAGGTGCGGTCAGTAATATAATTAATGGTCCGTATTCATCCTCAATAATAATTCTTATAATAACCGCTGTTATTTCAGCAGCTCTCTGGTATGCTGGAAAAAATAAATAATACTAAACCTTCGGAAGGATTAACTCAGTACGCCTTTTCCTTTCTCTTAACTTCTTTACTGTTATGAACACTGCTGCACATACAAAAACTGATGCTATAAGTATATAAAGAGATATCAGTGGAAGCCGCATCTCAATCTCTTTTTTTAACGGAATTGCTTCTATTTTGGCTTTCTTTAATTCAATAACAATATACTCTATCTTTTTTCTGACGGACTCCAGTTTCTCGAGAGATTCTAAATACATGCCAAAGGAGTAGAATTTCTTTGCTATGTCGAAATCATCCCTCGCTTCATCAATCAGTTTTTTCAGTTTTGTTACGTCTGCCCCTTCAAACTCTGCAATCTTTATCTCCTTTTCCATATAATCCAAAAGCCAGGAATAATGAGATATGAGCTCTTCGCATTTCGCTTTCAAGGATGTTACAGTTATATTTGCGATTATTCTACCTTTCTTGGATATCTCTTCTGCGGATATTTCCCAGTCAATCCAGTACTCTCCAATCGGCATATTATATGGCACACTGACTTCAATAGAAAAAATCACAGAGGAGTTGATATCAAGAACTGGTACGAACGAAGATGTTATTGAAACCGACATGTTTCCTGAGTGCTTTACCGAGAGGTTAAGATTATGCAGGATAACATCACCGATGTTTACGACTTTCAGCGGGATTGTATAGTTCACTCCCTGGGGTATTTCAACAGTGTCAGGATATTCAACATAAATATTTGCTACAGGTTTGGACACCTGTATTCCAGGTTGTGGGGCTGGTGGAGGTTGAATACAAGCACCATTGCTACATCCATATTCACAGTATTCTAAAAATAACCATCTGGTTCCATCATAGGAACACACTCTTACCTCATTATCGAAACATTTTGTTTCACCTGGAATGCAGATTATCAGAACAACCTCAAAATTGTATTGTATCTCTGATAAGACGGTTCCGTTAACAACATATTTTGCATGTGCACTGTAACTACCAGTAGGAACATCAGCTGTCCATCCAAAGGTAATCCTCTTGGCTTCGGAAACAGAAAGGGAAAATGGATCTGAAACTTCTTGATGCACAGTATTGTTGGATGAATTTATTATGCTGAAAACAACCCTTCCAGATAAATTTCTATTACCACAATTTTCGGTGTTCACAGTGAAATAACTCTGCGTGCCCTGCACAACTACATCAGGATATGATGTGAAACACATGCAAGCCTTTGTCAAAGGGAATATTTCAATAGCAAATCTAATAACATTTGTCACAAAACCCGTGAATTGGTGAAAAAAAATGATAAATATCAACAAAATCAGTATCAAAAGTAAAACAGAGATTTTTGATTTTTGGAATAAACAGAAGCCGGAGGAACTTTCTGACATTTTTTCACTAATAATTATTTAGTAAACAAAAAAATAAATGAACTAATTAACGAATAAAATAAACAGTTTTGTCATTACCGTTCTACTTGCCTATGTATCGCTTGCTGTAACCGTGAGTGTTCCTGTAGTGACATCACCGCTTGCAACACCCAAGGGTATTCTTGCCCTTACCTTTATTTCAAAGCTCTCTCCTGGTAACAATGTTCCTGTGTAAACATATCCATCGTTTGTACACTTTCCAGCATCCTCATCATATTGGATGTTCCACTTAACCATCCTCACCTTGGTGCAATCCGCATCTACTACGATGCAGTACCACTGGTTGCCTATCTTTGCATCAACCAGACCATGAGTCAAGCTTCCGTCTTGTTGTAATGTATGGGAATTATCTGTAAGATTTGTATCACCACTATCTGATGGTGTATGCGGTGTGGTTCCTATATATATTGTTCCGTTGCTGCAGTTCACCAAACCGCTTTCGAGAGCCCAGAAGTATTCATTATCCGCTATCCTGAATCTTCCTACAGCCTTAGCATTCGATGGTAAGGTTAAATAATCCGGCCAATCGCTTTCATTAAACTCTACTCTGTTGACAAAATAATATGTAGTTCCTGTATCATTGCTTACTTCTAGAAAGTTTCCTGCATCCCAGTTTGTTGCTGTGGTTGTTCCGAAGGGCATGGAGCTTGGCTCTGTGGCAGTAAGATAGATACTTGTTATGTTTGATGAACCTATATTTACCAAAGAAAAATCAACTGCAGATGTTGTATTTCCTGGATATGCAGTCCAGCTGGTTGAGTTTGGCTGTATATCAATCATCACTATGGAAGAAACTGTTACATCGAATGTTGCTGTATCGGTATCAGTAGCTGCAATCACCAATCCTACAAAACACAGAAGCATGGCAGAAACGAATAATAGTGAAACAATTCTTTGTTTCATGTTATATATATAGTGGCGAGGTGATATTTAAATCTTCATGTAAGTGATTGCTTTGTTAACTTTAAAAAACCGTCTCCAAGATTTTTATTGATTTGATTCGTATATAATTCTATGTTGGATGGTAAACTTCGTGTTTTTTTCTTGAGTTCTATTGCGTTTCTGTGTATTTTTACAGGTAGTGCACAGTCGCTTTCAATAGGAGTTTCGCCGGGTTTTGTTGATTTGGGAGAAGTGAGACCGGGTTCAACCCATCTCATAGAGTTTTTCCTCATAACAGATAGTAATACCAACCTCGTAGTGGATATGATATCATCCCCGGGAAATCCTGATTTCTTCAGTTCCTCAAGACCGAGAACTGGTTATGATTTCAATCTCTCTGAGGCTTCGGAGGAATATTCTCATAGATGGGTGGAGTTCATCGAAAATCCTGTTCTTCTCCCCCCTCACAAGAAAAATTTTAGGACAAAAGCTGGCAGAACACTGCTTGCGAATAAAAGGGTGACAGTTATATTGAATATTCCTGAAAATGCAGAACCAGGATACCATTCAAGTGTTATAAGGTTTAAACCGAGGTCCGGTATTCAGGGAGCAGGACTTGGTATAGGAACAATAGCATCAGTGGAATTCAGAATAATCTTCAGAGTTTCTGGAAATGCTGTGCGATCCGGTTATATAGCAGGATTCGGTTCGAGGCGTGCAGGAGGTATGGAGGTTATTGATGTGTTTTTTAAAAATAACGGGACTGTGACCATGAGAGTGAAGGCAAGTGATATAAGAATATACGGCAACAATGAGAGTGATATAATAGCAAGGCTTAAAACAACATCAGAGTTTATCAGACCTGGACAGATAGTGGCATTACATGCATACTTGGACACTGCAAATATCAATCCCGGTATATACAACATATCGGCAAGGGTTTCATGGGAAACAGGAGATTATCAGGATACAGGTGAAATTCAAATTCATCCACCTGAAATGGAAACTACAGGAGCGGTTGTTGCACAACAGGCACCGGGGGTTTTTCCTTTTTGGGTAATCTCAATGATAATTTTGATTATATTTATAGGAATCTACTGGTGGAAAAAATGAAAAAAGATCAAAAGTTAAGGGTGGTGAAATGAATGTGAGATTTTTTACTGTTCTATTGGTTATGGGTTTAATACCTGCAGTTGCGGCTCTGGATGTTGATGTGAATGTAGAAAGTGTAATACAGGGAAGTCTTGCATGGATAAACATAAGCACAAAGCCTCCCCAGAAAATCTCAATTACATGGGAAAATATCGGTTCTGTTGGATGCGAGGTAAGAGCAAGAGCAGATTTCTATAATACTTCTAAACTTGTGTACACAGGCTGGAGCAGGGCAAAGCCTTTATGGCCAGGGAGCCATGCTGATATGGATATTTACTCGAATCTGCCTGAGGGAAACTATACAGTATATGTAAGAATATATTTTTGCAACGAGATTTTTAAATTCGGTCCATATTATTTTGAAGGAAAACCAAAGAAAAGCAAAGCCGGTAATTTTGAAATAGTAGATGTTCATACATTCGATGATTATATAGATATTTACATAAGAAGTAATCAGGATGTCAAAAATCTGATTGTAATTCCCAGTAAATACCCTGTTGGTTGGATAATGGAATCAGCAAGGATAGATTTCATGAACTCCGGACAGATAAAAAAAGCAAGAATACCGTACAGACCATCGATCTGGAAGGAATCCTCTGTTGAATTTACTTTAATCACAGAGGACGGAAATTTCATTCAAAAGAAAACAGTCCTTCTGAAAAAGGAAAAATCTCGGTCTGATGCTTTTGCTCCGTTTATTATCATTTTAATGCTTATCATTCTTCTAATAATCTATTTAAGCTATAAAATAAAATTGAACATATGGAGGGCAGGAAGAGATTAAAGGAGTTTGTTTGTAAGAATTCTGCTCTGTTTTTGATAATATGTGTTGTAATGATTGTATGCCCCCTTTCTGTCAGGGCTGAAGTTCTTCTGAGTAATATCGTACTGCATCCCGGTCCAAAAGTATGGGTTGGTGAATCTGTAACCATATCGTGCAAATGTGAAACCACCAACGGAACGGTAGAAAGGGTTTATGCTCTTGTTGACCACCCTGCTGTATCATTTTTCATTCCGCTGGAAAAATCAGAAGATTTGTATTCCAATAGTTTTATTCCCCAGCATCTCGGAACATATAACATAACAGTTGTCTGTGAAGCTGATGAATCTGAAAATAATGTCAGGAAAGAGGAATACCTGAAACTCACTGTGCAAAGGCTTGACATTAATATTCTTGATGTTCATCCAGACGTTATTTATGATGACTCGTCCCTAGAAATAACTGCAGAAATAACCAAGACGGATGATTCGGAAAGTATCATAACCAGTCCAAGGGATGTAAGTTTCTCCTATTCAGTTAATGATGGGGATTATGTAATCATACCATCAAACAGGATTTTTTTTGATAATATAAACAGACACTGGGTGATAAACCTTCCTGAACTGAAAATGTATGGAAGCATATCGCTGACGCTGAGAGTTAGTTTTGAGAACAAAACAGTTTCTGATAAGAGATATATAGATGTTTTTCCGTCTTCTGTGTTCCGTATTTCCTCTATAACTCCGAGTGAAATAAGAGGAAACGAGAACATAACCATAAAACTCGATGCATTCTATCATGATTCTCCAATACTGAGTCGCATAATAAACCGTGTTTCGGTAAGATTGAATAATCAGGATATTGAATTCCAGAGAACAGGCACTGATGAGATTGTTATAAAGGCGCCTGATCTGGCTCCTGGATCATATGAATTGATCGTCTCGGTTGATTATACAGGAGATGTTGATGATGATGGAGATAATGAAGAGATTAAATTTTCATCAAAGAAGGTGATAGAATATGTTGTTTCCTTCAGCGGAGAACTGTTCAATGCAAACGGAAAGACAGTTTCAGGGAATATTAAGTTTTATAGAAATGGCTGGTCAAAGACGATAAACCTCGGTGGTGGGAGATACTCTGGTTATCTTCCGAAGGGAAATTACTCCGTAACAGTTAATCTTCCAGGTGTTACAGCAGATTTCTATAACGTAATGATTGATCAGAATGTGAAAAATGTGATAAGATATGATTCATTCCAGAATGCGGAAATTGAAGGACTTAAGATTGCTGTTGGTATTGCGTTGGAGTTTGCACTGGAGTTTGACAGGGTGTTTATGCAGATAAAGTACGATGCATCAAAGATTGTTGATGAAACAAATATCGAGGTTTACACCTGTCGTAACTGGAATCTTGATGCGAGAATCTGTTCGGGTGTATGGGAAAGAATTGATTCGGATGTTGATGTAACAAGAAATGTTGTAAGGTTTGATTCAACCCACCTCTCAGCTTTTGTTGTTGGAGAAAGGGAAACACTGGAGATTGAAGCAGGAACTGACAGGGAGGAGTATTATCTCAATGATATTATAAAACTCAGAGGGACTGTAAGGCGAGGTGACGGAAGAGTGGTGGACAATGCAATAGTGAAATACAGATTGGGTGACGTTTCCGGGGAGACCAGAACAAACTCTGATGGTGTGTTTTCTGCAACTTTGAGAGCCCCTGACAAAGAGGGTATGCATATACTCTATATAAATGTCAGTAAATCGTTATTCAGATCAACGGGTATTACCAAGGATATTTCGATTGTGAAAAAGAGGGAACTGATGTGGGCGCTCCCAATCAAGACACAGATTCCTGAGAAAGGAGAATCCACAATCGAGGTATCGATAATAAACACCGGTCAGGAGACGATGCACAATCTTAGAATAAATGTAGAAGGAATTCCTTCCGAATGGTTTGATTTTGAACCAAAGGAGATAACTGAGATTGCCCCGGGAGATGAGAAGAAGATATACATTCATATAACTCCAATATCTCCGGAAAAGAATAGTTATACTGTGACCATGAAGGTGGAGTGTGATGAACTGGAAAAGAAAAACGCTGACAGTTTTGTTCTGAATATAAAACCTGAAGGGATTAGTGGAGAAATAAGATCATCAACACAATCGCAGTTCACAGATTTTATAGGTTCCTATCTCGCAACAAATTCTTCAACCATAGTGAACACCGCTTCCCTGTTTATATCAATCTTGATAATATCATTTCTCACGATAAGGCTCAAAAACAAGAGAAGAGATACAGGAACGTATACAAGGGAAAGCCTCATAAACCTCATGAATGGTGTGAAACTGGAAATTGTAAAGGAGAAGGAAACTAAAAGAAGGAAGAATACAAAGAGACACAGAAAGAGAACATCAAAGAAGGGTAGAAAGAAAAGATAAATCTTTTATATTCAAAGCGGAATCATATTTATTCGAAGGTTTCATATCTTCCATAAAAAATTTATAAGCAGATGCTGGGATGTCCGAATTGGTAAGGAGCACGCTTGGAGTCATGCTGGGTGGTTCCCAGCGTGAGATGATAGAAAAACAGACAGCGTGTGCCCGCAAGGGCTTGAGGGTTCGAGTCCCTCTCCCAGCGTTTTAAATAATTAAGAAAATCGTAACCGAAAGTATTACAAGCAGGAGAATACTCCATGGTGCAAGACCGGGGAATGAAGGGGGATAACCGATAATTATTTTTGCACTGTCTGTATCAATAAGACCCGGCTGTGCAACGTTTGATTGAGCTGTCATGTTCAGATAATAGGTCCCTATCTCGCTGGAATATATTCTCACAAAAAATTCTCTTTCTTCCATTGGATTTAAGTTATAAACTTGTAAGACCTTTCCGTCTGCCTGAATTTCAAAATCTCCAGAGCCTATATTTTCAAATTTTGGTTTTGCTGAGGTGATCGTGCTTTCAATGGATATGGTTATATTGTCCACGGTTTCTTGGATGTTTCTCACCTGAACTTTAAGAAGAATTGAATCTCCCAAACCGATAGCTGCCTGGTGAATTACAAAATTTGCAAGGGGGTGAGAGGTTGTAAACCTTATCGGTGTTGTATTTACATTTCCTGCTCTGTCCTCTGCCTTCACATAATATTTGATCACCGTGTCTTCATCATAAGCAAAGGTTATGGAACAGTTACTCCAATCTCCCCATGGTAGTGCTTCGCCGCATTCCTTTTCACCGTATGTGTATTTGTTGTTTTGAGTGAGCCAATAGTGAATGGTATGCTTTTTTATACCTGAAATGTTGTCCCATGCCATTGAGGTTATGGTAATGTTTTTTACATCTGCTGGAACATAGCCTTCTATTATCTCTCTTCCTTTATCGTCTGTTACGTTAACTATAATAACGGGAGAATACGTATCTATTGTTGTGTTTTTCACACTCCAGTTACCGATATTTCCATTATTGTCTGTAGCTCTAACTCTGAAATAGTATGTAATGCCATCTTTTAAATCAGTAAATCCGTAAAGGCCGAATATGGTTTCCGTTAGAAGTACACACTCTGTCAAATCACCAAATTCATTGTATTGGATATAGTTCCAGTTTATCGTATCATTACTCCACTGAACATCGTAACATTTGATTCCAGAAGGTGGACTACCTGTATCGTATCCGGACCAATTTACAGTGAAATTATAAAATTTCATCCATTCATTATAGGGCTCTTCCATCCAAGCAACAGGAGGTGAAACATCCACAAGAACCGAGCTGTATTTCCAGGGGGTTTCTACATTTCCTGCTCTATCTACTGCTCTTACCCTGAAATAGTAAATTCCATCGGATGAAACACTGAAATTACCTGAAGTTTTTGTAGTATGATATGTACTGTTTCCGTCTGTATCTGTGAGATAATCCCAAGAGCCGCTCATATTGCTTTGAACATCATAGTATGCTACTCCTGATTCATTATCCCAACCCTGCCAGAAAGCCTCTACTATGAGTTCTCCTGGATAGGATACAGTAGATATTGCGCTTACAGGAGAAACCACATCGATAGATGTATTTTCCCAGGGTGGGTTTATAGAATAATCCATTACATTTCCTGCATTATCCTTTGCACTTATTCTGAAAAGAAATGTGTGATTGTTGAATGCCTCTACATTTTCGGGATTGTCCAGAAGACCAAATATTTCCTGTTTCGGATCTGTTTCATCCCTTGTAATCCAATCACACCAATCAGCTGTTCCGCAGTTATTTGTGACATAATTTCCAGTTGCTCTGTTGTATATTATATACTGAATGCTGTAACTCGTTATTCCTGAACCGGTAGGTCCATCATCTCCATTCCAGTATACATCAAAATATACATCACCAGAACCATCACTTGAATTCGTCCATTCAGGAAGAGGGTTTATCCATGCTGTTGGTGGTGTCTTATCTATTTTGACTTCGGTGGATTTAACATCTTCTACATTCCCAACATTATCCTTTGAATGATATCGAACATAGTTTATATCTTCATTTGAAATTAAAAATGGTCCTGTGTATTTCACGCTTGGTGTACAGGAATCAGATTGGTCCACACAATAGTAAGTCTCACTACAGCCTGAACCGCTACCGTCATCACAAGAAAGTGTCACCGTAACATCAGATACATACCAGCCATTATCCCCTTCGACTCCGGAAAGTTTTATGGAAGTTGTTGGTTTTTCTTTATCTATTCTCGTTTCTGCTGAGGTTTTAATATCTTCCCAGTTTCCTGCCTTATCCTTTGACTGGTATCTTACATACTGTTTGCATACCGAACCGGCTGGGCATGTCACAGAGACCTTGTAAGAACCACTTGAAATATCATATTCTGTTATTTCTGGAGTGCATGTATTTGAACCTATACAGTATCTGACTGTATCACAGCCTGAACCTGCATCATCATCACAGGTTAATGTGACTATTTGATCCGTATTCGTCCATGTACTGGTTGCATCATCCGTTGTAACAGGTGGTATAAAATCATGCCATGTCCCGGATTCGCACCTCCACTGTCCTTGCACAGTTCCAGAAGAATAGCATGTATCATCAAATACACAATCATATTGTGAATCGCAACATGCAGTATTATCACTCGATCTGGCGCAATATCCTTCATTATTATCTTGGCATATCCTGTAATTTTCACCAGAATCATCACCACAGCATGTTGTGGCAGCCACTTCTCCGCCTATACTCCACCTTCCTGAACCAGCAATTGCTGTGCAGGCTGTTTCAGAAGCATCTCCGCCTACCCAAACACCGTTATCACAGTAATTCTTATTGGGTATCGAGCCTAACGTTGAAGTAGAAGCGTAACATACAGAATTATATACACATTTGTTGTTTGCATTGCAACACGCATCATCGTTAGAATCGGATGAATATGTGGAATCTGTTCCAGCCTGGCGTGTTCTTCTGTACTCTCCTGAATCATCACCGCAACAAGAACTTCCAGCAACTTCACCACCTATGTTCCAATAACCTCCGCCACAGGAACATGTATAGGAATTTGAATCACCATCTGTATAGTAAACACCATCATAACAACTTGTATATCCACCAGCACACCAATCATCAGCTGAACCATCATCACCACAGCACTTGGAAACGCTGCTTACCCAAGTATCACCATGACAAGAGCACCAGGTAGAGGAACCATCCCAGTTGACATAGTATGCATTTCCTGAAACTGTGCTTCCGTCATAACTTGAAACCACCTGCCAAGTGTATTGTCCTTCTTTCTGGCAACATGAAGAATCCGAAGAAGGGCATGATGCTGAACATGTATATGTTGCACTTGTATAGAATCCAAAGGTAGTTTGACTGCTTCGTATAGCAGTTCCTGAAGGGTCTTTTATATAACAAGTCAGAGTTTCTGCAGCGCTCAGTTGCAGAAGAATCAGGAAGGAAAATATGCAAACAATTAGTGAAATGGTCACCTGTTTCATACTTTTTATTTTTTACTTCTAATACTTATATATTTTCCAAAAATAGATTGGTTAAGTATGCTGAATTCCGAAAAACTCACACTGCAAATAAACAAAAAAAATGTGAAAAATCTCATCTCTTTAATCAAGCTGCTTGAAACTCGAAATATACCTCTGGTTGATGTAATCTTTGATAGCAAGAATCCTCCTGATTTTTTCAAAATCAGGTCCGTACTTTATACACTCATTAATAGATTTGAAGAAAAAACGAGCATGATATTCTTTAACCTTCCCTACTGCATACTCCCTGATGCAGAAGAGCATATAATAAATATATCGAGCAACCACAAAACAAAATCTCCACAGTGTAAAGAGTGTAAATTCAACAGATTTTGTGCAGGTTTTCCAGAAGATTTTTCTAATAACCCAGAGCCGGTAAAGGATCTGCCTAAAGAAATTTCAATAGAGATAACATCAAAATGCAATCTTAATTGCTTTTTTTGTTTTTCTCCAAAACATGATTATGAATTCATAGATTCGGAAGTGGTTTTTTCGGTAATAAATCAAGCATATAAAATGGGTATCAGGAGAATAAGATTCACCGGCGGAGAACCTTTTATGGATTCAAATTTATACAACTATGTTAAATATGCAAAATCACTTAAAATGGAGGTATGGATAAATTCCAACGGAACATTTACGGATAACAAACATTACACTGATATAATAAAACATACAGATTCTGTTCTCATTCCTCTTCATCACTCTACACCCAAAGGGGAAGCCAAAATCACAGGAAATCCTTACAGTTTCAAAAATAAGCTCAAAACCGTTCTGAAAATAAAAAGAATCAATCCTCGGATATTTCTGAGAGCAGGGACTGTTATCAATGAAAAAAATCGTGATTCGCTTTTCGATATATTTCTTCTTATCAAGAAAAAGCTCGGGCTCGTTCATGAAAACTATCGATTAATTCATGCGGAGGCTGAAAAAAAGTCTCTCTGTTCCTTTTTCAATCATTCATTAAAATTTTACGAAAAATTTGGAACACGAAGTGTGATAACAAACGCTTTTCCGTTTTGTTTTCTTGGAGAAGGTTTTACTGCACGAGTGTTTTCCCTGGGTGGTTTTATGGATGATGGAAGGGATAGAATGGTAATATCTGTAAACGGTGATGTGAAACCTGTTTATTATTCGGATGATGTTGCAGGTACGTGGAAAAATATAAATGCTGCATGGAACAGCACTCTAATGAAAAAACTGAGGAATCTTGAGTATCTTCCTGAAAGATGTAAAGTATGCGAAATCTATCCTGTATGCAAAGGTGGGAGCAGAACCATGGCAAAAAAGGTTTTTGGTAGCTATTATGCAGAGGATCCGCTGGTGGTGGAATGAGTAAATGTTTAGAGGATGTAAAAAACCTTACATTTGAAATAACCAATAGATGTAATCTTAAATGTAGAATGTGCAGTATATGGAAGGAAAGGGAAATAAATGATCTGGATTTGGTGAATATTTTGAGTTTTGTCAGCAAATTTGAAAACAGGCTTTCTATCTCTCTCACAGGAGGTGAGTGTTTTCTTCACCCGGAATTTGAAAAAATATACAGATATCTCTATTTTTTATATATCAAGAAAAGGGTAATATCTATAAACATTACGACAAATGGTTATGCCACAGAAAAAATCCTTGAATTTCTGAAAAACAGTAAAGCTATTCTTCATGGTACGGAATTTGGGATAAGCCTTGACGGTTTAAAGGAGACCCATAATCTTCAGCGCGGTATGAATAATGCATTTCAAAAAACAGTAAAAACCATTCGAATGATAAAAAGGAGATATCCTTTTATACCGATTTCGATAAAAACAGTAATAACCAAGCTTAATTATAAGGATCTTTACAGTATTTATGAATTAGCTAAAAAACTTGGTTGTTTTTTCGAACCTAAATTTGGTGAGTATTTAAGCAGGTATTATCATCGTATAAAAGAAACCAAGATTATACAGCTTTCTCGAAGAGAACTGAAACACACCAAAATAGATCTGTTAAAAATTCTAAAGGATAAATACAAGGGTAAAAACAATTTATGGATTGTGCAACTTGTGAAGTTTACAGAAAACCCAGACCTGAATTTTATAAAAAAGTGCCTCACACCAAAAACATCCCTATTTATCGATTCCCGAGGTAATATTTTTCCCTGTCTTTATCAGGACCCTGTAGGTAACATCCATACCGGAATTGTAGAGGAAGGAAAGAGAAAAGCTGTGATCGAAAAAGCACTAAAGGGAAAATGTCCGAAATGCCTATCCTATCATGGTTTTTTGAAAGGCTGCAATAGGGATATTATATGAAAATAATGATGTATTATACTCACAGGGAAACCCTGGGACATACCACAAGAACACTGAGAATAGCGAGGTGTTTGCAAAGCAAAGGAACTCAAATTCTCATTCTCAACGGCGGAAAGAAGCAGGATGTGGATTTTTCGGATATAGAGATTGTGAACCTTCCTTATCCGCTCCGGGATAGAAGGGAGTTTTACAGAGCTGGAATGCCCTTGGATACGGGAAAAATAAGAAAAAGGCTTTTTATCATGAAAAGCATTGTGAAAAGGTTCAAACCGGATCTTTTCTTAACAGAGTTTTTTCCCTTCGGAAGATCCGAAGGGAAGTATGAGCTTTATCCCTTCATCCTCTGGATGAGAAAAACCATGCCCGAAACCAAGATATGCGCATCCATAGGATATCCTGCGTTAGATTTGAACAGAACAGAAGAAATACTTGAATATTCTAAAGGCTTTGACAGGCTTTTTATTCATACACCAGAAATTGAATACGAATATATGAAAGTAGCATTAAAAGAGAAAGCAGAGGAATATGTCAATTTTTTTAGAAAATTGAAAGGAAAGATTATCTTCACAGGTTATGTGTTTTCAGAGAAAGAAAAGAAAAAAATCAAGCGTGAAATGCATAAGAAGATTGTACTTGTGAGTAGAGGTGGTGGTGTGGTTTATCCCGGTATAATAGCAAAATCTATAATGTCTCTGAGGTTTTTGGGAAATGAATATTTCATGTTTGTATGCTATGGTCCTGCATCTACCAAAAAAGAGATAAATATATTTGATAAACTTTCAAAAGGATTCAAAAATGTAAAAACCTTCAGCTTTCTTCCGAATGCAGAGTTTACAGATTATTTGAGTATGTGCGATGTGTCCGTAAGCATGTGCGGTTACAATACATCTGTTGAAACAATGTGGTTTAGAAAAAAAGCCGTGCTCATTCCCTATATGAAAGAGATGGAGCAGGTATCCCGTGCAAGAATGATGAAGGATTTGTTAGGTTCCTCTGTGATAAGATATGATAAACTTTCACCTGAGAAAATAGCTGAGGAAATAAAAAAGCAGATTGAGAAAAATATGCATGTAAAGATAAAAAATGAATGGTATAATGGTCTCGAGAATTTGTATCGTGGACTTAAAAAAATATGTGAATGAAATGGACACGATCAAGGTGTTTTTTAGAAATGATGATGTGTTTGATGCAGACAAAAAGTTTATGACACTATCCAGAATTTTTATCAAAAAGAAAATACCAATTCACCATGCTGTAATACCGGGAAAACTTACAGAGGAATCTGCAAAAAGGCTCAGGTGGATTAAGGAAGAAAATCCTGAGCTGATAGAATATGGTCAGCATGGATACATACATAAGAATTACGGCAGTGAAATGATAAAGTTTGAATTCTTCGGAAGGATTTATGAAAAACAGAGAGAGGAGATAGAAAGGGGCAAAGAGATTATGGAAAATTTTTTTAAGAGGGACTTCATACCTGCATTCACACCGCCATACCATAAATATGATGAGAACACTTTAAAGGCTGTTGATATTCTGGGCTTCAAAATATTCTCAGCCAAAAAACCAGCAAAATTCGATATGAAAAAATATGGTTTTTCCTTTGTACCGGTATCGCTTTGTCTGGAAAATTCAAATATCAGAGATGTGATAGCAAAATTCATTTTACTTAGAGAAACCATGCCTGTAATAGGCATATACATGCATCATCATGTCTTTGATGCAGACGGGTTCAAAAATCTTGCAATATTTTTGAAGTACTTGCTAAAAACTGGTGCAGAGTTTCTAAGGCTGAGCGAAGCAGGAGGAATAAAATGAGAATATGCATCATCTCCAATGATTTCAGCACGCAACCACTTGGTGGAAGGAGCGTATCGCTAAAAAGGATTGTAAACGGAATGGTAAAGAGATACAAAGGAATCGAATTTCATATTATAACCGGAAGGGGTGGAAGCAAATTTCAGAAGAACAATAGAGTTTTTATCTACAGACTAAATCATTTCGAAAACAATGCTGTTGAGGTGATTAAAAGGCTTGATGAGAGATTGGATTTTGATGTGATTCACGGTTTTGATATAGAGCCGGATGGTTTGATTGCTGTAAAGGCAGCTTCCCTATTGGACAAACCCTCAATCGTGGGTTTGAGAGGTTCCCATATTTTAAACACCATTTCTGATGTTTGTAACATTGTCGCAAAAAATGCTAAATATATTGTTTCTGTTAGCAAAATGCATCTAAAGATATTTGAAAAAATTACAGGAAGAAAAACCCGAACAGAAGTTATAAACAATTCCGTTGAAATTCCAAATTGTAAGAGAAAAAGAAGCAAAGAATTCATCGTGGGAAACGTTTCATATTTAGGTGATATAAGAAAGCTGAAAGGCTGGAAATATCTTTTGGATGCATTTAAAGTATTTGCAAGCAAGATTCCGGATTCTAGACTTGTCCTGATCGGAGCAAGCAAAACGGATAATTCTAATTTTTTAAAAGCCGTGGAAAAAACCGGTATCAAACACAAAATTGTAATAAAAGGTGTGATGAAACATGAAGATGTTTTGAAGGAGATGCAGATGTTTGATGTTTATGTGCAGGTCTCTCTGTTTGAGGGTTTTCCCAATGCGGTTCTTGAAGCGATGTCTCTTGGCATTCCCGTGATAGCCACAAGGGTTGGCGGAACAGAAGAGATAATAAAACACGAATACAACGGTCTGCTTGTTGAGCCGTTTTCTGGTGAAGAAATATATGAAAAACTAATTGAAATTTACAATAACAGAGAAAAAATGTATTCCCTTGGACAGAATGGATATATGACTGTTAAAAAGCATTTCAATCCTGAAAGAGAAATAAGGGAGTGGTATGGAGTTTATAGAAAGGTATCAAAAATATAATGCATCCCCAGAAAGTCTAAGGCTTCTTGGTGCATATCTGGATAAGGTTTTTGTAGGACCTAGATGCGTAAAGCTCCATGTAAATTCATTCTGCAATTTCAAATGTGTATTTTGCTGGTATCATTCGAAATTTGTCAAAAAAAGCAAAAAGAAAAAAGCACTTCCTTTTGAAAAATTTAAAGAAATTGTGGATGATTCCCGTATCATGGGAGTGGAGCAGATATCTATTTTAGGAGAGGGAGAACCTACTCTGCATCCAGATATTTTTAAGATGATAAAATATGCAAAGAAAAGTGACATAAGGGTAATGATAGATACAAATCTCAGCATTCATCCTAAGCATTTGAAACATATGCTAGAAATTGATTTAATAAGGGTAAATCTTTCTGCAGTTTCACCAAAAAAACACGGGTTTCTACAAGCAGGTGGCTCTGATAAAATGTTTTACAGGGTTTTAAAAAATTTGAAGTTTCTCTATGAAATTAAAAGCAAGAATAAATTAAAACTGAATAAACCTGTTGTTCATATTGTATACATCTTGAACAAGTATAATTTCAAAGATATAGACAAAATGCTCAAAATATGTTCAAAATTTGGTATAGAATATGTAGAGTTCAAACTCATGCAAGCTAATAGCGATACATCTTCACTAATACTTTCACCTAAGGAAATGAAAGAATTAAAATTGTTAATAGAGAAATTGTTGAAAGCTCAAAGAGAATATAAATACAGAACAAACTTATATGAAGTGCTTGATATTATTAAAAGGTCTATAAATTGCGACAGAAAAACTGTGCAATTTGAGAATGCTTGTTATAATAGATTCTTTTATTTGAATACACTTGCCTCCAATAATATAAGGTGCTACACTGGATGGTATTATGTTCATATAGATATCAACGGGAATGTGTTTCCTTGTTGCAACCATCAGCAGTTTTTGGTAGGTAACATATACCGTAATAGATTGATAGAAATATGGAATTCTGATAAATTTCATCAAGCCAGAATTAAATACAAATATGAAATAAATACGGATAACGATTTCTGGATAGAATGCAGATACTGTCCTTTAATAAAATTTAATAAGGAAATAGACAAGAAATTGCAAAGGCTTAGGAATAAAAATGTATGATAGCTTCTGTTACCTTTTCAACCTCTTCTGGTTTCATGAGACTGTACAAAGGCAAATGAAGCCCTTTTTGATAATACCTCTCTGTTACAGAAAATTCCTGAGGTTTTGCTTTGTAACCGAACATCTTTATGGTATGTAGTGGTCTGTAGGGATGTTCTATTTTTATTCCCTTCCTGTTCAGATATTCTATCAGTTTATCCCTCTTTTCGACGAGTATCACAAAATTCTCCATTATAGAGGCTCTACCTTTTCTTTCACTTGGAATTTCAATTTCTTCTACCTCTTCCAGATTTTCTCTGTAAAGTTTTTGGGCTTCTTTTCTGGATTTTTCTATCAACCTGAAGTTTTTCAATTTTACAAGGATCGTTGCTACATCTACAAGAGAGATTTTGTGAAATTTTCTACCGCTCACCTTTAGCAAATCATTACATTTCCAGAGTTTTATCAAATCTTCTATACTTCTTGCAAGTCCTGAATCTCTAAACACTATCATCCCTCCGTTACCAGATAGGGAGGAAAGCGGTTTGTAATAAGAAAAACTGAAAGCAGATGCATCACCGAACGTTCCTACCATTCTTTCGTTTATTTTGCAGGAAAACGCCTGACAACAGTCCTCTATAATCTTCAGATCATGCTTTTCTGCTATTTCTGCTATAACTTTCATATTGCACGGATGTCCGAACATATGAACAGGGATTATTGCTTTGGTTTTTTCTGTTATTGCATTCTCGAGTTTGTTTTCATCAACTGTTAAATCTTCCTTTTTAACATCTACAAACACAGGTTTCGCACCGGAATATATCACGGCAAGTCCGGTAGATATGTATGTAAGGTCCGGAACTATTACTTCATCTCCCCTTTTTATACCCAAAGAAATAAGCGATATCTGCAGGGCATCCGTTCCCGAATTTACCGCTTTGGCATGTTTTGCATTGATATATTTGCAGAATATATTTTCAAAGTTTTTTATGTATTCCGAATAATCGTCTATACCTTGATAAAAATTCACAACCTTTGCTATCTCTTTCAGATACTCCCTTAAGAGATATTTATCTATGCGATTGTTTTCAGGTCGAATCATATTTTATATTTTTAATTACTGATTTAACTTAACCAGATTGTCGGAGTTTCTTATAATTTCCTCATAAATTATCGATGGATCTTTACAAGCTTTTTTTATTTCCTTATATTTTATGGAGTCGCATAAAGAGATATCTGTATGATTATACAAGGTTCTGGAGAGAGAAAAGCGTATCCAATCTCTTGCAATATCATTCAAAACCGTTTCACATTCTCCTTTGGATACAAGGGATATACATACATTTCTTTCATAAAATTTTGGTATGTTTTCACAGTAACTACTATCGTTTTTTGAAATAGCAGCATATAGATACACTAAACTCTTACACTCGGATTTTGACACGTTCAGCTCAGGAAATGAAATACAATCTTGGGCATTAAGTGATATAAGTAGTTCGCATATCTTTTTCATCTCACCAGAAAGATCTTTACAGGATTTTGATTTGAGTGCTCTACATACTTCCATATATGCTATTATACTTGTTGGTTTTATGGACATTATTTGTTGATTTCTTTCTATTTTTTCGCACTGATGGGAAAGGAGTGTATAGATACAATAATCGTTTTGACAGGTTTGTTTTTCATCGTCTCCTTTCAATACATTGCAAACCGAAATATTATCAGTTGAATATGCAATACATCCTGCAAAAACTGGGTTTTCAGAAAGAAGAATTTCTTTCATATAAGGAAGGTTGTTCTCGATTATAAGCTCTATATCTTCTTTGCTGTACAATTCGGGTTTTTTCATTACAGTGAAAAGAACAAATATAGCAATTAAAACAACCACAATCAAACTTATGATCACTTTTATCCTTTTCGAAACCATATTTTATTTTTTATTTTTTCTATTAAAATAAATTCAGTAACTTGAATGACTTCCGTGATGTGTATGTGAACCGGTAACAGTACTTCCGGAAAAACTTCCCGAAATGCTGTTTGTATGTGATGTATGATCTGCTGCTGCTGTATTTACAAGAGCGAGAGTTGCAAAACCGACTGCAAAACTTGCTTTAAGTATCTTCTCCTTGGAAACAAAACCACTTTCATCGGATATAAAATCTTTTATATTTTTTTTTATTTCAGGTAGTTTCTTTTTTACATTCTCCTTCATGCACCCATCCCTTGAATACTTCTAAAGCTTCTTCATCATTTATTATCTTGTTAAATAAATATAAAAACTGCTCCTTATATATATTGCACCTCATCGTTTCTCTTATTTTCGGTACGAGCGTTCCTTGTTCAACATAGTTCATTACAGGACAGGTTCCGCAGTAAGGTTTGAAAACACAGTCTCCGCAATAGTTATCGAGAATCGATGCATGACATATACCAATAAAATTATCGCTTCTTACAATATCCCTGTATTTGTTTTTATTCACATTTCCCAGTTTGAAAAGATCATTACCCAGCATTCTACCCTCATCACATGTATATATATCACCGTTGTAGTTGTAGAGAAGCTGAGTTCTTCCTGCACCACATGGACTCATAAGCTCTGTATATCCGGGGTCTTTTCTTTCCAGAATCTTTGTGAGCATTATTTCTGCTGTTCTTTCCTTAAGTTTTATACCCTGTTTGTTAAGTTCCAGTATATACTCAAGAGATTGTTTCCAGAAATGTAAAAATTCCTCAGGTGTGTATGAAATTTCATTCCAATTTCTCATGGCAGCACCTAATTTGTTGAGAAATCTTAGATGAATTGTATCAAATCCGTGCTTGACATATTCATCTATTATCTCTCTCCAATAAGGCAGGGAGTATCTGGTTATTGTGGGTATTGCATTTATTCTGTTACACCTTTCCTTTATTTTTTCAATCCATTTTACGACATCGCTGTATGTCTCACCACCTCCTCTATATTTTCTGTTCTTGTTATGAACCGTCTCCGGACCATCAAGTGATGTACAGATATATGCATTCTTCACACCCAGTAAAAATTCAAGTTTTTCATCATCCATCACGGTAAGATTTGTTACAAGACGTAATTCAAGGTCCTTTTTTTCGTATTCATCGTTAATTCTGTTAGCTTCATCTATTATGAACCTTACCATATCCCAATTTAATAGAGGTTCTCCCCCTTGAAACTCTATTGCTATACACGGACTTTCGGTGCTGAAAATAAAATCAAGAACATTTATTGCCGTTTTTTTATCCATATCGCTGTATCTTTCATCAGGCGGTTTAGCATGACAGTAAACACATTCATGATTGCATCTCAAGGTTGGAACCACTATATGAAGTGAAGGTCCCTGAAAAAGAAACCTGTTCATCTGCCTGTATTCTGTTATAATTGCATTGGCATTTTTTTCTGTGATGATGATTCCGCTATCAACAAGTTTTCTGTAAAGTGTTGCTTCTATGTGTTTTTTTTGAAGCATAGCAAATTCCTTAGAGGTGAGATAACACCAAGAACCTGTAATTGTGGTTATCAGAAAACCATCATTCATTTTACATGAGGAATAGGGAAGTATTCCGTATTTTTCTGGCATTTACTCACCCTGAAATTTTCAAAAGAGATAGTACATAATTTGCAAACTCCATAACCAATTCTTCCAATTCCTCTGCCCCTGCAAATTCGATCAAAAAATACTTTTCGTTTTCGCCTGATTTTATTTTACAAAGGTGTGCAAAATCTTCTATCGCTTTATCAATGGAATCACTCTTGTAAAGATCTTTGTGAAGATGTAATATTATTCTGTCATTCTCCCTTTTTATTTTCATCTTCAATCTCCTTTATTATTTCTTTAACATCCTCATCTTCTTCCTTTTCGAGTTCTTTCAGAAGTTCTTCAATCTCCTTTTCCTCTATATCCTGTGTAATAGTAGAATCGGTAGAGAAAAGTGCTCTCTGAATTATCATTTTTGTTATTTCATGGTTCTCTTTCACCCTTTGTGAATAGTGGGCATAATTGAGAAGTTCATTATAAAAATCCATTGCAAGTTTTCGAATATCCTCATTTTCTTTTGGTTTTAAATAGGCCGTAATCTTTCCATTTTCCTTATCCAGAACTATATAAGCCTTATCAAGGAACACATATGCAGCTGAGTATATTATCGGAAGTGAATATATTTCTGGATTAATCGAAATAACTGCATATCCTTCCTTTATTTTTATGTGCTCGTTTATCATATTCTTAGAATGCTTCTTAGTTTTATAAATCTTTTTTAAACTTGAGAATTGGTTATATATCATAAGAGGCTGGTTGATTTTTTTCAGGAATCGATTGAGTTCATAATAACCCTCAGGGTTTAAGTCCTTACGGATTTTTGAAAACTCTCTGTAAACAAATTCACAATTAAATGTGCTGAAATCCCTGTATGTAACATTTTTCTGCGAAAAGAGTGTTTTATAATATCTCAGGAGTTTTCTCAAAACTTCGTTATTTTCCTTAATACCGTTTTTGTTTACCTCCAAAAATACATACAAGTTTTTTACATCCTTTGGAAGAGAAAGCAACGACCAGTTTGGTAATACTTTTCCATCCGCCATTACTATAAGATCTATATAAAATCCGTTAAGCGGTAGGTCGTATTCCATACTGATATTGTTCAGATTTCCTGAAGAAATTTCGTGTTTCAGGACTTTCAGGTATTCTGCTTTGAACATTCTAACTTCTTTATCTTCCCATCTCTCAAAAGCTGCTGGAGTTATCTCTATGCGTGGTATTCCCAAAGAAAGCAAATGCATATAATTGTGGTAGAGATTACCCGCGTTTTCTGGATGGACTGTAAGTGTTGAGGAAACCGGAACACCCTTTGCTATAGAATTTTTTATATTTCTGACAATTCTTTCATAATTTTCCTTCGTAGTATCTATTCTGTGTCTTGCATTTGATAAAAAATCACCATCAATACCAAATTCCAGTTTAACATTGTTTTTCTTGATAAATGCGATTTTTTCTTTATCCAGAGGAATTCCGTTTGTCTGAATAAGAATGCAAGGGTTTTCAAATATTTTCTTTATGTAGTTTACAGTTTTCTTCACCAAATTCCATTCCAGAAGTGGTTCACCACCGGAAATTACAAATTCAGGCATTGGTTTGTTTCTAACAAAATCTATAATGTTCTTAAGCACTTTGAAGGGGATTGTGGTTCTTCTGTCTCTGAATTTATAAAAACAGTAATCACATGCAAGATTGCATTTTTCAGTAATAAACATCCAGAGGTATTTTATTTTCGGAAATCTTTCATTTTTCATAATCTATAGACTTTAACCAAGTATTAAGGATTATTAGATTTATAGCATGGTTTTTATTTTGGGAACTTAATATTTTTTTGAGCAAATATACATTAAAATATTTCCTTAAAATTTTAGAGTTAAGAATTTCATCCTCATACATGTTTATAAGTTCCTTTCTCCACGTTTCAGGAATACCTGTGCCATGGGATTTTTTTGCTATTATTTCTTTGGGTAATCTGTTCTGAAATGTTTTTCTTAGTAAATATTTATCTATTCCATTTTTTGTTTTAAGCTCATCAGGGATGTTAACCGAAAATTCTATTATTCTGTGATCAAAATAAGGAAAAAGGAACTCCTTTGAAAGATATCGTGATACTTTGTGATGAAAGCATAGTGCTTCTGAAAGTTTATTTTTAACATTTATTATTTTGGTATAGATTTTATCTTTTGATTTGGAAAATAGATAATCTGCACCCCAACCAGTGAATATACATTTCGCTTTTTTGTCTATTTTTTTCATTACAGAATATATGCAGGAAAGATCGATCTCATGAACAGGTTCGCACATAAGGGAAACTGTAATAGGAAAACTCTTCAAAAAATCATCCAGATCAACGAAAATTTCTTCATGTTCTGTATTAAAATACTTTGCAACCAATTTAGAATAATATCTGTTTAATAATTCCATATTATTTTCGTTGAAATACATGTAAAAAGTTTTACAATTTGTTAATTGAGAAACTATACACGTTATTACAGCCGAATCCAAACCTCCTGATAAAGCTATTCCAAAACAATTTCGAGTGATTGTAAAATCTTTTATAATCTCTTTCAAGAGAGACTCCAATTCATATTTGTATGATAGAATAGATTCCTTTTTACGTGTTGTTTTTGGATTCCAATATCTAATAGATCTTACCCCCCTATCAAAAATCAACATACTCCCTGGCAGAACCTTTTTTACATGAGGTAGAATTGTTTCCTTCCTTGGAAAAAATCCTCTTAGAAGAAAAGTATATATCATTTTTTTCCCTGTTTCTATTTTATTGTGCAGAAAGAAACTTTTTAGACTTGAAGCAAATCGTAACTTGTTATTATCAAATGAATAATACAGCGGCTTTTCACCTATTCTGTCTCTTATGAGTAGAATTCTTTTCTTTTTACGGTCATTAATCACAATTGAAAAATTTCCTTTTAATTTCTCTACAAAATTCAGACCAAAATTTTCATAAAGATGAATCGGAGTTTCACAATCACCCTCTGTTTGAAACTTGTGCTTTTTCTCAAGCAATTCTTTTATTTGCGTAGAATTATGTAGATTGCAATCGCAGAAAGCCGTTATGGAACCGTCTTCATTACTAAATACTCTGTCTGAATTGCAGATAATGCTCTGATTTTTAAGGTTTAAAATGTTCATATATTTCTCAATTATTTTCAGAAAAAATAATTTTAATTTTAAGAGTAATGATTCTTTATGAAAGAAGAAAAAATTATAGATCAATTTAACAAACTTCTTGCTAAATTTCAGAATTATTCAAAAATTAGAATAAAAGATAAACATGATATTCAGACAATTCCTTTCTCGGAAAAGGGACATATCAGATACTGGAAAATCGAGGATTGTCCAATTAGACCCTTTCGTGTGTATAAAACTTCAGGAAGCACGGGAAAAAGCTGTTTTTTATTTTTTTCTAAAGAAGCAATAGAAAAGATGGTAACAAGACTTGTGAGATTGCTTGATATTATAGGATACGAAAAGGAGAAACCTGCTTTGAATATGTATTCTTATAATTGTTTGGATATGCCTGGCCCACTAATGGGTGAAGCTGTTTCGAAGAAGGGTGGGTGTTTGATATCATTTGGTCTCCTTAAAAAAGAAAATATTTCCATTTTAAAGGAAGTTGTAAGTAAGGCAAAACCAAGACTTCTTATTTCTTTTCCAAATCAACTTCATGAAATTATCAGTAACTTACCTGATAATCACACTATAGAAAAATGCGTGGTTGCTGGGGAAATTCTTTTAAAAGAATTTAAAAACGAAATTGAATGCAAAAGCGGTATAAAATTATATAACATGTATGCTACTACAGAAGTTGCTGGAATTGCTATTCAGAAAGAGCCTGATGATTTATATATGGTATTAGCAGATGATGGTCTGTACATAGAAGTTATGAAACCGGATGGTTCAACAAGTGAAACAGGAAAGGGTAAAATAGTTGTTACAGACCTGTTTAATTATTCCATGCCCATTATAAGATATATAATAGGAGATGAAGTTGAAATAAAAAGGAAAGGAAAGGAAAAGTACATAAGAGTTTTCGGAAGAGCGGATAAGTACATAAATATTTATGGTGAGGTAGAATCCAAAAAAGCAATAATAGAATGTTTGTTCAAAATATTGAAACATCCTAACTTCTTTCTTGTAATAGATAAGGATAAAAATACATATGAGGATGTAATTGTATTGAACATTCCCAAGGATGAGCCTCTGGATGAAAAAACCATAAAAGCTGAATTTGAAAGAAATTTCAGTTTTTCCATTCGTATTAGAAGAACAAGGCTTTCGGTTCCAAAAACATCTTCAGGAAAATACAGACACATAGTGGATTTGAGGAAGCTTCACCTCGAAGATAAAAAATTGGGATGGTGATGTTTCGGGAAGCTTTACATATGAACAACACCACCAAAGATTATTGTGAGCATAACACCGATGGATAAAAAAGGTGCGAACGGCATCATCTGGTTAATTTCCAGATATGGTTCTATTTTTCTTTTTTTTGCAAGGGTTTTCAGAAGGGCTATGTCTTTCTCAGTAAGTGAGTTCGTATTTATTATGGGTTTAGGTTTTCTCTTTTTTGTTACCAATTTGTATATCTTCATCCTTTTATACTCGGAATTGTGTTTGTATATTATTTCAGAAGGTATCATTCCTTTTTTCAAATCCGATACGTTAACCCTGCGGGAGAATGTGAGCATGCTCAGATTTAGAATAAAAACCTTGAAAAATATGTAAACAAATAACAGGTAAAACATGTAAATACCGAAATCGAATGTGAAAATGAAATTTGAATCAAAAACCATCCTAGAGATCCCGAGAGGGATAACGAACAGCAAAAGCTTATCTTTAAGATATTTTTCCCCAACGAAATACAATATGGTCACTGCACTGAGACTTAAAAATATGTTCTGGGGAATTTCAAAAAAGTTATACATAACTACTTTTACAATCCAGGAGATGCTAAACACAGAAACAATAAATCTTAACAGCAGAGTTTTTTTAAGAGAGTTCTTAACTGATAAAAGAATTTTTTCCTTATTGATTTGTGTGAACAGATTTATGAGAAGATATACCAAAACCACAAGAAAAGTATTGATAATAATTGCAAAGGAAGGAAAAAAATAAATATAGAAATTTGTATAAACCGAAAGGGGTATGAGTGCTGAAAAACTCAGAAAAAGCTTTGCATCTCCACCTGACCATATTTTACAATACCATAGCACGAAGCTGAAGATAAAAGCCAGAATTATATTGAGTATGTAATCAAAAATATAGCTTGTCCTTATATCCAGACCTGTTAGGAGGAGGTATAACACGGTCAAAGTTATAATCGAAAAGGCGTATGCAAGACCTGCAGAAATAAGTTTGTTCGGAATTTTTCCTGTTTTGATATCGTAGTATATAGAAGAAACACCGAGAAATATTATCATAGGAACAGAAAGGAAAAGGGGAATATCCATATTTATTAACAAATTCAGGAGTTATTTAATACTTTTTTAACCTGCTCTTCCAGTTCCCTTTTCAGTTTCTCACCTTCATCCTTATTCGAGAATTTATCCAATCGGGAGGCAAGGCTTAACTTCGATGCAACAAGCCGTGCAACCTTGCCTTTCAGGTCCTTTGGAGCCTGCTGAACCAAAGGGTGCCCAAAGAGTATGCCATATTTTGGAGCTTTGCCCTTGCCCTTAAGGTGTCTGAACAGTGCTTTCTCAGCACCCAAAAGCTGGATTGTTGAAGAGGGCATTTTGGAAATCTTTTCAAGACCACCTGCCAGATTCAGAAGCCTTGCAGCCAGCATGGGTCCTGCAACAGCTGAGAGGTTCGGTATAACTGTTTTTACAAGATCTTCAAGATATTTTGCGAGATTTTTTCTTATTCCATAGAGCCTGAGAATCTCTTCTGCAAATTGCTGTATTTGATGAATGTCTGTATCTGAAAGGCTCATACCAGAGGATTTTTCCACAAGTTTGGAAAGTTCTTCATCTTTTATATTTTCCCTTGTACCGTATTTAACAATTATTTCTGCAAGCCTTTCATGGGATTGCACCGCTCTGTTGATCTCCGGAAAGTGAAGTCCGTACCACTCTCTGAGTTTTTCTGAAAAAACATTAAGCTCCTTATCAAGTTCATTTATAACGGAAACCACCCTCATAACAAGTTTGTCTTTCCTTTCTTTTCTGAGCTCGGTTTTTGTCAGCTCTATGTTAACATTTGCTATAAACTGATTGATATCCGCCTGAGAATTTGACCATTTCAGATCTATTGCTAGCTTCCTGAACTCAAAGGCAAGTTTTTTAACAGCTAAATTATCCTTTTCGTAAATTGTGGATATATCCTTAAGCTGTATTTTCTTATCCCAAACTATTTCCTTAAAACCTTTGATTTTTAACGCATTTATTATCTCTTTCTCTTCAGGTATCATCTCACCATTTCTGACTTTTCTCAACTTTTCCGCTACTGTTACAGGGTCTTTCGGGAAAAGCCTTTTCTCGAGCAGATTTTCATCTTTATCGAATGCAAAACTTCCTATTATGCACGTTGCCAAATATGCTCGCATTTTTTCACCATTTTGTGATATTACAGGTTTTGGTTAAAAACTTTTGTGGTCAAAGTTCTAGTTATAATTTTTCCTAATTAATAAAACAAAATAAAATTTAAACACACTTTTCTACTTTTTCTATGACCTTGATTTTATTTCTGTAAATCAAAATTTCTCCTGGCTTTCTCATGCCCGGAAACAAAGACATCATAACAGAACCATAGGCTCCTGTGTTTAAAATTGCAATAATATCTCCTTCTTCAACTTTAGGTAATTTCCTATCTTCACCTAAATAATCCCCTTGCAATACAGAGTTAGCACAAATTGTATAAAGTTCTGTTCGTTTCTGATTTAATTTATTTGCTACAACAATTGGATGATATCCTCCTTTTTTCCAATTATAAATATATGGTCTTGCAAATACTCCAAAACCGGCATCTACTCCAATTTCTTTCCAAGAATCCATGTCTTTAATATTAGTTACTTTTGCAAGTAGAATTCCTGCATCCCCTACGAGTGATCTCCCTGGTTCAATTTTCAAATTGATTTTTCTTCCTATATCTTTCGAAAGATTTTTCATAAGCTTCGTTAAAGAACTTCCATATTTTTTCCAATTGAATTTTTTATCTTTGATTTTAGGAGGTAAACCAAACCCCGCTCCAAAATTTATATACTCCAAATTTTGAAATTCCTTAGCACATTTAATTAAATATTTAGCAAGTTTGAGATGCGGATTTAATTCCACAATATTTGAAGCTAAGTATCCATGAATTCCTATAATTTGAATTTTATATTTTTTGGATAATTTTTTCACTAATTCGAATTTTTGTTTTTTAATCCCTACTCTTGCTTTGGGTTTATAAGGTTTATTTGTTATGTATTTTCCTGTAGCTTTTACATGAACGAAAACTCTTATACCTATCTTTTCATTTACTTCCTTTCCTTTTCTTCTAAATTTCTCTATAATCTTTCCGTATTTTTCTATTTCTTCAATGGAATCTAAATTAAGAAGAGCTTTATATTTGATAAATTTTTCCATATCTTCTTTGCTTATATTTGTAGTTGTGACCGAAATTCTTTCATTAGGGAAACCTATTTTTCTTGCTAATATATACTCTTTTAAAGAATTTACTTGAAGGTAAGAACCTAGTTTCAATAATAATTTTAATATTTCTGCTCTGTTATTAGCCATTACAGCATAATGTATCTGTTTTGGTTCATATGAAATGGAATTATAAATTTCTCTATAGTTGCTTTCAATTTTATCTCCATTATAAATATAAACAGGTGTACCTAATTTTCTTGCTAATTTTACTACATCAATTTTTCCGATAAATAAATGATTTTTACTTACCATATTTTTATTTACTTATTCTCTCTAATAAATTATTGTGTTAAGTCCTAAATTCTCTTATGAAGTTAATTTATAGATTCTTATTTTTCAGTCAAGACATTTTTATGATAAAACTCTTTAAACAATTTTTGAATAATTCTTGTTTTTTCAAATTGTGTATCGAAAATGAAATCATCTATTTGTCTAATCGGCATAACATTCATTGAAGTACTTGTTATAAAACATTCATCAAATTCCTTAATCATTTTTAGTGGTATATCTTTTTCTTTAATTTTAAAATACTTTTTTGAGACTTTAAGCACAATTTTCTTGGTGATCCCTTCTAAAACCTTTTCCTTTGGTGGGGTAACTAAAGTATCATCTTTTATAACAAAAAAATTACTTCTTGTTCCTTCTCTAATATTTCCGTCTTTGTCTACCAAAAGTGCTTCTAAAGCATCCCTTCTTTGTGCTTCACGAAGAGCTAAAAAGTTTAATAATAAACTTTTTGATTTACAGTTTGGTAGAAATCTTTCACCGAAAAAAGTTATAACTTTTACACCTCTTTTGTAGAATTTCTCTGGATAAAATGTCAATCCAAATGGAATTATATATAATTTTGCATTTTTGTTTTCATCAGCATCGCCAATTAAAATTACTCTCAAAAGAGCATTCTGTAATTTGTTTTTCTCAACAGTTAATTTTAACCATTCTAGAACCTCTTCTCTGCTAAATTGGTGATTTAGGCCGATAATCTTTGCTGATTCAAATAATCTATCTACATGATACTTTGGAAAGAAAATTTTTCCCTTTACAACCTTAATTGAAGTATAAACAGCAAAATCAAAAAAATATGCCTTATCTATTATAGGGATATTTGCTTCATCTTCTTTTAGAGTTTTTCCATTAAATACGATAAATTTCATATATGCTTTTCTTGGAATTGTAAGCTTAAATTTTTACAATTGCAACTCGGCACTTCCCTTTATGAGTTTCCTCATTATAGTTGTTATGTTTAAAACTTAGTGCGGGGGGCCGGATTTTCGGATTCAAGCTTCTTTTCCAAAGAAGGCTTGTTTCGAACCGGCGAAGGCACTTCTCACCCTTCCCTTTCCATGAATGCTTTTCGCGAAGGGAAAAGGTTCTAAGCCACTAGGCATTCCCCGGCAGTCCTGAACCTAGCCCCTTTGACCGCTCGGGCACCCCCGCATGAATTGTAACAAAAATTATTTTTTTATCATTTTTAACTCTTGCTTTATCTTTTCTATCTGATTATATACATTTTTTATATATTCATCTACTTCTTTTGTGTCTATGGGGGTCTCTTCAAGGGTATGAACCCTCAAAAGCTTTGAATCGAGGTTGGAAAGAAGCTGATTAAAATCATCAAGGGTTTTGTGAGCGAGAGATATTCCAGAAACAAGTTCTTTTTCAACATCGCTCAAAGCATCCAGTGCATCCCTCAATGCAAGGGAAATGGATTTCAATTTCTGGATATCTTTAACAAGCTCGGTGTATTTATCCACTTTAATGAAGAGGGGTGGAGATATTGAGGTATCAGGATAATGCTCTTCTCCGGGTCCTTCTTTTTCGGGTTTTTCAATTTTTATTTCAGGTTTCACTTCAGGTTGCTTTTTGTCCTCCACAGATTTTGTTTCCTTTGGTTTTTCCTCAGCCTTTTCATGACCTGGTGCATAAGGCAGTTCCTCTTCAGATATACGAACAGGAGATGGTGGTGGTGGGAGCTCCCTTTCGCCCTTGATTTCTACCGATTTTTTTATCTCTTCCAAAGGTGAAGGAGTTGAAGGTATTTCTATTCCCTCATCCCTTTCGGAAATTTTTTTTGTTTTATCATTCATTTTCTCCCAAAAATGTTTTGAAATATAAAGGTTGACATTTATTTATTACAGTTGTGTATATAAAAATCTTTAAATACAAAAAGCAAATCTTTATAAATACCTACTCTTAAATGGTTAATAATCTGCTTCTCCTCGGGAAAGAAGGAATACAGTTAGGTGATTTTATGGACTCCAAAATAATAGTACCTGATACATCCGTATTGATAAACGGGATACTATCGTCAATGATAGAAAAGGGTGAATTGAAAAGGACAAAAATAGTCATACCTCGGGCTGTTGTTGATGAACTTCAGGCACAGGCATCCCGTGGCAGGGAAATAGGTTTTGAAGGTCTGGAGGAAATAAAAAAAATAAGAGAGCTTGGCAAACAGGTGGGAATTAAAATAGATTTCACAGGTATGAGGCCAACACTGGAAGAAATACAGCTTGCGAAAAAGGGCAGAATAGATGCCATAATAAGAGATGCTGCAGCTAAACTCGGTGGAACTCTTGTTACAAGTGATTATGTACAGGCTCTTGTTGGAGAAGCAGAGGGTGTTTCTGTAAAATACATAGAATATCAGTTACCTGAGGAAGGATTGGATTTTGAAAACTTTTTCGATGAGGAAACACAGTCAGTTCATCTTAAAGTCGGTGTTGTTCCATATGCCAAGAAAGGTAAACCAGGAAGGGTTAGGCTTGTTCCCGTAGGTGAAAGGGAACTCACAGAAAAGGACCTCAATTACATAATCAATCAAATTATATATAAAACAAGAAGGGATGCGGAATCTTTTGTTGAGATAGACAGGCACAATGCCATGGTTATACAGCTGGGAGAATACAGAATATCCATAACGAGGCCGCCGTTCTCAAGTGCACTGGAGGTTACGATAGTAAGGCCTATTGCAAAACTATCTTTAGAAGACTACGGACTCCATAAAAAACTCGAGGAAAGAATACTCAGCGGTTCTCGAGGTATTTTGATATCCGGTCCTCCGGGATCTGGAAAATCAACATTCGCAGCATCCATTGCTGATTTTTTGGTAAGTCATAATAAAATAGTGAAAACCTTTGAACAGCCCAGAGACCTGCAGGTAAGCATAGAAGTTACACAGTTTTCGCAATTGGAAGGTGACTGGGAAAAAACAGCGGAACTTCTTCTTCTTGTAAGACCGGATTACACGATATTTGATGAGATTAGGAAGACCAGAGACTTTAGAATATTCGGCGATATGCGTTTGGCAGGTGTGGGTATGATAGGTGTGGTTCATGCTACAGAGCCTGTAAGCGCTATACAGAGATTCGTTGGCAGACTCGAACTGGGTGTGATACCTCATGTAATAGACACTGTGATATACATCAATGCTGGAAAGATAGAGAAGGTTTATGATATTTCATTTACCGTGAAGGTTCCCACCGGCATGAAGGAAGCTGATCTGGCAAGACCGGTGGTTGAGGTACGTGATTTCACAACAGGGAAGCTTGAATACGAGATATACACCTATGGAGAGGAAAATGTGGTAATGCCTGTGAAGAGCAAAGAAAAAGAATCTCCGATAGAAAAACTTGCTCGAGAAGTGCTTTATAAGGAATTTTCCAGATACGATCCCAGGCCTGAGATAGAATTTACCTCAGAGGACAGAATAACCGTGAGGGTGAGAAGCGAGGCTGTAGCCTCTCTTATAGGCAAGAAGGGAAAGAACATAGACAGACTGGAGAAAAAATTAGGCATATCAATATCTGTAGAACCGAAGGATGGTTTGACAAAGAGGGAAACAGATTGGGACTATGAAGAAAGAGGAAAAAGTATAGTGATAACAATCTCCCCTGAATACATAGGAAAGGAGGTTGATATCTATAAAGGGGATGAATATATATGCTCTGCCTGTGTTGGAAAGAAAGGCAAGATAAAAATCAAAAAGAAATCTGAATTCGGAAGAAGAATTCTTCAGGCAATCATAGAAAAAAAATTGAGAGTGTTGGTTTAAGAGATTATTATTCTGTGTGGACTATTTTCAGCATGTTCCACTATTCTCTGCATGAAACTTATGGATTCTATGGGATAGTTACCTTCAGCTGTTTCTCCGGAAAGCATTACCGCATCGGTTCCAGCGGCAACCACACTGAACACATCATTCACCTCTGCTCTTGTTGGAAGGGGTCGATTCTTCATAGATTCGAGCATTTCTGTTGCAGTTATAACAAATCTTCCGGCTTCTTTACATTTCTTTATAATTGAGTATTGGTGAATGGGCACGGTCTCTAAAGGCAAAACAACACCCATATCACCCCTCGCTATCATTACCGCATCTGTATGTTTTATTATTCTGTCTATGTTTTTCAGGGCTTCGGGTGTTTCTATTTTTGCTATAACCTTTGCATTGCATGCATTATCTCTGAGAAATTCCTTTACCTCCAATATCTCCTTCTCGGTTCTTACAAAAGATATTCCTACATAATCAACATCCATCCTCACGGCAAACTCCAAATCTTTCCAGTCTTTTTCTCTGAGAACAGGAAGGTTGAAACTCTTTCCAGGAATATGCAGTGTTCTTCTTGAGCCCAACTTGCTATCATTCAGAGATACGCAGTGAATGTCATATCCCTTTTTATCCACAACCTGAAGCTGTACAAAGGCATCATCTATGAAGATTTTTGAACCTGTTTCCACCATTTCTAAAAGTTCTGGGTAGTTCACAAATATTTTTTCTCCAAAACCATCATTTTCCACTGTTAATATAAGCTTCTGACCCTTCTTTATATGAAGAAATCCCTTTTCATCACAGTTCTTCATGATATCTCCTGTCCTTACAGAAGGTCCTTGGAGGTCAAGTTCTATGGGTATTTCCTTCCCGATTTCTGAAGAAACGTCTCGGACTCTTTCTATGACTTTTGAATGCCATGCATGATTCTGGTGACTTGTATTGGTTCTTGCGATATCCATCCCTGCTTCTGCAGCCTTGAATATCATATCTTTCTCAAAAGTAGCTGGACCCAAACTCACAATAATCTTGGTTCTTCTCATTGAAAAAAATATTTAGTGTAGAAAATTTTTATTTGTTTTTTATCTTGAAGATATCTCTTCATTAACTCTTCTTTGGGTTAAGGTTTTGCAGAACAAAAGCTTATGGTTAACCTTTCTTGTGGAAGCGGTAGCTCCCTCTTGGTGCAGCTTCTGTTGGGAGAAGGAGAAGGTGCAGGAAGCGGTAGCTCCTGTAAAGAGGGAGTTTTTTGGGTGTTTCTTTGGTTAAGCTTTCTTTGAGGAAGCGGTAGCTCCTGTAAAGAAAGGTTAGGGAGTTTTTTTGGGTGTTTCTTTGGTTAAGCTTTCTT
>Ga0190363_1000048_pt1 | contig 64101 bp, 66 predicted proteins | sample 48721867_MG_FD_161272 | JGI IMG/M metagenome (GOLD analysis project Ga0190363, IMG submission 161272) | Hydrothermal vent microbial mat bacterial communities from Southern Trench, Guaymas Basin, Mexico - 4872-18-6-7_MG | ecosystem: Environmental > Aquatic > Marine > Hydrothermal vents >...
ACAGGGCCGTCGGCAGGGTACTCCGGGACGGCGTGGTCAGGTTCGTAGGCCTAAGGGGCGGGGTCGTCGTAGAGGCCGGTGTGGACGAGTTGACCGAGGCGTGGAAGGGCTACCTGGGGTGAACCGTGTTGAGGGTTGAGGAGGTGAGGGTCTGCATAGCCAGAGTCGGGGGGACGAACTGCGACCTTGAGACGAAGCTGGCGTTCGAAGACTTGGGAGCCAGGGTCGACGTGGTTCACATGAGCCGCCTCGTCAGGAGGGGCTTGTCGGACTACCACATACTCGTCTTCCCAGGCGGCTTCTCGTACGGGGACCACATAAGGGCCGGAGCCGTCTGGGCCAAGGAGCTCCTGGCCAAGTTGATGGAGGAGCTGAAAGGCTTCTTGGAGGAGGGTAAGCCCATACTCGGGATATGCAACGGCTTCCAAGTCCTCGTCGAGGCCGGCCTGCTACCGGGATTCGACGGCATAAGCCCCTACCCGGAGGCCGCCTTGGCCACGAACAACTCGAACGTCTACGAGTGCCGATGGGTGTACCTGAAGCACGAGAACAGGGGGAACTGCGTGTTCACGCGGAAGCTCGACCACGGGGCTCTGGTGAGGATGCCCGTGGCCCACGCTGAGGGGAAGCTCGTCTTCCCGAGCGAGAGGGCTGAGAAGGTTCTGGAGAGGCTCTATGAGAACGACCAGCTCGTGTTCAGGTACGCCAAGCCGGACGAAACGTACGCGGAGAGGGAGTACCCGTACAACCCAAACGGCTCGTTCCACGACATAGCCGGAATATGCAACCCGTGGGGAAACGTGTTCGGGCTGATGCCCCACCCGGAGAGGGCTTACTACGGGTGGCAGCTTCCAGACTGGACACGCCTGGGGGAACCTCCAGAGTATGGTGATGGAAGGCTGATATTCGAGTCCGCCGTCGAGTACGTCGCCAGGAAGTTCTAACGCCTCGACAGCCGTCTCCTGTACTCAGCCAGCCTCAACCTGACCTCCTCGTACTTCAGGCCGAGCACCTCAGCCGCCAGTAGGGCGGCGTTCTTGGGGTTGTCTATCCCCACGCAGGCAACAGGCACCCCAGTGGGCATCTGAACCGTGGACAGCAGCGCGTCGAGGCCTCCGAGCTTCACGCTCCTCGGAACCCCTATGACGGGTTTGAGAGTCCTGGAGGCTATGTAACCTGGCAGGGCTGCGGACAGGCCTGCTATGGCTATGAAAACCTCGGCATCCGACTTGGAGATGTACTCCTCGAGCTCCTTGGGGTTCCTGTGAGCTGACAGGACCTGGACGTCGTAATCTATCCCGAGCTCCCTGAGGATCTCCACAGCCTTCTCGGCGAGCTCCAGGTCCGACTTGCTTCCGACCACCACGGAGACCTTCGGCAACCCTACCCACCGTACCTTATGGCCCTCTCGGCGAAGTGGGCTATGTCCTCCGCCACCCTCCTGGCCTCCGAGAGCTCCTCGTGGAACCCGACCGCCAAGCCCATCCTCCTGTGCGGGTAGGCTGTTGGCTTACCGAAGTACCAGACCTCGCCGCGGTACCCCTTCCGCTTGATGTAGTTCCTGACTGCGTAGGCGTCCCAGCCCACGACGGGTGTCTCCTCTCCGACCTCGTCGGGTGCCAGGACGACGTGGGCGACTCCGTAGACATCCGTTCTGGAGAACGCCAGGTCTGAATCGGTTATGGGCAGCCCTATCGATGAGAGGAGCTGTAGGGCTCCCTCGTCCGTGTTCAGCATCCACCTCGTTATCATGGCCGTGTCGTGGGGTCTGTTTGCGACCTCGTTGTTGTACACGGTGTCCCCTATCACGAACTGCTCCACCGCGAACACGCCAAGGCCGCCTATGAACTCCGCTATCTTCCTGGCGCCCTCCTGACACCTCTTGACCGCCAAGTCGGATATCGTGGCCGGAAGCCAGCTCTCGTGGTACGTGGCTGCGGGTCTCTGGTGCTCCACGGGTGGTGCGAGGGAGGTCGTTATGTTCCCGTTCTCGTCGAAGTGCCTTATGACGAGCTGGGTTACCTCGGTTCCACGCTCCTTGAGTTCCGGCAGGAACTTCTCGACTATGACTTCGGTTCCACGACCCCTGGCGTGTCTGACGGCGTATTCGTACACCCCCTTAAGCTGGCGCTTGTCCCTGACTATGGACGTCCCGTGTCCGCTGGAGGTCATGACGGGCTTCACGATTATCGGGAGGTTGAAGTCCTTGGCTATACGCTCTATCTCCTCCTGGCTTGAGGCGTACTCCCACTCGACCCTGGGTATCCCAAGCCTGTCGAACATCAGCTTCGTGAGATGCCTGTCCATGCATATCAGAGGCCCATAGGGAGTCGACATCACGCGGTACCCCTCCCTGACGCCGAGCATGCAGGCCCTCCTCGTGTCCGCCTTCTCTATCTCCAGGTATATCGCATGGGGCTTAGACGGGTCCGGGATGTACTTCCTTATCCGCTCCTCCAGAAGGTCTCCGTCCATCATGTCGAAGCACTCGAAGAAGTCCGCGGAGTCCTGGGCTGGACAACCCTCGTACCTGTCGAAAACCACTGTCCTGACCCCTCCGGAAGGGCCTCCGAGCAGCCTCTTCGCCGCCGTGACCGCCAGGTCTCCGAGTTCCCCTCCACCCACGGAAACGAACGTAACCGGGTTCGACGGGTCCAGCGTCTCAAGCGGCTGCAGCGTCCGTTCGAACTCCCTCTTGAAGGACTCAGCCTCCCTAAGGAATTCGAGCCTCTTTTCCAACACGGACATGTCTAACCCACCTCTATCAGACCCTTACCGGGCATCCAGATCATCCTCTTCCCGAGGATTCCCTTACGCTCCTTGTACTTGTATATGTCCCGGGCGAGCTCCGCCAACTCCATACGCCTCCTGAGTGAGGTCGGGGACCCTATGTCGCTCCTGTGGAAAAGCCTCCAGCCGTCGAGGAGCTTCACGTACCCGACACCCCTCTCGGCTATCTCGCTCGCAGTCGGTACGTCGTCCGCCACTCCGAGGAACTCGACGACCCTCGAACCCGTAGAGACTATGCTCCCGTCCTCCCTTAGGTCCACCGAAGCCCAGTACACGCCCACACCCTCCCTCCTGGCCGCCTCCTCATCCAGCCACACGGGGTGGCCCTTGGAAAGCTCCCTCTTCTCCGGGTACCCCTCGGGAGCGACCGACTTGACGACCGTCGCCTTCTCCTCGAACTCCACCTTGACCTTGGACAGCCTCTCGTCCACGATGGCCTCGCATATCTCGACTATGTCCGACTTCATTATCGGAAGCACGTTCACGCCTTCGGGATCCCCGAACCTGGAGTACATCTCGATTATCGTCGGACCCCAGGTTGAGGTGAGCATCATCTGGCCAGCCACGACGCCGTGGTACCTCTCCCCGGTCTCCCTCTGTATGGCGTCTATCATCTTCCACACTATCTCAGCGGACTTCTCAACCTCCTCCATCGTCAGTATGGCCTCGTCGGAGTCCACACCCCACCTCAGGTTCATCCCGCAGGATATGGAGCCCATCCCACCCGTCTCCGGTCCGAGGTCGCTCTCGAAGGCGTGCTTGTTGTCCTGGACGACGGGCATGGGCTTGACGCACCTGCCGTCGGTGAAGCACTGCAGGGTGTACTCTGGACCCCATACCCGCTCCTCGATGAGTAGCTTGTACTCCATGTCGCCGTACCTGCTCATGTACCTCTCGACGATCGTCTTGGCGTGCTTGTACTTCAGCTCCCTCTTCTCCTCCTGAAGGTAGACCTGGAAGTCCTCTATGACCTTCACACCCTTACCGCCAGCCTGCCTCGCAGGCTTGAGCGCCACGCTCTCAGCGTACTCCTTCAAGTACGGTATAGCCTCCTCGAACGTCTTGAACTTCTTGTACCACAGCCTACCCGGAATCCTGTACTTCCACTGGAGGTCCCTCATGCTCGCCTTGGACATCTCTATCTCAGCCACAGCCCTCTTGGCGCCGACGCAGGCTATGCCCCTCCTCTCAACCTCGTCTGGGATGCCGCGGAAGTTCGGCTCTTCGGGCCCGACGAACACCATGTCGGCGCTTATCAGCTCAGCGTGGTCGGCCACGACATTCGGGTCGGTTATGCTACCCCTGAAGTACTTTCCACCGGTATCCTTGCAGATCCTGTGTATCCCTGGGTTGACGAACGGGCCTATGCAGTACAGCCTCGGCTCGTGTACGCTCCTCTTAAACGCCTCTGCGATGACCATCTCCCTGGAGGCACATCCGACGAGTAGGACCTTCATCCAACCACCTCCGGGTACTCGCCTGTGAAGCATCCGAGGCAAAGTTGGCTCTTTGGGAGTCCTATGGCCTTGACGAGTCCTTCGAGGCTCAGGTAGTGGAAGCTGTCCGCTCCGACGACTTCGGCTATCTTGTCCTCGGAAAGGTGTCTGCCTATAAGCTCGTCCTCCGGCGGCACCTCGGTTCCGAACGGGCAGTGGGATACGATGTGGGGGCTTCCGATGCGTACGTGGACTTCCTTAGCCCCCTTCTCCTTCATCAGGTAGACTATGTTGGCCATCGTGTTCCCCCTGACGACGCTGTCGTCTATCAGGATGACCCTCTTGCCGCGCACGGCCTCGGCTATGACGTTCAGCTTCAGCTGGACCCCCTTCAGCCTCTCGAACTGCGTGGGCTTCATGGCGCTCCTGACACGCCTACCCGTCTGCTCGAACCCCTTCTCGATGGGTATCCCCGTGGCGTTGGAGTAGGCCATGGCGAACGGTATGGCCGTGGCCGGTACGCCTATCACCACGTCGGCGTCCACAGGGTTCTCCTCGGCCAGGAGCTCCCCTATACGCTTCCTGACACGGTATATCGGTATGCCGTTCACGTACGAGTCTGGTCTCGCCAGGTAGACGTACTCAAAGCTGCAGTAGGCCCTTCTGGGGCATGTGGCTACGGTCTCCATGCGGGCCGAGAGGGGTGTGAACACCATCACCTTTCCAGGCTCTACGTCCTCAGCCGGGCTTACAGGCGTCCTTTCTCCGATGGTGTCCATGACACAGGTCTCTGAGGAGACGATTCCGCCGTCGAAGCCCATCTTCCCGAGCGTGAGCGGCTTGACTCCGAGCGGGTCCCTCCCGGCCACCATGTTCCCCTCTCCATCCAGCGTTATGAACGAGAAGCCTCCCCTACACTTCTCGAAGAACCCCTTAACCGCGTCTATCGGGTTGTCATACCTGGAAAGGTCTTCCGAGAACGCCTTGACAACGTTCCTCTCGTACGAGAGCTCCGGGTTCCACCTGTAGCCCTCTATGTCGGTTATCTTCCCGTCCAGGATCAGGGCAACCCTCCAACGTCCCTCCACCATCAGGGGCGCCACGTCTTCGGGGGCACACTTGTAGGGTGAAACCTGCCCGAGGCAGAGGTGGCCGCCCAGCTTCCTAACACGGCTGTCCGAGAGAACCTCGTCCACGGTTCCGAAGCCCCTGACGGATTCGAACCTCTCTCCGAGCGTCACGAGGCCAGCCGTCTCCTCACCCCTGTGCTGGAGGGCGAGGAGGCCGTACCTCCCGAAGCTTCCAACCCTCCACCTCTCGTCGAACATGTACAACCCGAGTATGCCCGTCATGGCTTCTCACCCAACCGGATGGCCTCGTATATCCTACCCTTCTCACTCCAACCCGACTCGAGGAGGCGTCTCGCCTCATCCGCCATCCTCTGGGCAGTGGGCGTCGGGTACCTTCCGGTTACACATCCGAGGCAGAGCTCGTCCATGCGCATGCTCGTCGCCTTCACGAAGTCCCGTATGGGCTGGTAGTTCACGCTGTCGGCCCCGATGAGCTTGGCGATCTCCTCAGGCTCGTGTCTGAAGCCTATCAGCTCCCCGTACGTGGCCATGTCGATCCCGTAGAAGCAGGGGCTGATTATCCTCGGGAACGTTATGAACAGGTGGACCTCCCTCGCACCTGCGGCTCGAAGCTTCTTCACTATGACCCTCGTAGTGTCGCCCCTGACTATGCTGTCGTCCACGACGCCTACACGTCGACCCCTTATCTTCGAGGACAGGACGTTTATCTTCTTGTCTATGATCTCGTTCCTCTCCTTGGGGCTGGATATAAAAGCCCTGTGAGTCACGTACCTGTGCCTCCTCAGAGCCCTCTCCCACGGCACACCCGTCTCGACGTGGAAGCCGTAGGCGGCGTCCGAAGCCGTCTCGGGTATGTCCAAGATCACGTCAAGCCTCTCAGCGATCTCTGAGTACTCCCTTCCCAGGTTTCTGCCAAACTCGACACGGGCTTCGTAGACGTACCTGCCGTTGAGTATGGAGTCCGGCCTCGCGAAGTAGGCAAACTCGAACGCGCATAGGGCGTGGTTTCCGCATGGCCTTAGCTTAACCCTCTCCACGTCTCCCTCTGAGACCTTTATCAGCTCTCCGGGCTCGACTTCGCCGAGGTACTCTATGGAGTTTATGTTCAGTCCAACTGACTCTGAGGAGAAGGCATACACGTTCCCACCGTTTCCGTGGCAGAGGGGCTTTATTCCGTGAGGGTCCCTGAACGCGAAGAGTGTTCCGTCGGAGGTTAGGCCGACGGCTGAGAAGGCTCCCTCGACCTCATCCATGCACGCTTTCACACCTTCCTCAAGCTCTCCAGCCTCGGAGAGAACCTTCCCCATGACCTCTACGTCCGACTGGGTAGGCCTCTCCAAGGGTCTCTTGCACCACACTACGTTCCCGTTGTAGGCCAAGGCCAGCTTCAGCCTCCCCTCGAAGACCGCAGGCTGAGCCCCGTGTCTGAGACTCTCCACGTCCGACAGGCCTGAGGTGGCGTATCTCACGTGTCCGACTCCGACGTTACCCGGGAGCCTCTTAAGCCACTCCTTAACCTCCCACCCGCTCACCTGGGGTATCAGACCGAGGGCCTTGACCTCGTAGAACCCTCGGTCGAGGGTTAGGAAACCGTATGACTGGTGTCCCCTATGGTTCTGAGCTAGGAGACCCCAGTACATGTAGGGGAAAGCCGCCCCGCTCTTGGCGTAGGCCCCGAAGACCCCACAGGCCTCCATCATCTCGGACCCAGCTCCTCCAAAACCTCTTCCAACGGCCTTACGTCGAGGGAGGCGACGGACATCTGGCCGCTTATGACTCGGTAGGAGTAGACGCACCTCTTCGAAACCTCCACGACGACGGACCACGGTATCTCCGGCGGCCTGCCCTCACCCTTAAACCCTATGCTCCTGAGGTATGCTCTAAGGAACTCCTTGTCGAGGCAGTGGGCCTCCTGAGGCCTGCCGACTTCGTAGTACTTCTCGACCCAAAGTCTCGCCGAGTCGTGGGTCGGAGGCTCGTCTATCTGTATGAGACCCTCCCGGGTTCTACCGTATTCGAGCTTGAAATCCGGGATTATTATCCCCTTCCGCTTTGCCTCGGCCGCGTAGAACTCGTACAGCCTGAAAGATGCCTCCTCAAGCTCATCCCACTCATCCTTGGTCACCAGCCCCTTGGATACAGCCTCGCTCTTCGTTATCTCCACGTCGTGTCCCACGTCGCTCTTAGTCGTGGGCGTCAGGATGGTGTCCGGAAGTTCCTCAGCCATCCTGAGTCCGTTTGGAAGCTTCACGCCGGATATGACCCTGACGCCTTGGGAGTAGGCCCTCCACGCCGAGCCGTAGAGGTACCTGCGGACGACCCACTCGATGCCTATGCGTTCGGCCTTGACGACCTTCATCGTCCTGTCGTCCAGGGATTCGACGTAGTGGTTCGGGAATATGTGCCGCGTCCTCTCGAACCAGTACACGGACGTGAGGTGTAGGCTCCTGCCCTTGTGGGGTATGGGCGTTGGGAGGACGATGTCGAAGGCGGACACCCTGTCCGTCGTGTAAAGTATGAGGTGGTCTCCGAGGTCGTAGACATCCCGGACCTTGCCACGTCTCATCGGAACCTTCGAGCCAAATAGGTTGGAGAACCTGACAACCCTGACCTCCCCTGAGCCGAGGGGGTCTGGGACTGTTATGGACGGCTCGGACATACGCCCCAACCTTGTACTCACTTTATACTATTTCCAACCTAAATATAAGCTGTTCTTTACAGGAATGTGTACAATTTACACGGCTAGAAATCTATTCGTCCCTCTGGGCTTCCAGACACATCTCCATTATGGCCTTGAAGACCATCTCCACGTGCAAGGGGTTCAAACCCCTCTCAGAGGCCATCTCCCTGACTTTCTCTAACACCACACGCTCCCGCTCCTCATCCCTCAACGGCCTTCCAAGCATCATCTTGATAAGCCCGACGGCCCTCGCCAGCTTGACTCGGAGCTCCAGCATCTCCATTATGCCCCTGTCCACCTCGTCTATCAAACCCCTAAGCCTGTCTAACTCGTCCGTAAGGCTCACGACTTCACGCCTCCCTCCCGAGAACTCTGGGTATGAGACCCGCCGCCATGGCGTGGTCCACGAGGACTATGGCCGTGACTGCCTCGACTATGGGGACGGCCCTCGGGACTATGCACGAGTCGTGTCTGCCGGGCACGGATATCTCGACTTCCCTCATCGTCCTCAAGTCCACGGTCTTCTGTGGTTTCCTTATCGAGGGAGTCGGCTTAAACGCTACTCTGAACACTACGGGCATACCGCTGCTTATCCCACCCAGTATCCCACCAGACCTGTTCGTCTTAGTCCGGATTCGGCCATCCACGACCGTGAACTGGTCGTTGGCCTCCGAGCCCCTCATCCTCGCCAGGGCGAAGCCGTCCCCGAACTCGACCGCCTTCACGGCCGGGACTGCCATCAAGGCCTTGGCGAGGTCTCCGTCCAGCGTGTCGAAAACGGGGTCACCAAGCCCTGGTGGGACGCCGAGGACCACGCACTCCACGACTCCGCCCACGCTGTCGCCCTCCTGCTTTGCCCCCAGGATCGCCTCCACCATCCTCTCAGAGGCCTCGGGGTCCCCACACCTGACGGGGCTTTTCTCCGCGTTCTTCACGGCTTCCTCTATGGGCAGTTTCCTGGCCTTTACGCCTGCTATCTCGACTGTGTGGGCGAAGACGGTTATGCCTATGCGCTTGAGGAGGAGCTTGGCGAGCGCTCCAGCCATCACGTAACCGACGGTTATGCGTCCGGAGAGGCGTCCCCCACCGCGGTAGTCGTTGTAGCCTCCGTACCTTATGTAAGCCGCGTAGTCGGCGTGTCCGGGCCTCGGTGTGTACCGCATGGCCTCGTAGGGCGTCGAGTCTACCTTCCTGTTCCACACGATCATGCAGACGGGAGCTCCTGTGGTCCTTCCCTTGAAGACTCCGGACAGTATTTCGACCCTGTCTTCCTCCACCCTCGGTGTGGACAGAGGTCCTGAGGGCCGCCTCCTGTTCACCTCGTTCTGGATGAACTCCATGTCCACCTCAAGCCCGGCTGGACATCCGTCCACGACCACGCCTACGCATCTTCCGTGGCTTTCTCCGAAGCTGACGACCCTGAAGAACCTTCCGATTATGTTTCCGGACAAACCTTAACCCCCAACATGAAACTCTAACCTTGCCCCTAAATTCTTAAGGTCTCTCCAGAAGTTCGGGTAGGATTTCGAAACGCATTCGGCGTTGAGTATCGTGGACACGCCGTCAACCTTCAGGGACGCCACCGCAAGGGCCATGGCCACCCTGTGGTCGCCCATCGGGTCCAGCACCGCCCCCCTCGGCCTCCCGCCCTTTATCCTCATGGCGTCGCCGAACACGGACACGTCCACACCCATGGCCCTCAACGCCCTCTCCATGGCCCTAACCCTGTCGGACTCCTTGAACCTAAGCCTGGATACACCCCTGAGCACGCTCACACCCTCCGCGTACGAGCACAGGGCGGCCAGCACGGGGAAGAGGTCTGGGCAGTCCGAGAGGTCCACGTCCACGGCCCTTAGGTCTCCGGATTCGACCACGACGCGCTCTCCTGAGACGCGTACGGAAGCACCCATCTCGCGGAGGATTTCAAGCACCCTCCTGTCGGGCTGGGGGGACTCTGGGTTCAGTCCCTCGACGGCCACCCTGCCGGCCAGGGCGCCTGCGGACAGCATTATGGACGCCGAGGACCAGTCCCCCTCGACGCTGACCGTCGTCGGCCTGTACTCCTGGGGTTCCACGAGGAACCTGCTGAAACCCCCAGACGCTTCAACTCGCACACCGAACAACTGTTGGACGTGCATGGTCAACTCCACGTAGGGCCTCGACACGAGCGGGGTCGTGAGCTTCAGGTCCACACCTTCTTCAGCCCTCGGGGCGGACAGGAGGATTGCCGAGACGAACTGGGAGCTCACGTCCCCCGGCATCCGAGCCGACCCACCGGGCAGGCGTCCTCGTCCGTCCACGAAGATGGGTGGGAGGCCTGCCCTGCAGGTTACGGAGGCTCCGAGCGTGTTCAAGGCCTTGACGAGGGGGCCGACCGGCCTCCTCAGCAGGGACTGGGCTCCCGTGAGCGTGCACCTGCCCTGGGCGAGTGTGCAGACCGCCGTCATGAACCTCATCGTCGTCCCGGACTCCCTACAGTTGACCACGTCCACGGCCACCTCAAGAGGGCCTCCACGGACCCGTAGGAGCCCGGAGGACTCTTCCACTTCGACTCTCAGGGCCCTGAGGGCCTCCACGGTCGCCTTCGTGTCGTCGGATTCTAGGGGGTTGGACACGGTGCTGTCGCCGTACGCGAGGGCTGAGCATACGAGGGCTCTGTGGGTCACGCTCTTGGATGGTGGCGCCCTGACGGCTCCGTCGAGTACACTCCTACTCACGGTCACCCTCACTCAGGACACCTCTGACGGCCTCGATTACGCGGTCGGCGACCTCCGTGGGGGTGAGTCCGTCCGTCTCGACGACGATGTCCGCGGAGGACTCGTACAGAGGCTCCCTGGCTGAGAGGAGCTCCCTTATGCGCTTCATCCTGTCCTCGACGTTCAGTAGGGGTCTGCCCTCGTCTCCGGCTGTCCTCCTGTAGGCCTCCTCTGGGGATGTCTTGAGGTACACCACCACGCAGGTGTTCCTCAGGGCCTCGACGTTCTCCCTCCTCAGAACCACACCCCCGCCGCAGGATATGACGACGCCCTCCATGGACGCCGCTTTCTTCACAGCCTCGGTCTCCAGTCTCCGGAACGTTTCTTCACCGTCCTCCTCGAATATCCTCGGTATGGTCTTCCCAGCCATTCGCTCCACCAGGTCGTCCGTCTCGACGAACCTGAGGCCGAGCCTCTCGGCGAGTATCCTACCCACGGTCGTCTTGCCGGCTCCCATGAACCCTATCAACGCTATGTTCCTACGCATCCCAGAGCCTCCATGACAGTCCTCATCATCACCTCGACTGGGGCGGGGACGCCCGTCCAAAGCCTGAAGGCCTCGGCGCCTTGGTAGACGAACATCAGGACTCCTGAAACCGTCTTGGCTCCAACCTCTTCAGCCTCCCTCAACAGCCTCGTCTTAGGCGGGTTGTAAACCACGTCGAACACCAGCATGTCGCTCCTCAAAAAGTGCTTGGGGACAGGTGTCTCAGAAACGTTGGGATACATGCCCACAGGGGTGGCGTTCACGAGCACATCAGCCTCAGAGAGATACCTGGACAGACTTTCAGGCGTGAGGGGGGCCCAACTGACAGGGCATCCACCCCACCTGGACGCATCCTCCACGATCCTCAAAGCCCTCCCCGGAGTCCTGTTCAACACGGTTATGGAGGACGCCTCCCTACAGAGGTGGTACACTACGGCCCTCGCCGCTCCGCCGGCTCCGAGTACGACTGCCCTGACGCCGGACAGGGGTCCGTAGGCCTCCTTCAAGGCCCTCAGGGCCGCCGGCCCGTCCGTGTTGTACCCCCTCAGCCTTCCGTCGACGTTCACGACGGTGTTGACGGCCCCTATCTCCGACGTTTCCTCATCCAGCTCGTCCAACAGGCGGATGATCTTCTCTTTGTAGGGCATCGTCACGTTTCCGCCGGCCGTGTCCGGGCTTCGGAGCACCCGCTGGACGAAAGGCTCGAGCTCGTGCGGCTTCAGGGGCTTAGCCTCGTACCTGTACTCCAGCCCGAGCGTCCTGAACGCCGTGTTGTGCATTAGGGGGCTTAGGCTGTGTTCGAGTGGGTACCCCAGCAGGTAGCACATCCTCAACCGAGACACCTCAGGGCCTCGTACAACTCCAGGAGCCTCCTGACTGGGAGCTGGCCTGGAGCCACGGCCATGTCCTCCCTCGGGCTGGCGTACGTGTAGTACCCGCCGAACAGGGGGCACAGCACCCTCGAGACGACTCCGAGGGGTCCCATGCCGAACGAGACGAGCCTACGGCCCCCAGACTCCTCGGACAGAAACTTCAGGTACGTCAGGTTGTCCTCCATCCTCCTAGCGAAACCGACGACCTTCGCCACGTCCGCCCCCTGGGCCTCCACCCGTCTCAAAGTCTCCCTCAGCTCATCCAGGCTTGGGGTTCGGTCGAACTCGTGGACCGAGACTATGACCCGGACTCCGAGGGACTTGAGCTCCTCCACCGTGGAACTCAGGGCGGGGGAGCGGAGCTCCACGTCCGCGTAGTCGAAGCCCAGGCTACACGCCTCCACAAGCGTCTTAAGCCTGTCCTCCTCGGAGCCGCTGAACAGTCCTCCCTCCCACGTCGGCCTGTTGGTGACTACCACCGGCCTGCCGGAGGCCTCCACCACGTCTCCAAGACCCTCGAGGTTCGGCATGTGGTCCAGCCGTATCTCGAACATGTCCGCGTAGGGCTCCACCTCGTCCAGGAGTCTCAGGACTTCCGACAGGTCTGGTAGGGCTATGGAGACGCAGACCCTCGGCTTCATCCCAGCACCTCCCCCAGACACTCCTCCACGACCTCTTCAGGAACCACCTTCAACACGGGTTCGACGCCTATGCCCCTCGGAAGCGTCATCCTAACACGGCCGTGCAGAACCTTCTTGTCCCGCCTCATCGCCTCCATCAGCCCGCCGGCGTCCACCCCACGCCACCCGACGGGAAGTCCGACGCTGTGTAGGACTTCCACGAGCCTCTCCAGGTCGGATTCCTCCATCAGCCCAAGCCTGCGGGACACGTGGGCCTCGGCCACCATGCCCACTGAGACGGCCTCCCCGTGTCGGATTCTGAACCCCTCAACAGCTTCGAGGGCGTGTCCGACGGTGTGTCCGTAGTTCAGCCAAGCCCTTATGCCTTTGGTGTCGAACTCGTCTTTTTCGACGACCTCAGCCTTTATTGAGGCACATCTGACGACTATCTCCTCAAGAACGTCCACGTCCATCCCGAATATCCTGTCGGCTTCCAAGTGGATGAGCTCTAAGAGACCCTCGTCGGCTATGACGCCGTACTTCACCACCTCAGCCAGCCCAGACCTAACCTCCTCCCTCGGAAGCGTCCTGAGCGCCCCGACGTCCGAGACCACGAGCCTCGGCTGGTAGAAGGCTCCTATCAGGTTCTTCCCGAGCGGGTGGTTTATGGCCGTCTTGCCTCCTATGGAGCTGTCCACCTGGCTCAGCAGGGTTGTCGGAACGTGTATGAGGTTCACACCCCTCAGCACAGTGGCGGCGACGAAGCCCGCCACATCTCCGACAGCCCCGCCTCCAAGGGAGGCCACTGTGGAGCCCCTCTCCACGCCCAGCTGTATGAGCTGTCCATAGAGGTTCTCCAGGGTCTTCCAGGACTTAGCCTCCTCGCCTTCAGGAACCTCCAGGACGTGTACCTCGAACAGCTTCGAGAGGGATTCCTCGACGGGCTTTCCGTACAGCTTCCTAACCGTCTCGGTGGTCACGAGGAAGCACTTCCCCGGTTGGATGCACCTCGAAGCCAATTCCCCAACCTCGGACAGGAGATCCTCCCCCACGTATATCGGGTAGCCCCTCCCAGGAAGCTCCACGACAACCCTGAGCCAGCCATCGGCCCACTCGACCTTCAATCAGACCCTCCTCCCAACAGCCTCGACCACAGGCCTAAGCCCCTCCATCAGCCTCCTGAACTCCTCGAACCTAAGCGACTGAGGACCGTCGCTCAGAGCCTCCTCCGGACGGGGGTGGACCTCGACCATTATCCCGTCGGCGCCTGCGGCGGCCGATGCCCTGGCCATGGATGGGACGAGCTCCCTGACGCCCGTTCCGTGGCTTGGGTCCACTATGACGGGGAGCGGGCTGACGTGCTTCAGTAGGGCCACGGCTGAGAGGTCGAGGGTGTTCCTCGTGGCCTTCTCGAACGTCCTTATACCCCTCTCGCAGAGGATGACGTCGAGGTTTCCCTCAACCATTATGTACTCGGCGGCGCAGAGCCACTCCTCAACGGTTGCCCAAAGACCACGCTTGAGGAGGACGGGCTTGCGGCACCTTCCAACCTCCCTGAGAAGCGGGAAGTTCTGCATGTTCCTCGCACCTATCTGCAGAACATCGGCGTACTCCGAGACCACCCTAACCTGCTCCGGAGCCATGACCTCGGTCACGACCGGGAGACCCGTCTCCTCCCTAGCCTCGGCGAGTAGCTTCAGACCCTCCACACCCAGCCCCTGGAAGCTGTATGGCGAAGTCCTCGGCTTGAACGCCCCACCCCTCAGCATGTGGGCCCCAGCCTTCTTGACCTCCCTCGCCACATCGAGTATCTGCTCCCTGCTCTCGACGGAGCATGGACCCGCTATGACGATGAAGAGGTCTGAGCCCACCTCCAGGTCTCCGACCGTGACCACGCGGTTCTCGCTGTCTACCGTCTTCACGGAAAGCTTGAGATTTTTTCCTATCCTCATCGCATATCCACCACCTTCCTGACCGTCGCAATCAGCCTGTCCACGGTCAGGCCGTACCTCTCCATCAGCCTCCAGTAGTCCCTGCTCGAAGCTCCGAACATGTCCATGACGCCGACCCTGAATATGGGAACGGGATAAGTCTCGGATAAGGCCTCCGCAACAGCCCCTCCCAGACCACCGTACACGCTGTGCTCCTCGGCTGTGACGACCGCACCCGTCCTCCTCGCGTACTCGACCACCAACCCCCTGTCCAGAGGCTTGACCGTGTGGACGTCCACGACAGCCACGTCCAACCCATCCTCCCTCAGCATGTCGGAGGCCTCGACGGCCTGGGACACCATGACGCCGCACGCGTATATCACGGCGTCCGAGCCGTCCCTGACGACGTTCGCCCTCCCAAGCCTGTAGTCCAAGTCCCACTCGTACACGTCCGGAGCCTCGTCCCTGCCGACCCTCATGTACGCCGGTCCATGCGACTCCACCAAAGCTTCCAGGGCCTTGTAAGTCTCGACGTAGTCTGCTGGGACGACGACCGTCATCCCTGGGATGACCCTCATCATCGCTATGTCCTCTATTATCTGGTGCGACGCCCCATCCGTGTGGTTCGACAGTCCCCCATGCGTGACGACGACCTTCACGTTCAGTCCTCCTCTGGCGACTACGTTCCTGATCTGCTCCCAAGCCCTGCCCACCGTGAACATGGCGAAACCCGTGACGACGGCTATCTTCCCGGAGGACGCCAGGCCGGCGGCCACTCCGACCATGTCCTGCTCGCTTATGCCCACGTTTATGAACCTGTCCGGAAACCTCTCGGCGAAGTAGCAAGCCCTCGTGGACCTGGACACGTCTGCATCCAGGACGATGAGGTCCTCGTACCTCTCACCCAGGTCCACCAGAGCCCTCCCGACTGCCTCACGGTACGACGACACGGCCTGAACCCCTCCGGTCAGAGCTCCACCCTCGTGTAGGCTATTATCACCGTGGGTCTGCCGTCCCTCCTGTCAGCCTCATCCAGCGCCTCAAGTATCTGCCTCACGTCGTTCCCGTCTATCTCCAGGACTCTCCACCCGAAGCTCCTCCACCTCTCAGCCAGAGGCTCGAGCGACTTGACGGCCTCGGTCTGACCGCACAGCTGAGACCTGTTCCGGTCCACGATGGCCACGAGGTTGTCCAAACCCATGTGGGAAGCAGTCATGGCAGCCTCCCAGACCTGACCTTCGTTCAGCTCCCCGTCGCCGAGTAGGACGTACACCCTGTACGGCCTCCGGTCCATCTTCGCGGCCAAAGCCATACCCACAGCTATCGAAAGTCCCTGTCCAAGCGAACCCGACGGAGACTCAATCCCTGGGACGTAAGTCTCTGGGTGGCCCTGAAGGACACCGTCTATGTCCCTGAAGTCTATGAACTCATCCTTCCTGAAGTATCCACACTCGGCCAGGACGGCGTACAGTGCTGGAGCCGCGTGGCCCTTGCTCAGCACCAGACGGTCCCTGTCGGGCATCCTCGGGTTCCTCGGGTCGTGCCTCATCTTCGCGAAGTACAGGGCGCAGAGTATCTTCACACACGACAGAGAGGACCTCAGGTGCCCGGTCTCCGCGTCGGTTACCATCGCCATGACCGTCTTCTTGACCCTGTCCACCTTCCTCTCAACCTCCTCCACAACCCTGTCCAACTCGTCACAGTCAGACCCGCACAACCCGAGGACGAGCCTACCAGCCTCCGTCAGGGACACCCTACCGTCAGCCCCGTACCTCAGCAATCCGAGAGACCTCAACGTCCCGACTGATTTCAAGAGCTCTGAGATGGACTCCCCCGACTCTCTGTGGAGGCTTTCCAGGAGCTCGTTTAGACTTTGCTCAGATTCCGATGCCTTTCGGAGGATTTGTCTGTCTCTTTCAGTAAGAACTCTCTGAACAACCTTTAACAGGCGTTCCACGAGGTTTTGGCGTATTGGAATTGGCTCACCATCACCACCACACTACACATAACGCAAACGAACTGGTATTTAAAGAAATCGGTCCGAACGCTGTAAAGGGAAAGCCTATTTAACCGATGAGCTGAAAATCTTTCAAAGGGCTGGTCGGGTTGAAGAGGGTTGCCGTAATAGGCGGAGCAGGCGACATGGGACGCTGGATGGCCAAACACTTCGCCAGAATGGGCTGCCGGGTAACCATATCCGACGTGAGGAGGGACCGAGCGGAAAGGGTGGCTGAGGAACTCGGCGTCCAGACCGCATGGAATAACGTGGAGGCGGTGAGCGACGTGGACGTGACCGTCCTGTGCGTCCCGCCGGAGGCCGTCCCCGCCGTGGTCGAGGAGACGGCGGACCACCTGAAGCCGGGCTCCACGCTCGTGGAGATATCGTCGGTAAAGACGGGTGTCTTCGAAGCGCTCAGGAGGGTCTCAGAGAGGGGTGTAAAGACGCTGTCGATACATCCACTCTTCGGGCCTGGAACTCCCTCTCCAGAGGGGTTCAGGATAGTCCTCATACCGGTCAAGGATCCAGAGGCCGAAAGAAGGGAGGTGGAGGCCATGTTCCCCGGGGCTGAGGTCGTTGAGGCAACGTTGGAGGAGCATGAGGAGGCGATGGCCTACACGCTCGCACTGAACTACGCCGTGAACACGGCCCTCGCCCTGACATTGAGGGGGGTGGACCTGAAAAGGCTCAGGAAGCTCTCAGGCCCCACGTTCTTAGCCCAGCTGAACCTTTCCGAGGCCGTAACGAGGACGAACCCCGACATATCCGCCGCGATCATGACGAGGAACGCCTACACATTGAAGACGCTTTCCAGGTACGTGCAGAACCTAAAGGCCTTGATGGACGCAGTAAAAGAGGGGAAAACAGAAAAACTGATAGAAATACTCAGAGAAGCGAAGAACACACTGACGAAGGACCCGGAATACGGGGAGGCGTACAAAAAGCTCTACAAGATGCTCCAACCGCAAGGTTCACAAAGTTTATAGCATCCACGACGACACATAACCTGAAAGCCGGGTTGGCCGAGTGGAATAGGCGGCGGGCTGCAGACCCGCTTCACGGGGGTTCGAGTCCCCCACCCGGCTCCACCCTGGGAGAGGAGAGTTTTGGGGTTTCGGCAAACCTTAACCTTCGAACCGTTACAATGGCTATTCGGGGGTTCTCAGGTTTGATTGCTCCGATGGAGGAGTTTGAGAGGAGGGTGAAGAACGTCAGGGCGAGGATGGAAAAGAGGGGTATAGACATCCTAGTAATCTATTCGGCTCCTGGAAGTATGCGCTTCGGCCAGAGGGGACACGTCATGTACATTTCCGGCTACGAGCCATACTTCGGGGACACGATGGTCATCCTGCCCTACGACGAGGGACTCGACCCTGTGCTGGAGATAGACGCAGCGAACTACTTCCCGACCGAGTGCACGTGGATTAAAGACGTCAGACCTCCCAGGGACTTCGTGAAGACGCTCAGAGACTACCTAAGGGAGAACGGCCTCAAAGGCGTCAGGGTGGGGTTTGTGGGGGAATACTCGATGAGCCCCTGGCTGTACAACCGATTCCTCACGGAAGTCGAGGCAGAGTTCGTGAACGCCTCAGACATACTCGAGAAGGAGAGAGCGGTCAAGTCGAGCTACGAGATAGAGTGCATCAAGAAGGCCTCGGAGATAGCAAAAAAGGGCTTCGAAGCCGCGGCAGAGTTCGCCAAGCCGGGTGTGACCGAAGCCGAGATCCAGGCAGAAGTCGAGAAGGTCTGCAGGATAGCTGGATCCGAGTTCTTCCCCCACTACACGATGGTGACCTCGGGGACCGAACCCACGTCCGAGTCCTGGTGGTACGGGTTCAGGGAGCTCAGGCACGGAGACCCCTGGCTCCTAGACTTCGGGACGATGTACAGGGGCTACTGCTGCGACATATGCAGACCGATGAGCATAGGACCACCATCCCAGGAGCAGAAGGACGTGGTCGACATCCTCATACAGGCCCAGAAGGCTGGGGAGAGGGTTGCGCGGGAGGGGGTTCCCGCCTCAGAGGTGGACAAAGCCGTCGCCGAGGTTCTGAGGGAGGCCTTCGGGATAGATTGGTGGGGGACGGGCCACGGGGTGGGCTTGGAGGTGCATGAGTGGCCGTTCGTGGGATACAGTCATGTACTCCACTCTCAGGCTTACAGGGACATGGTTCTCAAGGAGAACATGGTAATCTCGATAGAGCCGATAGTCTACCGACCCGGGGTCGGGGAGATGCAGATAGAGGACGAGTTCAGGATAACGAAGACGGGATGCGAGAGACTAAACAATATACCGAGAGAGATCATTCAGTGTTAATGGAGGGTGTCGACGGGTGAGTCGAAAGGCCGAAGCTAAACCCACCGTCATAAAGATGGCCGACTGGGACAGCGGACCCGACCGTCTGGTGCCTGGGTGCACCATATCGAAAATTAAGAACGTCGAGGATTGGGGAATGTTTGGACTGTACTTTATGCCACCTGGAACTCAGACCAACGTTTTCTCTATGGAGTACGAGGACGACGGAACCGCTGAGGAGTACTACGGCCCATGCCACGAGTTTTACTTCGTGCTTCAGGGAGAGTTCACGATGTACTGGGGAAAGGATGCCGAGAAGGTCAGGGCTGGAGAATCCGAGAAAGTCGTTCTGAAGACAGGAGACTTCGGTTACTGGCCTCCTGGATGGAAGTACTCTGTGAAGAACACGGGAAAGATACCGGGCGTCTTCTTCTGGGGCCTCTCTTCACCTCCCAAGGGCATCAAAAGGAGAGAGTACCTTTAGAAAGTACGCCCATCCATTTTTTCTAAAGCAAGCTCTGCACAGAGACCTTTTAAAGCCGTAATCTTGGACGAACCCATGTAGCTAGTTTTATATCTAACGATGGAAAAATTTACAATGTGAACACTCTCAGATCGCCAAATCAGCGGACGGAGTCTGCAAGTTTTTACCACCAATTTTACGAGGGAAAAATTCAGGTTATGCCCAAATGCCCGGTGACTGGCTTGGAGAGCTTCGCGGTGTGGTACACCCCAGGCGTGGCTGAACCCTCAAGCGAAATACATGAAGAACCCGACCTCTCCTTCGTGTACACGAACAGGTGGAACTACGTGGCCGTGGTCAGCGACGGCTCCAGGGTGCTCGGCCTCGGCGACGTGGGGCCTGAGGCTGCTCTGCCCGTCATGGAGGGGAAGGCTCTCCTTTTTAAGTACCTCGGTGGTGTGGACGCCTTCCCCTTATGCGTTAGGGCTGAAGATCCCGACGAGATTGTGGAGTTTCTGAAGTGTATAGAACCCACATTCGGTGGCATAAACCTGGAGGACATCTCCAAGCCCAAGTGCTTCTACGTCCTCGAAGAGGCGAGGAGGAGGCTGAACATACCGGTGTGGCATGACGACCAACAGGGAACCGCCACGGTCGTCCTGGCAGGCCTCATGAACGCCCTTAAGATAGTGGGCAAGAAAATGGATGAAATATCCGTTGCCATCATAGGTGTGGGTGCAGCCAACACCCGCACGGCCATAGTTCTCATGAAGGCGGGTGTGAAGGCCGGAAACATAGTCATGGTCGACAGCAAGGGCATACTCCACCCCGGGAGGAGGGACATAGAGGAGAGGAAGGACGTCGAGAGGTATAAGTGGAAGTTCTGCGTCGAGACAAACGCTGAAGGAAAGACCGGCGGGATACCGGAGGCCCTCGAGGGAGCCGACGTCTGCATAGCGATGGCGAGGCCTGGACCGGGGGTAATAAAGCCTGAGTGGGTTAGCCGGATGGCGGACGACGCCATCGTGTTCGCTTGCGCAAACCCGACTCCGGAGATATGGCCTTGGGATGCGAAGGAGGCCGGTGCGAGGATAGTGGCGACGGGCAGGTCCGACTTCCCGAACCAAGTGAACAACTCACTCGGCTTCCCCGGAATATTCAGGGGAGTTCTGGACGTCAGAGCTCGCACGGTATCGGACGACATGTGCATAGCAGCAGCCAAGGCCCTGGCGGAGTTTGCTGAGGAGAGGGGCATACACGAAGACTACATAATACCGAGGATGGATGAGTGGGAGGTCTACCCGAAGGTTGCGGTGGCATGCGCACTGGAAGCAATCAAAGAGGGAATTGCCAGAATAAAACTCAGCAAACAGGAGCTCTGGGAAAGGGCTGTGATGATAATAAGAAACGCCCGCGAGAGTTTACACGCGTTGATGGAGAGAGGGTTGATAAAGCCCATTCCAGCTTCAGCCTAAAATTGAACCATAAGCTCAGATCAGGGATCTTTCTAAAGGAAGGGTGCAAGCTCCTGGGGGGGTCTCATATCTTGGAGGTTTTTAGCACCACAATAAACATTTTAAGTTCGATAATCCTTATTCTATAAAGAAGTTGAGAGAAGGTGAAGTGAATGCGCTTTTACGAATACGAGGCCAAAAAAATCTTCAAAGAACACGGAATTCCTGTTCCACAAGGCAAAGTTGCAAGCAATCCAGCAGAGGTTCGTGAAATCGCAAGGCATCTCGGTAAACCTGTTGTGTTGAAAGCTCAGGTGTTAGTAGGAGGACGGGGTAAAGCAGGTGGCATAAGGTTTGCGGACAGTCCAGAAGAGGCTGAAAGAGAAGCTGAACGTCTGTTCGGGCTTAAGATCTCAGGGTTTAGAGTTAACAAAATCCTCGTCGAAGAAAAGCTGAACGTCTCTGACGAACTCTACCTTGGCATAGCTGTAGACTCCGCCCGTGGAGGTCCCGTCGTCATGGCAAGCTCCGAAGGTGGCGTGGATATCGAAGAAGTCGCGGAGAGGTCTCCGGAAAAGATCGTTCGGCTTTACCCGAACATTCTCAGAGGCGTCAGGGAGTACGAAACAAGGAAGCTCATCAAACGCATAGGCCTCAGAGGGCAGATGCTGACAAGAGTCAGCAGAATCCTATATGATCTATACAAGATCTTCAGAGAGTACGACGCCGAGATAGTGGAGATAAACCCTCTAGTGATAACGGAGGATGGAGAGGTGTTCGCGGCTGATGCCAGACTCAACGTGGATGACCACTCACTCTACAGACATCCAGAACTCAAGGCCCTTAGCCTCGAACGCATCGAAAACTCTCTGGAGAGGAGGGGGCGCGAGGTGGGCATGAATTTTGTCGACCTAAAGGGGAACATAGCAGTGGCTGGAAGCGGAGCCGGGCTCACCATGTTCCTCCTGGATGCTATCGCCTCGTCCGGAGGCAGGCCCGCCTGCTTCCTAGACATAGGAGGCGGAATGTCAGTCGAGAGGGTTGAAAACGCCTTTAGACTTCTTCTGATGAAAGCGGACTCTGATCCAGACGTGAAGGTCATATTCTTCGCATTCTGGTTCATGATATCCCCAGCCGAGGAGGCTACGGAAGGGTTATTGAGAGTCTTAGCCGAGAAGAAACCTAAAATTCCGATAATAGGAGTCATCCAGGGTGTGGGCGCCGAAAAAGCGGTTGAGATTTTGGAAAGAGCCGGGATAAGGTGCTACTCGACGATAAAAGAGGGCGTAAAGGCCGCAGTGGAGGTGGCTGGTAAATGGGAATCCTCGTAGGAAAAGACACACGTGTAATAGTCCAGGGAATCACGGGTAGACTTGGATCCCGCCAGACAAGGCTCATGCTTAACTACGGAACTAAGATTGTGGCTGGAGTGACGCCTGGGAAGGGTGGTAAAAGGGTCTTTGGTGTTCCTGTGTACGACTCCGTTGAAGAGGCTCTGGAGAAACATGAGGCGGATGCCTCGATACTTTACGTTCCGGCCCCGTTCCTAAAGGAGGCTGCGTTCGAGGCTATAGAGGCTGGCATAGATTTCATGGTAATCATAACTGACTGGGTGCCCGTCCACGATGCCTTGGAGATAAAGGCGTTGGCGGACAGGGCCGGCGTGCAGTACATAGGCCCGAACTCCCCTGGGATAACTGTCCCAGGAGAGACGAAGCTTGGCATGATACACCCGGTAATGCCAGGCAGGGTAGGAGTGGTCTCTAGGAGCGGGACCCTGACAGCAGAGGTGACCAATCTACTCACGAACGTAGGTTTGGGTCAGAGCACGGTATTAGGCGTCGGAGGAGATCCCGTTGTTGGCTTAAGGCTCAAGAATGTCGTAAAGCTCTTTGAGGAGGACGAACATACCGATGTTATAGTCATAATTGGGGAGATCGGAGGAACAATGGAGGAAGAGGCTGCCGAGTACATAAAGGAACATGTGACAAAGCCTGTTGTAGCATTCATAGCTGGTAGGATGGCCCCACCTGAGAAGAGAATGGGACACGCCAGTGCAATAATCACACGCGGCAGGGGTACGGCTGAGAGCAAGATTAGAGCTCTGAAAGACGCTGGTGTTAAGATAGCAAAAGCTCCATGGGAGATACCTTACCTTGTGAAAAAGCTACTCAAACGGTCGTGAGTTAGGGTGAAAATACCCTGAATTCCCTTGAGATTAGCTGTATCTCAACGATTTTTGACGTAGTTTGCTTCATGAAGCTTGGTTTATGTCGCCGGATGGCTATTAAGGTCGCTATAACATTGGCTGGGAAGCTCAAGTAGGCGTTGCACGAAAATCGGTTCCTAGGTCTTTAAATTTATAAGTTGTTGAGAGATCTACATTAGGATTCCAAAAATGCCTAGAATAGGTGTTTATGTTTGCCATTGTGGTTTGAACATCGCAGGGGTAGTTGATGTAGAGGAGGTTACAAGATACGCTAAAACTTTGCCAGATGTTGTAGTAGCCAAACATTATACTTATATGTGTTCCGAGTCAGGTCAACGCATAATCCAGGAAGATATTCAAGCACATGGGCTTGAAAGAATTGTGATCGCGGCGTGTTCACCTCGAATGCATGAAAAAACTTTTCAGAAAACAGTTTTGGAAGCTGGGTTAAATCCCTACTTGCTTGAGATCGTTAATTTGAGGGAACACTGCTCTTGGCCTCATAGTGAGGAACCTGAAAAAGCTACTGAAAAAGCGAAAGAACTTGTTGGGATGGGCGTAGCTAAGGCAAGGCTCTTAGAACCATTAGAAAAGCGTAGGGTAAGTGTTGAGAAAAGCGTTTTAGTTGTAGGTGGTGGAATCGCTGGGATACAAGCTTCAATTGATTTAGCTAATGCCGGATTCAAAGTCTATCTTGTGGAGAAAAAGCCCAGTATAGGTGGACGCATGGCGCAGTTGGATAAGACTTTTCCAACGCTTGATTGTAGTGCTTGTATACTAACGCCTAAAATGGTTGAGGTGACTAGACATCCAAACATAAAACTGTTAACTAACGCCGAAGTCATCAATGTAAGAGGTTTTGTTGGAAACTATGAAGTAACAGTTGTAAAAAAGCCTAGATACGTGGAGGAGGACAAATGTGTCGGATGCCGTCTTTGCATGGAAGTCTGTCCAGTGAAAGTTCCAGACGAATTTAATGAAGGGTTAAGCTATACACGCGCCATATCCATTTACTCGCCCCACGCAGTGCCAAATGTGGCTATAATAAACCCCGAACATTGTTTACGATTGAAGTACAATAAAGACGTGTGTGGCAAATGCCTAGAGGTATGCAGGACGAAAGCCATAAACTTTGAACAGCAACCTGAAACACTACAGCTTAAAGTAGGATGTATAATCCTTGCGGTGGGCGCAGATGTTTTCGACGCCACAAAAATTCCTGAACTCGGTTACGGGCGCTTCAAAAACGTGATCTCAAACATAGAGTTCGAAAGAATGTCTGACGCTTCGGGGCCGACTGGTGGAAAAATTCTTTGCCCACAAACCGGAAAACCGCCGAAAGGCATCGTTTTCATTCAGTGCGTTGGTTCAAGGGATAAACGATTCCATGAGTATTGCTGCCGCGTTGGATGTATGGTCAGTTTGAAGCAAGCTATCCTTGCACGTGAAAAACTCGGGAAAGACGTTGATATTTACATCTGCTTTAACGATATTCGCGCTTTCGGTAAAGGTTATGAAGAATTTTACAGGAGAGCAAGAGATCTTGACATTAACTTCGTGAATGGAATACCATCCGAGGTCCGCAGCGCCCCAGACGGTTCACTGTACCTCAGTGTTTACGAAAAATCTATAAACAAGCTATTGGAACTACACGCTGACCTTGTCGTTTTAGCCTGCGGTCTCGTGCCAGGTCAAGACTTCGACAGAATCAGCGAAATATTTCATCTTCCGAGAAGCGCAGACGGCTTTTTCTTGGAAGCGCATCCGAAACTGCGTCCCCTTGAGAGCCCGACAGCCGGAATCTTCTTAGCTGGAGCATGTCAAGGCCCCAAGGACATTCCAGACAGTGTTGCGCAAGCAAGTGGAGCAGCTGCGAAAGCGATGGCTCTACTGTCTAAGGGAGAGATTGAGATTGAACCTTTAAAGGCTGTTCTTAACCAAGACTTATGCAGCGGATGCGGAATATGTGTGCCCCTCTGTCCGTACGATGCGATAAAAATGAAAACTGAAAGAGTTAACGGTGTAGAGAAGCTTAGGGTTCAGATCGTCGAAGCAATGTGCCAAGGTTGCGGTACCTGCGCCTCAGCGTGTCCAGCTGGCGCCATTAAAATGCAAAAATATACTAACGAGCAGATTTTAGCTCAGGTTCACGCAGCTTTGACTGAAAGTGGGGGGGTTAAATGAGTTTAGTCGATTTGACGTCTATGGCTAAACCGAACAAGGAGATACGGGGTAAAATCCTCACGAAACTAGGTGGAATCGAGCTTATAAACTGTTTTCAATGTTTAAAATGCACAAGCGGGTGTACAGCCTTTAAACTTTTAGAATTAGCCCCTCATGAAGTAGTGAAACTTGTTAAACTAGGCTTTGTAGAGGGACTTATCACTTCAGAAATAATTTGGACTTGCGCGACATGCCTAAAATGTACGGAGCGGTGTCCACAGAAAGCGTCACCGTACCATGTGATAATGGCTTTACGAAACCTCGCCGTCGAACAGGGGGCGAAGATTCCAGAAGCCTACTTGAAGGCTGTCTCCCAAATCCTTGAAACAGGTCTCCTGCAAACTGCTCGAAAGGTGGCCACTAAAAAAATGGAAACATTTGACCGGAAAAGATTAGGGCTACCTGAGATAAAATATCCAACGGAGACCTTCAAGACGGTTTTATTGAAGGTCTTGGAGGGAGCGTTAGCATGAAGGTAGCAGTTTTTTGGGGTTGCAGAATATTGACGTCTCAGTACGCTTATGAAATATCGGTTCGCCAAGTCCTACCACAGCTTGGAGTTGAGCTGGTCGACTTGAGGGAGATGCATTGCTGTGGAGACATTATTAAAAGCATAAACACTTTTGCAACCACGTACATGGCGGCGAGAATCATGGCGCTTGCAGGCGAGACCGGACTCACAGACCTACTCGTCCCATGTAGCCGATGTCACTTCACAATATCCGAAGCTCGATACTTGTTAGAGAGGGATGAAAAACTTAGAGAGAAAGTAGATGCGCTGTTAGAAGAGGAAGGACTTGAATACCCCCCGGAAATCAAGATATGGCATGTTATAGACTTGTTACACGACGCTGTAGGTTTGAACCTTATAAAAAGAAAAGTCAAGAGAAGTCTAGAAAGTTTAAAGCTTGCCAGCCACGTAGGTTGCCAAACGGTTCGGCCGAGCGCCATAGGGAGAGTTGACAGCCCGGAAATGCCCCAGAAGCTCGACAAGTTGATTGAGGTCTTAGGTGCTAGAAGTCTAGAATATTCAGAGAAACTAGATTGCTGTGGAGCGATCTTGATGTTCTCGCATCCTGAGGCAGCCCTTACCCTGGCCGGCTCAAAAATAAAGGCTTTACAAGAACTCGGTGTAGACGGTCTTATCGACTCATGTCCAGCTTGCCACATGATGTTTGATGAAAATCAGGAAAGCGCCGCGAGGGTAGTCGGCGGCAGACTATCTTTGCCAGTTCTTTACTATACGCAACTGCTTGGAATAGCCATGGGAATTGACATAGAAAAATTAGGCTTACACCTAAACCAAACCCCCGTAGAAAAAATCTTGGAAAAATTAATTCAGTTAAAGGAGGAAGCTCATGATGGAACAGAAACTAGAAGTAAAAAAGAAAGGAGAGTTTGAACCAAAAATAATTGGATTTTTATGTAACTGGTGTGCCTATGCTGCTGCCGATCTGGCAGGCGTAAGCAGGATACAATATCCTGCAAACATACGAATAATCCGAGTTATGTGCAGCGGACGCGTAGACCCAGCTTTCATCCTTGAAGCATTTAAGAACGGTGCTGATGGAGTTTTGGTGGCTGGATGCCATCCTGGAGATTGCCACTACATAAATGGGAACTTTAAGACTTTTCGAAGAGTAACGTTGCTCAAACGAGTCTTGAAAGAGTTGGGCATTGAACCAGAAAGGCTACGTCTAGAATGGATTTCAGCGTCTGAAGGAGACAAATTTGCAACCGTTATTAAGGAAATGGTGGAAGAAATCAAAAAGCTTGGCCCTAACCCATTAAAAGTTGGAAGCAAAAGCTGATGGGTGATTAAGAGGTGGCCAAAGAGAAAAATAAGTTAAAATTCGCCTTCTACTGGGCTGCAAGCTGTGGAGGCTGTGAAATGGCTGTTTTGGATATAAACGAAAAAATCTTGGACTTAGTTCAGATCGCCGACATAGTTTTCTGGCCAGCAGTAATGGACGTAAAGTACAGAGATATTGAAAATATGCCCGACGGCTATATTGATGTATGCTTCTTTAACGGAGCAATAAGAACAGAGAAACAAGAGTATATGGCCAAACTTCTTAGGCAGAAATCAAAGACTTTGGTTGCCTATGGTACATGTTCATATCTAGGCGGAGTTCCAGGTTTAGCAAATTTAGCAGATAAACAAGAAGTTTTTGAGAAAGTTTACATCCAGACCCTATCAACCGAAAACCCAAATAAGGTATTACCTAGAACACGCACTAGGGTTCCTGAAGGAGAATTGGAATTGCCAGACTTCTACGATACCGTGAAGAGCTTAGACCAGACAGTTGAAGTTGACTATTACGTGCCTGGGTGTCCACCAGCAACCGAAAGAACCCTTTACGCCTTAGAAGCTATAGTTAAGGGGGAACTCCCGCCAAAAGACTCGGTTCTGGCGCCATTAAAATCTGTATGTGATGAATGCCCTAGAAAGAAGGGAGAAAAGAAAATTTCACGTATTTACAGACTCTACGAAAGAGTTCCTGACCCTGAGAGATGTTTCCTCGAACAAGGAATAATCTGTATGGGTCCCGCCACACGTGGCGGATGTGGAGCAAAATGCATCAAAGCGAATATGCCTTGCACGGGCTGCGGTGGACCCTGTCCAGGCTCTCTTGAACAAGGTGCGGCTATGATAAGCGCCCTAGCCTCAATACTTGGAGTTGAAACCGAAAAGGAAAAATACGCAGAAGCTGAAAAGCTTATCGATCAAATTAGGGATCCAATCGGCACATTCTACATGTATTCTCTCCCATCCTCAATTATCAATAGAAGGGTTACGAAAAATGTAAGGAAATAATCATAAACTCGGTTTACAAGACTTGAAAGACGCAGTGACGAATAAAGCACATGTCTAAGCCCTGAAGTAGTCGTTTCCGGGAGATTAGCCACAAAAACTTTATTTAAGTGAGTAAATTAGCTCCATTGAAGCCTTGAAGAATGAAGCTCTTGCCGCCGTCGTGTCTGCGGGCATGACGAAGTTCGGTAAGCTTGAGGGGTACTCGGCTCGGGAACTCCTCGTTTTGGCGTTCAGAGAAGCCCTGGACAGGTGTCCTGAGCTCGATCCAAAGAAAGACATAGACGCCGTGTTCGTCGGGAACATGGCCGGAGAGGCATGGGAACACCAAGGCCATTGGGGTCCGATTGTAGCTGACTGGGTTGGGCTCGTGCCAAAGCCGGCCACGAGATTTGAGAACGCATGCGCCTCCTCAGGAGTCGCCTTCAGGCACGCTGTCATGGCCGTGAAGTCGGGTCTCGTAGACGTAGTCTTAGTAGGCGGGGTCGAAAAAATGACTCACCGTCCGATACAGGAGACCACGGAGTTCCTCGCCTTTGCCTCAGACCATCCGTTCGAACAGTTCCATGGCTTGACATTTCCGGGACTTTACGCGCTTATAGCTACGGCTCACATGCACAGGTACGGGACGACTGAAGAACAGATGGCCATGGTGGCAGTAAAGGCCCATAAGTACGGAGCTCTTAACCCAAAGGCCCAATTCCAGAAACCCGTGACCTTAGAGAAGGCCATGTCAAGCCGTGTAATAGCTTGGCCCCTCAAACTATATGACTGTTGCCCTGTGAGCGATGGAGCTGCCTGCGTCGTGGTAACCAGGCCCGAGTTGGCGAAGAAGTTTACGGATACCCCCGTCTACGTGGTTGCATCTGGACAGGGCTCGGATTACATAGGTCTTTATGAACGTGAGGACCTGACTACCCTAAAGTCGACGGTAGAGGCGTCTCGCATGGCCTACCGCATGGCTGGCATTGAAGACCCACTCAGGGAGATCGACCTCATTGAACTTCATGACTGCTTCACGATAGCTGAGATAATCGCCTACGAGGATCTAGGCCTCTGCAGTAAAGGCGAGGGAGGGAGGATGGTGGAGGAGGGGCGCACGGAGATAGACGGCGACATACCCGTCAACATGTCCGGCGGGTTGAAGGCGAAAGGGCATCCAGTCGGCGCCACGGGGGTCGCCCAGGTTTACGAGGTATTCCTGCAACTTAGGGGCGAGGCTGAAAGAGGTAGACAGGTACCGGACGCTGAGACGGCGCTCACACATAACGTCGGGGGCTCAGGCCCCACTTGCGTCGTCCACATCTTTAAGAGGTGAGCCACGTTGTCTGAACTCCCGTTCACAGTTGAGAGCTTCTACAGAATGCTGGGCGAAAAAAAGCTCATGGCCGCCAAGTGCCTGTCATGCGGTCGCATCCTGCTCCCACCCAGACCCGTCTGCCCTAACTGCTACGGAACGGAGATGAAGTGGGTGGAGCTCAAGAGTGAGGGAACGGTTGAATCCTACACCGTCATACACGTGCCACCAGCCCGGTTCGCGGCGGAGGCGCCTTATGTAGTAATGATCGTGAAGATGGACGAGGGAGTTAAGTTGCCTGGAAGGCTAGTCGGTGTAGAGCCAGAAAAGGTCAGGGTTGGGATGAGGGTTAAAGTTGAGTTCGAAGAGCCTCGTGGAGGAAGGTGGCCTAACTGGCCCTCGTACAGGTTTAGGCCAGTCTCCTAAAAATGAGGGATTTTGACAGCCTGCTCTTAGGCTTTCCTCATCTACCCTTAAACTGCGGTTTCCGCTTCTCCATGAATGCTAAGACACCCTCTCTAAAGTCCTCCGTGGAGAAGAGGTTTGAGAATTTTACAGCCTCCTCCCTCAGCCCCTCCTCAACTGTCTTCTGAAGGCTGAGGTTCACGAGACTCTTCGCTGCAGCTAGCGCCATCGGGGGACCGGAAGCCAAAGCCCTGGCAACCTTCACAGCCTCCTCGTCCAGACTCTCATGTGGTACAACCCTGTCCACGAGCCCGATCCTGTAGGCTTCCTCAGCGTCTAACATCTCTCCGAACATGATCATCTCCCTGGCCTTCGCGGGCCCTACTAGCCTCGGCAGGAGCTGAGTTCCACCCCACCCTGGGATTAGGCCTAGTCTCACCTCAGGCTGCGAGAACTTAGCCTTCTTCGAGGCTATTCTGAAGTCGCAGGCAAGGGCGAGTTCGCAGCCGCCTCCAAGGGCGTAGCCGTTGACCACGGCTATGATGGGCTTCGGAAGCTCCATGATTTTCTTTATGACCATATGACCCTTCTCAGACGCCCTTTTCGCCTCCTCTGGAGCGAGCTCAGAGAGCCAGGATACATCGGCACCAGCTGAGAAGGCCCTATTCCCGACTCCCCTTACCAGTATGCAACGAATCCCGTCGTCTGACCGGAGCTCGTTTAGGGCCTTCTCCAGCAGGTCGAGCATCTCGTAGTTCAGGGCGTTCAGCTTGTCAGGCCTGTTCAGCAGTATCCAAGCAAAGTTCTTCTCCCTCTTCACCAGGATCGGCTTCCTTCTCAAACCTCACCACCCACATCCGGTCAGGTTAGGGTTAAGAGCAATTTGGACGGAGCGTAGCCCTCCCCGTACCTCTCCCTCATCTCATTCAGCACCTCAACCAGCTTCTTCACCCCGATCCTCCTTGCTACTTCGAACGGGCCCTCTGGGAGGTTAGCTCCGAGCTTCATCGCCGTGTCCACATCCGCTGTTTCTGCAACCCCGTCTGAGACCAGCTTGGTGGCCTCATTCACCATGATGGCTATGAGCCTAACTTCGTCGAACCCCCTCCCAGCCTCCTCGGGGATGTTGGGCTGTCCCTCCCTGTAACTGTAGAATCCCTCACCCGTTTTCCTCCCCAGTTTACCCTCCCTGTACAGCCTTTGTATGGAATCCGCCGGCCTGTAGAATGGGCCTAGCTTCTCCTTGAACACCTCTAGGATGTGGTACAGGACGTCTATGCCTATCAGGTCTGAGAGAAGAAAGGGCCCGATGGGGAACCCAGCCTTGAACTGCATGGCACTGTCTATCTCCAGAACTCCTGCCTCCCCACGGTCCAACATCTTGGCGGCTTCGTTCAGGTATGGAATGAGAACTCTGTTCACGATGAAGCCTGGGCTGTCCTTCCTCACGAGTACAGGCGTCTTACCCAACCTCCTGGCCAAGTCCATCGCGAGCTCGACGGTCTCCTTGGAAGTCTTCTCGCCAGGAATGACTTCAACGAGCCTCATTATGACGGGCGGGTTGAAGAAGTGCATCCCCACGACCTTCTCAGGCCTATCCAGGGCCTCGGCTATCTCGGTTATGCTCAAGCTGGAAGTGTTGGAGGCCAGTACGGGTTGCTTGGACGTTACCTCCTCTACCTCCCTGAAAATCCTCCTCTTAAGCTCCAGGTCCTCGGGAACAGCCTCTATTACGAAGTCGGCGTCCTCTGCGGCCTCCCTCAGGCTTAGGGTAGGCCTTATCCTGGAAAGAGTCTCCTCGGCATCTTCCCGGCTCAGACGACCCTTACTGACAAGCTTGTCTAAGCTCCTCCTTATGTTCTCCAAGGCCCTGTCCAGGATCTCCTGTGATATGTCCCTCATAGACACATCGTAGCCCGACATGGCAGCTATCTGAGCTATGCCATGCCCCATGACGCCTGCTCCTAAGACCGCAATCTTCCTCAAATTTCCCATTTCCATACTCTCCTTATTAGATTACAGAAATTAGGGTTTAAAAAATAAGCGACACATGGTTTTGGCAAGGGAAAACGTTATTACATCTGGGAACATCCCTTAGGAGGGTGCGTATCAATGGTCGAAGTGATAGTTCTTATGAAGGACATCGTTGACCTAGCTGAGATTAAGACAGACCCAAACACGAGGCGTCCAATACTCGCGGGACTTCCGAGGAAGATAAGCGACGTGGACAAGAGGGCTGTGGAGGCCGCCATCAGGCTAAAGGAGGAGTACGGCGGTAGGGTTGTCGTCGTTTCGATGGGGGACGAAGATACGCGTATGGCGCTTAAAGAGGCTCTCGCGATGGGAGCAGATGAGGCATACCTACTCATGGACCAGGCGTTCGAGGGATCAGACACGCTTGCGACCTCCCGCGTGCTCGCCGCGGCTGTGAAGAAGATAGGTAGGTATGACCTCATCCTGTGCGGTGAGATGACGCTGGACGGACTCTCGGCCCAGGTTGGGCCTAGGGTTGCGGAGCTCCTTGGAATTCCTCAGGTGACGTATGCGAGGAGCATAAAGGTTGAGGGGAACAGGGTTGTGGTCGAGAGGGACCTGGAGGAGGAGAGCGAGGTGGTTGAGGCTCCGATGCCAGCCCTGATAACGGTCGTGAGGGAGATAAACGAGCCTAGGATACCCTCCCTGCTGAGCATAATGAAGGCCTCCAGGAAGGAGATAAAGGTGTGGGGTAGGGAGGACCTAGGCCTCTCGGCCGAGGAGGTCGGGTCGGCTGGATCGGCCGTCAAGGTCCTCGACGTCAGGGCCCCACCGATGGAAAGGAAACGAATAATCATCAAGGCTGAAACGGACGAGGAGGCGGCCGAGAAGCTCATGGAGAGGCTGATAAGCGACGGGGTCCTGAGGTGACGGGCTTGAGTGGACAGGTTCTTAAGGGTGTGATGACGTACTCGGAGAAACTTGACCTCCTGCTGGAACTCGTGAGCGGGTGTCGAAGTCTGGCAGACAGACTCGGAGCTCCACTCTCAGCCGTGCTGATAGGTGGCGAAGTCGAGGAGAACGTCAGGAGGAAGCCGATAAGGTACGGAGCCGACAGGGTCTACGTGTTGGAGGACCCGAGGCTCGGGTCGTTCGACACTGAAACCTACAAGGCGGCTCTATTAAAGGCGTTCGAGGAGGCATCCCCCGAGATACTCGTAATCGGGGGGACGAAAAGGGGTAAGGAGCTTGCGCCTAGGGTTGCGGCAGCCCTCGAGGCCGGGTGCATGACTGACTGCGTGTCCCTCGACCTGGATGAGGAGGGTAGGCTCGTCGGGAGGAGGCTGACGTACGGGGGCTCGACCGTGGCAGAGGAAGTCTTCGTGAGGAAGCCCCAGATAGCGACCGTCCCGCCGGGAGTCTTCAAGAAGGCGGAGCCCACCGAGAGGGAGGGAGAGGTCATAATGCTCGAGGCGGAGCTCCCCAAGCCTAAGGTGAAGGTTGTCGAGAGGAGGGAGAAGCCACGCGTAGGCTTCAGGATCGAGGAGGCGCCCATAATCGTGGCCGCGGGGAGAGGCTTCAGTAAGAGGGAGGACCTGAAGCTCGCGGAGGAACTCGCCGAGGTGCTTGGAGCCGTCGTGGGCGCCACGAGACCGCTCGCAGCCGACTACCACTGGTTCAAGGAGTGGATAGGCCTTTCCGGCCGCAAGGTCAAGCCGGATCTCTACATAGCATGTGGAATATCGGGGGCAATCCAGCACGTCGCTGGGATAAGGGACGCCAAGATCATAGTCGCCATAAACAAGGACGAGGAGGCGCCCATATTCGAGGTGGCGGACTACGCCGTCGTCGGAGATCTCTACAGAGTGCTCCCAGCCCTGACGAAGGCACTCAGGGAGAGGCTGAAGGGTTAGGGCGGCTTAGAAAAAGTGAGGACGAGGACTTGGTTACTCCCACCTGACGTACTCCCGCCCAATCACCTCACGGGCTATGATATACCTTTGGACATCCTGGGCTCCCTCAGCCCCTATTATGTAGGACCAGGTTCCGTGGTGTCCCCTGAAGATAGAGCATTCTTTCGTGTATCCGTAAGCCCCGTACCACTTCAGAACCTGCTCGTAGACTTCATGGCACGTCTCGGGTCCCATTATCTTGGCTACCGAGGCCGGGACGTTCAAGTCAGACTTCTTCCACCCAGGCTTCTTCTCTATGTATATCTGGTCGGCGACCCAAGCGGCCCTGTAGACGGCGAGCCTCGCAGCCTCTAGCTTCGCATAAAGCTCGGCAAACCTGTAGCTTATGTTCTGGAACTTCGATATAGGTCTCCCGAAGAGCTTTCTCGTCGTTATCCACTCCTTGGCTTGGTCTAGTGCCCACCTAGCGGAGCCCACGGTGGTTGCCGCCAGTATTATCCTCGCAAGGTTGAACCCTTCCATCGTGTGGTAGAAGCCGTGTCCCTCCTTCCCAACAATGTACTTATCGTCTACCTCAACGTCCGTCAGTTTAAACCCTCCGCAGGAGAGACCACACCTACCCCAATCCTCGTACAGCGTGTGCTCGAACCCCGGAACGACCTCTCCATCCTTCTTCGCAAGGAAGGCAAATCCTGTCTGACCTCTATGAGAGAGCTCAGGTTTTGTGTACGCCAGTAGAAACCACCCACCACCCCACGGAAGGCTTAGCACCTCCCTGACCCCGCTTATGTAGGCCTTCTCTCCGTTAATAACCCACTTACCGTCCTTCTTTATAGCCCTTGTCTTTATGCCCGGTATGTCCGATCCTCCCTGAGGCTCCGTGGTGGCTACGCCAAAGAAACCTGTTCCTTCAGCAACCTTAGGTAGTATCTCCGACTTAGCCTCATCCGTGCCATACATAGCCAGGATAGTCGTCCAGCCGTTTGTGACAACAACCGTCCCAACAGGTATAGCTATCGAGGGATCATAGTATCCAAGAACCTCTCCGGCGATACATGCCATTGTGAAAGTCCCACCCATGCCACCGTACTCCTCTGGGTAGACTATGCTCGTGAGCCCCTGCTCAGCACACTTCTTGTAGAGCTCCGGCGGTATTCCTTTACCTTTCTCGTCTAACTCGACCCACACAGGAGCTATGTGCTTCTCGCAGAACTCAACAAGTGCTTTCCTGAACAGCTCTTCTTCCTCAGAAAACTCGAAGTTCATCTTGGCCGTCCCTCCTCTATTTAGCCCAACTTCTTTAAAAAAACTAACGACCTTGTTTAACAGACCCTTTTATTCATCAGTCGCTCAACCTAACTTAAAGATGGACGTTGCAATCTTTTTAAACCTTCTGTAGTTTTAATAGGTTGGTTCAACATGAAGAAACGCGTTAGATTTGGAATTATGTTACCAGTTCCAGCCGCGCCCGTGGAAAAGCTTTTGAAGATAGGAAGGGTAAACGAAGAGGCTGGGTTCGACTCCCTGTGGATGCCGGACCATCTCCTGTTCGTTCCACAGGGTATAACTCCAGACGCTTGGTCCGTACTTTCAGCTCTAGCCGTCCTAACTAAAAGGGTCGTGCTAGGCACCTCGGTGTCGGATCCGCATAGACGGCACCCTGCAGTTCTGGCCCAGACAGCCGCCACAGTAGACCAGCTCTCGGGAGGTCGCCTAGCGTTGGGTCTCGGGGCTGGGGAGGCCATGAACCTGGAGCCGTTCGGGATAGGCTGGGACAGACCTGTCAACAGGCTTGAGGAGGCCGTCGAGATTATGAGGAGGCTGTGGTCTGGTAAGAGGGTGGACTACGAGGGCCGTTTCTGGAGGCTCAGGGGAGCTTTCCTCCAGGTTAGGCCTGTGGGTAGGGTTCCGATATACCTCGGGGCTCTTAGGAGGAGGATGCTGGAGCTCACGGGTCGCGTAGCAGACGGCTGGCTTCCGACGCCGCTCACTCCGGAGATGTATAGGAGACGTCTCGAAACGGTCAGGGAGTCCGCTGAGAGGGCTGGCAGGTCGCTGGATGAGATAGACACGGCCATATACCTGTACACGTGCGTGTCCAGGAACGAAGAGGGGGTGTGGGAGAGGCTGAGCAGGTATAAAGGCCTCATCGTCCACTCGCCCGAGTTGCTCAGGGAGGCAGGCTACGACGTGGAAGTTCCGAAAGGCTTCAAGCACTACTTCCGGATGCTACCCAAGGACGAGGACATAAAGGCCTTTTCCGAGTTCACGTCCTCCGTGCCCGTGGAGGCGGCCTTCGACTTCTCGGTGTCCGGGACCCCTGAAGAATGCTTGGAGAAGGTATGCGCCTATGTGAAGGCTGGTGTGAGGCACTTCATACTCGTGAACGCTGGGCCCGACGTGAAGTACGTCATAAAGGTTTACAGGGAGCTCATAATGCCCTACTTCAGGGAGGACTGAAGAACCGTGGCTCACGAGTTTCTGTGTAGGGGGGCGAGGGTCAGGGTCCACCCTGATGGGCGCATCGAGGTTCTCAGCGACCCAGCCGTGTGCTACTGCCCCTACGTAGAGGCAGCCTACGGCGTCAGGCGTATAGACAGGCGGGCTGTGGAGCGCATAGTCAGGGCGAAGATGAAGAGGTTCGGGTTCTGCCGTCCGTGCAGGCGTTTCGACATGGGTCTCTGGGTTCCGTTTGGGAGTTCCGAGATTATAAGCGTGTGCATGAAGGAGAGGTTGCTAGACTGCGCCGTCACCGTCTGTGAGGGAGCTGGGACAGTCATAGCATGGAAGCCCAACCTCGTCCAGGGCATAGGGGCCATGCTGACAGGCATACTGAAGACCTCACCGATAAGGGAGGTCTTAGAGTACGTAGGGAAGCACGGGGGAGTCGCCCTAAACCCCAAGGACGCCAGGATAGACCAGCCTGGGGGCCTCAGAAAGGCTGTGTCTATGGGCTTCAAGCGCATAGCCGTCACGGTGATAGGACCGAGGGCCAGGGATATAGGAACCATAAGGGACGTTGAGGCTGAGAACCCTGACGTGAGGGTTGCCGTGTTCTCGACCTGTAACACCCTCGTGAGACCCGAGGACATCACATGGCTTAAGGGGGCGGACGTCGTGTGCGCAAGCGCTTCTGGGCTCATCAGGGAGCATATAGGGCCGAGAGCCTTGATGCAGCTCGGCGTCTCGATACCTGTGTTCATACTCACCCAGTTTGGGAAGGAGCTTGCCCTTACCTACCTAAAGAGGATGAAGGCAAGCCTCGTCGTCTTCAGGGCCAAGATACCCTACATAGTCGAGAGGAAACAGCCTATCCCAGCACCTGAGAGTGGAAACCTACCTGAGCATGGATGTCCCGGATACCTTTGAGCGTTCAGCCGCTACGCAGTCTTTCCGCCACCATCTTGCCGAGGGCTCTCGCAGCCTCTAACTGGGCTTCTGAGACAGGCCCGGCTCTGACTATGGAGATCCCGCCCACTTCCTTCATCTCGTGTAGCTGGTAGAAGCTGCTTATGGTGTTGAGGGCTTCGTTCTGCCCGCTTTCCTCGGACACGGATATGGACGCCCCAAGCTTTCCCTTCAGACCCCCGGTATAGTAGAGGGGTAAGGAGCGGTCTATAAAGTTCTTCAACGTCCCGCTGACGGTCCAGAAGTAAGTTGGAGTTCCTATGATAAGCGCGTCCGCCTCCCGCATCTTCCTGTACAGCTCCTCCATCCCATCCCGAATCCTGCACGCACCAGCCTCTTCGCAGTGTTCGCTACATCCCCAGCAAGGCTTGATCTCGTACTCGGCTAGGCAAACCAGCTCTACCTCGATGCCATTCTCCCTGACGGCCTCTGCTGCTGCTTCGACGAGTTTGTAGGTCGTCCCCTTTCGGGGGCTGCCCACCACAGCCAAGACCCTAGCCAAGCAACATCACCCGATAGAGGTTGGATGAAGTGCTGGTAAGGCTTTCGGTTTCTCCACACTGTGGACGGCTAATACTTCGGAATTACACGCTGGGCGTAGGGTAAGGCCAGTATGCTGGCATCTTTACCCTTCCTGTTTAACGCCATCCTGATGGCCTCCTCTGGGGAGCTTGTTGTCTTGATGAGCGATTTTCTTATCTTATGAACCGAGGGGTCTGGAGTTACAACCACGACCTCACACTTTTTCAGAATACGCGCCAACAGGTAGCAGTGGTCTAGGTCGGCCCTATACCCTTCCCTCTTGAACCTCTCCACTATGTCGTCCGGTGAGGAAAATGATGTCATCCATCTGAAGAACAGTTCTCCCCCGAAACCGTCTTCACATCCGGCTAGGGCTATGATCACTCCGCCCTCCTTAACGAACGGCTCCGCAGGGATTACGCAAGACTTGATGGACTGGTAGAAGTTGATGTCTCCAGGATAACCAGATGAGGCTATGACGATATCAGCGGGTTCACCCACCTCCACTTGAGCGTGTTCCCTGTAGAACGCCACGCCATGACGATGAGCCTCTTCAACGTCTCCTGCGACGACCTTGGTCATCCTCTTCTCGCTGTTGAGCACAACGTTCACCATGAAATCGACCTCAACCATCCTAGCAGCCTCAACCATGTCCTCGTGGATGGGATTACCATCCAGTATTCCGATCCTCGCCTTAGGGTGATCGAGGTTCTCAAGCCTATGGTTGTGGTTTATGCCTTCCACACCGGCGACGCCCGGGAGGATACTCTTTCTCCCCCCGGTAAAGCCGGCGAATTCATGGGGCTCTATGTGTCCAGTTGTTATCAACAAGTCGGCATCCGCAACCAGTCGATTTACCTCCAGTTTCGTACCCATAGACGTCTCACCCACATAAACGAGGCCCTTCTCGTCGAAGGCGTCGTGGTTGACAACCCGAACCCTGCTCAGGATATCCCTGCCCAGCATGGCTTCCAACTCTTGTTCCGTGTTTTTGCGGTGCAACCCTGTGGCGACTAACACCGTCACGTTCTCAGAGGGGACTGGGAGTTCCTCCAGTATCGCGGACACTATTTTGTGGCTCGGTGTCGGTCTGGTGATGTCGTCAACTATGATGGTCACCTTATCCTGACTGTCAGCCAGCGTAGGAAGGGGAAGTTTCTTTATGGGATTCTCCAAGGCCTCTTTGATGCTTTTCTCCTCGTCCGCCAAACCCCGTGGTTCTTTAACGCGTATTACCCGTAGGTTTCTCGTCGGAAGCTTCAGATCGACGAAGCCTCTTCCATAGGGCATCCGCACCTTTCCTTTTTCCGTCAGAAACCACCACCCGCCGGGTTCTAAAAGGGTTTCATAAAGTTCCCCCCAGCGTACTTCGCCCTCTTCCCGAGTTCTTCCTCTATCCTGATCAGCCGATTGTACTGAGCCGTCCTCTCACTCCTGGTTACCCCGGTCTTTATCTGCCCCGCGTTCAACGCGACGGCCAGGTCTGCCAGCCAGGTATCCTCGGTCTGCCCAGACCTCTCGGACACCTGAACGGCGTAGCCGCTTCTGAAGGCCAGCTCAGCAGCGTCTAGGGCCTCGCTGAGGGTTCCCGCCTGATTAACCTTTAACAGGAGGGCGTTTGCTGCCTTCATTTCAATTCCTGTCCTAAGCCTTTTCGGATTCGTAACGAAGAGGTCGTCGCCGACTATCTGGATGTTCAGCGTCTTCGTCAACTCAGCAAACCCTTCGAAGTCGTTCTCCTCCAGAGGGTCCTCTATCGACCTGAGCGGGTACGCTGCAACCAGGTCTTCGTAGAAGTCCATGAGCTCCTCTCGGGTGATCTCTTTTCCCATGAAGGTGTATTTCCCCGTTTTCCTGTTGTAGAGGTGCGTTGCAGCGCAGTCTAAGCCCAACACAAATTTACCTCCGTACCCGAGCTCCTCTATGGCCTCTAGCTCCGCGTCGAACGCCTCCCTAGGGTCTTTCATACCGAGTGGGGTATAGCCTCCTTCCACCCCAACGTTGAGAGAATGCTTACCACACTTCCTCGCCAGAATCTCCCCGAGCTCATAGTAGACCTCCAACCCCATCCTTATAGCTTCCGAGAAGCTCTCAGCTCCTATGGGCATTACCTGGTGCTCCTGGAAGTCGAGGTCGCTGGCGGCGAGTAGACCCCCCTCTATGAGGTCCAGGACTGGGGTAGGTAGGATATGGGCGCCTACTCCACCTATGTATCGGTACAGGGGGAGGCCCAACGCATTTGCGGCAGCCTTCGCCACGGCTAAGGAAACCCCTGTGGTCGCGTTGCCCCCAAGCCTCGACTTGTTTTCCGTCCCATCTAGCTCCACCATAGTCATGTCTATTTCCCTCTGCTCCCTCACATCCATCCCCCTCAGAGCCGGTGCGATCACCTCGTGAACGTTCTTTACGGCTTTGAGGACACCTTTGCCCCTAAACCTCCTACCTCCGTCCCTGAGGTCTACGGCTTCGTAGGAGCCTCTTGAACGGCCTCTCGGCACATCGGCCCTACCGAGAATACCCCCCTCAGTTATTACATCCACCTCAACAGTGGGTTCGCCGCGGCAGTCGAGCACCTCTCTCGCCCGTACATCTTTTATCAGAAAAATTTTCTCCACCATCATAATCAGCTTTGGTTAAGCCACTAAATTAACATTTCTTAGACGATTAGCAGGCCTTGCGCACAGAATGGCCTTGTCATCCAGTAACCCTACGGCTACTCCTTCCGGTAACTACTAACAGTCTTAAATCCATGACGTTTGTATTGGTTGGCCCCGTATATACGGTGTCTCCGAGCGTTCTCAGCACGTAGAAAGAGTTGTGTCTCATCAACTCTTTATGTATGTCTATGCCCAGCTTAACGGCTCTTTCAACAGTAAATCCGTCAACTATCCCCCCAGCAACATCGGTCGAACCGTCTGTCCCGTCGGTTCCCACCGAGGCTATCACGATGTTCCTGCTTCCAGCTATCCTTGTGGCAGCTCCTAAAACAAACTCTTGGTTTCTCCCACCCTCCCCAGCGTCGCCCGTTATGGCCACGGTTGTTTCTCCACCTACGATTATCACGCAGGGAGGCTCTATCGGCCTTCCGTGCATCTCCACCTCTCTCGCGACGCCAGCCATGGCTATGCCAACCTCCCTGCTTTCACCTTCCATGACCGTCGAGAGTATCATCGCATTAAGTCCCAACATCCTAGCCCTCTCCTCCGCGGCCTTACAGACGGTTTCGCTGTTCGCCAGAACTACGTTGTGCACTTTTATTCCCATACGCCTGAAATTCTGTTCCTTAGGTGTCTCCCATCCAGGATCAGCCCTCTCAAGGTGTTTCTTAACGGACTCTGGGATCTTGTCCCACAGTTCGTACTTCTTGAGAACTGAAACAGCGTCTTTGAAAGTAGTTGTATCTGGGACGGTGGGACCCCACGGCAGCCCCCTAACTTCATCGATGACTATGAGGTTGACGAGTTCTGCTGGGTGTATGTACGTCGCGAGTCTCCCACCCTTGATGGCGGAAATGTGTTTCCTCACAGCGTTTATCTCCTGTATCTCAGCCCCGCATTTGAGTAGGAGGTCTGTGACCTTCCTAACGTCATCCAGTGAGATGCCATCCGCCGGATGGGTCATTAGCGCCGAGCATCCCCCGGTTATGCACGCAATTACAAGGTCACCCTTTCCAGCTTTCTTCGCTATCTCGACGACCTCCCTTCCACCTCGGAGGCTATCCTCGTCGGGTATGGGATGGCCGCCTTCAAGGACCCTGATTCTCCCAAGTTTCCTCCCGAACCCTTTCTTCTCGATTATGATGCCATCGGTTATCTTGTCCTCGAGAATTTCTTCAAGAGCCTTAGCGATAGCGTAGCATCCCTTGCCTCCTCCAATAACGTAGATGTTCCTCACTTTCTTAAGGTCGAACTTTAGGTCGCCCACAAGAAACTTACTACCGACGACTCTGACCATCCTTCTGGTTAGTACGTAGTTGTCGATTTCTCTGATCGCATAGTCAATTATGTCTAAAGCGATCTTGCGACCTTCAACGTTTCCGTGCGACAGAAGTTCATCTACGTTCTTTACGATCAAGGCTCTTCTAATGCCTTTTAAGGCTTTAAGAATTTATAATCTTCAAGGAGGCGTACGATGTCCCAAAGAAGAGGTATGAACACAGAAAAGGTGTTTTACGAACTTTCAGCATATTTCGGCTATCCAGAATCCAAGACGCTACTTGAGATCTTAAAGAGGGTGGTTAGCCGTGAAGAGGCCTTCATCCTCTTAAACCTTCCGGGTACCCTAGAGGAGATCTCAAACAAGACTGGGATACCCGTTCAAAGACTGAGAACTATTCTTGAAAAACTCTTTGAACGTGGCATCGTTCTTACCGTGTCGGTCAATGGAAAGACTGTTTATGCCCTCTGTAATGAAATAGACTCAATAGTGGTAGGAATCGGGGCTAAGAGGGCAAGAGGAAAGCTCGACAAAGTTGATTTGGAGATTTTAGACTTGGCAAAGACTCTCACTGAGGAATATTTGCGTTACGCACCTGAGGAAGACGAAGCTTACGTCCGTGTCATACCCATAGAGAGAACACTTCCAACTGCCTTTGAAGTACTTCCATATGAAGTACTCTCTAAGATCATACGCGAAGCGAAAGTTATCGCTGTAGCGGAGTGTGTTTGTCGAACTAAAGCTAGGCGTTGTAACAACCCAACAGAGACATGTATACTGTTGGACAGAGCAGCTCGTATAGCCTTGAAAAGGAATATTGCAAGAGAGGTAAGCGTCGACGAAGCCCTTAAGATTCTTGAGATGTGTGAAGAACTCGGGCTCGTTCACTGTACGAACAACGCTTCCTATGGTCTTGAGTTCATATGTAATTGTTGTCCATGTTGTTGCATCTTTCTAAGGGGACTCATTCAATATGGAAGGAGAGATAGCGTAGTAAAAAGCCGATACCAAGCCGTAGTTGATACAACCCTTTGCACGGGATGCGGAGTCTGCGAGAGTGTATGTGTCTTTGGGGCGATGAAAGTCGAGGAAGGTGTCGCTCGTAGTGACGCAGAGAAGTGTTTTGGGTGTGGCCTGTGCGTTTCTAAGTGTCCTAATGGAGCGATAAGGCTTGTCCTTGTAAAAGGGGAAGAGCACATACCGGTTAGGAAGGCTCAGTCAATATTCTTCCCTACTCTGCCAGATTACGACACCATATCAAAGCAGTTCAAGTAAAAAGTGTTTCAGTACATTGGCGAATGTGTGAAGGCATATCCTTCGCTAAGTTGAACCTCGACAGCAAGTTGATAGCATTTCAAAAGTAGGTAAGAAACAGCCAATGTTACATGTTTAAGCCTTTTTTACTAACCAGTGCTTATCTACACTCCGACACCTCTTTATGGCTCCTAAGAAGGCCAACTAGGGCGTTATGCGGTTATGAAGCGGAGGACCGCGCTTTGCCGCCCTTATAGAATGGTTTTGGAACGAGGAGTAGCCCCGTACATCCCATAATTGTGGGTAAGATCAGTTCTTTTGCGGTCAGAGGCGCAAGGTCGAACGCGGTCCTGAGTTGGGGTATGACCATCAGGGATGCTGTAGCTGCGAGGGATGCTAGAACCGAGATGAGTAGGGTTTTGTTTGAGAGAGGGTTTATCTCGAACGCTGATAGGTGTTCGGACCTGGAGTTCCATATTATGGTGAGTTCGAAAAGGACCATCTGGATGAATATCATCGTCCTGACCTTCTCCTGAGGCATGGCCCAGAGGTTTCCGGCTAAGTAGATTATGATGATGGACCCTATGAGCAGGGTGGCTATCGAGACGGCTATGTGCAGCCACCTTCCGTGCAGTATGCCCTCCTTCGGGTTTCTCGGAGGCCTCTTCATGACGTCCTCGAAAGGCGGGTCAAGGCTCATGGCCACTGCGGGTGGGCCGTCCGTGACGAGGTTTACCCAGAGTATCATGGCTGCCGTTATCAGCGTGGGATGTCCGAGGGCTGACAGGAGGGTTATCAGGGCGATCTCTCCGAGGTTGCATCGGAGCATGTAGAACGTGAAGTTCCTTATCCTGTCGTATATCTCCCTGCCGCCCCGGACGGCTGAGACTATGGTGGCGAAGTTGTCGTCTGCCAGTATCATATCCGCGGCCTCCTTGCTGACGTCGGTTCCGGTTATGCCCATGGCTATCCCTATGTCCGCCCTCTTCAGAGCCGGTGCGTCGTTCACCCCGTCGCCAGTCATGGCGACTATGTGCCCCTTGGATTTTAGGGCTTCGACTATCCTGAGCTTATGCTCAGGCGTCACCCTGGCGTACACGGACACCCTGTCCACGACCTCCCGAAGCTCCTCGTCTTCCATGGCGTCCAGCTCCCTGCCCGTCAGGACGAGGTCGCCTTCCCTGTATATTCCGACCTCCCTCGCAATCGCGACGGCCGTGAGCTTGTGGTCTCCCGTTATCATGACCGTCTTGACGCCTGCCTCCATGCACATCCTAGCAGCCTCCACGGCCTCCTCCCTCGGAGGGTCTATCATCGCCTGTATCCCGACGAACGTCATTCCAGTCTCGACGTCCCTGCTGAGCTCCTGAGAAGGCTCCAAGTGTCTGTAGGCGGCGGCTATCAGCCTCAGCCCCTGGGAGGCCATGCTGCTCGAGGTTTCGAGTATCTTACGCCTGTGCTCGTCTGTCATGGCGACCTCGCCTTCAGGCGTGAGAATCTTCGAGCAAAGCTTCACGACGACCTCCGGGGCGCCCTTCATGAACGCCACGGTACCGCCTTCCCCGGTCCTGTGGAAGGTGGTCATCCTCTTACGCTCCGAGGTGAACGGGATTTCCCCCACCCTGGGATGAGACTTCTCCAGCTCGCCCCTCCAGAGGCCTGCCTTGGCCGCCGAGACGAGCAGAGCTCCCTCGGTCGGGTCGCCGTATATCCTCCACGAGCCGTCTGAACGCTGCAGAGTCGAGTTGTTGCAGAGGGCGCATATCTTGAGGAGGAGCTCCAGCTGACGGTCCTTCAAGGCGTCTACAGGCTTTCCGTCGTGTAGGAAAGAGCCTTTGGGCTCGTATCCGACTCCAGTCACCTCGATAAGCCTGTCCCACACGTACAGCCTCCTGACGGTCATCTCACCCTTCGTGACCGTCCCAGTCTTGTCCACGCATATGACCGTCGTGGAGCCGAGCGTCTCGGCCGAGGAGAGCCTCGTCACTATGGCGTTACGCTTGGCCAACGTTATGGCACCGAGTGCCAGCGTCACGGTCACCACGGCGGGCAAGCTCTCAGGGACGGCCGCCACTGCCAGCGCTATGGAGGTCATGAACAGGTCTACCGGGGATGCCTTGGATGTGAGGAGGCCCACGGCGAATATGACAGCGCATATGACGGCGATTATTATGCTCAGCTTGGACGCGAACTCCGCGAGACGCTTCTTTAGGGGCGTCTCCTCGGCCTTGAGCTCCCCCACCATCCTGGCTATCTTCCCGAACTCCGTCGACTGGCCTGTAGCCACGACCACAGCCAAGCCCCTCCCGTGGACGACGTGTGTTCCCATGAACACCATGTTGACCCTGTCCGGCACGGGAGTGTCCGGCGGCAGAGGTTCGACGGACTTCTCCACGGGCGTGGACTCACCCGTCAGAGCCGCCTCGACCGTCCGGAGCTCCACGGCCTCGACCAGCCTGCAGTCGGCCGGTACACGGTCTCCGGTCTCCAGGACGACCAGGTCGCCTGGGACTACCTCCCTTGCCGGGATTATCTTGACGGCTCCGTCTCGAAGAACCCTGGCTTTTGGGGCGGTGTACTTCCTGAGAGCCTCCAGCGCCTTCTCGGAGCGGTATTCCTGGAAGAAGCCCACGACTGCGTTGGCCACGACCACGGCGACTATCACAAGTGTGTCGACGACCTCCCCGAGGAAGGCGGATATGGCTGTGGCTACGAGTAGTATGGCCACGAACACGTCCTTGAACTGGTTTGCGAATATCCTCAGCGCGACGAACCTTCTACCTGACGGGAGCTCGTTTAGGCCGTACTTTCTTAGCCTCTCGGAGGCTTCATCGTCCGTTAGGCCACTCCTCGTCGTCGAGAGTGTTCCAAGGACTTCCTCCACGTCGAGTGCATGCCACGGACGCTCTTCAGACCGGCTCATTCACTCGAAGCCATTATCGTCGGATGGTTATAAAATGCTACTCTTTCCTCTCCAACCCTACGAACTTCACGTATTCGTCGTGCGCCCTTATCAGGTCCATCCTCGTTATCACGCCTACGATCCTGCCGCCTTCGTCCAGCACCGGAAGCTGGTCCACGTTGTAGGTCATCATCCTCTTCAGCGCCGTGTACAGCGAATCCGTGGGCAGGACGTACGTGAACCTCCTACGCATTATCTCCCCAACCCTCATCTCCCTGAGCCTCCTCCTCGGAACTCTGAGTACGTCCTCGAACGTGACGCATCCGAGAAGCCTGCCGTCCTCCATCACGGGTATGGACCTCAAGTCGAGGGTTGAGAGCCTCCTGAGGACGTCGTTCAGCCTCGTGTTTGGCCTCACCCTCGGAAACCTCTTGCGCATGGCCTCTCGCACAGGTATGGTCTCCAAGACGTCTATCAGGTACTCCCTTACGTGGGCTGGGGAGTGGGGTCTGGAAAGAACCTGCTCTCGGTATATCGACACACCCCCGCTTAGAAGGTACGCCAAGGCCACGGAGAGCATGGCAGGGGCTATCACACCGTAGCCTCCAGTCATCTCACACGTCATCAGGAGGACGGCTATAGGAGCCTTCGAGGCGGCTGCGAACAGGCTCATGGCACCTATGACGACGAACGACGTTAGGAAAACATCTGGGTTCGGGATGAGCGTCGGGAAAAGCGTCAGGAAGGTCTCCGCAAGGGCTGCTCCGAGGAAGGCGCCTGAGAGGAGTCCTGGGGCGAACACCCCTCCACTGCTGCCAGACCCCACGGTGAACGAAGTCGCGAGTATCTTGGCCATGCACAACACGAGGAGCATGAGGACAAGTATGAAGGGGGATTTGGGAAGCCACCAATCCCCGTTTACGTAGGTTATGGGGAACAGCCCCCTCGACATAAGCGTCAGCCAGCCGTACCCTATCCCGAGGACCTGTGGGAAGAGAATGGCTACCAGCCCTGTCAGGACGCCTCCCAACGCGGGTCTCAACACCTTCGGTACGGAGGAGCTGCTGAAGGCACTCTTTATCGAGTAGAAGGCTCTGGCGTAGAGGCGTCCCATCAGCCCACACGCGACACCGAGGACGCCGTAGAACACGAGTTCCTCCGGTATGTTGAAAGCGGCTTGGGGTATGTCGAACACGGGGTTGTAGCCGTCGTAGAACCCGTATATCGCGTACCCGACCGTGGAGGCTATGAACGCCGGTATTATAGCCTCGACCTCGAAGTCGCGTTTGTACAAGACCTCAGCCGCGAACAGAGCTCCTCCGAGCGGGGCTTTGAATATGGTTCCTATGCCTGAGCCTATCCCAACGGCGACGAGGAGCCTCCTCCTGTACCCCTCAAGCCTTGCGAGAGACGACAGAAGGGAGGCCGCCCCAGCCCCTATCTGGGCCATGGGCCCCTCCCTCCCGGCGCTGCCCCCCGACGCTATGGTGGCTACAGACGCCAGCATCTTCACGAGCGGGGCCCTCGCCCTCATCTTCCCGGCATGTTTGTGGAAGCACGCTATGGCAGCGTCGGTGCCATGTCCCTCGGTCTCAGGCGCGAACTTGTAGACGAGCACCCCAGACAACAGGCCGCCCAACCCGACTACTAAGGGTAGGAGCCATGGCCTCCTCGGGGGGTCGACCAGACTCCAACCCTGGGTGGGTTCTGGTGGGAGGTAGGACAGGAGGCCTCTGAGAAAAAAGTTTGTGGCTGCTTCGAGGGTTTCGTCGAACACTATCGACACTAAGCCAGAGATCACGCCTATTATCACGGATAAGAGGACTATCTCGACGAAGGGCTCGACGATCAGGTATTTCTTCAGATCACCGAGCCTCGTTCGGCGAACCTTCCCCCAGAGGCTTCTAAACGGGCATTTGCGTACCCTAAACGTCTCTCTGGCACGTGACGGACCACTGTTCATGACGGTCTCCAAGGATTTTTCATAATACTCCATCACGTAAATAGGATTCTCAGGAGAATCCTGGCAACCTCCTTCGTCAACACCATGCCCATAAGCCTCCCGGACTTGTCGACGACGAAGCAGGCGTCCTCCCCGGATTCCGCGAGCTTCTGACCGGCTTCGTAGAGGCTTTCGTCATGTCTCACAGTCACGGCGCTCTTCAAAGCATGGGTCACAGGGACGTCAACGCCCTCCTCGAACAGGGACACGAGCTCGTCCATGCTGACATAACCCAGGAGCGTGCCGTCCCTGTCCACCACGGGGTACAGCGTGAACCCGTACCTCCTGGCTATGGACAGGGCTTCCTTGACGCGTACGTCGGAGTTTATCGTCACAACGTGCGTGGTCATCACGTCCCTTACCTTCAGCCGTCTCAGGACGCTCGGCTTGGTCTCCATGGTCGTGTACAGGAGCTCGCTGAAGGCCACGGCCTTTGGACCTATCCTATGCCTGAACTGCGGGCTGACTACCGAAACCGGTCCAGACAACATATAGCTCACGACGGCTGCCAGCGAGACGGGGATTATCGAGAACGGGCCGTAAACCTCCGCCACGAACATGACGGGTGTGAACAGCATCTTGAAGCACGACGCCAGCATGGATGCCATGCCGACCGCGACGTACACCTCGAGGGGCGTCAGCCCAAGGGCCTCTGCAAACGCCAAGGAGAACACGGCTCCGATGAAAAGCGTCGGTATGAAAAGCCCTCCAACGCCCCCGAAGTTGAGCGTCGTACACGTAGTCAACATCTTGAGGACCAGTATGAGGACGAGTATCAGCACAAGCTCCCTGTACCCACCGCTCATCATCTGGTGGAGGAGCTTATCCCCCATGCCTACACACCTGATGTCCACGAGCCCCATCAACCCAACGACTACCCCGCCGATTACGGACAGAGCTATGGAGCCTTTGGAGCCCATTTGAAGCCTCAGGCTGATGGCGTACTTACGCCACCTGCCGTACAGCGCTGTGAAACCTCTTCCTAGGAACGCCATTATGACACCTATGATCACACTGAACAGGAGAATCTTCGGTGTCAGTATGAAGCCCATCTTTACGGATGCGTAAGGATGGGATGGGCCGCATATCAGGACGAACATGGCGTACGACGTGACCGAGGAAACGACAGCCTGGAGGAACACGTCGTACTCTATGTCCCTCATGTACGGAATCTCGAGGGCGAAGAATATCCCCGTGAACGGAGCCCTGAACACGGCGGCCACACCTGCAGCCGCTGAGGAGAGGAAGAACCTCTTCAGGTTGTGGAAGCTTACCTTGAGCTTCCTACTCAGTACGGCGGCTATCCCGCCTCCGAGGAGCATGCTCGGACCTTCAGGGCCGGCGCTTCCGCCCGTTCCTAGGGTTATCACCGAGGCGATCGTCTTGGAAAGCGTGTCCCTGGGATCGAGGTACCCGTTGTGTACGTGGTACGCGTTCAGGACGTCGTGTGTGGTACAGCCTGTCTCCTTTATCCTCGCAAACTTCCTGACTATGAGCTGGGACGCCGTGAGGCCCGCTGTCGTGAAGGCTATGATGGCCGGCCTGAACACGAGTATCACCTTCTCGACGGCGTCCCACAGTAGAGAGATGCATATCCAGAACGCGGCTACGGAAACGCCGGTTAGGATGGATATAACGATGAGCGCGGCCCAGTCTCTGTACGTTACGATGGTTTCTGCCTTAATGACGACTTTCCTCAGGAAATCGTGATGATGCTCTTTTTTCATCCCCTATCATCCCATCGTTGCCCACCATGAGCTGCCCATATTTCTCAAAAACGGTGATACTTAAACTCTACCCGAAAACATTCCTGAAAGAGGGACGAAAAATGCTAATTTTTTATGTTTGTCGGTACGTGTCTATCTGGTGGTTTGACTTGCCCGAGGAAATATTCGACGTGGAGAGGTTCGTGAAGTTGTCTGAGAGTGCTTCAGAGTGCAGGGTCAAGAGGCTGGGGGACTACGTGAAGTTGAAGCTTAGGACCAAGCGGAGGCTGTACACACTCAAGGTCGAGGCGGACAAGGTGGACGAAGTACTGAGGAGGGTTAAGTGTAAGGTTGTCGAGCTCCCCTAACAGCCCCAGTCACAGAAGCGACATCAGAAGTTTGGAGCACCTGTCGCAGAAGCCGAGGCCCTTGACATCCGTGTCGTAGACGCTGTTCGAGAAGCTCATGACACATCTCCTGTTGCTACAGTGTCCGAGGCCGAACGTGTGGCCGAGCTCGTGGACCACCTCCTTAGCGCATCTCTCCAGGAACAGCGTCCTGTCCGGGGCTTCTCCGTAGAACTCTGGTCTGAGCCTGAAAGTGGACACGACGGCCGCCCTGCCTGGGCACTGCGCCTCCCCGAAGACGAAGTTCAGGCCGGCTGTGTACATGTCCACCCCGGTTATCCCGAGGGCCCTGTCCAGGTTGCGTTCCAAGGCGTACTTCAGAACCTCCTCGAGGAGTATGGTGGAGTGGAACTGTATCCTGGAGCTGTTGAACGCCCTCCTCGGGACGGTCAGCACCTCCCCTGACACCGTGCAAGACGTGTTCGGGAACAGCTTTTCTACGGTCCTGCACAGCCGCTCGAGTTCTTCCTCGGTCAGGGGTAGCTCCCCTATCCTGACTATGTGGATGGATCTCACGGCCCTCACCCCAGCTTGACCACGTCTCCAGCCTCAGGGGCTGATGCGTTCAGGCCCAACTCGTCCCTTACCCAGGACGCCAGGAGCTCGCAGTTTTCTGGTTCTCCGTGGATGACGTACACGTCTGGGTTCCCCTTCACCGACTTCAGGTAGTCGTGGAGTTCCGTCCTTCCGCAGTGGGATGAGAAGTCGAAGTGTTCGACGGCTGCCTTAACCTTGACCTCCTTGCCCTTTATGATGAACTTCCCCTCCTCCAGTAGCTTCCTTCCTGGCGTGTCGGGAAGCTGGTAGCTGACGAGGAAGACGGCGTTCCTGCTCTTCATGGCCACACGCTCCATGTAGAACATCGCCGCCCCACCCTTCAGCATCCCCGAAGGCGATATTATGACGCCGGGCCGCTTGACGGCCCTCCTCCTGTCCCCCCTACCACCGATCATCTTAACCCTCCTCAGGGCCTTCCTGAACGCCTCAGGGTCCCTCAGGAACTTTGGATGGTTCAGCAGTATCCTGTTCACCTCCCTGGCCATCCCGTCCATGTAGATGTCGTACTCGAAACCGTAGGCGTACAATATGTGGGCTATCTCCTGGGACCTGCCCACAGCGAACGCTGGGACGAGCACGGTTCCACCGCCCTCGACGACCTCCCTAACCCTCTGGACGAACCTGGCCTCGGTCTCCATCCTGTCCTCGTGATCCGAGTCCGCGTACGTGCTCTCGATTATCAGCACATCCACCTCCACGTCGGGTGGGGAGGAGCCACGTATGAGACGTGTGTCCCTGGTGTTTATGTCCCCCGTGTACAGTATGCGCTTCCCCTCGGCCTCCACGAGAGCCTGACAGCTTCCGGGTATGTGACCTGCGTCTATTATCGTCACCTCGGCGTCCTTCACCCTAACGGACTCGCCGTATCTGAGAGGCTTCACGCTTCTCATCATCGTCTCGACGTCTATGTACTCGAAGGGGAGATAGTATCCGCTTATCTTTATGAAGTCGAACAGAAGCAGCTTCGTCAGGTCGAACGTGGGTGGGGTTCCGACTATGGCTTTCTGGCCCCTTATGTAGAACACGGGCGTTGCCCCAGAGTGGTCGAGGTGAGCGTGTGAGAGAACTATGAGGTCCACGTCCGAGGGTCTGACGTGCATGGGGAACCCTGGTTCGTCGTTGAGGGCTACGCCGTAGTCTAACAGTATTCCGGCGTCCCCTACGTTCAGGAGTACTCCGCTTCTCCCAACCTGCTTCGTACCGCCAAGGAAGGTTATCTTACCCAAATCAACCACCTATGAACTTGTGGTTTCATGTGTGTTTACAGATGTATTTATCCAATCCTCTATAAGTGACTTGAGCCTGCTTAAACCTTCGACGCTCCAAGGCCTCTCATCCAACAGGCAGACGAACCCCACACCCACCCCACGACAGGCCTCCTCGACAGCCTCAGCCACGGCTGAGTGCCAGTCCTCATAGCCGTACACGGCGACAGCCCTGTACCTGTGTCTAAGAACGTACTCCGAAGCCGTCTCAGCCACGTACCTGACCGTCTCCCAGTCTGGGGGGTGGGGAGCCTCAAACTGCGACAGGGGGTAGGTTTCGTCCAACTCGACGGGGACTACGGCGAACGGGTAGGCGTAGAAGCACACGTGGATGTCCACACCCCCGGAGCGTAGAGGCTTAGCCACCACGTTCCACGCCTCCCTGAACTCTCTAGACCTGTGGAAAGGCCTCTCTTCGACCTGCGGGAGCATAAGCAACACATCACGTCCACCAGGAGGCGTGAACCTCTCCAGGATCCTCCTCCTGTGCCTGACGACCTCGGGTCTGGCGAGACCCTCAAAACCGAAGTACAGGAACCCCCTGTCCTTACGGGACGGACTGAACCTCTCCAAAAGCTCCGCGTATCTCCCCAACCTCCTGAGGGCTGTGGTGAGCGACGGGTGGGATCTACACCTCGCCTCGAGGAGCTCCCAGAGCCTGCCCTCGGAGATTGCCTGCCTTACCCTGTCAACCTCGGCCATGCACACGTACATGTTGTGTCTCGCAACCAGCCTGACGGCCTCCTCCTTCGGCATCTCCTTGAGCTCCTCAGCGTCGAGCTTGGAGCACACCGGACACCTGCAGGGGAGGTATTCGAGGTCTTCGACCCTCATCGTCCCGTGGCTCGTCATGTACCTCATGTCCCTGGCGTATATGGCGTAGGACGCCGAGTCGAACATGTCGCACCCGAGGGCCACGGCCAGCGAGAACATGAAAGGATGCCCGGCTCCGAAGAGGTGTAGGGGTCTGTCCGGCGGCAGGGCTGATTTGGCCGTGGCCACCATGTCCACGAGCACGTCGAACCTGTACTGCTCCATCACCTGAACGGGGCTTCCGAGGGCGTGTATCGGGAACGGGAGCTTGGACATCAGCTTGGCCGAGTACTCCACCAGGTCGAGGTGGTCCCCACCCTGGACTGGGCCGACCCAGAGGATGTCGTCCCTCCTGAGTATCTTGAGAGTCCTCTCAGCCCTCCTGTACGTCTCCTCCACTGTCCACAGCGCCCTAGACCTGGGAGCCCTCCATCCCGTCGGGTAGTCGAGTATGACCGCCACGTCCGAGCCTATGTCCTCCTGGAAGAGCGCTATCTCCTCTGCGGAGACGTCCACCTCGCCGTACTGGAGTATCTGGAACGCCCCGGAGTCCGTTGCCACGACGCCTGGAAAGTCCAGAAGCTTGTGTATGCCCTTCTCGACGGCTTCATCTTCGAAGTGTTTCTTGATTATGTAGGCGTTCGTCATCAGGATTCGGCACCCAAACTCCTCGTACATCTCCCTCGGGGGTATGGGCTGTACGACCGGGTTAACTACCGGAACGAAAACAGGTGTCTCGAAGACACCGCTTTTTGTCTCAACCCTTCCAATCCTCGCGGCCAGGTCCCTCTCTAAAACCTCGAACAACCCCTACACACCACGCCCCCTAGGCGTCGGAAAACCGCTGAAACAGGGTTCATGAAGTTAAAGGCCTGTCAGGGGCAATAAATGTTTGCCGGGTTCTGTAACTGTTTTGCGGCTGGTTGCGGGTGCAAAATTGATAAGTGAAGCAGAACCGGATTTTAACTGTCGGAGTAGATGCACGTGTCAGACCATCAGGGCCTTGACAGGATGAAGATGCTCCACATAACCTTAGAGACTGTGAATGATGAAAAAGTCTTCACGAGGGTCAGCGAGGAGCTCAGGAGAAACTCCATGAGGGTCGTGAGTGGAGCCTACTCCGTCAGGAGTGGAGGTAGACTCCTAAAATGGCTGATAGTTGTGGACACCTCGGAGTTCGAGGGGAGCCTGTGTGAGGTCCTGGAGAGGCTTGAAAGCATCCCAGGGGTCTCTAGGGTCCACTGTGAGCCCTGGCTCTGCGGGGTCGTCATGGGGGAGGGGATAGTCCTCTCGTCCCTTTTAAAGGCCGTGTCGAGCAGGTGGGGGGACGCAGGGAGGGTGTTCATGTACTACTCGGGCATAGACGTGGGCATGAAGATGGCCAGGAGAATCATGGAGCTCTTCGGGGTCAGGGAGCCGACGAGGGTCTTGGAGATGGGGTTGGAGGAGCTCAAGGCGTTCGGCTGGGTGACGGGATACAAGGTGGAGGCCGGCGAGGAGCGCATACAGGTCTCACTCGACGGGCTGTTCGAGTGCATCCACATCGAAGCCAGCAGCGGGATATACGCCTCCCCCCTGACAAGGGGCATACTCGCCGGCCTCGTGGAAGCGTCCACCGGAAAGAGACCTGCCGTGTACGAGGCCGCCTGCGTCAGACTCGGAGCTGACAGGTGCCGGTTCATCATAACGCCGTGAAAGAAACCCTTATATCACACGGAATTCCAGAGCCAACGGGTTGACCTGCAGGAGGAGGGTAGTCCGGAGAGTAGAAGTGAGCGAGTCCGTTCTCTTGGCGGGCTTCCCCGGAGTGGGGTTCGCAGCCCCCCTCGCCGTGTACCACATCGAGAGCTTCCTCGGCTGTGAGGAGATCGCCGAGCTCTTCTGCCCGTCGCTTGGGGGAGTGCTGACCGACGGGGAGGGGGGACTGCTCACGCAGGCGGTTAAGGTGAAGCTCACCGAATCCGTCGAGCCAGGCATCCTGACCGTATGGACGTTAAGCCAGCCCGAGTCCACGAGGGAGGCGTACGATCTTTGCGACGAGCTCATACGCGTCTCCAGGGAGCTCGGATGTAGGCTGATAGTCTCCATGACCTCGATAAGCGGCGTGGAGAGGGGGAAGGTGTACTGCGCTGCCTCGAGCAGGAAGACGCTTTCCAGGGGGTTGGACGCAGGCTTGGAGGCCTACGAGGGGGAGATAGGGAGTCTCTCAGGTCTGTTGACGGCCCTGTGCAGGCTGAGGGACGTGGAGGGCATCTGTCTGCTGGCGAGCTCCTCAGACGTGGTCGCGGACATGGAGGCGTCCGAAGGCTTGGTCAGGGCCGCTGGAAGAGTGGTCGGTGTGGAGTTCAGCCTGAAGGGTTTGGAGGAGTCTACTGAGGAGTTTGTCAGGGTCTTCAAAATATATGGTGGCTAAGATGTCTTCAGACCTCTCTCCTTGACGAACCTCTCATAGATCCTCTGAGCCCTCTCAGCCGCAGGTCCTGTTCCCTCTACGACCCCCGTCTCGTTCACCCTTATCTTGTCCATGACGACTATGACCCCGGCGTCCTCGTAGAGCTTCACCATGTTCGGGAAAAGCTTTTCAAGCTCCTTCGCCAGCCCCTCCAGGTCGAAGGGCCTCTCGGTCAGGTATATGCCGGCTATCGTGTCCCCGTACACGAAGGCCCTGTACAGGGGTTCACCGCCCTTCTCCTTGGCGTCTCCGAGGCATATGCTCATCGTGTTGGGGTCGTACCCCAACAGCTTTCCGGTCAGCACCCTCCCATCCCTTAGGACCACCCGGACGTTCTTGTTCATCGTCGAGGACAGCTCCTCGAAGAACTTTCTCCTAGCCAACGTCAAGACGCCACACCAACTCTAAACCAACAAAACCAGATATATAAGCAAGGCCCCTAACCTTCGAGCTTCATCCTCAACAATGCTTCCCTGGCCTCCCCGACGCTCCTGAACCTCCCGAGTATGGGCGCCTTCCTCAACCGTATCTTGGCACCACAGTACGGACAGGTCCTCGTAGCCCTCCAACCCTCAGCCAGGGTCAGGTTTCCACACCTAACGCACCTGACTACGACGTAGGCCAACCCCCTAACCTCCCAGGAACTCGTCCAACCTCTCCTCGCTCTCCAGGACGCCTATCCAATCCACCACGCCGGACCTCGGCTCTGACTCCCCGCGCAACGCCCTAACCATCTCCTCCACGACCTCCTCGGGCTTCCTGCCGGACACGTCAAGCTCCCAGACCCTATCAGACCCGAACCTCGACAAGGCCTCCACAAGACACACGTCCAGGATCTCGGCCTCCACGTTCTCCATCACCTTCCCCCTCGAATAGCCGCGGGACTCGAGCTCCTCCCTCAGCTCGACTGGGTGTCTCCTCAACACGAACACGTGGGTGGCCTCTTCCTCCGGGACGACGTCGTGGGCGTAGTGTCCCTCGACCACCACGGACTCGTGCTCGGACAGGACCTTGGAGACGTACTCAGAGATCGCCTCCAGGTCGGCTATGCCCGTACCACGCTCCTCGTCCCACCCCTCCAGGAAGCCCATCTCGACAGCGGTCTTCGACACGTCTATGCACACGGCCCCTATACGGTCGGCGAGGAGCTTGGCGACTGTGCTCTTGCCTGTTCCAGGCACGCCTGTGACGACCACGACGTACCTCAAACCCTACTCCCTCTTGACGAGCTCGCCGAGGGTGGGCTTCCTCGGCTTCGGCTGGGCTGAGGGCTTAGCCTCTTCGCTCGGGGCCAGGAGCTCGACCCTCAGGACCGTCCTAAGCTTCCCCACGAGCACCATGTCAGGGACGAGCTCCTCCCTCTCGATGCGCTTTATGACAGACTCCTTCTCCCCAAGCCTCTCAGCCAGCTCCTTCGGGGACAAACCCATCCTCTCTCGGGCTTCCTTGACGATCCTGCCGTACCCCTCGACAACCCGGTACCTCTCGACCTCTTCCAACACGTCCTTCGATTTAGCCCTCCTAACAGATGGGACACGATGCTTTACCTTAGCAGGCGGCTCAGGCTCCCAGCTCGCCTCCCCGTACTTGGCGCATCTCCGACACACGATCAGCTTGGCTCCCTCAACCACACGTCGGTAGACCTCGCCCTCGATCTTCCTCCCGCATATCTCGCATCTGGGGGCCATTCAAGTTTTAAACTTAAACCCCGTTAATAAGGTTGCTGAGATGGCCTTAGAGAGGCTCAGAGCCGTCGCCGACTACCTGTTCGGTCCGGGAGCTGGAAAAGCGTTGTTCCCAGACGACGTGGTGGTCGAGAGGTCGAAGAGCACGGGTAGAGTCAGACACGTTTACCACGACGGAAGGCTGGTGGCCTCCTTCAGGCCCGACGGGACGATCGCCCTCACGGTACACGGAGCTGAGAGACTCGTGAAGGCCCTTTCACATCCCAGGGTCAGGGTTGTGGTTTCCGAGGACGCCGTGGAGCCAGTGTCCAGAGGTCGAAGCGTGTTCGCAAAGCACGTCGTCGAGGCGGACCCTGAGATAAGGCCCGGAGACGAGGTGGTCGTCGTGGACCGTTCTGGTAGGGTTTTGGCCGTGGGCCGTGCTGCGATGAGTGGTTGGGAGATGTCCGTTTTTCGCAGGGGCGTCGCGGTCAGGGTTAGGAGGGGTTGCTTAAATTCTGAGAAGCGCAATTCTGTATAGATGTCCACGAGGAGGGCTCTCAAGGCCCTGAAGAGGATGGGGCTGAACGTGAAGCCGATGGAAGGTGTCGAAGAAGTCGTCTTCAGGGTCCACGGCAAGGAGCTCGTTGTCGAGGACCCGCAGGTCTTCGTGGTCGAGATGAGGGGGCAGAAGTTCTTCCAGGTAACGGGGAGACTGACCGAGCGGAAGGAGGAGGTCGAGATACCAGAGGAGGACATAATGCTCGTGGCCCAGCAGGCGGGCGTCTCGAGGGAGGAGGCTGAGGAGGCACTGAGGAAGACTGGGGGAGACCTGGCTAAGGCCATAATCCTGCTCACGGGAGGCGGGTGACCAAAAACCTTAACCCCGGGATGAAGCTCCACTATGCGGGTGTACGTGGATGGAGGTCTCCCTGAGCGACTTCGAGAAGCTGGACATAAGGATCGGCAAGGTCGTAAACGCCGAGAGGATACCAGGCTCCAGGAAGCTCGTCAAAATCGAGGTAGACCTGGGAGAAACCGAAGCGAGAACGCTCGTGGCGGCCGTAGCGGGCTTCTACGAGCCCGGGAAACTCGTGGGCATGAACATAGTCGTCCTGGCGAACCTTAAGCCGAAGAAGTTCATGGGCGTCGAGTCCAGGGGCATGCTCCTTGCGGCCGACGTGGACGGGAGACCCGTCCTGCTGACAGTCACCGAAGACGTGCCACCCGGGACGAGAGTAACCTGAGAAGGCTTCACCCGCTGGACAGCTGCCTCAGGACGTCCTCCAGCTCCAGAATCCTACCACAGTAGTGGCACCTAAGCCTTAGGGGGTTCTCGGAGTACACGTGTAGGATTGGCTGGACGGGCTCCCTCGGGGAGTTGGAGATGCAGTTGGGGTTCACGCACCTTATTATTCCCTTGAACGTCTTCGGAAGCGAGACGCGTTCCTTCTTGACGACCTTGTAGTCCCTTACTATGTTTATCGTGGCGTTCGGAGCTATCAACGTGATCTTATCCACCTCCTCCGGCTTCAGCTCCCTGTTCTCGACCTTGACTATGTCCTTCTTACCCAACTTCCTGCTCGGGACGTTCATGACCACCGAAATCACGTCCTTACAATCCCGTCCTATCCCGAGAATACGGAGGACGTCCAACGCCCTCCCAGCCGTTATGTGGTCTATGACCGTCCCGTACCTTATCTTCCTGACCCGGAGCTCCGTCTCGGACGTCATGTCCATGGAATACTCAGCCAAAACAGGGGAAAAGCTTAACCTACCCTAAACTCCTAAACGCTTGGGCAGACATGACGAGGGAAACCGTGATAGACGCCACCGGCATGATACTCGGAAGGCTGGCGAGCGTAGTCGCGAAGAGGCTGCTCAACGGCGAGCGCATAGTCATCGTAAACGCCGAGAAGGCGGTCATATCCGGGAACAGGCGGAGCGTCGTAAGGAAGTACAAGGAGTTCCTCCAGATCGGAAGCGGCGGGGCCTCCGCGAGGAAGGGTCCGATACACTACAGAAGGCCCGACAGGCTGCTCCGGAGAACCGTCAGAGGCATGCTGCCCTGGAAGAAGCCGAGGGGTAAGCAGGCCTACAGGAGGTTGAGGGTGTACATAGGCGTCCCACGGGAGTATGAGGGAAGGGAGTTCGAGCGGGTTCCGGAGGCCGATGCAAGCAAGCTCAGGTGTAGCTACGTGACGCTCGGGGAGGTTGCAAGGGAGATAGGTTGGAGGCCTCCTGAAGAGGTTTAAATACTCGGTGCGTAGGAGGTTTTGAGGGTTGAGTAGAGAGAAAGTGTTGGTGGTGAGCGGGAAGAGGAAGACCTCAATAGCCAGGGCCGTGATAAAGCCGGGGAAGGGTAGGGTCAGGGTGAACAAGGTTCCGGTGGAGCTGATCCAGCCGACCATGGCGAGGGACAAGATAATGGAAACTCTGCTGGTCGCCAGCGACGTGTGGAAGAACTTGGACATAAATGTCACCGTGAAGGGTGGCGGGTTCATGAGCCAGGCTGAGGCGGTCAGGATGGCCATAGCCAGAGGACTCGTCAAGTGGACCGGAGACGAGAAGCTGCTGAAGAAGTTCATAGAGTACGACAGGTCGATGATAGTCGGAGACCCGAGGAGAACAGAGCCTAAGAAGTTCGGGGGTCCGGGGCCGAGGCGTAGGAGACAGAAGTCCTACAGGTGACCTGGAATGCCCAGGATGGTCGTCCCGATAGTCAAGCGCGGAGACAAGGTCAGGGAGGGTAGAGGGTTCTCCAAGGGCGAGCTCAAGGAGGTCGGCCTGTCTCCTTCGGAGGCCATGAGGCTCGGCATACCCGTCGACAAGAGGAGGAGGACGGTGCACGAGGAGAACGTAAAGAGGCTTAAGGAGTATTTGGAGGAGGCTAAGAAGACGGGCATAAGGTTCAACAAGCCTAAACAGACCGCCAAGCCGAAGAGGGGCCGCGTGTTCCGAGGCCTAACGTCAGCCGGGAAGAAGATGAGGGGTCTCAGGAAGAGGGGTCCTTAGAGCCCACAGGCACACGTACACCCGTCAGGAACGGATCGAGCTTCTTCATGAAGCTGACGAACACGTTCAGCTCAGCCGAGTCCTCAAGTCCTTTCGGGAACACCCTGAGGGTTACCAGCTTCTCCAGGGCATGTTTCGACAGCTTCTCTGAGGGCAGTGTCGCTAGGACTATCTTCCTCCTGTTGGAGGTTGGAAAACGTTTGTCCCTGGTCAATATTAATGCTTTGTATCTCCTCATCCACTTAACTATGGTCTCATCCTTGGCGTTTTCACCCAGCACGTCAGCCACGTAGACAACGTCGAATCCAAGTTCCTTAAGTTTCTCGTACACCTTCCTCGATATGTTTACATCTACGAGTATCTTCAACCCGACCAAACCTTAACATATACGTAGCCTAATAAGGGTTAAGGAATCATGCCGCTCATAAAGGAGCTCCAAGAGAAGGTTAGGGAGATAAGCGGAGAGTTCCACAAGAAGACCGTGTGGACATCCGCGTTCTTCTACGCCCTCCTGATGGAGCAGATCGGACAGTGCGCCATAAAGTACATGCACAACGGCAGGAACGCACCCGGAATAGACGAGGACATAGCCGACATCATAATAGCATGCATATGTTACCTGAACTGGCTCGGAATGGACGCCGAGGAGGCCGTGAAGAAGGCCTTGGAGAAGCACAGGAGGAACGTGCAGGTGCTCAGCGAGGTGACATCATAGAAAACTTGCACGGAAGTCGACGAATGTTAGCTTATCCGTGTAAAATGTACTTGTTCATGTAAATATTCTTGTCCGGAACATCGAAAATATATAAAGCTATTTCCACAAATAAGCCAAATTCCTCGCCCATCTCAGCTTAAAAAGCCCCGAAAGTTTTAAATAGGGATAAAGGCACAACATTAAATGCGCACCGCAGAGCGTAAGTATGCCGAGGGTAAGGTGCGCAGGATATACGGAACCGAGGGACGCCTCGGGGAAGCATATCCTCCGCACCGACCTCGGGGACGCCCGAGTGAAGCCCTCGGCTAGCGCGCATCTGCGGTGCGCATTTATTTTGTGTGTACCCCTGTTCTGCTGATCGTTTTTGGGAAGTTGATTTAAGAGTGTTGGTATTTCTTTCTTCTTTGGGGCATGGTCGAGTACTTGGATATGGTGTTTCCGTATCCGAGCTATAGGCCGTATCAAAGAGAGGTCATAAGGTTCGTTTATGAGGTCATAAGGGACGGCCGTATAGGGCTTCTGAACTCCCCTTGTGGGACGGGTAAGAGTGTGGCCGTCCTTTCCGCGTTCTTCTCAGCCTGGAGTGAGGCTCTGGTTGACCGTCTGGTTGTGGTTGTGAGGACGGAGTCTCAGCTCGAGGTTTACGGGAGGGAGCTCAGGAGGATATTCGAGAAGGGTGTAAACTTCTCGGCGGCCATATTCAAGAGCCGGATGGACATGTGCCCCCTCGTCCTGGAGGACGAGAGGCTCAAGGGGATGGGCTGCAGGGAGTTCCTACACTACTGCAAGGACATGATGAGAGGGGTCTACGGGTACACATGCCCCTACTACAAGAGAACCTACTCAGGGAGGTCTCCGAGCAGCAGGACGATCAAGCTCATAAGCCGCATGAGCGAAGAGGGCGTTTTCAACCCTAATGAGGTCATGAGGATGTGCATTGACGAGAGTGTGTGTCCGTACGAGTTGATGAAGCACAAGGCCAGGTACGCCGACGTGTTCGTGGGGAGCTACAACTACATCCTCGTCAGGCCGGTAAGGACGGCTGTTTTCGAGAAGAACAGCATACCGCTGACGAGGATAAACTGCGTCTTCGACGAGGCACACAACCTCCCGGAGTACATCATGTCCACACTCTCGGACGAGGTCACGACGACGTCGATGGAGAGGGCGGTCAGAGAGGCGGAGAAGTACGATGTCGAGGGGTTAAACGTCATCGAGGGGATACTGCGCGTATGTCAATCCATAACCGAGAGGGTGTACAAAGAGAGAGGTTTGGACGAAGAGAAGCTGATAGACCTCACCGAATTCTCGAAGATAGTCTTGAAGGAGACGCGGCTGCCCAACATGGAGACGCTACTCGTGGAGCTCTCCAGGATGGTGGACAGGGGTGATAGGGTCGCCAAGATGAAGGGGATGAAAGGGGAGGCGCCGAGGTCTTACGTCAGGAGGTTCGCCGAGTTCTTCAAGGAGTGGTTCGAGTGCGAGAGGGCGATGTACGTGCGGTACGCCGTGGCAGACATCACAAGAAACGGGGAGGTCTACGGCAGGTTCGGTATGTCGTGCATGGACGTCTCGCTGGCTGCTGAGCCGATAAACACGCTGAGGTCTGCGGTGCTCATGTCCGGGACGATGTGGCACATGGACTACTACATGGACGTCCTCGGTCTGGACAGGAGCCGTGTCGAGTCCATGTCGGTGGCGGACCCATTCAGGGATAACAGGCTCATACTCGTGGACAGCGCGGTGACGACGAGGTACGAGGAGCGTGGCGAGGAGGGGTACAGGCTGTTGGCTGAGCACCTGGAGTGGGTCTTGGAGGACCTGGATGGGAGGATGGCCGTCTACTTCCCGTCTTACGAGGTCATGAGGGAGGTGTTGGGCAGGCTGAAGACGACGAGGACGTGGCTGGCGGAGGACAGGGACACGAGCATCGAGGAGGTCGTGAACTTCCTGTCCAGCAACGAGGAAGCCGTCATCTTCGGGGTGGCGAGGGGGAAAGTCAGCGAGGGTGTGGACATGACCCTGGATGGAAGGAGCCTGCTGTCAGCCGTGGTGGTGGCCGGTCTACCCTACGCCAAGAAGTCGGAGCTCAGGGACGAGTACATAAAGTTCTACGAGAGAAGGTTCGGAAGAGACGGGTACAGATACGCCGTCGAGGTGCCCTGCGCGGTAACCCTCGCCCAGCTAGTCGGGAGACTCTGCAGAAGCCCTGAGGACAGGGGAATCATATTCATACTCGACCGGAGGACGTTGGGGAGGTTTAGGAGCAACCTACCCGAAGACTGGGTTGAGAAGATGAGGCCCTACTCGACGAGAGAGCAGATGAGGGAGCTTGTGAAGGAGTTCCTCAAAGCGGATTAGCACATAACCCTAACCTTGGAGGCCGGCACCCCCATTCTCAGGAACTCCTCGATGGACAGACACTTCCCACCGGCTGCCTCTATCTTCTCGACGGCCTTCTTGGAGAACCCGAAGGCCGCCACGGTAACGGGGTGGTCTATCACCCCTGCGCCGAGCACTTTTCCAGGGACGAGTACCGTCTCTCCCTCTTTGGTGTACCTGTTTATCCTGCTGACGTTGACCTCCACCCGGCGTCTCTTGGGCTTCATCAACTTCTCAGCCGCGTACTTCCACAGACGCTCTCCCGTCTCCTTGGACCTCTTCTTGAGCATCTTCACGGCCCTTATGAGCTCCGGGTTGGTTGGCTTAGCCTTGGCCAACTCCAACCGCCTCCCTGAACGCCTTATCGAAGTCGTCAACCTGGCTTAACATCACGTCCACGGCCTCAGCCACGAGCTCCTCCGGTGGGAGGTTCCCCACAGACTCGACTGTGAAAAGGAACGAGTTCTTCTCGTACCCGACCTTTATGGCTGGCGGTACCTTGGGGCAGGCGTCCTCGCAGAACTTGCAGAGTATGCAGTCCAGCTCGTCCACGACGGTCAGCTTCCCCTCCCTCACCTTGAGTATCTTCCTCGGACACTTCTCGACGCACTTCCCACATCCGTCGCACTCCTCCAGAACCTCTATCACGGGCAGGTTCTTGTACACGCACATCGACACGGGCTGCCACTTGGCGTGTTCCCTGCCCCTCCCGAGCCTGGCGTAGGCCATTATCCTGACCTTCTGTCCGGGAGCCAGCTTGACTATGGGTATGTTGGGGCTGATGGGCTTCACGTCAGGGTCCTCCGAGACGAGGTCTCCAGAGTAGACCGTCTTAACCTCGTCCTCGGCTTCGGCTGTGAGGGTCAGGGTCACACGACACTTCTCGCACCCCAACTCGCTGCCGCAGTCGCATTCCTCCCTCAGCCGGTACTTACCTGGGGGAGTCTTCAACGGTATGAGACCAAGCCTGTGGGCGAGCATTTCGTCCCTGAGGACCGAGGTGTTCTCGAATACGAACACGTCGTCTATGGCCAGGACGGGGACCTCCGATATCATGGCCCTCCTGACGGCGTTCGCCAGCGGGGTCGAGACGTCCCTCAGGATGAACTTGACGGTCGTGGGGTTCTTCTCTACAACCTCGATCTTCAACCGTTAGACCCTCCTACCTCTCCTACCACCCTTCTTCCTCGTACCGTCGTGCGGTATCGGCGTAACCTCCTCTATCCTGCCTATCTTGAACCCAAACCTTGCCAAAGCCCTTATGGCCGCCTGGGCTCCTGGGCCCGGCGTCTTGGACTTTGTGCCTCCTGGAGCCCTGACCTTTATGTGTATGGCGGTTATTCCCTTGTCCTTGGCTATCTGGGCTGCGTACGTGGCTGCCTTCATGGC
>Ga0190363_1000049_pt1 | contig 63261 bp, 68 predicted proteins | sample 48721867_MG_FD_161272 | JGI IMG/M metagenome (GOLD analysis project Ga0190363, IMG submission 161272) | Hydrothermal vent microbial mat bacterial communities from Southern Trench, Guaymas Basin, Mexico - 4872-18-6-7_MG | ecosystem: Environmental > Aquatic > Marine > Hydrothermal vents >...
GTCCTTACTGTCCAGGCTAACCCTACGCCCACCAGCCCCTCTCGAACTCATCCGGCGTCCCTTCAGAACTTCACGAACCTCTCGCTCGGGCATCCGCACACGGGACACTTGTCCGGCGCCTCGTCCACGGCGGTGAAGCCGCACTTCGGGCATATGTATATCGGACCGACGTCCACGTCCTGGTTCTTCGATACGACCTCCTTGGCCTTGGAGTAGAGCTGTGCGTGTGTCTTCTCAGCCTCCAGGGCGTACTTCGTCGTCCTCTGAGCTCCAGCTTCACCCTGGAGCTTGGCCACCTCGTGGTAGGCTGGGTACATCTCCTCCACCTCGAAGGTCTCGCCCGCTACGGCCGTCTCCAGGTTCTTCAGGGTCTCGGCGACCCCACCGAGTTCCATCAGGTGGTTCTTAGCGTGGACGAACTCGGCGTAGGCTATAGCCTTGAAAAGCCTGGCCACGTTGGTGAAGCCCTCCTTCTCAGCCTTCTCCGAGAATATCAGGTACCGCATGTGTGCCTGGCTCTCCCCTGCGAACGCGTCTCCCAGGAAACGCTTAGTCATCTCCTTCACGGCGGACACCCATGTAGATGTTCGGCTGGATTCCTTATAAGTTTTAACAGTTGGGTTAATTTTTTTAATAAAAATGATTATATGTGCTAATGTTGTAGGATGGTTGGTGAATGTATGACCGAGAGGCTTCAGGTGTACCGATGTAACGTATGCGGAAACATAGTCGTAGTCGTCCACCCAGGAGTTGGGACGCTCGTATGCTGCGGCCAGCCGATGACCCTCCTCGCCGAGAAGGCTGGCGGACCGGGCTCCGAGAAGCACATCCCAGTCGTCGAGATGACCGGTGAGGGTGTTAGGGTTAAGGTGGGCTCCGTCGAGCACCCGATGGTGGAGGACCACTACATAGAGTGGATCGAGGTCTCCGTAGACGGTGAGACCCACAGGAAGTTCCTCAACCCAGGCGACAGGCCTGAAGCCCTCTTCAAGCCTGCGGCTGGGAAGCTGGTCGTCAGAGCCTTCTGCAACAAGCACGGACTGTGGAAGGCTGAGGCTTAGGCCTCCACGCATCCCTCTCCAGTTTTTGCCTTATCCAGGGCATGGTAAGGGTTATGTGTGGACTGCGTATTGTTGATTTGGGTTGGAGTCGCCTGAATTTGAGAGGTTAACTCTGTACGGATTCTCGCTGATGTACCCAAAAGACTGGGTCGTCGGCATAGACGAGAAATCCTCCAGGAAAAGCGGGTTCCTGAGGATAAGGGTTGGAACGGAGGCCATGATAAACGTCGTCTGGGGACCCTTGGAGAAGATGAAGGAGAAGCTACCGTCGCCTAAGGACCACGCTGAGTACGCGTTGAAGAGGATAAAGCGTGAGGGAGACGTGACGGATGTCGAGCTCCTGTCGGTGGAGAGGGCTGACACGGACCTGCATGAGGCCTACATAGCCCATTCAAAAGTTACGAGGATTTTCGGTGCGTTCTTGATGTACAAGTACATAGAGCAGGAGATGCTCTCCCTCCATGTATACTGTGAGGAGAGCGGCAGGTTCTTCGTCGTGTATGGGATAACGGGTCCAACACTCTTTCCAGAGTATGAGGAAACGATCAGGAAGATACTCCTATCCTTCAGGTGCCACGGTGAGGGAAGGGTTGAGGTTTAGGGCCTACTGCAGCTCAGCCAACCTCGGACCAGGGTTCGACGTGGCCGCTGTGGCCCTGGACGCCTTCTACGACGAGGTGGAGCTCCGAGTGGAGGAGGGCTCTGGAAGGGCCTTCGTCGAGGAGATCTCAGGACCCCACTCCAGACACGTCTCCAGAACCAGGAACACGGCCGAGGCTGCCGTAGAGCACCTGCTATCGAAGCTCTCCCTGGACGTGGACGTCTACATGAAGGTCTGGAAGGGCGTCCCCGTCGGAAGGGGTCTGGGAAGTAGCGGGGCAACGGCGGCCGCCGCTGTTGGAGGGGTTTCTAAGGCCCTCTCACTCGAAGTCCCTGTGGAGGTTCTCGTGGAGGCCGCTGGAGCAGGGGAGGAGGTTTCAGCAGGCTCGCCGCACTACGACAACGTCTCCGCAAGCCTCCTCGGAGGCTTCGTCATAATCTACTCCACAAAACCCCTGAGGGTGGTGAGGTTCGAAGTCGACGCCACCTTCGTCCTGGCGGTCCCGAAAGTGAATCCCCCGAAGGCGAAGACGAGGCTCATGAGGGAGGTGCTTCCGAGAGAGGTCTCCGTGGAGTCGCTGGTGCACAACGTGGGGAAAGCCATGGCCCTCACCGCGGGGCTCCTCTCCGGAGACCCGGAGCTCGCAGGCCGTGGGATGCACGACGCTGTGGTCGAGCCTGCAAGGGCGCCCCTCATACCGTGCTACAGGGAGGTCCGTGAGGCCGCCTTGGAGGCTGGGGCTCTCGGCGTGGCCGTTAGCGGGGCTGGTCCGAGCATGCTCGTCCTCGTCAGGGGGCCTGAGGAGGCTTCGATGGTTTCTGAGGCCGTGGCTGAGGCCTACAGGCGTTGTGGAGTTGAGGCCGAGACAGTGGTGGCTAAGCCTGCCCCAGGCGTTGTAAGGGTTGCGTAGTTGCCTGGCCTATTCTGAACGTTATGCCACATTTTCGAAAGTTTGATAAGTATATTTCCTTTAAATTCAAGAAGCGTAGGAAACCGAGGTGGTGGGCTATAAGGCTCGTGATGAAGTTCGGCGGCACGTCCGTGGACGGGGCTGAGGGGGTTTCGAGGATATCTGGGTTAGTCGGGAGGTTTCGCGGGGAGGGTCATCAGATAGTCGTCGTCACCTCCGCCATGGCAAACGTCACGGACACACTCATCAAGATGGCAGACATGGCCTCCGGCGGGAGTTTTCCGGAGAAGCTCATGGAGTCGTTGAGGAACAAGCACCTGAAGGCCCTGAAGGCTGTCTCGGAGGAATCGCTGAGGGAGGAGGTTCAGGATTACATCTCGTCCCTGCTGGACGAGCTCGGCGGGTTCCTCTCAGCCCTGTCCGTGGTCGGCGAAGTAAGCCCCAGGATGCTGGACTACGTCCTATCCTTCGGCGAGAGGCTCTCCACGAAGATAGTCTGGGCTAAGCTCAGGGACATGGGCATGGAGGCCGAGTACTTCACAGGCTGGGACGCCGGGATAGTCACCGACGACAGCTTCGGCTCAGCCAGGCCGCTCATGGAGGAGACGAGGAGAAGGGTGCGGGAGAGGCTCCTACCGCTGTTGGAGAAGGGTGTGATCCCGGTCGTGACAGGTTACATAGCCGCCACGAGGGAGGGTCACGTGACCACGTTCGGCAGGGGAGGGTCGAACCTCACGGCCACCCTGCTGGGAGCGTGCTTGGACGCGGACGAGGTGTGGATATGGACGGACGTGGACGGCGTCATGACAGCGGACCCGAAGATAGTCGAGGACGCCAAGACCGTCCCGTACATGTCGTACGACGAGGCCGCGGAGATAGCCTTCTTCGGAGCCAAGGTCATCCAGCCCTACATGGTGGCTCCAGCCATGGAGGCCAGCGTGCCGATAAGGGTTAGGAACACCTTCAACCCATCCTGCGAGGGGACGCTGATAGAGGGCGACTGCAGGCCCACAGAGCAGACGGTTAAGGTTATCTGTATGAAGGAGGATGTGGCCATGGTCTCGCTGAAGAGGGCCTACTACAGCTCGGCCAGGGAGATGGTCAGGCTCATGGAGGCGTTTCTGGACGTGGGCGTCGAGGGCATACTGATGTCCCAGAGCTTCCCCAAGGGAGGGCTGTGCGTCATAGTCCCCAAGTCCAAGCTCAGGCAGATGCTAAAGTCCCTCAAGGACATGGAAGACCTAACTGTGGAGGTGGAGGAAGACGTGTCCCTCATAGCCGTCGTGGGAGCAGGTATGAAGGGCAGGCCTGGAATAGCCGCCAGGACCTTCGGAGCCGTGGCCAGGAGGGGCATAAACATCAGAGCAATAGTCCAAGGCCCCTCCGAGTTCAACATATCGTTCATAGTGAAGAGCTCCGACGGCCGGGAGGCCGTCAGGGCCGTACACGAGGAGTTCATAGGGTGACGAACATGGCAGACCGCATCCCCGTAGCCGTCATCGGAGCGACCGGGATAGTGGGACAGCACCTCGTCAGGATGCTTGACGAGCACCCGTGGTTCGAGGTCGTCTCTGTGGCCGCCTCGCCGAAGTCGGCGGGGAAGCGTTACGGAGAGGTCGTCAAGTGGTACGTGGGTGGGGAGGTTCCTGACAGCGTGGCGGACCTGAAGGTTGTCAACATAGACCCTGGGGAGGTCCTCAGGGAGAAGGTGGAGTTCGTGTTCTCAGCCCTCCCGTCCGAGGTGGCCAGGGAGGTTGAACCCAAGTTCGCTTCGGGTGGGACGCCCGTGTTCAGCGACGCCGGAGCGTTCAGGAGGGAGCCTGACGTGCCTGTCATGATAGCCGAGGTGAACCCGGAGCACCTGGAGCTCGTCAAGCTTCAGAGGAGGCGGGGCTGGAAGGCGTTCATAGTGACGAACCCCAACTGCACGGCAGTCGCGATGTGCATGTCCCTGAAGCCGTTGAACGACCTCTTCGGGGTCGAGAGGGTCATCATGGTCTCGATGCAGGCAATATCCGGAGCCGGGTACACGGGCCTCCCCTCGATGGCGATATTTGATAACGTCATACCGTACATATCCAGGGAGGAGGAGAAGGTGGAGTGGGAGACTCTCAAGATATTCGGGAAAATCGAGGACGGCAGACTCGTCCACGCAGACTTCACGGTATCGACGAGCTGCAACAGGGTTTACGTGTACGACGGCCACACAGAATGCATATTCGTCAAGCTCGGCAGAGACGTCGAGCCTGAGGAGGTCGTGGAGGCCTTCAGGAACTTCAGGGGCTTACCGCAGGAGCTTAAGCTCCCCACAGCCCCGGAGAAGCCCATAGTCTACCGGGACGAAGTGGACAGGCCTCAGCCACGCCTCGACAGGTGGGCTGGAGACGGGATGAGCGTAGTCGTCGGCAGAGTGAGGCGGGACGCGGCCCTCGGAGGGGTTAAGTACGTCGCCCTAGGCCACAACCTCATCAGAGGCGCGGCGGGGAACATCATCCTGACGGCGGAACTCGCCTACAAGCTGGGCTACCTGTAGTGCAGTCTGTATATGGCCAGTATGTCCGACAGCACGGCCTGACCTGTCTCGACGCCGCCGGCTCCAGGGCCCGTTATGAAGACCTCACCAAGGTTCTCCGTCCTGGCCGCCAACGCGTTCTTCACACCCGTCACGGCGGACAGTGGGTGGCTGAGCGGCAGCTTCTCGACGGCCACGCTGGCGTACACGCGTCCTCCCTCCCTCCAGACCCTGGCCACGTGTTTCACACGCTTTCCGTCCTCGATGGCTTTCACGACTTCTTCGGAGGTTACGCCGGTTATCCCTTCCCTCCTTACGTTCTGGGGCTTCATCCTCCCACCCATGACAGCGTTGGCTATTATCGCCGCCTTGGCGGCTGCGTCCCAACCCTCGACGTCCATGGTCGGGTCCGCCTCGGCGTATCCGAGCCTCTGAGCCTCTCTGAGGGCTTCCTCGAAGCTCTTCCCAGCCTCCATCTGGGTTAGGATGAAGTTGTTCGTCCCGTTCAAGATGCCGTACACCTCCTCCACAAGGTCTCCTCCCAGTCCCTCCCTGAGGAGGAACAGAACCGGGGTCCCGCTCATCACAGTGCCCTCGAACCTCAGCGACACGCCCCTCTCCTCAGCCATCTCTGTCAGGTCCCAGTAGGCCAGCGATATCGGCCCCTTATTCGTCGTCACGACGTGCCTCCCCACCCTGAGCGCCTCAGCGATGTGGGTTAGGCCAGGCTCACCCGTCTCCACGTTCGTCGGCGTGAGCTCCACCATCACGTCGTACTCAGCCTCCCTTATCGTCTCCAGGGAGGACAGCCCCTTGACGCCGCTCGGGTAATCTTCGAGGCTTCCGCCAGCCTCGACCATGCTTAGACACCTCTCCAGGTCGAGGCCGTCCTCGTCGTACACGGAGCCCCACTTGAGGTCGCTTATGGCAACCACCTCGAGGTTGAGGTTGAACTCCTCGGCTAGGATGCGCCTACGCCTCAGGAGCGCCTTGGCGAAGCCCCTGCCTACCACACCGAACCCTACCACCGCGACCCTAAGGACGTTCATGGGCATCACATGTCTGGTACCTGGATTAGCGCATAACTTTTATCTCCCCAACGTCAGGTTTTGGATTTTGAAGCCCGGTGTAGGGTCATGATAGCCGACCACAGGCTCGAGTGCATCGGATGCGGCGCCTCGTACTCGAAGGATTCGAGGATCTACAGGTGCACCTCCTGCGGGGACCTTCTGACGGTCAGGTTCAGGATAGACTCTGAGGTACGTGAGGCCGTCGAGGAGTGGTCCAGCAGGCCGTTGAGGTCCATGTGGAAGTACCGGGAGCTGTTGCCGGTAGGTGAGGGGAGCAGGGTCGTCAGCCTCAGCGAGGGGGCCACGACACTCCACAGGTGCGACAGGATGGCTGAGAGGCTTGGCGTGGAGGAGCTTTACGTGAAGTTCGAGGGTGAGAACCCCACGGGCTCCTTCAAGGACAGGGGGATGACTGTGGGGGTCTCCAAGGCCCTGGAGCTCGGCGCGAGGGTCGTGATATGCGCCTCCACAGGGAACACGTCGGCATCCCTCTCTGCGTACGCGGCCAAGGCGGGTCTCAAGTGCGTGGTCGTCATACCCTCCGGGAAGGTGGCTTTGGGCAAGGTGGCCCAGGCGATAATACACGGAGCCCGCGTCATCCAGGTCGGAGGGGGCTTCGACGACGCCCTCGACCTGGTGGTTAAGCTCTGCGACAGGCACCCGGAGGTGTACCTGCTCAACTCCGTGAACCCCTACAGGCTGGAGGGTCAGAAGACCATAGCGTACGAAATCCTCGAACAGCTCGGCAGGGTTCCGGACAATGTGGTCGTCCCGGTCGGAAACGCGGGGAACATAAGCGCCATATGGAAGGGCTTCCTCGAGCTCCGGGAACTCGGACTCACACAACGACTCCCGAGGATGTACGGCATACAGGCCAGCGGAGCCAACCCCGTCGTCAGAGCCGTCAAACGGGGCCTCGACAGGGTCGAGTTTCTTGAGGAGTGTGAGACTGTGGCCACGGCCATAAGGATAGGGAAGCCGGTCAACTGGAAGAAGGCCCTGAGGGCCATAGGGGAGTCCGGCGGTACGGCTGAGGAGGTCTCTGACCGGGAGATAATGAGGGCCCAGGCGGAGCTCGCCAGAACCGAGGGCATATTCGTAGAACCGGCCAGCGCGGCGTCCATAGCCGGCCTGAGGAGGCTCCTTCAGTCCGGAATCATCTCTGTGGACGAGGTGACCGTCTGCGTGGCCACGGGCCATGGGCTTAAGGACCCTGAGATAATAGTCAGGGAGTACGGAGGCCTCGTCAAGTCTGTGGATTGGCCTGGAGGGGATTTGGAGAGGGTTGAGGAAGCCGTCCTCGGCTGACCGTTCTCGGAGAACTTTACTTACCTTTCCTGGGTAATGGGGTATGAAGGCTAAGATGAGGTTCAAGAGCCGGTTGAAGAGGCTCGTGCTGAGCGGTAGGAAGACCCAGACACGTCGCCTCAGCGGCATCTACAGAGTTGGAGCCAGGTACAGGCTAAACCACGAGTACGACATCCTCATCCTGTCGAAGCGTAGGGAGAAGCTTGGGGACATAAGCCCAAGCGATGTCAGGGCCGAGGGCTTCAGGAGCCTGGAGGAGTTCGTCAAGGCCTGGAAGTCCATATACGGGTGGTGGGATCCAGACAGGCCTGTCTGGGTGTACGAGTTTAAGCTCGTGCCCAAGTCTAGGGATTAGGCCGAACACACCCATGCTTAAATAAAGAGTCTGCCCAGCGTATCTAGTGGTATAAGATGGACTCGTTCGCCATAATCAGGGAGACCATCCTGTTCGTGATAGGCATCCCGACGCTCGTGTACTGCATCAGAACCCTAACCATGCTCGGCAGGAAAGGCGCCTCTGGGAGGATGTTCCTCAGACACAGGCTTTTCCTCAGGTTCTCGAAGCTGCTCGTGTCCTTCGGGGCCTTCGCCCTAACCGCCGCGGTGTTCATATACCTCTACGTCTTGACGTCGTTCGACGCATTCAGAGTTGTGGGTGGAGTTGGGGTGATGGGCTGCGCCCTGTCCATGCTCTTGGCCATGAAGACGCTTTACGAAACGCTGAGGTGAAGCCTGTGGGCTTCCTAAACCCCGTGCTGGCAGTCGTCGTCATCACGGTCGTCGTCCTCTACTACTCCGTTAGGCTCCACAGAGGCCTCGTCGGCAGGTCCCTGTTCTCCCAGGCGAGGCTCTTCCTAAAAGCCGGTTGGACCAAGGCGGCCCTGACCTCTCTGGCGTTGAGCTTCGTGGTGTTCGTCCTCGGCAGGGCTGTGAGCTTCCTCGTGTTGTTCGGAGTGCTACCGGGAACGGCGATAGACGCTGTCAGGAACGCCTTAGACCTCGCCTCAGCTCTGATGACCGCCTTCTCCGTGTGCTTCCTGTACTTCGTAATCAAGCCCAGAAGGGCTACATGAGCTCCTGGATGCGCCTGTCCTTCGGGACTAGCGACTTGAGCACGCCTCCTCTGTAGAGGCCGCATCCGACGGGTAGGCCCCTGTACCTGACGATGACGTAACCGTCCTCGACCGGTGCTTCGACCTCGACGCTCTGACCCGAGACGAACCTCCTGACTCCTTCCTCGTCCAGGTCTACGACGTTCTTTGTCGCCCATCTTCCGAAAACCTGCACAGCGTTCATCGTTGGCTTGTACCCTCCCTTCACGAACCGGACGACGACCATGCCGACGGCGTCGAACCTCAGGTTCGGTATCCTCTCGAACTTCCTCACAGCCCAGACGTTGGTCTTACCCTTCATGTAGAACTCGAAGTCCCTGAAGACCTCCTCAGGGACGCCGAACCTCTCCTTCCACCACTTGACGATGGGCTTAGGGTTGACCTTCCTGAAGCTTCCTAATCCTCGCAACGAACAACCCTCCCGTGTCGTTCTGGTGTGGGTAGAACCTCGCGCAGAGCGACAGCTCATCCGAGAACCTCATCTCCCCCCACCGGGTTATGCCCGGAGAGTGCTCCAACCCAACCCTGACTTCCTCCAACCTCAAGTCGTCCCGCCTCTTCAGGACGTAGTCCACGACCGCCTCGTTCTCCTCGGGTGCGAACGTACACGTCGAATACACGACCAACCCACCAGGCTTGACGAGCTCCACAGCTCTCATCAGGAGACCTCTCTGGAGCCTGTGCATCCTCCACACCATCCCCAAGCTCCACCCATGCAGGGCGGCCGGGTTCTTCCTGACTATCCCCTCACACGTACACGGAGCGTCCACCAACACCCTGTCGAACTCCACCTGCGGGAACCTCCTACCGTCCATCACCGTCACGCTCATGTTCAGGACTCCAAGCCTCTCGTAGTTCGACCTGAGCATCAGGATACGCTTCGGGTTAGCGTCGTTCGCCACGACGTGTCCACGGTTCTCCATCATCTGAGAAATCTGGGTCGCCTTGCTTCCCGGAGCCGCGCACATGTCCAGAATGAGCTCGTCCGGCTTGGGCTCCAGCACGACGGGCGGTATCATCGACACCTCCTCCTGTGGGTGTATGTACCCGAGGAAGTACTCCAGCAGCAGGCCGGGCTTCTCCACTCCGTGCATCCTTATCCCATGCTCGTACCACTCCATCCTCTCGAACCTTATGCCCCTTCCGGAGAGCATCTCCAGTACCTCGTCTACCGAGGCTTTGAGGGTGTTTATCCTAACAGTCCTCGGAAGGGGTTGCCTAACACACCGCATGAACTCGTCAAACCTTGGGATTATCTCCCTGTACCTCTTCAGCACCCTTTCAGCGTTTTCGAACAACCTCTCCACTACAGATAGAGATGTGGGAGAAAAATAAGAGGTGGCCCTTACTTGCCCATTAAGTACCTATGTATCCCCATAGCAGCCTTCTTCGCGTCTCCCATGGCCGATATGACGGTTGCGGCCCCGGTGACGATGTCTCCGGCCGCGAAGACGCCTTTCATAGTCGTTTCCATGGTCTCCTCGTTCGTGATGACAACCGTACCCCACTTCGTAAGCTTTATCTCGTCGGTGCCCCTCACGGCGGTCGGGTTCGGCCTCTGCCCTATCGCAATCACGCAGGTGTCCGCCTCGAAGAGGAAGTCCGATCCGGGCACAGGTATCGGCCTCCTCCTACCTGTCTCGTCGGGCTCGCCAAGCCTCATCTTTATGCACTTGACGGCCTTAAGCCAGCCTCGCTCATCCCCCACAAAGCCCACAGGCTGGGTCAAGAACTTGAATTTCACACCCTCCTCCTCGGCGTTCGCTATCTCCTCGGCCCTGGCAGGCATCTCAGCCCTCGTCCTCCTGTACAACACCGTCACATCGGCTCCAAGCCTCAAGGAGCACCTGGCTGCGTCCATGGCCACGTTTCCGCCTCCTATGACGGTTGCCCTCTCCCCAACCCATACAGGCGTGTCGTACTTCGGGAATGCGTAGGCCTTCATCAGGTTTATCCGTATCAGGAACTCGTTGGCGGAGTATATGCCACAGAGATTCTCTCCAGGAACTCCGAGGAACCTTGGCAGACCGGCCCCCGTGGCTATGAACACGGCGTCGAAGCCCTCATCCGTTAGGAGCTCTTTAATCGTGTACAGCTGTCCTATCATAAAGTCCGTCCTTATCTTCACTCCAAGCTTCTTCACGTAGTCCACCTCAGCTCTGACGATCTCCTTAGGAAGCCTGAACTCCGGGATACCGTACATCAACACGCCTCCAGGCTCGTGGAGAGCCTCGAACACAACAACCTCGTGACCCAGCTTGGCCAAGTCGGCGGCGGCTGTGAGACCCGCTGGGCCGGACCCTATCACGGCAACACGTTTACCCGTTGAAGGCTGTATTTCTGGGATCTCGACACCGTGCTCCCGCTCCCAGTCTGCCAGGAAACGTTCAAGCGCCCCGATGGACACGGGGTCACCCTTCCGACCCAGTACGCATCCCGCTTGGCACTGACGTTCCTGCGGGCAGACTCTTCCGCATATGGCTGGGAGGCTGTTCTTCTCCTTTATCTTGTTTATGGCCTCTCTGAACTTCCCTTCTCTAAGCAGTCTTATGAAGGCAGGTATGTCTATGTGTACGGGACAGTGCAGCACACACTGCGGTTTTTTGCACTGTAGACACCTTTCAGCCTCTTCTATGGCCTGCTCCTCCGTGTAGCCCAGCGCCACCTCGTTGAAGTTTCGTATCCTTACCTCCGGAGGCTGCTTCGGCATGGGAACGGCCTCAAGCCTGATCCGCTTACTCAACGTCACCACCTCCCATACGCTCGTACATCATACAAGCCACTTTCTCCTCAACTAAGTACATACGCTTCCTACGCTCCAGCTCGTCAAAGTCCACCAGGTGGCCGTCGAACTCAGGGCCATCCACGCAGGTAAACTTCGTCTCACCACCCACCAGGACCCTACACGCCCCACACATACCCATTCCGTCGACCATTATCGGGGTGAGGTGAACCATCGTCTTAACTCCGTAAGGTCTCGTAAGCTCACAAACCTTCTTCTGGATCGGAACCAAACCGCAGACGACGACCCTATCAACTCCTCGTTCGAGTATTTCCTTCAGGAAGTCTATTCCCTGATAACCCTTGGACCCGTCGTCCGTGCTGACGTAGTACTCATCGCACACAGCCTTGAACCTCTGCTCGAACACGAGGAGGTCGGCTCTCCTTGCGTTGTTGATGCCTATCACGTAGTTTCCCGCCTTTTTGTATGCTTCGGCGAGCAGAGACGCCGGCGCCGCGAAAACCCCTGAACCTATGCAAACGACCTTGCCGTATTTTCCTATCTCAGCCGGCTTTCCTAGGGGCCCGAGTACGTTGAGTATCTTGTCTCCTACGTTGAAGGTACCTAGCTGTTTTGTAGTCTTCCCCGTCTCCTTAAACACTATTGTGATCGTACCGGCTTCAGGGTCGTAGTCGGCTACGGTTATCGGTATCCGCTCCCCCTCCTCGCAGATGCGCAGGATTACGAACTGACCTGGCCTCACCTTCCCGGCTATTTTAGGCGCTAGGATCTTGAGGAGTTTGACCTTGGGAGCCACCTCCCTCTTCTCGACTATCTCAAACATCCCCCATCACCCTCCGATCAGGTTGGAAATTCTGTTCGAGAAGTCTGTCAGTATTTCTCTGAACTGGTTTGGATAGACTGGTCTGGCTCTGTGAATTTCAAACCTTTCATCCATCCTAAGCTTGTAGAGAAGCTTCTTCAAAGCCACCACCCTGTTCTCAGCAATCTCAGTTCCCTTCTCCAGCTTACAAGCATCTTCCGGACAGGCGACCACGAGTACTCCGTCGAAGCCGGATAACAGCGCCTCCACGACCCATGCGGGATCCAGTCCCTTCAGGCACGGTATCTCCACCACGGCGACGTTTTCGTCGTAGAGTCCGTCCCTAAGTTCGTCCAGGGCGGAGAATTCAGACCACTGGCACACGAAAGCGAGTATGGCCGGCTTTCCATGCGTGTTCGATTTGATGAGTGAGGCGTATTTGTGTATCCGTTCGGAAACGCTGTCGTAGTCGTAGCCGTCCAGGTAGATGGCCTTATGTGGACATACGGTTCCACACGCTCCGCATCCCACACAGAGGTCAGGGTCTACGGTCGGCGTTCCACCAGGCGCTATCTCGATGGCGTCGTAGGGGCATATGAACCCGCATTTCCCGCATCCCACACAGTTCTCAGTCACATAGACGGGCTTCATCGGGTTCGTGTAGCACACTACGGTATCCTCTGGGAAGCCCAGCGTTTCCAGCAGACTGCTTAGGAGGTCCAGGCGTCTACTGTTGACCTCGCTTCCACGCTTGAACCTGCAGTAATCATCCCCGCACTGTACGACCACCACTTTCTCGACGCCCATTCTCAACGCCTTCAAGTAGAACTCCGGAGGAACCCTACCAGCGCAGGGGACTCTCAACAGTATGTAGTTCTCAAACCCTTGCTCTGCCAGGAACTCCCTCACCTTACCGCTCGGCGGCGGGCTTACGCCACGGCAGACCACTGCTAAGGTGTTAAACCCAGTTTCCTTCATACGCTTTTCGACGTATGAGAGCAGAGAGTCCGGATCGTAGTACAGGAGTTCTATGGCCGAGGCGGGACAGGCGCTGTGGCACAGCCCACAAACCTGGCATTTTTCGACGTCCAGTATCAGCCTTCCCTGCTCTTCGTCGACTTCTATGGCGTCGAAAGGACACACAGAGGAGCAGACAGAGCAGAGACTACAATTCTCTTCCTTAACGCTTATTGCATACGTTTCAGTCATTATGAATCAACCTCACTCGTCAACAACAAATATAAATTTTTCAATAGCGGTTTCCAGACGCCAAAAACGAAAAACTTCGATGCTTAAGCCCTTAACTGGTTCAGAACTTCCAGCAAAACTTCTACCGCGTATTTGGAAGCCTCATTCAGCTCGGAGGTCAGGTCACACCGTAGATTCGCGTCCTTAGGCTGGATGACCAGCACAGCCACCTCCGCCCCGACGATTTCCTTCACGAGTTCGCAGAAGACCCTGAGTGACAGGGCGTGTGTGGACAGAGCTGGAGTAGCGGTAAGCCGTTCCGCGTCGACGAGCGTGGGCTGACCTGGTTTTAGACCAACCATACCGGCGTCCACGACGAGAACGTGGGTTGGTCTGAAATCGACTATCTTGTCGATCTGGTTTTCCGGGGCGTTTTCGCCGTCTATGAGGAGCACTCTCTCGGATTCGAGTCTACGGGAAAGCTCCCTGACTACTTTGACCCCCACAAAGTCGTCTCCTCTGAACTCGCTCCCCACGCCGACGACCGCAACCCTCTCCGCGTCAGAGAAAAATTTGGTTAATCGCTCCTTAAGCTCTTTCCAATCAGCTAACAGGGCGCCTTGTCTATTCAACGCGTCTTTCGACCACCCTCAAGAGACGGCCTCTGTGGTCGTATATTTCAACCCTCAGGGGCATCTCGCCGTAGGCGTAGTGGGAGGCGCACGCGATGCATGGGTCGTAGGCCCTGTAGGCCATCTCAACCATGTTGAGCAGGCCCTCACTGACCTCGCTTCCCTTTATGAAGCCTCTGGCCGCGTTCCGTATGGAGGCGCATATGGCAGCGTAGTTGCTGGCCGTCGGGGTTATGACGTTCACATCCCTGATGATGCCGTCCTCGTCGAGCTTGTAGTGGTGTATGAGCACCCCCCTAGCCGCCTCCACTATGCCGACCCCCTCACCCGGCTTGCCGACTGGGTTGCGGATTTTCTGGCTCGTTATCTCGGGGTCCCTCGCCAACTCTACGATCCTCTCTGCGGCGTAGAGTGTCTCGATCAGCCTGGCCCAGTGGAACGCCAGGGTCGAGTTCGTCGGTCTGCCCAGGGTCTCGTACATCAGCTTGTACTCCTCATCCGCGAGTGGGGTCGCCATTCCCTCAGCCGCGTTCAGTCTTCCGAGCGGTCCTACACGGTACATTCCGCTCTCAGGTCCGTCCACAAGCCCTTTCCATCCCACCCCTTTTAGGTACGGCATCTTCACGTAGCTCCACTCCACGACGTGTTCGGCTATGACGTCGAGGTACTCGTCCGCGGCGAACTTTACGTACTCGTTCCCCTCAGGGTCTGTTACACGGACCTTCCCGTCGTAGAAGTTCACACGGTCGTTCTCGTCCACGAGACCCATGTTGTAGGTCTCTAACTTGTACACGTCGCTCCTTATCAGGTCCGCGTACCTGCGGTTCTCCAGCACCAGCTCGTGGAATAGGTTGAGAGAAAACTTCGCGAACTCCACGCACGACTCGCCCAGCTTAAGTATTTCCTGTCTCTCCTCCTCCGTTATGGGCTTGGAGACTCCGCCAGGCAAGCCGCAGACGGGGTGTATGGCTTTTCCGCCGACGATTTCCACGATTTTGTGACTGTACCCTCTGTGCTTTATGACTCGTCTGACGAGGTCTAAGCCCATCTTCTTCGCTATGCCAACTATGTTCCTCTCCTTCGGAAAGGCTTCGGGGCCGACTATGAAGTCCGGTGCGGCTAGGTAGTAGAAGTGGAGTATGTGATCCATCACCATATAGGCGCAGTGTAGCAATTCCCTGAGCTTCTTGGCGGCTGAGGGGGGCTCCACGTTGAAGGCGGCGTCGAGGGCTTTAGCGGAGGCTAGGTGGTGGGCGACGGAGCAGACTCCGCATATGCGGCTCAGTATCTGAGGCCCAAGCTCCGCCATCCGTCCTATGCAGAACTTCTCGAAGCCTCTTAGCTCAGGTATCTGTACGTACGCGTTTTCGACGTTGCCCTCTTCGTCCAGGAATATCGTTATTTTTCCGTGTCCTTCAAGCCTCGTCATTGGGTTTATAACTATCTTTTTCCCTTTCATCTCTTCCTCCTCCTGTTGATGATCGAGGATGGGAGTGAGAACGTGTAGAACGTTCCGACCATGTCCTTGAGCTGTCTAACCAAGTCCTCCCCCTTCACATCCTCCCCCGTTATAGAGGCCAAGGCGCTTATCATGGCCGCCCCTTGATCCGAGACGTCTGGACACGGGCCTCCACACCCTATGCAGGGCATTCCGGCTTTCGGACATTTCGCCCCACAACCCCCGCGTGTGACCGGACCCATGCAGAGTATACCCTGCTCGAGCAGGCATGTTTCGGGGTCTGGGAAAACCTCGTGTAGACGCCGGATTTCTGAGATCTTCTTCTCCGACTTCTTCCTCGGGCATTCGTCGCATACAGACTTTTGAGGCGCAAGGACGGAGCCTTTTGGCGGGAGCTTACCTTCGACAAGCCCCTTAACTATCTGTTCTATCGCATGTACAGTCAAATCCGTCTCTGGAGGACACCCAGGAACGTAGTAGTCGACGCTAACAACCTGGTTCAGCGTTTTCACCGTGTCGTAGAACTCCGGTAGCCTCAGCTCTCCTTCAGCAACTTCGGCATGGGTTCCGGGTGTGATTCCGGCAGGATTGTCCGTGGAGGGGGTTTCTTTGTAGACTTTCCTTAAAATTTCGTCTCTGTCGAACAGGTTTGCGAGGCCTGGGATGCCTCCGATGTAGGAGCACGATCCGTAAGCGACTAGAATCTTCGATTTGCGTCTAAGGAGCTTGGCCATGTACTCCTGTTCATCCAGTCTTATGGCCCCGTTGAAGAGGCACACGTCTATGTGTTTGTCCGGCATCTCCTCCACATCCCAGTACTTAACGTCCATCGCTATAGGCCAGAACTCTATGTCTGCCACCTCTATGAGTTCAAGAAGTTTCTCGTCGATGCTTATGATGGCCGTGTCGCATCCTCCGCAACTAGCTGCCCAGTAGACGGCGAGTTTTAATCTCCTTTTTTCTGCGCTCAATCCTTCGCCTCCTTGTATCAAAGCTTAACGTAAGTTAATAGTAATTAAGTTTTCCATCCAGTTACGCTTTAAAAGAGATGTAAGGATGCCGTCTCACTACCCGATTCCCCCTCCACCGTCGGCGGGTTTAAACCCTAACTGCCCTTTCTATCTCGACAAGGTTCAGCATCCTTTCCTAAAGCCTTTGAAAGGACTTTATAGAAACCTGTTTCGTACTGTATGGCCTTTTTAAGCCTCCTGGCGAGTTCCGCAGGGAGTCCAAGCTTCTCGGCGGCCTTCCTGAGCACGAGCTTCCTCCCGCTGTCTGTGGAGACCTTGAAGTCCGGCGGTATGGAGAGGGAGAGCGACAGTAGACGCTCGTCTACGGCTGGCAGCCTCAGCTCCACCCCCGCTGACGTGCATGCCTTGAAGTCCCTTGCGAAGTTCCTCTCAGGGCTTCTGACAAGGTCGTTCAGCAGTTCTACGGCCACCCCCTCAAGTCCTTTGGAGCGGTAGGTGCGGACGTGCCTCGAGTATCCGCCGAACATCTCGTCTAAACCCTGTCCGAGAGCCATGACCCTGAAGCCCATCCTGGAGGACTCGACGGCCGCCCTGTGGAGAGGTAGGGCTATGGAAAGGTCCATCAACCCGTCCACCTCGACGGCGTCCGTGACGGGTTTGAGGAGCTCCAGCACCTCCTCCTCTTCCATTGAAACGAGCGTGTAGGGGAGGCCGAGGAGCTCCGCACCCCTCTCCGCGGCCTCGAACACCTTAGAGCCCCTCACTCCCACAGACACCAGCATCATGTCCAAGCCTAGCCTATCTAGCAACATGGCAGTCAAGGAAGAGTCCAAGCCTCCTGAGAACCCGACTGCCACGCCCGACAGGTCCCGGGCGCACTCTTCGAAGCACTCGAGGAGGGTCTCCGCAACCCGCTCGACGGCCTCCCCGAATGTGGATGGAGGTCTCGACGGCCTGATTCTCCGTACCCTCTCGAACCTGATTAGCCCGCCCTTAGCCTCGGCGACCCCTCCAGGAGGGAAGGGCTTCGGGTTTAGGCCCATGGCTTTCAGGGGTCTCTTAAGGGTCGAGAAGGCGGCTAGATCCGTATCGACCGCGAAGTACAGGGGTCTAGAGCCCGTCGGGTCTCTGTAGCACAGTATGCTCCTCCCGTCGGTCAGGACGGCTGTGTAGGAGCCCCTCAACCCGCTCACGGCTTCCCTGAAGGCCTTCAGGGGCTTTCCGTGGATGAGTTCCGAAAGGGCGTAAGGCTCGGGGATGCTCGGAGGAGGCCTGAACCTCCCATCCACGACCACCGAGTGGCTTCCGTCCTGTACGGGCTGGTATCCGTCCCTCCTCAAGACCTTAGTGAAGCCGTACCCGACGGCCGCCGAGCCGGCTCTCGGGGACTCAAGGCTGTCCAAGCTCCTCGAGACATGGGTTTCTGAGCCTGTGGACAGGCCGTACCCGTCTGAGGGATCCAAAAACCTTAGGGCGTCGAGGACGAGCCTGGGTGCATCTCCCCTCGCCGAGGAGACGGCCAGAAGCCCAGGCAAGGCGGCCTACTTCTCCTCCTCGGACTTCCTCTCCGAAGACTGGCTCCCCGTCTTGGCGACTATGGCCGACAGCGGTTCGAGGAGCTTGGTGAACTCCATCGGGAATATGAACTTCGTGGAGGGGCTCTTCCCTATCTCCTTCAGGGCCTCCAGGTACTGTAGGGCCATCGTGTTCGTGTCCAGCTCCTTGGCCACCGAGAATATCGTCTTCAGGGCCGTGGCGTAGCCCTCAGCCCTGAGTATGGCCGCCTGCCTGTCACCCTCAGCCTCCAGTATGGCGGACTGCTTCTTTCCCTCCGCGACGAGTATGGCGGACTGCTTCTCACCCTCCGCCTTGGTAACCATGGCCCTCCTATCCCTTTCGGCGGACATCTGCCTGACCATCGCCTCGGTCACGCTCTTGGGCGGGAGTATCTCACGTATCTCGACGTTCGTCACCTTCACACCCCACCTCTGAGTAACCTCGTCGAGCTTCGCCCTCAGTATCGAGTTTATCTCATCCCTCTTGGCCAGGATGTCGTCCAACAGTATGTCTCCGACCACGGCCCTGAGGGTCGTCGTGGCTATGCCGACGGAGGCCCCCGCGAAGTTCTTGACAGACAGGACGGACCTCTCGGGGTCGAAAACCCTGTAGTAGATTAGGAAGTCTATGTCGGTCGGTGCGTTATCCTTCGTTATGCACGTCTGGTGTGGGACCTCGATGTAGTTCTCCCTCAAGTCCACCATTATGCCCCTGTCTATCAGCGGGACGAGGTAGGTCAGGCCAGGCCCCCTGACGCCTATGTACCTTCCAAGCCTCAGGACGACGAGCCTCTGGTATTCGGGGACTACCCTTATGCCTGAGAGTATGAACGCGACGACGAATATGACGACAACCGCTATGAGAATGGCTGACAGGCTCAACATCGCTCTCTAATCCTCCAAAGGCATCACTTTAACTGTAACCCCCTCAACCGATAAAACCTTTACCCTAACCCCAGCCCTGACGGGCAGATCCGACGTCGCGGACCATTCCTCGGCGTCCACGAGGACCACGCCCACGCCTCCTGGGGGTATGTCGGTCCTGGCCACCCCCACCTTGCCGACCAGTCTTGAAAGGTCGTGGTACCTCTCCCTCATCGAGAGAACCTTCCTGACGTGGTACATGTAGTACCCGAAGAGGCCTGAGCCTGCTCCTATACACGCCATAAGCAGGTACGTGAAGCCTGTCAGTGACATGAAGGGCTCGTGTCCGTAAGCGAACACGACGCCGAGTATTATCAGCACAGCTCCGACGAACTCTAAGCCTATGCCAGGCTTCTTGAGCTCCACGGCCATCAGGAAGCATCCACAGGTCATCATGGCGACCGCCAGGGCGCTCGTGGATATTATGCCGACGCCGTACAGGGCGAGGCCGAGGAACACGATGGCCAGGACGGTCAGGACATAGGTTGGGTGGAGTATGTCTGCGATTATCAGCCACGACGCTATGAACATCAGTATCCCCTGGACTACAGGGTTGCTTATGAAAGAGAGGACCTCCACCTTCGCGTCCCTGCGGTAGTACTTCACGTAGGCTCCGTGGCAGCCGATCACGTCCAGAAGCTCGTCCAGGCCTCCCACGACGACGTCGCAGACGCCCAGCCTACGGGCCTCCTCAGCCGTGTAGTCCAGGTTCTCCAGGACCATAGCCCTGGCAGCCGACACGTTCCTACCGCGGGCCTCCGCCAGGGACGCCATCCACCCGGCCATAGCGTTCACGACCTTCTCAGAAGCAGGTTGGCCTGTCTCCGAGACGGGCATGCATGAGCCTACGACCGTTCCAGGCTCCATGGCGGTCAGCTGGCATGCCATGAATATGTAAGCCCCCGCTGAGAACGCCCTGGCTCCGTACGGCGAGACGTATCCCACCGTCAGGACGTCCGCTTCGGATACGATGCCCACGATTTCCTCGGTCGTGTGGAGGTACCCGCCGTTCGTGTTTATCCTGATTATGACGGCCTCCACGTCGGGATTCTTCGACGCGTCTCTCAGCGCCCACTGGACGAGTTCCACGGCCCCTCCGTCTACGTTCATGTCCAAGTCCACGACGTACACCGTCGGCCCTCCACCCGCTCGTGTCACCTGAGCCGTCATGGATGCGAACACGATCGCTACGGTGATGGCCATGAGCAGTCTGAGGGCTAACCGCATGTCCATGATAACGCTGTGCGGCGTGTAATGTTAAGGTTTCTCGGCCCCCAAGGCCTCTAGGACCCTCATAAGCTCTTCGTCCTCGACCTTCCTGCCGTGCAGGTACTTCCCATAGGCCTTCCCGAAGTCCACCGGCAGCTCCTTCACGGGTACGGGCCTGCTCAGTCTGGTCAGCCGCTTGAACACGATGCACCTGTCCCACCTGTGATCCATGCAGGCCTCCCTCTCTGCGGGGGTCAGCTCGTGGAAGGCTGCGGTCCTCTCGACCACGCCATACCCTATCACAGAGTCCCCCACCTCGGTCTTCTTGAGGAAGAATTACGTACGTCCCCTCCACGGGAGCCATCCTCTTGAGCGTGTAGTACCTTCCGCTCTTGAAGACCTTCTCAACCTAGTTCGTCTCGGGCTATCCTGAGAAAATACCCCTTAACCCTCCCCCCAGACACATTTAAACCGTGGACGGAAAGCCATTTAACGCTTACCGGCCAACGCTTCCTCAAGGAGCTTCGCAGCCCTTTCCCTGCCCATGGCCACTATGTACGGCCCAAGCCTCGGCCCGGAGCTCCTGCCTATCAGTATCTGGTAGAGCCTTCTGAAAAGCCTCCCAGCCGGTACGCCGTGCCTCCTGGCAGCCTCGAACACGGCTGCCTGTATCTCCTCCCCGTCCTCCAGCCTCCTCACGGCCTCCAGCACGTCCCTGACAGCCTTAGCCTCCTCGTCTGTAAGCTCTACAGGTCTCGTTTCAGGGGCCTCCACCTCCCTGACCCAGTTGAGGGCGTACTCTATGCGTCTCATCAGACCCTCGGTGGGCTCGCCTTTGAGTATTCCGTACTCCCTGAGCTTGGCCACCATGTACTCCACCTCGCCTCCGTGGGGGGCCACCCTCGCCAGGTTCAGGAGGGTTCCGTACGGTACGTGTATATCGGGCTTCTCTGGGGGCTTCATCGTCCATACGTACAGGTACAGGCCCCTGAGCCTCTCCCTCTCCAGAGGGTTCGGTATGTCCCTCAGTCCGAAGTAAACCTCTTCAAGCCTGTCAAGCTCGTCCATGTAAGCTGGTATGTCGTCCACCGATACCGTCCTCGTCCCGACAAACCTCTTCAACACGAGGAGCATCAGCGACTGGGGTGAGCCGTACCTGAACCACACCTGAGGCGTCAGGACGTTTCCAGCAGACTTGGATATCTTACGTCCACCCTTGTCGAGGAACATCTCGTACTGGGCGTGCATCGGGGGTTCGTACCCCAAGACCTCCCTGGAGACCCTGTCGTTCACCCTAACCGAGTCGGCTATGTCCTTCCCGTAGGCCTCGAACCTCACGTCCAAGGCCCTCCACCTAGCCGCGAACTCGGCCTTCCAGCTGAGCTTTCCCTCGCCAGCCCTGTAGTCAACTTCGTCTCTGTTTCCACAGCCTTTGAGCCACTTTCCCCTGACCTCCATGCCCTCGCAGACGTAGAGGATTTTTCCCTCCTTGGGCAGGAACTTGTAGGCTTTGGTCGTGTATATCCTCCCGCAGTTTGAGCAGACTGGGAAGTACGGCAAGGCCTTCAGGAACTTCTCCTGCCCCACCTCCTCCCACACTATCCTACCGACGTGCTCGGCTTTCTCCAGTATCTCACGTATCTCCCTGTTCAGCAGGCCGCTCCTGTAAACCTCTGTCCCAGAGTAGAACCTGTACTCTATGCCACACTTGTCCAGGGCGTCGAGAAGTAGCGAGCTCATGTGCTCTCCGTAGCTGTCATGACAGCCGAACGGGTCGGGTATGTCCGTCACGGGGTATCCAAGGTACTTTTCAAGCCACTTCGGGAGGCCTGCGGGGACCTTCCTCAAACCGTCCTTGTCGTCCGAGAACGCTATCAGCTTGGACTTGTACCCCATCTCCTCCAAAGCCAGCTTGACTGCGTAAGCCCTTGCGGCGTCCGCGAAGCTCCCTATGTGCGGGAAACCCGAGGCTCCTACGCCGCTCTCGACCCGTATGAGGCTCAGGTCCCTCCCGAGTCTACGCTCACGCTCTATGAGCTCGTGGGCTGTCTTGTCGTACCATGTTCCGTGGCCTATTATCCGCCTCTCAGCCGTCAAGCCCAGGAGAAACTTGGGATGGACATTAATAAGCCGTTATCTCCTACCCTCCCCAATCCCATACTTTTCCAACACTCTATACAGCTCGTCCCTCTCAGGAGGAACGAGGCGTTCCCTCCCACCCCCGCGGAGAACCCACCTACCCTCCCGACGGTCGAGCATCCTGCCCACCACCTTTGCCTCGACGCCCATCCTCCCAAACTCCTCCAGAAGCTCCTCCACCGCACCAGGCTCCACGGAGACGAGCAGGACTCCGGAGGACATGAGGCTGAGAGGGTCCACACCGATGGCCTCGCACACCTCCCTGACCTCCTCCTCGACCGGCACCTCGTCGGCCCAGAGCTCCACACCGAGGCCTGAAGCCTCAGCCACCTCCCACACGCCGCACAGTATCCCGCCCTCAGTCGGATCGTGCATCGAATGTACGTCCACCCTGAGGGCGGCTAGCGCCTCCTCGACCACGCTTATGCGCTCCATCATGGCCTCCGCCCTGTCGAGGACGGCCTCGTCCACGACGCCCCTCAGGTGTTGTCTGAGGTCCGAGGCTATTATGGAGACTCCCTCAAGCCCGGCGGACTTCGTCATCACGAGGAGGTCGCCTGCGGACGCCCCGCCCGTCTTGACTATGCGTTCAGCCTCTCCGATCATGACGCCGACTATTATCGGGTGGTTTACTCCCGGGGACACCTCGGTGTGCCCCCCGACGACGGACACCCGTATCGACTTGGCGGCCCTGTCCACCTGACCCATGATCTCGTCCAGGTCTTCCTCCCCGAACCCCTCTGGAAGCATTATGGAAGGCATGTACCACATCGGCCTGGCCCCGCAGACGGCTACGTCGTTGGCGGTTATGTGGACCGAAAGCCAGCCTATCCTCTCGACTGCGGCTGTGATGGGATCCACGTTGACGACGAGGAACTTCCCGTCCATCCTGACGGCGGCGGCGTCCTCCCCGACCGCCGGTCCCACGACGACCCTGTCAGACCTCTCTCCGACCCTCGTGAGGACGAGCCTCTTCAGGACATCGTGGGGTATCTTACCCGTCTTAAACAAGCCCTCAGCCACCATCTATCGGTGGATACACGGCTTTTAAGCTTCTCCACTGAGAAACGTTTATTCCCCATGCCTCCCCCTCTTCATCGGTGGAACGGTTTGCGGTATTCTGTTCTGGCCGACGCGTACGAGAAGCTCGAGGCGACCACCAAGAGGCTTGAGATGCACGACATACTCGTCGATTTGTTCAAGCAGACCCCGAAGGACGTCGTGGACAAGGTCGTCTACCTGACCCAGGGCAAGCTCCACCCGGACTGGATGGGCATGCCCGAGATAGGCGTGGCTGAGAGGATGGCCGTAAGGGCTTTGGCGATGGCCACGGGAAGCACCGAGGGTCAGGTGGAGTCGAAGTTCAAGGAGCTCGGAGACATGGGCCTCGTCGCCGAGGAGCTTATGAAGAACAAGAGGATCATGAAGCTTTTCTCACAGCCCCTGACGGTCGAGCGGGTCTACAAGACCCTCGACCAGATAGCCATGGAGTCGGGTCCAGGGAGCGTGGACCGGAAGATCAGGAGGCTGGTGGGCCTTCTGGGAGACGCCTCCCCGAAGGAGGCTAAGTACCTGATGAGGACCGTCTTAGGCTCTTTGAGGATAGGCGTGGGTGACATGACGGTCCTGGACGCCCTCGCCGAGGCCTACACAGGCTCGAAGGAGAACAGGCCCCTGCTGGAGAGGGCATACAACCTGACGAGCGACCTGGGGTACGTGGCCAGGGTTGTGGCTGAGAAGGGGTTGGAGGGCATAAGCGGGATAAAGCCCGTCCTCGGAAAGCCCATCAGGATGATGCTCGCCCAGAGGCTGAGCTCCGCCCAGGAGATAGTCGAGAAGCTGAATGGAATGTGCGCCGCGGAGTACAAGCTGGACGGGGAGAGGATGCAGATACACAAGAAGGGGGATGAGGTCTGGATTTTCTCCAGGAGGCTTGAGAACATAACGCACATGTACCCCGAGGTAGTCGAGATGGCTAGGAACCAGATAAAGGTCGAGGAGGCCATAGTCGAGGGCGAGGGGGTTGCGTACGACCCGAACACGGGTGAGCTTAGGCCGTTCCAGGAGTTGATGAGGCGTAGGAGGAAGTACAAGATTGAAGAGATGATGAAGGAGATACCCGTCTCCGTGTTCCTGTTCGACTGCCTGTACGTGGACGGTAAAGACTTGACGGTCGAGCCGTACCCAGTCAGGAGGGAGTGGCTGTCCAAGGTCGTAGAAGAGACGGACACCTTCAAGCTCACACCACAGCTCGTGACGGACGACCCGGCTGCGTTGGAGTCCTTCTTCGACAAGGCCGTCTCAGAGGGCTGCGAGGGCCTCGTCGTCAAGTCCACCTCCCAGGAGTCCATATACAGGGCCGGAGCCCGCAGCTGGCTTTGGGTGAAGCTGAAGAGGAGCTACCAGAGCAAGATGATAGAGCCTGTAGACCTCGTCGTCGTGGGGGCGTTCATGGGAAGGGGGAGGAGGGCTGGAACCTATGGGGCCCTACTGGTGGCGGCCTACGACCACGAGGCGGACGTGTTCAGGACCGTCTGTAAGGTTGGCTCAGGGTTCACGGACGAGGAGCTCAAGGCCCTCCCGGAGAAGCTGAAGCCCTACAGGATTCCGCACAGGCATGCGAGGGTTGACTCGATACTGGAGGCGGATGTCTGGTTCGAGCCTAAGGTCGTCATAGAGGTCATAGGGGACGAGATAACGCTAAGCCCCGTCCACACGTGCGCCCTCGGAGCCATCAGGGAGGGCTCAGGCCTGGCGATAAGGTTCCCGAGGTTCACGGGTAGGTGGAGGCTCGACAAGGGTCCAGAGGACGCCACGACGGTCAAGGAGATACTTGACATGTACCGCGCCCAGCTCAGGAGGATTGAGGAAGCCGCCCCTCAGCCTTCTGAGACCTGAGGAGCTCCCTGCTACGTCGGGCCGTCCAGGTTTTTTCCTCGTCGATTATGTGGACGACCGGCACCCCCATCTCCTCCAGCGTTCGTGCTATGTGCCTCCTGTGGCACCTCCACGGGACCTTCTCCGCACACATCACGGCAACCCTCCTATCCCTGGAGAGTTCCAGAACCCTCTCTACGCCCTGCCTGTACGCCTCTGTCTCCATGTGCCTGACGTACCCGCCGCTCCTGTATCCCCCCAGCAGGTCTCCGAGGTACACGTACTCAACGCCGGCTTCCCTCAAGGCCTCTGACAGGGCCTCCCTGGAGAAGTGGGGTACCTTCCTGCTCGTCGGAAACCTCCTGACGTCGATGACGACCTGTATGCCGTGGGCTTTCAGGATTCTGATGAACTCTTTCAGGGTTCTGTTGCTGTGTCCGACCGTGTAGACGACGTGGGACAACCGTCGTAAAAACTATTTCCCGCAAATCGGATAGGTGTTTGGGTGCCAGGGTTGATAGACGAATACAGTTTCGGCCGGATAGTCATAGACGGAAAGACGTACCGACAGGACGTCATAGTCTACCCGGACAGAGTCAAACCCAACTGGTGGAGGAGGGAGGGTCACAGCCTATGCCTCGAAGACCTCGAGGAGGTTCTGCGAGACCCCCCGGAGGTGCTCGTCATCGGAACCGGATACGTAGGTCTGATGAAGGTTCCGAGGGAGGTTAGGGAGAAGCTTGAAGAGATGGGAATACAGGTCGTCGTCGAGAAGACTGGGAAGGCCTACAGAACGTTCAACAAGCTCCTGTCCGAGGGCCGCAGAGTCGTGGCGGCCCTACACCTAACCTGCTGAGGTGTCGCAGGTGTTGGGTGGGGAGTTCCTGAGACGATACCGACGGCTGAGCTCGGAGAAGGACAGTTACCTGTGCGTGGGTCTCGACCCTGTGCCGCCTGGGTTCAGGGACAGGTACGTCGTACCCAGGTTCCTCGTGGAGAGCTTCGGCCTACTCGACGGCCTGAAGAAGTTCTGCCTGGAGGTGGTCAGGGCAGTGGCCCCCTACACGCCGGTGATAAAGGTGAACGTCCAGCACGTCCTCCCCCTGGGACTGGAAGGCCTCAGGGAGGTGGCCTCCGAGATAAGGGCTTCGGGATGCCTGTCCATGCTCGACATGAAGCTGTCGGACATAGCCCCAACCAACGAGGTCGCCCTGCACTGGGTCGAGGAAGCCGGCTTCGACGCCGTAACCTTCAGCCCGTTCCCCGGGTACCGCGGCGGGGTCGACGTCGTGTACAGGTGGGCTGAAGAGACGGGTAAGGGCATATTCGTACTCTGCAGGATGTCCAACCCCGGAGCCTCAGACATCCAGCTCCTCAGAGTGGACGGCCTCGAACTCTACAAGAAGATAGCCTCCGAGGCGAGGGAGAGGGGCGTCACAGGCCTCGTCGTCGGGTGTACAGCCCCCAAGGAGTTGAAGGCGGTCAGGGAGATAGTAGGGGACGAGGCCCTGATACTCTCCCCAGGGATGGGCGTCCAGGGTGGAGACCCACGCGAGGCGTTCAGGGCCGGGGCGAACCGGGTGGGGGAGAACCTGATAGTGGTCTCAGCCAGGTCGATAATCTACGCCTACGAGGCCTTCGGGTGGGCTGAGGAGAGGTTTGCAGAGGCCGCCTCGTTGGAGGCGAAAAGGAGGTTGGAGGAGCTGAGAAGGGTCAGAAACGAGGCCCTCGCTCAAAAGTTTAAAGTGTAGGGCTCAGAATGTTAGAGTTTGAAGGTGTCGAGTATTGGCTGAACTCGTGGAGGTAAGGTTCCATGGCAGGGGTGGACAGGGCGCTTGGACCGCTTCTCACATACTCGCCATGGCGGCGCTGAGGGAGGGAAAGTACGTCCAGAGCTTTCCGACGTTCGGACCCGAGAGGGAGGGGGCTCCGATAATGGCTTTCACGAGGATAAGTGAGGACCCCATAAACATCCACTCGGGCGTATACGAGCCCGACGCCGTAGTAGTCCTCGACCCAACGCTCCTCGGACCAACAGTCTTGGATGGGATGAGAGAAGACACCATACTCGTCACAAACTCAAGGCACGGCCCCACGGAGGTCGCGGAGACGCTTAAGCTGAACCCAGCTAAGGTGTGGACGGTGAACGCCACGTCGCTGGCCATGGAGATCATGAAGAGGAACGTGACGAACACCGCCATGCTCGGAGCCCTCGTCAAGGCCGTCCCCGTCGTAGAGCTGGGCTCGCTTCTGGAGGCCGTCAGGGAGAGGTTTAGGGCGAGTCCCAAGATCGCCGAATTGAACGTTCAGCTCGTCCAGAGGGCTTATGAGGAGGCGAGGTGTGGTGGCTGAGCTTCCAGGCTGGAGGGAGATAACGCCCGCCGGCATCGCCTTCAAGTCTAGTCTCGAATACAAGACGGGTGAGTGGGGGGTTCTAAAACCAGTCATAGATCAGTCTAAGTGCCGTAGATGCTACCTCTGCGTCATATACTGTCCCGACGGGGCTCCCAAGGTGGTCGAGGACGGCTCAGTTGAGGTGGATTTGGACTACTGTAAGGGATGCGGTATATGCGCAGAGGAGTGCCCAGCTGACGCCATAGAGATGAAGGAGGTGGAGGAGGTTGGAGGTTGAGCAGATCGTCATGGGCCTGAACGGGAACGAGGCCGTCGCATACGCTCTGAAACAGGTCGAACCGGACGTGGTGGCAGCGTACCCGATAACGCCTCAGACGATAATCGTCGAGAGGTTCTCCGAGTACGTGGCCAACGGCGATGTCAAGACGGTCTTCGTTCCGGTCGAGTCTGAACACTCGGCCATGAGCGTCTGCATAGGCGCGGAGGCCGCCGGGGGGAGGGCCTTCACGGCAACCAACTCTCAGGGCCTCGCCCTCATGTGGGAGATGCTGTACATAGCGTCTGGGTGTAGGCTGCCCATAGTGATGGCCGTCGTGAACAGAGCCTTAAGCGCTCCGATAAACATACACTGCGACCACAGCGACAGCATGGGCGCCAGGGACAGCGGCTGGATACAGCTCTACTGCGAGAACTCCCAGGAAGCCTACGACTCGGTCATCCAGGCATGGAGGATAGGGGAACACCCAGACGTTCAGTTGCCAGTCATGGTCTGTCTGGACGGTTTCGTTCTCAGCCACACGCTGGAGAGGGTTATGACGCTGCCCGACGAGGAGGTTAAGAAGTTCGTCGGTGAACGCGTGTTCATGGAGACGCTGAACCACGAGGGTAAGGTGGTCCCCTACAGGCTGGACCCGGAAAACCCGGTAACCGTCGGATGCCTCGACCTCTACGACTTCTACTTCGAACACAAGAGGCAGCAGGTGGAGGCGATGAAGCACACCCTCAAGGTCGTGGAGGAGGTCGGAGCAGCCTACGGCAAGGTTTCTGGGAGGGGCTACGGACTCATAGAGCCCTACATGACCGAAGACGCCGACGCGGTTCTGGTGGGGCTCGGCTCGACCATGGGGACGGTCAAGGAGGTCGTGAAGAAGCTCAGGGCGAGGGGACTAAAGGTCGGAGCCCTCAAGGTTAGGACTTTCAGGCCGTTCCCACGCAGGGAGATAGTTGACGTGCTGGAGGACGTGGAGGCCGTCGGGGTTCTCGACAGGGCCGTCAGCTTCGGCCTGAACGGGGGTCCGCTGTACACAGAGATGAAGGCAACCCTGTACGACTTGGACATCAAGCCTCTGGTGTCGAACTACGTGTACGGCCTCGGGGGGAGGGACATACCGATGCACCTGATAGAGCCCGTGTTCATGGACCTGCTGAAGAACGTCGAGAAGGGACGGGTCGAAGAACCCGTCAAGTTCGTCGGGTTGAGGGGTGAGTAGGGCATGCCGCAGCTGACCGTAAAAGACATCGTGAAGAAGCCCGACCTCCTGATGAGCGGACACAGGCTGTGCTCCGGATGCGGTGAGGCCCTGGCCGCGAGGCTTGTGATGAAGGCCGCCAGGGGTCCGACGATAGTGACAGTGGCCACCGGATGCCTCGAGGTTTCGACGACCATATACCCGTACACTTCTTGGAGGGTTCCGTGGATACACAGCGCATTCGAGAACGCCGCGGCCACCGCCAGCGGCATAGAGGCCGCTTACAGGGCCATGCGGATAAAGGGTTCCGGACCATTGGCGAAGTACGAGAAGCTGGATGTCATAGCGTTCGCAGGCGACGGCGGGACGTATGACATAGGGTTCCAGGCCCTGAGCGGGGCCTTGGAGAGGGGACACGACATGCTCTACGTCCTGCTGGACAACGAGGCCTACATGAACACGGGGATACAGAGGAGCGGCGGTACACCGTACACCGCGTGGACCACGACGAGCCCCGCCGGTGCGGTGATCCCCGGAAAGCCGGAGCACAAGAAGCCCATAGCCGACATAGTCGTGGCCCACGGGGTTCCGTACGTGGCCACTGCGACCGTCTGCCAGCCGATGGACTTGGTGAACAAGGCGAGGAAGGGTCTCGAAGCCGACGGATCAGCGTTCATACACGTCCTTTGTCCGTGTCCGAGGGGTTGGAGGTTCCCGCCGAACATGACGGTAAAGATAAGCGACCTCGCCGTCAAAACGTGCTTCTTCCCGCTTTGGGAGGCTGTGCTCGAGGACGGTACGGTCGTGTATAGGCTCTCTGGCGTAAGCAGGGCCATAGCCAAGAAGCCGGAGCTGAAGGTTCCGGTCGAGGAGTACTTGAAGCTTCAGGGCAGGTTCAGGCACCTGTTCAGCCCTAAGCGTAGGGACGACTTGATAAACACCATACAGAAGTGGGTCGACGAGAGGTGGGAGCGCCTCCTAAGACTGGTCGGTGAGGCTTAAATCCGCAGAAACACCTCTATATTTTGAGCTTCCCTTGACGAGCGGTAGCCCCTCCGTTAAGGAGGCCCTTGCCAGGAGGATAGCTGGCGAGATAGTTCTCTCCAGCAACCCTGGCCTTGTGATGAGGAAGTGGAGGAGGCTGTTCAACGTCACTCAGGCGGCCGTGGCGTCGGCCATGGGCGTCAAGCCCTCCGTGGTCAGCGACTACGAGTCCGGCCGTAGGAGGAACCCCGGCTCGACTTTCATAAGACGCTTCGTCGAGGCCCTCTTGGAGGTGGATGAGAGGGTTGGTGGGAGGCACATATCGGAGTTCGCCAGGCTGGCGTACACGCCCCTGGACGCCATACTGGACGTGAGGGAGTTTCCCACTCCCGTGAAGGTAAGGGAGCTCGTGGAACACGTGGATGGGGAGGTTCTCACGTGTCCTGAGAAGCTGGATGACGAGATATACGGGTACACGGTGATAGACAGCATCCAGGCCATAAGGAACCTGTCTGGGATGGACTTCTACAGGGTATTCGGAGCCACCACGGTCAGAGCCCTCGTGTTCACGGGCGTCGTTAGGGGACGGTCTCCGATGGTGGCGGTGAAGATAAGCCCGTTCAAGCCCAAGGCCGTAGTCATACACGGCAAAGTGTCCGAGGTCGACCCACTGGCCATAGACCTGGCGAGCCGTGAAGGAATCCCACTCATACTGTCCAGGCTGCCGTCGGTCGACGAGCTCCTCGACTCGCTCAGAAAGCTTTACCTCAAGTCTCTCCAGAGCGGGGGATGACCTCCTCGAGGGCTTTCAGGAGCTCCTCCCTGCTTCTGAAGGTGTCCTGACTCAGCCGTCCGACCACGTCTCCGACCCTAACCCTCCTGTCGGGTTCGACCCAGCACCACACACGGCCGAACCTCTCGATTATCTCGTCCCTCGTGGTCGGGTACTCCAAGTCCAGGGACTCCACGACTGCCTCAGCCCCCCACGGGGTCTTGGGAAGCCCCTCCCCCCTCACCAGCATCGAGAACCTCCTGCAGTCGTCGTACATCTCGTAGTTGTTCCAGAGGACATACACATCCCAGTTCGTCTCGTATTCCCTGCACAGCTCCCGGAGCTTCAAAAGTTCCTCATCCCTGAACTTGTAAGCGTACGGCCTCCTACCCAGCCCGTGGAGCCTGAAGTACACGACGTCGTGTATGTGGGAGGGTCTGGCCTTGAACGGGTCGACCACGTGCGTCAGCTCAAGCCTCCTGCACACATCCCTGACCAGTTCAGGCCTCCACTCAGCCCCCCTGGGCTCGAAGGCGAACGTCATTCCAGACCTCTCGACGGAGCTGAAGAACGTCTCCATGTTCTGGAGGTTCTCCTCAGTCGGCCTGAAGCTCGTCGGACACTGGAAGAGGCATATCCTGGCTCTGAGCTCCAGACATATGCGCTTCGTCTCCTCCCAAGCCTCGTAGACCCCCTCGGTCTGCCTGAAGAAGCCGTACTCATCCGCCTTTTCCGGCGGGATTTTAGCCCTGACCTTCCTGTACGTGGGGCTCGTCGCCGGGTGCGTAACCCTCTGGTTGCACTTCACGATGAACTCGAACTCCTCTTTCACCTCGTCGGCGAGTTCCCTCCACCTCCTCGCCGTGGAGGGCCTGGGAAGTTCGTAGAAGGTTGAGTTGAGTTCCACAAGTTCGTACTGGGACACGTAGGCTTGGAGGCGGTCTCTGTACCGTTTCCTGACTCCCTCCGGGGGTCTGTAGAACCTGTATCCGCAGCATCCCGTCTTAACGGGCAAGGGCTACCCCTCTAAAATAGAAACAGGCACAGACCCCTCTTAAACCCACCAGCCCCTAACCGTACCTCCCCGGCATGAACTCATGCCCACATTTGGGACACTTGACGTAGTTGCATGAGACCATCGATGGGCATCCAGCGCAGGAGAAGGCTCTTGCGTAGCTTACGTCGAACTCGAAACCGCACATAGGACACCTGACTATGTTCCTGCGGCCCCTAACCCTCAACCAGCTCCCTCCAGAGTAGCTGCGTGGTCACCGTGTTAAATGTTTCCCAGCAAGTCCTCTATGACCGCCTCGGCCACCTTCTTCCCGGAGAGCAGCATACCTCCGAATATGGGGCCCATCCTCGGAAGACCCATGAGCTCCGAGACGGCCATCCCTGCGGCGTAGAGTCCGTCGCAAACCTTCCCTGTGTGCTCGACGACGGACTTCTCCCCACGCTCCACATCCATCGGGCCGAAGCCCCTCACGGAGAGCCCGAGCTCCGGAACCTTCTCACAGACTATGCTCACCACCTCGGCGTCGTGTCCCGTGCAGTCCACCACAGCCCTCGCCTCGAAGGCAAGCGGGTCGACGTGCATACCGGATTCTATCGTGGATGTCCACTGGACAACCACACCCCTGACGGCTGGCTTGGGCTCTGTCTTAACCACTACGTCCTCGACGGTTATGCCGAACAGTATCTGGGCCCCGGCGTCTATGGCCGAGGAGGCGAGCTTGGCTATGGCCTCAGCCGGGTCGAGCGTGTAGATACCCTCCTCAACCTCCCTCAGGCGGCATCCGACCTCCCTCAAGACCTCGTCCGCAGGCTCCTCGACGACTATGCAGGGCATGTTCATCCCCCCGCCTCCTATCCCGCCTCCGAAGGAGAGATCCCTCTCCAACACTACTGTCCTGAGGCCCGCGTTGGCCGTGTACCTCGCCGCGGTGAGGCCTGATGGGCCTGCTCCGACTATCACGACGTCCGTTTCTGAGGCTCTGGAGAGCTTCTCGTAGGCGCATCTGAGTATGGCTTGGGTTACCTTCGCCTCTGCGACGGGTTTTATTTCTTTCACCTTAAGAATTGCTTCCAACCTCTCCCTCCTCCACGTAAGGCTTTACGTGTTCTGGATATTTCTCAGTGAAGTTCTTAAGCTTTAAGACGGCCTCTACGAAGTCTTCAGGCCCCATGCCGGGTGTTTCCACACCCTCCTCGTAGAACTTCGAGACTCTCCTCAGTATCTCCTCCCTGTCGAGTTTAGCGCCTTTTAGGGCTTTTTCAAGCCTCGACACAGCCTCTTCGGGTATCATGAAGAAGTCCCCCATCAGGGCTATGTCCAGTATCCTGTCCGCCATCAGCTCAGCCCTAACCCTGATGAGCTTCCTCGCCTTGTGGGAGACCTCCACAACCTTGACCCCGTCGGCTATCTTAACCGCCCTAGCGCCCCTAAGCCTGTATGTGTGCATGTACAACCAGTCCTCCGACAGGTGTTTGGGCTTTATCTCATCCTCCCATATTCGAAGCTCCTCCTCCGAGGGCTTGTCCTCGACCACCCTGACGCCGAGCTCCTGCTCACACGCCTTGACTATGAGCTCCTTTATCCTCCCGTACGGAGGCTTGAAGCCTAGCTCCCTGCTGATAGACGTGACCCACTCACGCATGCTCTTCGCCATCTTGTCCCTGAACTTCTCGTCCGGAACCTTCAGAACTCTTGCCATCATGTCGTAGTCTATGTCGAGGATCACGTTACCGACCAAGATTCTAACAGAACCCAACTCGCCGGCCCCGTTTCCGGATATCTTCTTTCCATCCACGACAACGTCGTTTATCGGCTTGTACTCCGCGTTCAGACCGAGCTCCCTGTAGACCCTCACGGTCACGGAAAGGAGCCTCCTGAAGAAGTCCTCCACGCTCCCGGAGGCCAGCCTGCTGTCCTTCCTCAAGACGTACTGGTAGAAAACCTGGTTTCCATCCAGATAGCAAGCCCCTCCACCCTGCCCCCTCCTGATTATCGGCAGCCCGGCCCTCCTACAGAAGTCCACGTCCACCTCCTGCTCCAGGTCCTGGTGGTACCCTATGCAGACGTAGGGTGACGACGGTCTGCAGAGCACGAGTGTGTCCGAGGATAGGCCTCTGTCCACCGCGACCGCTATGGCTTCGTAAAAAGTTTGAGCTTTGAGAGGCTCGCAGTCCCCTAGGTCTATCAGCCTAAGCCTGTCGACTCCCCGGCTCAAAGCCCGTGCCTCTTCTTCTCCTCCATTATCCACTCCTTAACGGCCTCGGCATCCGTTCCGGGTATGAGGTTCTTCAGCTCGTTCTCCAGGTCCTTCGGCTCTATGACGGCTATCCAGCCCCTGCCGTATGGGTCCTCGTTTATAAGGGAGGGCTTGTCTAGCACCTCCTGGTTCACCTCGACGATGGTTCCGCTGACGGGAGCCTTCAGAGGCCCAACCCACTTGCCGCTCTCGATCGTTCCAAGCGTCTTGCCCTGAACAACCTTGGCTCCAACCCTCCTGACGCGGACGAACACTATGTTTCCAGCCACCTTCTGGGCCCAGTCGTTGTACCCGACCCTGACCTTCCCGTCCTCCACTTTGGCCCACATGTGGTCTCTGTGGTAGTACAGGTCTTCTGGGAATACGGAGCCTTCTACCTCGACCATTTTTATCATGAAATCCTTAAGCCATCCGTTTAAAACGTTTGCGCCCAATAATTCAGGTGGATGTTCCTGCTGACCTCGACCGAAGCCAAGAAGATACTCAGCGGGCTTCGTAGGGTTTCCTTAGACCTCGGCCTGACCACATCCGAGATCAGGGTCGAAAAGGATCTCGTCGTCTTCCCAGACGGTACATCCATCCCGGTTGGGGAGGTGAAGGCGGTCCTCAAGAAGCCGAACCAAGTCTTCCTCGTTACTGAGGAAGGGCTTAGACCCGTCTACGTGGCTGGAAGACACTTTTACAAGCTTGTCCCAACCGAGGGGGCTCCGACCGTGGAGGTTGACGGGGTTAGGATGCACAGGACGAAGGACGCCACACCCGACAGGGATGCCTTGGAGAAGGTCAGGCTTCTCGGAATAAGGGGCGGGCTCGTTCTAGATGTCGGGACGGGTCTTGGGTACACGGCCATACAGGAGGTCAGGATGGGAGCCGACCAGGTGGTGACAGTCGAGGTCTCATCTGAGGTGCTTCACATAGCCCGTGTGAATCCGTGGTCCAGACCTCTGTTCGAATCCGAGAGGATCCACGTCGTCCTCGGGGACGCCTACAGACTCATCGAGGCTTTTCCGGATGAGGCTTTCGACTACGTGGTGCACGACCCACCGAGGTTCTCGATGGCCGGAGAGCTCTACAGCCTCGATTTCTACAGGGCTTTGTACCGTGTCCTAAAGCCTGGTGGGAGGCTCTTCCACTACGTCGGTAAGCCAGGCCACAAGTTTAGGGGCATAGACCTGAGACGCGGGGTCGGAGAAAGACTCCTGAGGGCGGGGTTCAGGTCCCTGAGGTACCGCGAGTCCGTGATGGGCTTCACGTGCGTCAAACCCTCAAGGCGTTCCTGATCTCCTCGAAAAGCTCCCTCGTGGAGGCGGCCACGAAGGACACACGGCTGGTTGGGGAGAGCTCCGCCTCCACCTCCGAGCCGTCCGGCCTGAGCATCACACCCCCAGCCTCCCGTACTATCAGGTACGCGGCGGCTATGTCCGTGACCCTGAGCCTGCCGCGTATGTCCACAAAGGCGTCCATCCTCCCATCCGCCACGTAGCATATCTCCAAGGCGTTCGCTCCGAAGTGTCTGACGTGGCCCGCCTTGGCCAACACATCCGTGAGCGTGTCGAGGATCCTCCTGAACGCGAGAGACTTGAAGTCCAAGCCTATCGTTGCGTCCTCAAGAACCGTACGTCCGGAAGTCGATATCCGAACCCCGTTCTTCCACGCCCCCTTCCCAGCCTCAGCCCAGTAGGTGTCTCCGCGGCCCACGTCCGCGACGACGCCCGCCACCACGTCGTGAAGGTTGGAGGTTTTGGAGAACGCTATCGAGGTTGCGATGAAAGGTATGCCTCTCAAGGCGTTTGTGGAACCGTCTATCGGGTCCAGGACGGCGTAGTACTGAGGCTCTCCGGCACCCAGGTCCAGGACACCCCTCTCCTCGCTGACGACTCTGAGAGGAATCCCCGAGTTCGACAGCGCCTCTAGTATGGCCTCCTCAGCCACCACGTCCACCCTGGCCGTCTTGTCGCCGCCCGCTCCGACTCCAAGCTCCTCGACGGCCTCCGGGGAGCCCAGTACGGGCAGGACTTCATCCCTGACGGCCTTGACGCACTCCAGGAGCACCCTGACCAGGTCTTCCATACCGCCTATACAGTCTCGCGGAGGTATTTTAAAGTCTCTGGAGCCGTCTCCCTAACCTCCTCCACGGAAGCCAAGCCCATGGCCATGGAAAATCCTGTAGTACATCCAGACCTCGGTCCAAAGCTGACCCGCCCCAACTGACGGGGAGGCTCCCACGAGCGCCTTCGGAACCATGTTGAACCACCAACCCTACGTTTAGCCTCGTGACGTCGTCGTTAACGCAACCATGAAGACCACAGTCATCTGGTTGACGCGTTTCTTATGGAATATTCGTGTCACATGTGTGACACAAAGTATTTAAGATACCTATGCGTGGATATGTAGGGGAGGCCATGGAGTCGATGGTGAGGGCTCCGGGCAGGATCACGAGGGAGCAGTACGAGTTCTTGGAGGAGGAGGTGAAGAAGGGGAAGTACGCCAGCATAAGCGAGGCGGTCAGGGCTGCCATAAACGTCTACAGGGAGCACGCGGCGGGAAAGCCCACGCCGACCTACCTGATAGGCGAGGGCCTCGTCGGGGAGGGGCCCGAGGTGGCACACATCGACCTCGTCATCGGCGACAAGTGGGGTCCTGTGGGACAGGCGTTTGTACACGCCCTGTCGAACCCGACCAAGGGCCACACCCCTCTGCTGGCGGTGATTAGGCCTAACCTACCTCCGAAGCCGTTTACGCTGATTATTCCGAAGGTGACGATAAGGAACCTGAAGGACGCCGATAAGATATTCGGTCCGGCTCAGTACGCTGTGGGTAAGGCTGTGGCGGATGCGGTTGAGGAGGGTATAATCCCCGAGGACAAGGTGGACGACTGGGTCATTATATGCAGCGTCTTCATCCACCCTCAGGCGTCGAACTACAGGAAGATATACCACTACAACTACAGCGCCACAAAGCTTGCTCTGAAGAGGGCGATGATGGGCTACCCGACGCTCGACAAGATAATGTACGACAAGGACAGGGCCAAGCACCCGATACTCGGGTACCGCGTCCAGAGGCTTTGGAACCCACCGTACCTCCAGATAGCGCTTGACATACCCGACATCAAACGCATCAAGAAGGTCGTGAGCCAGATACCGAAGAGCGACAGGATAATCCTCGAAGCTGGGACGCCGCTGATAAAGCGGTACGGAACCCGTGTCATAAGGGAGCTCAGGGAGGTGGCCGAGGAGACCTTCATCGTGGCCGACCTGAAGACCCTCGACGTCGGCAAGGTTGAGGTGGACGTGGCCTTCGACGAGACCGCCGACGGCGTCGTGGCCTCAGGGTTGGCGTCCAAGCAGACTTTGGATGACTTCATATACGAGGCCAAGAGGCTTGGCATATACGCCTTCGTGGACATGATGGGCGTCCCAGACCCGGTGGTCAGGCTCAAGGAGCTCAAGCAGCCTCCGGACGTGGTCATACTGCACAGGGGCATAGACATGGAGAAGGCTGGTGCCAAGCTCCACTTCGAGGTGATAAAGGAGATCAGGGAGGAGTTCAAGGACAGGCGCATCCTCATAGCTGTCGCAGGTGGGATAAGACCTGAGACGGCCAAGCAGGCGCTCATGGAGGGCGCCGACATACTCATCGTGGGCCGGTACGTGACACAGTCCAGAGACGTCGAGAGGGCTGTCAGGGAGTTCATGCCGTACCTCGGAGGAGACATAGACTTATTCAGGGTGCACGTAGAATAGAGAAACGAGCGATGACTGGAACACGACGTGTAGAGGTCGCCACCATCGTATTTTTACTTATAACGTTAACCTGGACCCTGACGGCTTCGCATCCCGTAAGGGCCGTCTGGGAGAAGCATCTCAGACTTCAGGTCACATACACGTACATAAACGATGGAGACGAGCCCATCCCGTTGGTCACGAGTGAATACAACTTCAAGGCCTTCGAGAAGTTTGTCTCCGATGACTGGCAGAAGGTCAAGATAGTCGAAAAGAGTCACGGAATCGTCGGGCAGGTTAGGGACATGGACGGAAACGTGTACGTGATCCTAAACCTCCCAGACGAAGTACCACCGCACGGCGAAGTCACGGTGCAGATAACCTACGACATACTGACGAGGACACGCATACTGCCGAACATAAGCGAGGCCGACGCCGGAGACCTCTCGGACATACCGAGGAAACTTGTTGTCAAGTACTGTACGGCCGTGGGGCCGTGGCTCGTGAACGACACGAAGATAGTCTCGTTGACGAAGGACATAGTCGGCGATGAGACGAACGTGTTGAGGATAGTCGAGAAGCTGTGTGCCTGGATACACAATAACATAAAATACCCGGAGAAGGGGCACGAGAGGCCGCTGTACCCGAACGAGACGCTGGAACTCCAGGAGGGGGACTGCGACGACCAGGCGAACCTCCTGATAACGATGTGCCGGATAATGGGCATACCCGCGTACCTCCAAATAGGATGCGTGTTCGACGAGAGGTACATCGCCTCTTACACGGCGTGGCGAGGACACTTGACCGTATACGAGAAGCATGTGGGGTGGCACGGTTGGGCCGTCGTCTACATACCCCCATGGGGCTGGCTCCCGGTGGACCTAACCTACACGTTCCTGTTCCCTGAGGAGACTGAACTCTGGTGCATACTCGGAGCTTCCATCCTTACCCCCTACGTGGTGAAGTGCTCGAACGTCGTGTATTCCGACTACATAAAGGCCGGGATGGAGCAGAGGGAGACGATAGAGAAGAGCGACCTGTACATAAAGGTCTACGAGAGCATGGAGAAGTACGTCGAGACGCCGCAACCACCGACGTTCAGCCTACAACCCCTCCTAAAGATGACCCTGCTCGGCATAGCTGTGGCGGCCGCCGTCGCCATGTTCATGACCCTCAGGAGGATGCAAGTTTCGACAACCGTGGGATATTGAATCGTTTTTTGACGAAAATTTTAAATAAGCTTCCAGGTGATGGTTTTATAAACCAGATCGTATACGGGTGACCCAAATGTCAGGTAAGCCGTATGCAGCCGTAGTCGGGGCGGGGAGGACTAAGTTCGGGGAGCTGTGGTACGAGAGCCCAGAGGCCATGGTCGTCAGGGCGGGTCTCAAAGCCCTGGAGTCCGTGGACAACGGGATGAAGCGAAGCGACATACAGGCATGCTACCTCGGAAGCTTCCTGTACCAGGTCACGAACAAGCTGGGTCTCGTGCCCGGGTATGTGGCGAGGGAACTCGGCCTCAACATACCCATAAGCCAGACCGAGGCGGCCTGTGCCTCCAGCAGCTCCGCGCTGCACAGCGCGTGCATAGCCATAAAGTCCGGGCTTTACGACGTGGTCCTCGTGGGTGGTTTCGAGAAGATGACTGACAGGTTTGGAAAGATAACGGATGACCTCATGTTCGCGGCGGACCCCCACGAGTTCGACGCGGGGTTCACTTTTCCAGGCCTCTACGCGGCCATGATGGCCAGGTACATGTACGAGTACGGCAGGGGGGACCCCAGATGCGAGGAGGCTCTGGCCCAGATAGCCGTCAAGAACCACCACCACGCCTTGAACAACCCGTACGCCCAGTTCAGGTTCGAGATAACCGTAGACAAGGTTCTCGAATCGCCTCCTGTGGCAGACCCGATAAGGCTGTTGCACTGCAGCCCCATATCCGACGGCGCAGTGGCCGTCATACTGTGCAAGCCTGAGCTGGCGAAGAAGTTCACGGACAACCCCGTTTACATAGTGGCCAGCCAGCAGGCCACAGACCACGTGTCGCTCTTCAGCAGGAGGTCCATAACGGAGATAGCCGTCACGAGGATGGCGGTCTCTAAAGCCCTGAAGGAGGCTGGGATAGGCCTGAAGGACCTCCAGATAGCCGAGGTTCACGACTGTTTCACCATAGAGGAGTGTCTGTTCATGGAGGATGCAGGCTTCTACAGGAAGGGTGATGGGTGGAAGGGCATACACGAGAGCATAGACTCCTACAACGGTTCGGAGCACATACCCTACGTCGGAGACGGGTGGGAGGTCTTCGTGAACGTCGGCGGAGGCCTGAAGGCCGACGGGCATCCGGTAGGTGCCACGGGGTTGAGGCAGGTCTACGAGTGCTTCAAGCAGATGAGGGGTGAAGGAGGGGCCAACCAGGTGGACGTTGACGGAGACCTGAGGTACGCCCTGTGTCACAACATAGGCGGAACCGGAGGAATATGCAACGTCCACATACTCTCGACGGAGGTGTCCTGAGGGATGAGCGAGCCCATAACCAGGCGTAAGATACTGACAGACTACAGGATAACCGTAAGCCGCTGTAAGCTGTGCGGCGCCAGGTACTTCCCACCGAAGCAGTTCTGCGACTTTGAGGGACGTGAGAGTGAGGTCGTCTGTGAGGAGTACTTCGACAGGGTTGGCGTGTTCTACTCCGGGACGGTCGTCAGGAGGCCTACGAACAAGTTCAGCTACCTGGGTTCGTACGTGACGTGCATAGTTGAGTTCGACGGGAGTGTCAAGGTTCCTGGCAGGATAACGGACATCATCCCAGACGAGGAAACGTCTCCGTCGGACTTCATAGGCAGAGAGGTTGTTCCAAGGTTTAGGCGCATGTACGTGGACGGGGACAGCGGCCTCATATACTACTCAAGCCTGACGTTCTCCCTCAGGGACGACTACTACGAATACAGGGAATACAGAGTCCAGAAACCAGGCAAGAGGTACGACAAACCAGGAATAGTCGGGTACGGCGTGTACATACCCAAGTTCAGAGTAAAAAACCCAAACCCGTCCATAGGCGTCGGAGTCGTCGAAAGATCAGTGCCGTTCCCAGACGAGGACGCCACCACGATGGCCGTAGAAGCCGGAAGGAGAGCCCTCATACACGCAGCCATCGACGGCAGGGCTGTGGCCAAGTGCTACGTGGGCTCGGAGTCCACGCCGTACGCGGTGAAGCCCTCGGTCTCGACGGTCGTCCAGGCCTTGAAGCTCGGCGAACCCTACATGGGCGGGTTCTTCGCAGGTGGCGTGGACACGCAGTTCGCGTGTAAGGCCGCTACGGATCTGTTCATAGACGCCGCAGCCCTCGTCTCGAGCCCCCTGTTCCCCGGAGAGTATGTCATGGTCATCGGGGCGGACAACTCTCAGGCGGCTCCGGGAGACGCTTTGGACTACACGGTCGGGGCTGGTGCGGCTGCGTACATATTCGGCAGGCGTGGGGTGATAGCGACTCTGGACCACTACGTCTCGTACATGAGCGACACACCCGACTTCTACAGGAGGGACGGCGAGAAGTATCCGAGGCATGGGGGACGGTTCACGGGTGAGCCTGCGTACTTCAAGCACGTCACCACGGCCATGAAGAGGGTTCTAGAAAAGGCAGGTCTTAAGCCGGGCGACATATCCTACGTGGCCCTACACTCACCAAACCTGAAGTACCCGATGAGGGCGGCTCTGCAGATGGGCTTCACGAAGGATCAGATAAAGCCTGGGCTCGTGAACGTGTACGTCGGAAACCTCTACTCAGGCTCAAGTCCGACGGCCTTGGCGGCCATACTCGACGTGGCCGAGCCTGGGGACAGGATACTCCTCGTCAGCTACGGCTCCGGTGCCGGGAGCGACGCGTACATATTCACGGTGACGAAGGAGATAGAGGAGAAGCGTGACAGGGCTGTAACCGTCATGTCGCAGGTTACGAACCCGAAGAGGGAGTACGTGGACTACACGACCTACAGGCGCTGGAAGGAGATAAGCTCCTCTTAGCTCCAGAACTTTTAAACTGTCCAGAGACCGTTTACGTAGGGAGCCGCCGATGGAGGACCTGTACGGGAAGATAGTGGAGCTCGCCAAGCGTAGAGGCCTGTTCTGGCCCGCCTATGAGATGTACGGTGGCGTAAAGGGTTTCATGTGCTTCGGCCCGTTGGGCTCGGAGTTCAAGCACAAGATCGAGAACAAGTGGAGGGAGTGGTTCGTGAGACGTCAGGGGTTCGTCGAGATAGAGGCCCCTGTGATAGCTCCAGAGGCTGTTTTCGAGGCTTCCGGACACGTGGAGCACTTCAAGGACTGGATGGTCAGGTGTCTCAAGTGTGGGAGGTTCTTCAAGGCCGACCGCGTGGTCGAGGAGGCCACGGGCATACAGTCAGCGGACAAGTTCGGCGGGGAATACCTGAGGAAGCTTATCGTGGAGCGTGACATCAGGTGTCCGGAGTGCGGCGGGGAGCTCTCCGAACCGTCTAGGACGCTGACGATGTTCGAGACTTCCATAGGCCCTTACTCCGAGGTAAAGGCCTACGGCAGGCCTGAGGCCGCCCAAGGCATGTTCACGGAGTTCAGACGCGTCTACATGGCGACAGGTGAGAAGCTCCCCCTCGGGATCGCGCAGGTTGGTAAGGCCCTGAGAAACGAGATTTCTCCGAGGAAGGGTGTGCTCAGGCTGAGGGAGTTCACGATAATGGAGGTTGAGGTGTTCTTCGACCCTGAGGACCCGGGATGCGACAGGTTTAAGGAGGTCGAGGACGACGTGGTCAAGCTCCTGACGGCCGACATGCAGAGGGAGGGGTTGACCGAGCCTGTGGAGAAGACGCTCGGCGAGGCTTTGTCCGAGGGTTTGATAATGGCGGAGTGGCAGGCATACTTCATGGGCGTGGCCAAGAGGTTCCTCAACTACCTCGGAGTTCCGGACGAGCGTCAGAGGTTCAGGGAGCACCTGCCAGACGAGAGGGCGCACTACTCAACCCAGACTTTCGACCAGGAAGTCCTGCTCTCCAGGTGGGGTTGGGTCGAGGTCTCAGGCCACGCCTACAGAACCGACTACGACCTTAAGGCACACATGGAGCACAGCGGACAGGACCTCAGGGTGTTCAAGGAGGGCCGTAGGTTCATACCCCACGTGGTGGAGCCGAGTTTCGGCTCGGAGAGGCTGATGTACGTGGCGTTGGAGTACGCCTACCGGGAGAAGGATGGTAGGATAGTCCTATCCCTTCCGAGGGATCTGGCCCCGATAAGCGTGGCGGTCCTACCGCTCGTCGAGAGAGATGGGCTACCGGAGAAGGCTCTGGAGGTCTACGACATGCTGATGGAGGAAGGCTTCACCGTCGGGTACGAGTCTAAAGGCTCCATAGGACGTAGGTACGCAAGGTTCGACGAGATAGGGACGCCTGTGGCGATTACGGTGGACTACAGGACGTTGGAGGACGACACGGTCACGCTCAGGGACAGGGACAGCTGGAGACAGGTTAGGCAGAGCATAGCCACCCTACCGGAACTCCTCAGAAAGTACCTGAACTATCGTATGGAGTTCGATGAGCTCGGTGAACCTGTCTAAGACCTTTCTAGCACCAACACCTCTCTGGCCACGTCCACCTCAGTTACCTTGGCGTTTTGAACGGTCTTCGTCCTCCCGAGCACATCCCTGAGTAGGACATTGTCTCCCTCAACCCTTACGTATATGACATCCTCAAACACCTTTTCCCCTGACAGGAACACCTTAAACTCGCACATCCCATTATGATGGATGTCTGCTTTAGTAATAAACTTTCACACACCTCAGAGTTCCATCTCGAGACAGACGTAGTCCCCACCGAACCCGCACTTCCTGTACAGGTTTAGGGCGGACTCGTTCGTTCTCTCAGTGCACACGTGGATTTCTACCGCACCCTCTCCTTAGCTCTCCTCACAGTCTCCCTTACGAGGGTCTCCCCAACTCCTATACGCCTGTGGGACTTAGCCACGTAGAGGCTCAGTATGGTGGCCGTGTCTGAACCCTCATGCAACTCGTGGAAGAGGGCCCACTCGAGGAGGCCTACAACCCCTCCATCGACCTCGGCCACGAGTACTTTGTGTCTGTCGTCCTCTATGGCCCGCACGGCGGTCTCCCTCCTGTTCCCTCCCTCAGGGCACGGGAACCACTCTTCGAGGAGCTTCACAACCCCTTCGACATCCTCCAGCCCGGCCTTACTTTAACCTGCCTCCTCATACCCCAGCCTCCTGTACTTCTCCCTAACCTCCTCCATCCTACCGCACGAGAACCTGCCCTCCTCGCAGTAGCCCTTCTGGAAGCAGTAGGGGCCGGCCTTCCTGAACAGCTCGGGCTCGACCCTGCGAACCTCGACTAGCATGGCGTCCGCCAGGGCCCTGATCTCCCACTGAGCCCTGTTGCAACACCTGAGGCCGAAGAAGTGGTAGAGGCTCCTGCCGGTCATCGTCACGAGTATGTTAGTCTCAGCGGCGTTCGGTAGGATGAACCTGGCGTCCTCGAACGGAACGCCCGACTCGACCATGCCGGAGTAGGCTTCCATGCAACTCGAAACGGCTCTGACGAAGTGCTCGTGGGCTCCGGGAACCTTGGATACGGTTTCGGGTTCGACGACGTGGTTTACGAGGTCCGAGATCTCCACGTACCTCTGGCTCTGCTGACAGTAGGATGCCATCCTGTGCCTGACGAGCTGGTGTGTGCAGGACCTCGATATGGCCTCTATGGCGAACGTGTACGACAGGTGTTTCAGGAGCTCCGTCACGTCGATTTCGAAGCCCTCCCTTTGCAGTGCCTCCAGTATGGGTTTTGAGGGTGTGAACGACAGGAGCTTAACCCTCATCCAACAACCCTCCCGTAGATGGTGGGTGAACCCTTCTTCAAGGCGTCCAGCATGGCCTCAACCACGGACCCACGTTCGGACTGGATTATCTCCAGCATCGTCCTCATGTTGCAGCTCATCAGCCACGCATCTCCACCGAGCTTCGAGAACTCGATGAACCTGTGCCTTAGGGACAGGTTCAGGATCTCATCGTCCCTGGCGTGGACTATCCACAGAAACCTGTTGTGCTCAAGCACGCTGCCATGCTTCAGTATGAGCCTCTTGAGAACCCTCCTAACCTTGTCCGGGTTTGCCGAGAGCCTTTCGAAGTGGCTTATGGGACCCCTCTTCGAGCACGTCGTCAGCACAGCCGTCGCCAGGAGTTCCTCGACCTTCGGCGTGTGGTATATGAGCTTGAACTCCAAGGCGTATCGAATAATAGTTTCGGCATCCTGTTCTAAAGCGTATTGGATGCGTGGACAGACACTTCGTCCAAAACCCTGAAAGTACACTTTTCAGGAGGCCACGGAAAAACTCCAAGCACATCAACGCCCAGACAACGCCCCACACGACGGTATAATACGGCTTTCGGACCATAATACTGTCCATACCGGACCGGCCTGTACGCCGCCTGGGGATGGATGGCCAAGACTATCGTCCGAAGCCCACGAGCTCGAAAAGGGCCTCCGCGTCCAACTCGGCGGTGGCTGCCGGCATCTCCAAGCCCCAGTTGAGGAGCACCTCCGGCCTGATTTCGCCGAGGAAGCCTAAGAGCCGGTTGTCCACGTAGACCTCGCTCCTGCGGCCGTCCATGAAGCATTCCGGTCCGCCTGGTCTGAACGTTGCGTCTCGTATTCCGAGGTTCGTCAGGAGGCTCTCGGTTATGGCTTTGACTTCTGAGAAGCATGCCTTCGAGTGGCATAGGACGAACGCCAGCTTCTTCACGGTTCTGGCCCCCGTGTCTGTGGTGTTGTCGAGGACAACCACGTCTCCGACCTCGAATATGTTCTGCGGGTATGGGTTGTGTCTGTTACGTTCCAGGACCTTCATGAGGCTTGGGAGCAACCAGCTCCTGAGGACGCAGTACTCCTCGGTCTTCGGGTTCTCCGTCTCGGCAACCGGCTCCTCGGGGACGCACATCCTGTCGAACAGGTCCCTCTTGTTCGTCAGTATGAACGTCATGACCTCCTGGAGGCCGTACCCGACCATGATGTTCCTCAGGTTTCTGGAGAACCTCTCCAGCGGGTCCTCCTCCCCTATCGTCGCCATATTCGGTATCTCGGGTTCGAACTTGTCGTACCCGTAGGCTATGGCCACGTCCTCCACCAGGTCCATCGGGTGCATTATGTCCGTCCTGTAGCACGGAACCAACACCCTCAACGTCTCACCAACCTCCGCGACGCCGTATCCCATCCTCCCCAGGAGCTCCGCCACCTCGTCTGCCCTCAGGTCGACTCCGAGGAGCTCTCTGACGTACCCCAGTTCGAGCTCCATCTTCCAGCACCTCAGGTCCGGCGTCTTTACGGTCCGGTCTGGGTACCTGATTTCGACCTGGTAGACCTCGCAGCCTCTGTCCGCCAGCGAGGTTGCGACTATGTTCAGGACCTCGTTCATGGCTTTCTCGTCGACGCCCGTGACCTCTACGAAAAGCGACTTCGTCTCGGTGGTCACCCTCGTCTCCTCAGAGTTGATTATCGGAGGCATGGAGAGGGTCGTCCCCTCAGAGTCCACGAGGACGGGATAGACGTCGTGTCCCTCAAGTATCCACCCGTACTCGCGGCCCCTGGCAGTCTTTGTCAGGATTTCCTCGACGGTCATCTCCTCCGAGTGTCCGAGCGGCCTGAACCTGTAACCCCCGGCCACGGTCGTGTACGTGACGGGGAACCTGATCGTCTCCAAGTCGTATATGCCTATGGAGGCCTTCCTCCTCCTACGGCAGTGGGTTACGTGGAGCTTCTCCTGCAGCTGCATCAGAGACCTGACGAGGTCGTCTGTCATCTCGACGCCCTTGACCACGGCCCCCACGACGTAGGGTCTGACTGTCTTCACGGATGGGTCCACGTTCACGGTGTACCGAGATTCCAGGGCCCTGTACTCCCTGAGGCCGGGCTTGAGGCCTATGAAGGCTGAGAAGGCTCTTGCGAGTCCCTCGACGGACAGTATGTCAGGCCTGTTCGGGAAGACCTCTATCTCGAACCCGTCTTCGGTCCAGCCCTCCCACCCGACTCCGAGCATCGGAACCTTCTCCTCTATGAACTTCCTGTCCAGCTTCTCTCCAACGAGCTGTAGGAAGTCTTTGAGGTTTACGGATATGACAGGCATGGCCTACACCATCCAAACGCGGGCTTCCCTTAGCATCTTCAGGTCGTTCCAGTACAGCTGCCTTATGTCCCTTATTCCGTACCTCATCATCACCACCCTTTCGAGGCTCGGACCCCAGGCCAACACGTTCACGTCCTTCCCGAGGAGAGGCTTGACGACCTCAGGCCTGAACATACCAGCCCCCACGAGTTCGACCCATTCACCCCTCTCCTCGTCCCACACCTCTCCTTCGAGGGACATCTCCGTGTACGGGAAGTAGCTCGGCCTGAACCGAACCTTCTTGAACCCGAGCCTCCTGAAGTACTCCGTCAGGTATCCTAGGAGGTGCTTGAAGTTCACGTTTCCAACGACTATGCCGTCCGTCTGGTAGAACTCCGCGAGGTGCTTCCAGTCCAGAACCTCGTTCCTGAACACGCGGCCCACGGAGAAGAACTTGGCCGGAAGCTCGGCGTCCCTGAGGGCCGCAAGCGTTCTGGCAGATATGGAGGTTGTGTGCGTCCTCAGGACGCATCTAAGGGCGAGCTTCTCGTCCCAGCGGTACCCCCAGCCCCTTGAGCCGGTCTCCCACCCGTCCTCGTGGGTTCTCCTAACCCTCTCCACGAGCTCCCTGTCATCCACCCTGCCGTACCTCGGTGTCTTCATGTAGAAGGTGTCCGCTAGGTCCCTCGCAGGGTGGTCCTGGGGCTGGTAGAGTGCGTCGAAGTTCCAGAAGGACACTTCTAGGATGGGGCCTTTCATCTCCTTGAAGCCCATCTCGACCCATATGCGTCTGACGTAGTCTATGAACTGCTGGACGAAGTGTCTCTTGCCGGGGTAGACCTTAGGAGCCGGGAGCGTAACGTCGTACTTCTGGAACCTCACACGCCTCCACATACCCGTCCTCAGGAGCTCAGGCGTCAGCTGGGTGACCACCTGCCCCTCAACGTACTCCACAGCCCTCGGAGCCTCCTCCACAACGGCCCTTACGGGTGGTAGAGCCGGTACGTGGGGTGCGACGGCCATCCCCAAGCTCGTGGGCGCGACGGTCTTCTCAACCCTCACGACCTCCCTTACGAGGCCCCTCCTGACCAGAGTTCGGACGGTCTCTTCGAAGCCCCGGAGTTCCGCAGCCTCTACGGGCTTCTCAGAAAGCCTTGCCAACACCTTCTCCTCGGGCAACGTCTTCGACAGAGCCTCCAACCCATCCCCGGTTATCTCCACGACGCCGTGGGATATCCTCGTCCACCCCCTCCTCATCGTCCACGTGAGGGCTATCCCAACCCTCGGGAACGTCTCCTTCAGCTCCGAGACAGGCCTACCCCCGGCTTTGAGGAGCTTCAGAAGCCTCTTCTCCGGAAGCCCCTCCCTGGCGTACTCGAGACCCTCCTCCGTCGCCTCGTACACGGAGACACGCCTCTCCCGGAACTCCACGAGGCCCTTGAGCGAGAGCCACAGAACAGCCCTCTCCACTGCACCCCTCGTCAAGCCCGTGGCCTCGGAGAGCTTCCGGAGTGTGCGGGGCTTTCCGTCCTGGAGGGCTTTGAGAACTCTCATCTCGTTCTCGTGCAGCTTCTCCAGAATCTCCTCAACGTCCATAGGCCTTCGCCCGCAACCTAAACTAAGTTTTCGTCAGAAAATTAAAGGTTCACACACCCGTCACACGTACTCAGGTATCCTCCTCTGCGTCATCAACGTTCTCAGAACCCTGCTCGACCTGACCCAGTCTTCGGGCCTTACCCTGAGCCTGCTCCAGACGTACCTGAGGGCCTCTCCCAACGTGTCGAACCTCAAAGCCTCTCCGGCCATGGCGTTCCTGACGTTCTCCCTGACCTGCCACACGCCGACGGGCATTATGTAGTCCGGCGTGACCTCCCTGAACACCACAGCCGTCGCCTGTCTACCCTCCCTGTAGAGCGCCTCGGCGACGGCCATTCTGGCTGCGTAGTATCCTCCACCGAGTCTTGAGTACGAGGTCCTGCCTCGGTATCCCTCCCAGTCGGCGGCCACCTGGAGGCCCTGCTCCGGGTTCCAGAGGGTGTTGGGTTGCCAGGCCTCGAACAGTTCGAACGTCCACGGCCCTGGCGCCAGGAGGATGACGAACCTGTTTCCGAGGTACTCAGACTGATACACGCGGTACTCGTCTATCGTGGGCTTGTCCCTCAGCCTGGATATCAGCGACTTCGACACAATGCTGTCCACGGCGGTTATGCTCCACCTCGTCGGGACGAGCCTCCTCAGACGCTCCAAACCGAACGCGCCCACGCTGAAGGCTGTCTGAATCCTCGTGACGGGGACGCCCTGAAGGTACAGCTCCTCCACGGCCTCGGATGCCCTCAGGTCTCCGTCGTAGTGAGCCCTCTCCAGCCTCCTGTCCCACTTGGGGTTGTCCAAGTCCATCTGCTTGAGCGGCGCTGACGGGCCCATCGGCTGGACTTCGTCGTCGAGTATGAACCTCTTGATGGGCTTCTTAGCCAGCTCCATGTAGGAGTCCACGGACCTCTCGGACATGGCGAGCTCTAACGCCTTCTCCACGAGCCTGTCACGTCTGAATCTTCTTACATGAACCCTGAACTTCCCGCCTATCAGGCTCACCCTGAAGCTCGCTATCTCCTCGAAGCCCATGCCGAACCAGAGTTCCGGCATGTCGTACAGGGAGGTGTCCCCGTGCACGGGAGGGGTTAGGGGGCTGACGTTCACGTACGGGTATCCGTAACGGCCCACGAACACGGATGGGGGCGATGAGCCGTCCACCTCGACGCCGATCTCAGGGACCTTCGACCTGAGGTAAGCCTTAATCCTGGCAACTATGGGGCAACTCCTCTTACCGCACAGCATCTTCGAGCCCTTACAGACTACGCACAGGCTCCTCCTCGACGTCGTCACCCTAAGACCTGGTGGGATGGAGAGCTCCAGGGAGGGAGGCTCGTCTGGCGGTATGATGTCCCTAAGCCACCTAACGAGGTTGGGCTTACGGCTCTTAGAGGGTTTACGCATCCCCGAGAACCACAGGCTCGCACAAACTTAAAAACGTAGGTTCATACCATTCCGACGGCGTCAGAGGCTCCAGTAGGGTGAAAGGACGTCCCTAAGCCTGTTCAAAGTCCACCTGAACTCCTCGACAGCCCACGACGGACTCTTTGACTCAGGCTCCTCGAAACCGTACTCAACCTCAGCCATTTTCGAGACGGCAAGCGTCACAAGGTTGCCGAGGAAGGGGCCGTAGCCTCCCTCCAACGTGGCTATCATACGTCCCTCGCAGAACCTCTCTGAGGTCTCGACCAGCAGGTCGTACATCCACGAGAAGGCGTTGGCCGTGAAGGAGAGCCTCGTTATGGGCTCCTCCCTGTGGGGGTCGAACCCTGCTGAGATGAGTATCATCTGGGGCTTAAATTGCTGTATGAGCGGTCTGGCAACCTCATCTAAGGCCATCCTACACACGTCGTCCCCTGAGCCCACGGGGAGCGGTATGTTCACCATGAAGCCTTCCCCGTCCCCGGAGCCTATCTCGTCGACGAAGCCCGACCCAGGGTATATCGTCCTCGGGTCTTGGTGCATGTCTATCTTCAGAACCCTGTCGCTGTAGAGTATCTCCTGCGTCCCGTTCCCATGGTGGCAGTCGTGGTCGAACACGAGTATCCTCTCGACGCCCTGTCTTAGGAGCCATTTGACGCCTATAGCCAGGTTGTTGAACACGCAGAAGCCACGAGTCGGGGCTGTCAGGGCTATCCCATCTAAGCCGGCGTGGTGTCCCGGAGGTCTGACGAGGCAGAACGCCTTGAAGCCTCCCTCCCTAAGCGCCCTCCCACACGCCTCCAAGACGGCTCCGGCGGCGTGCATGGCGGCCTCGTACGTCTTGGCGGACACGGGGGTGTCCCCGTCCAGGAAGCCCCCACCACTCTCCGAGACCCTCCTGACGTGGTTTATGTACTCCCTGGAGTGGGCGAGGGCGGCCTCCCCCTCACCAGCCCGCCTAGGAGCCTCCACAACACAGGCGTCGCTCGGACATACCCCGCTCCTCCGGAGCTCCTCGATGCACACCCTGAGCCTCCTCGGCGATTCCGGGTGCATGGGTGTGGTCTTGTGTTCGAGGAACAGAGGTGTGTAGAAGACCGTGCAGGATGCGTGGGTCATCAGGATCTCAGTCGGCCTAAGCCGTAAAAACGTTACCGAGACTCCTTTCGCCCTTGGAGGACGCCCTCCTCCATCAGGAGCTTGAGTTCCTGTATAGTCAGCCTCCTCCCTTCCCTCAGCTTCCTCAAGGCGTCCTCCACCGCCCGTCTCCTAAGCTCCTCCCTCCTCCTCGAACGTTCCTCCTCTTCCAAAGCCCTGGCCTCGGAGGCGATTCTGTCCCTCTCACGCCTAACGGACTCGAACTCCTCCCTGAGCCTCCTAGCCTCGTCTGAGAGCTTGTCCGCCTCTCTGGAGACCTCCGCCCTTCTTTCGAGGAGCTTCGACAACCGCTCCCTCAAGGCGTCTCTCTTAACCCTCAGTCTCTCCAGCTTGGCTTTGATGTCCCTTACCCTTATCCTCAGCGCCTCCGCCTCGGCTCTCTTCTCCATAGCCTCTTCGAGCATCTTCCCCACCTCTTCGTGGAGCCTTATCTGACGCCGAAGCTCCTGGGCTCTTTTCAGAAGCTCCTCCTCGGCTTCGATTATCTCGCTGGTAGGCGTCGTCTGGATGATCCACTCTATACGCCTTATTTCCTCCTCGGCCTTCCTCAGACCAACCCTTATGCTCCGCTTGACCTTCTGAGCCTCCTCCCTGAGCCTCCGAGCCTCCCCGACGAGCAGCCTAACCCTGTCCCTCAGCTCCCTGACCTCCTGAACTCCCCTGCCGATTTCCTCGTCGACCGTCTTGAGTTCCCCTCTTACGGCCGATAGCTCCGACTTGACCTTCCTCAGCTTCTCCAAGACACGTCTCCTGACCTCCTCGACCTCCCTCACCCTGGCTCGGAGACCCTCCAGGTTTTCGTCCATCTGTTTAGCCTTCTCGTAAAGCTCCTTCAGCCGTCTCTCACGGTCCAACGTGTCCCCTCTCCGTCTGGGCTATGACCGTCTTCAACCCTGCCTCCAGGAGGGCTTGACGTACCGTGAGCATCTCCTCGTATGAGGGGCGTCCTATGTCCCTACGCCTGAACGTGCCGTAGTAGTCGAGGACGCAGACCTGGAGCTCGTCGTCTATCTCAGCCAGCCTCTCACCCATCTCCCTGACCTCCTCGACGGTTATCAACGCGCTGTTGTACGGTATGCCCACCCCGACGAAGACCCTGTCGGGGTAGTAGTGGTCCACGACGTACTTCGTCATCTCCCACTCGTTCCTCAGGTACCTCTCAGCAAGCCTGCGATCCCGTACGCCGGTTATCCTCATGAAAGTCTCGACACGGAGACCCTTTATGTCCGGGCCTACGTCCGTCATCCCAGCCTCCACAAGCTCGTCCACGTAGTCCCTCGTCAGGACCGTGGCGTTCGTGTCCAGATGGAGCCTCGCCCTCTCGTCCCTGTTCAGCCTCCGGAGCTCCCTGAAGAACCTCACAAGCCACCTCCTGTTCAGAGTCGGCTCTCCCCCGGATATGGCCATCCTGTCCACGCCGTACGTCCTCCTGAAGCCTGTCAGCATCCTAGCAGCCTCCTCAGGCGTGAGCGGCCTGTCTGCGTTGCCGTACGTGATGGAGAAGTTCTGACACTGCGGACACCTGAGGTTGCATCCGTGGGCGAAGCAGGCCACCTCGACGTAGCGCCTCCCGCTACGCTTAGCCCACCATGGCGTACCGACTCCCCCAACCTGGTGGGGCATGAACCCGGACACTATCCTAAGCGGCGTGTAGTCGCTTGTGTCCAACTCCACATTCATGCCGTCCCTGACAGGGGTCGTGCAGAGGGGCTTAAGCTCCCCGTCCACAGCCACGGCGCACACGTAACACCCACCCGTCTCACACGGCGTGTAGATTCCAGGCTCGTCTGGGAGCTTCGTGAACCTCATTCCCACGAGCTCCAGCGCCTTTTTCAGCGTCACCCTCTCGGGAACCTCGAACTTCTCCCCTTCGACGTGGATCGTCACGTGTCGTCTCGGAAGCTCGTCCTCTACGACGCCTATGGCCTCGTACGGGCATGCGGTGTAGCACACGCCGCAGTCCACGCACGCCGACTCGTACTCGGCGGCCGCCCCGACCTTCCCAACCCCTGGGCACAGTATCTCCTCGCGGCAGAATCCGCAGTCCACGCAGAGTTTCTCATACCTCCTCGCCACGTAGAACTTCAGGCGTGGCCTCCCCCCTGTACAGCTCCCTCCTGAACGCCTCCAGCATCTCTATCGGCCTGCCGACGTACTCGGCCGCTGAGAGGACTCTTACCCCTCGCTCGGAGGCGGCCTCGTAGACGGGTTGTATGCGGCTCCTGAACTTCGGGTCTCTCATGAAGTGGTGGTCTACGACTATCGTCTCGACGTCCGTCTCCCTTATCACCCTGACGAGGTTCTGGTTCGACAACCTAAGGCTCTCGGCTGAGTACCGGTATCCGAGCATGTAGGTCATCGGGCCGTCCACTATCAGCGTCCCAGGCCTCTGCGAGAGGATGAACTCCACCTGGTCCTCCACGGAGGGCCCCTCCACGTCTGAAGTGTGGAGCAGCTTCTCGTCCCCGCAAGAGACTGACACCTCGACGACGTACCCGAGCCTGGGGTTCGTGCCGTGGAAGACGGGCTTAGAGAACTCTATCAACGTGTCCCCGAACCTGAACCTTGAGCCGTCGCAGAACTCTATCCTCGACGGCAACCCCTCAAGGAGCTCCAGGAAGTACGCGGCCCTACGCCTCTGGCTCATGTTTATGTGGTCCCTCGGATGCTTCAGCAGGGCCACCTTGTCCCTGTATATGTTGGGCTCCTGCGGGTTGTGGTGGTCGTAGTGATAGTGGGTGACCACGAGCACGTCTGACTGGAGGGCGAGCTCCCTGATGGCGTTCCACATCTCCCTGAGCCTGCTCCACTCGACTTCGTGGGGTGGCAGTCCGTACCTCACGGGGGCCAGGGAGACGGATGGGTCTATGAACACCTTCAGGTCGTCTGTCTCGACGTACGTGGCCATGGACCTGACTCCCATGCTGTCGTAGGCTACGGGAACCACCCTCAACCCCGTTCCCAAGAGGGTATTTGTGCGACGAAACCGTTAAAACGTTCCCAACGCCATTATGGTTGAAGGTTCAAGGCATGCCCTCCGCCGTAGTCCTCTCCGGTGGACCCGCCAAGAGGATGGGATGCGACAAGGGTCTCCTAACCCTCGCCGGGAAGCCCCTCGTCTGGCACGTGTGCAACAAGGTCTCAGACCTCGTGGACGAGGTCATCGTCGTCGTCTCCGATCAAGGACAGGTGGAGGCCTACACGGAGGCGTTGAACGGCGTCGAAGGAGACGTCAGAGTCTTGGTGGACGATATGGACGTCAGGAGCCCACTCGTGGGGGCTGTGACGGGTTTCAGGTGCTCGAGGGGAGCCTACACGCTCCTAACGTCGTCAGACATGCCCCTGATCCCCCTGGAGGTCTACACGTTCCTGCTCGACCTCGCACCGGGACACGGGGCCGTGGCGTTCAGGTGGCCTGACGGGAGGGTTGAACCCCTGCCCGCCGTCTACAGGACCGTGGATGCCCTCAAGGTTGGGGAGGCGTCCATAGGTAGGGGGGACCTGAGGTTGAGGAGGCTTCTGACGGACATGAGAGGAGTCCTGTACGTCTCGACGAGGGTGTTGAAGACGATGGACCCGGAAATGCTCTCACTCTTCGACATAGACTCGGCGGAGGACCTGAGGAGGGCTGAGAGGATTGTCAGACGCCATCCGAGACACCTTAGAGCTTAAACCCCTGGACGAGGCCCACGTGACGATACTGTACGACAACAGGCCTGGGACACCGGGCCTCATCCACGGATGGGGGTTCAGCTGCATACTGGAGCTGCGGGAGGCCGTCATCCTCTTCGACACCGGGAAGAGCTCCGCGGACCTGTCGAGGAACATGGAGGCCCTCGGGTTCTCCGTGGACGACTTGGACATGGTTTTCCTCTCCCACCAACACAGAGACCACACGGGGGGAGTGTCCGCCCTGGCCGGGAGGGAGCTGGACGTGTACGTACCATCCGGGTTCCCCAAGTCCCTCCTCGAAGCCCTAACATCGATGGGCCTCCACGTCCACGAGCTTCCCGCACCGAAGGCCCTTTCCGGAGCCGCGGCGTCCACGGGCACGATGGGCCACGTCGTCGGGGAGCACTCCCTGATGGTGAGGGTCGGCGACGGACTCCTCCTCGTGACGGGATGCGCCCACCAGGGTGTGCTGGAGGCCGTGGACAGGGCCACGCGTCTGACCGGCCTCCCCGTCAAGACTCTGTTGGGCGGCATGCACATGTTCGACATGCCCCCAAACAGGGCGTTGAGTGTGGCTGAGAGGTTGAAGACCATGGGCGTCGAGAGAGTCGTCCCATGCCACTGCACGGGTTCGAGGGGTGTGTGGGCGCTTGGCAGGTTCTACGACCTGTCGAACCTCGTGGGACACGTGGGCATGAAGGTCAGGGTAAGCCGTTAGAACGGCATCCAGTCCGTGGTGACCCTCTCAGACTCGTACCTTATCAGCCTCTCGTTCACGTCCTCATCGTGCCTAACCCTTATGACGGCGTCCACCATGCTGACTATCGTGTTCACTTCGCTCTGGCTGTGGGAACCCTCCTCGAGCAGGAAAAGACTCGTCGCCTTGTACATCTTCAGCCTGCCGAAGACGAGGTGTAGGAACCTGGAGACCATGCCGAACGGGTTGTATATCAGGAGCGTTGAGACGGAGTCGAACACGAGCCTTATGTGAAGCTCCTTAGCCAGGAACGACGCCGTGAACTCCCTGAGGGCGAGGTTGAAGCTAGCCAGGTCCATCACGCTCGGAAGCCTCCTGATGTTGGCCTCGTCCTTCAGGGGGGCTCCGAGTATGCGTGTGTAGAAGTCCAGGTACGCAATACGGCCCTCCTCCTCGAACTTCGACACATCCAGGCCCATCTTGGCCATGGCCTCCCTCTCTCCCTCGGCGGTGTTGTTCGTACAGCAGAGAATCGCAGCCTCACCGTCCTGGAGGCCCGTGTACAGGAAGAGCCTCGAAAAGTACCTCTTACCAGCCAACGGAGGTCCCATCAGGAGGATGTTCTCCCCCCTCAGGACTCCTCCAGTCAGCTTCGAGTCGAGCGGCTCGCAACCCGTCCTGGCCTTATCCGCAGACATCTAAGCGAGCACCTTCTTAACCTTCTCCACAGCCTTACCCATGTGGTGTAGGATCAACCCCAGCATGGCCTTCGAGTCGGCCATCCCGACGAGTATGGCATCCTTACCGGCCCCTATGGCGATTATCTTCCCATGCGTACCCTCGACTATCACCCTCTCAGCCACACCCCTCTTCAACTCCGAGAAGGCCGTCTCAGCCGCCCCGACCATCGTCGCCGTCATGGCCGCGAAGGCCTCTGCGTCCACGTCCTCCGGCATGGCGCTGGCCATCAGGAGGCCGTCTCTCGACACGATTGCGGAGGCGTATATTCCGGCGCTCCTGTTCAGCTCCGTCAGGATTTCTTTAAGCATCTCCCTCGGGCTAATCAACGCTACCACCCTTCACGATTTCCTTGAATATCAGGTCTAAGAGGAGCTCAAGGCCTTCGAAAATGTTCTTCTTCTCCGTGGCTACCGTCCCTATGACAGGGACATCCTCCGGGAGCTTCATCCTCCTCTTAACCTCCTCGGGGCTTAGGGCTCCAGGGAGGTCCTGCTTGTTTGCGAACACCACGAGTGGGAGGCCGTACACCTTCGCCTTCCTCAGCATCTCCATCGCCCTCGGAAACGTCTCAGGCTTCGTGCTGTCCACGACGAGGATGACGCCGAAAGACTCCCCACCGAGCTGCTCCAGGATGGGGTCGAACCTCTGCTGCCCGACGGTTCCGAAGACGTCGGCGTAGAAGCCCTTGTACTCCAGGTGTCCGAAGTCGAGGGCCACGGTCGTCCCAGCCCTGTCCACGCTCACCGCCCTCTTGGAGAGGGCGTGCACCACGGTAGTCTTCCCCGCGTTGTACGGTCCTGTCACGAGTATCTTGGGGACGAATATCCTGACGCCTCCTGGCTTCAGGTACCTGAACGGTACGGCTCCCGCCTCGACGGGCTTCCCGCAGACCTTCTTCACCGTCAGGAAGTCGCTTACGGCCAGGCACCTCTCTATCGGGGATATGTGGATGACGTTGTCGCACACCTCCAAAAGCCTCTGTTTCACCTCCTTCTCGTAGTTCCACTCCGTGAACAGGTAGAGCGGAGCTAGGTCGTACAACGCCGAAGCCCTGTTCAGATCCTTGACAAGGTTCAGGGACTCCGTCCCGAGGAGCTCTATCATCGTCGAGAGCGAGTCGAGGACGAACATGCAGTTCTGCCCACGGTTCTCCTTCAGGGCTTGACTCAGGGTGGACGAGACGCTTCCAAGGTCTAGTGGGTCTCCCACCACGTAGTGCTCCTCGCTCTTGACGCCCATGACGGGCGTGTAGGCGTCTATGAAGAGGAGCAGACCCTCATGCTTGTACTTACCCAGGTCCCACCCAAACTTCATCGAATCCTCTATGACTATGTCAGGCCTCTTGTTGTTCACAAGATACAGAACCGGCAGGCCGTTCTCAAGCCAGCTTGCGCACACCTGGTAGACCATGGGCGCCCCGTCTGTGAAGGGGGCGCACCATACGACGGTGCTTGAACCTACTTCTATACCTCCGCTTAGAATTTCGTCCAGGACGGGTATCTTAGTCGAGATCTTCATCACCAAGACACCATCACAATTTTTCATGATATAACTATTCCTCTGCCACGAATCATCGTAAAAGTATGCACATCCATGCTGTGGGCTACACCCCTCATCTTCCTGACGTATATCTCCCTGATGAACCCGTTGTTTATCCTCCTAAGCCTAAGCACGATAACGCCTGAAGCGAGAAACTCCTCAACCCCGTATCTGCTGAGTTTGTTCGTGCCCGTCGGTATCTCAGAAGTAGCGACAGTAGTCACACCGAGCTCATCCAACGAAAATATCAGCTTCCTTATGTACTCCCTGACTATCATCTGAGCCATCATGGGGTCCACGGGCTCCTTCCCCCTGAGCACGAGGGGGGCTATGGGGTCTATGGAAAGCCTCGAAGCCCCTATCTCAGACACCAGTCTACCGAGCTCTCCCACGACTCTCTCGGCGTCTATGCGCCTCGCCTCGGAGAACATAGGGGTTATCTCGACCACGAGGAGCATGTTCTCCTCCATGAGCCTCTCCAAGTCCCATCCCATGGCCAAGGCGTCCTCTATTATGTGCCTAGGCCTCTCGTCTATCGTCACATAGACGCCCGGCTCATCGTGTCTCAAAGCTCCGTTGTAGAGGTATTGGAGCGCGAAGGTGGTCTTACCGGTCCCGGCCTCACCGGCCACGAGGTAGGTCCTACCCCTGATAAAACCTCCTTCAAGAAGCTCGTCTAAGCCATCTATCCCTGTGCTGATTCTGTTAGTAGACAATTAAACCCCCAAACTTTAATTCGCCGATATATTAGGTTAAATTAATGGTGAATGAGTTTGTCTAAGCCTTCATGGGTCGAGAAGGTTTCTGGAAAGAGCAGGTGGATAAGGGCCACGGAGCTGGAGGAGGAGGGGAAGTTTGAGGAGGCTGCCAAGCTGTACGTAGAGGAGGCTGAAAGCTGCTCCGAGGAACGCCCAGCGATGGCCGGGCTGAGCTTCCTCTCAGCGGCCAAGAGCCTCCTCAAAGCCGGAAAGCGGCGGGAGGCCACGGAGCTGTTCGAGAAGGCCGCTAAGAACTACGTGAGGCACGCCGAGACGGTCAAGCCCGTCTCCCCGCACACGGCCGCCTGGTCCTACAGGATGGCCTCCAAGTGCTACGCATGGGCTGAGATGTACGAGGAGTCGAGGGAGGCGAAGCGCATAGCCGACTCCATAACCGAGAAGGTTGAGGGGGTCGAGGAGTACCCCCTGTTCAAGGTCTTCAAGCCTAAGAAAAGGTCCGGTTCAAGATGATCCGGGTCTTGATGCTCTGTGAGGGGACGTACCCTTACTTTAGGGGAGGTGTCAGCACCTGGACGCACAACATAATCTCAAGCCTCGACGAGTTCAGGTTCACGGTGTTGTGCGTCACACCCAACCCGTACGTGAGGGAGAGGTACAAACTCCCGGGTAACGTGGGGAAGGTTCTCAACATACCTCTGTGGGGAACCGAGGTGGTCGGCGAACACGAGGAGGGCTTCAGCCTCACGAGGTTCCTGAAGACTTCGAGGGTCACGGATGTCTCGTCCATAACCTCGGACTTCGTACCATACTTGGAGGAATTCTTGGACGAGGTCAAGTACGGGTGCAAGAACCCCGACAGGCTGAGGAACTCCGTCGTGGCCATGCACGACTACCTGTCGAAGCATGAGCTCAAGAAGGTGTTCAGGAGCAGGCCTGTCTGGAGGACGTTCAGGGACATGTTCGTAGCCGACGACCTGTACGGAGACGTTAGGATAGGGTTCCTGATAGACTTCGCCAGGGTGATGGGACACATGATGCGCATACTGTCGTACGAGTACCCCGAGGCGGACGTATGCCACTCCTCAGCCGCCTCCCTGTGCGGCCTGCCTGCCATAGTGCATAAGGAGGAGCGGGACACGCCATACCTCCTGACGGAACACGGCGTGTACCTGAGGGAGCGCATACTCGACCTACCCAGCGACACGAACATGATAGAGCGCATACTCCTCGTGAACTTCTACAGGGCCATAACGCTGCTGAACTACCACTGCGCCGACAAGATACTGCCCGTCTGTAAGTTCAACGTGAACTGGGAGCTGGAGCTGAGGGTGCCCGAGGAGAAGGTTGAGGTCATATACAACGGGGTGGACGTGAACAGGTTCAGGCCCATGGACGTCGATGTGGACAGGAGTAGGAAGCGTGTCGTTGTGATGGCGAGGATAGAGAAGCTGAAGGACATACTGAACGTCGTCGAGGCGATGGACCACGTGAGGGAGCAGGTTCCGGAGGCCCTCTGCGAGATATACGGGCCGATAAGCGACGAGAGCTACTACAGAGTTTGCAGGGACAGGGTTACTGACCTGAACCTGGAGGATCACGTGAAGTTCATGGGGCCCACGGACAAGCCTGAGGTCGCTTACAACCGAGCGGATGTGGTCGCCCAGCCGAGCCTCTCCGAGGGGTTCCCGTTCACGGTCGTCGAGGCCATGGCCTGCGGCAAGCCCGTAGTCGCGACGGACGTGGGTGGGGTGAAGGAGGCCATAGGAGACTGTGGCATAGTGGTTCCGGCCAGGTCTCCGAGGAAGCTGGCCGAGGGCATAGTCAAGGTCCTCCGGGATGAAACGCTTGCCAGGAGGCTTGGGGAGGCCGCCAGGAGGAGGGTTCTGTCCACGTTCACGTACAGGAGGTTCGTGGAGGACTACAGGAGGGTGTACATAGAGGCCCTGTCCGAGAAGGTTCTCAGGGAGGTGACGAGATGGCTGAAGTCCTGACGGACATAGACACGCTCGCCAAGTCCGTGCTGGAGGTGGACGAGAACGTCAAGGACTACATGGCGGTCGCCGTCATACTGGAGTCCCTCGGAGTGACGGACAGGACGGCTGAGAAGTACGGGTACGAGAACGTGTTCAAGCTCGCCGAGGCCGTCTTCGAGGTCATAGAGTACTACCGCCTGAAGGGGGAAGTCGTAGGCGTAAGGCCGAAGACGGAGCTGGAGAAGGCTCTCGAAGCGATAAGGCTTTTCCTGTACGGCATGCTCCTCAGCTCCCCATGGCTTCTGACCCTGATAGCGTACACACTGTTCCGGGTGTCGGTACTACCGATGCCGACGGAGCCACTCCCGATAACGGCGGTCGGCTTGTCGTCGATGCTGAGCCTCATCATAACTAGCTGGCTCCCACACCCGTTCATGAGGAAGATGCTGTACTACAAGTTCCAGGGCTCCACCACAGCGGTGAGGCGGATACTCAAGACCTACCTGACACTCGGGGTGCTCCTCGTCGCGTCCTCATCGCTCATATTCCTGTACGTAGCCAAGGTCTGGGGATACCCCGGCTGGTGGATGGCGCAGTTCATGGCCCTATACGTCCCCCTGTCGCTCCTATGGCTTTCCGTGGCCCCGCTCTACGCGTTGACGCTGTACGAAGGCGTCTTCCTCACGTACGTCGTGTCACTCACGGCCGTATGGCTGGGGTACAAGTACATGGTCGCGCCCTCTCCGTACTACCCACCGCACATTACGGGCTTGGCTGCGGGCGTTGTGGTCTCCCTAGCCTACGTCGGCGTGTACCTGTACGTCAGGTCGAAGTTCAAGGACGGCAGAGGGGCTCCGAGGATAAGGTACTCGCTCACGCTGTACATAGGGGCACCCTACGCGACTGCATCGGCCCTGTACTTCGTGTTCATGTTCCTCGACAGGTTCTTCGCCTGGTGGACGGGAGGTTCACCACCTTTCATAGCTGGGTTCTGGTACGAGAACCCCGCAGTCATATCGTTGCTGGCCATATGCATACCGTTCGGCTTCCTAAACTACTGGCTTCACAAGATGTACACCTTCATGCCCGAAGGGGGCAAACTGTTCACCGTCAGGGAGGTGGAGGCTTACAGGAGGCGTCTCAGAAGGCTCTGGACGGTGGGACACGCGTACATACTCGTGTCAGGGTTCGCCTCGCTCGCCGTCATACTCTGGTTCGTTGAGGCCTTCTGGAGCTGGCCTCCGAACCACCTGACGGTTCTGACCATGTGCGGAATCGGAAACGTGCTCCTGGCATCCTCTCTGATGGACATGCTCCTGTGCTTCTACCTCTACAGGCCGTGGACCCCCACCGCAGCCCTCGTAGGGGCAATCTGCTTCCACGCAGCCCTTACGTGGACGGCCACCGGCTTCATGGGTCCCATGTACGCGGCGTTGGGCTACATGGTCTCCTCAGCCCTCCTGACGATCGTCCTGTCGGCGCTTGTCTCGGAGTACGTCGAGGACATAGACTACTACTTCTACTCCGCCTACTAGGCGAACAGGTCCCTCTCCCTCGGCATTATAAGCTCCCTGGCCGTGGCTTCCTCACTCCACTCAAACCTATAACCACGCACTATGGCCGCCGGGACGCCCTCATCAGCCTGGCCTACGACGAGCTCCGCCGCGGACGCTATCTCATCCGCCACGGCCGTCCTCTTAACCTTCAAGACGTACCCGAACAGGTCCCTCTCACCCCTGCGGTCCCTTATAGGCTTCAGGCCGGAAACGCCTATGGCCACGTTTATCTCCCCGTCCCTGAGGGGCCTGCCGTGGGTGTCTGAGACCACGACTGCGACCCTCCTGCCTGTGAGCTTCTCTATTCCTTCCCTTATCCTCCTGGCGGACTCGTCCGGGTCCTCTGGGAGGAGGGCGACGAAGCCTTCTCCCGGGACGTTGGACTGGTCTACGCCGCTGTTGGCGCACACAAAGCCGTGTTTGGTCTCTGTTATCAGGTGTCCGTCTCCCATCCTGACGATGGAGCGGCTCTCCCGGAGGATTACCTCCACAAGCCTCGGGTCCTTTCCGAGTGTTTCGGCTATGTTCTCAGCGAACTTGGAGGGCTTGACCGTGTTCAGGTTCACGATCCTACCCTCGGCTCTGGACACTATTATGTGGGAGACGACTACGATGTCCCCATCCTGTATGGGTGTCCCTTGCCTCTCCGCGGCCTCGACTATCAACCTCGGTATGTCGTCCCCGGGCTTGACGATGGGTATGCCTGTCACACCTATGACCTCAATCCTCGGCGGCCTCAAATCACGAACACCTCCCTCTCGACACACCTGTTCCTCAAACCGAGGTCTGAAACCCTCATGGTCCGCCCGTCGTAGAGCTCCGTCTCCTCCAGCCCCGAGTAGAGGAACGCGACGACCCTCCCGACGGCGTCCGCCTTGATTATCCCGCTCCCGCTGGCCCCGCCGACGAATATCATGTCCGCCTCCTCGAACACGACGGGCTGGTGGTCGAGTATGCATATCGCGTACAGGCCTGCCCACGAGCCTACGACGGGGGCTTCTGAGAACGACGGCAAGTAGTGGGTTAGCACGGGCTTTATCCCGTACTCGTAGAACTCCTCCTCGGGTCTGGGCTTGTCCTCAACCATGAACGGCCTCCCCAGATGGTCTGAGCAGCCGACGAAGAACAGCCCCTTCTCGGGGTGAGGCCTGATGTATACTCTGAACTTGGGGAGTATGAGCATCGGCGGATAACCCTCCATCAGGAACCCTCCCGCCCTGACGAGCCTGTTCAACACGCCATGCCTTGCTCCCACGATGAAGACCTGCCTCTTCTTCGCCTTAACGTAGCACTCCACACCCAGCCCGTCCATCAGGACTGGGGCCCACCCCCCGACCGCGACCACAGTCTTCTTAGCCCTTATCAAGCCCACGTTGGTTTCGACGCCCGAGACACGTGCATCCTGCCAGAGGTGG
>Ga0190363_1000050_pt1 | contig 62623 bp, 61 predicted proteins | sample 48721867_MG_FD_161272 | JGI IMG/M metagenome (GOLD analysis project Ga0190363, IMG submission 161272) | Hydrothermal vent microbial mat bacterial communities from Southern Trench, Guaymas Basin, Mexico - 4872-18-6-7_MG | ecosystem: Environmental > Aquatic > Marine > Hydrothermal vents >...
TTTTAGTATTTTTTAAAATTTTCTTAAGTAGAAAAACTAAATCTTTATCTTTATACAAATCCTTACCCCAACTGGTTGTATTCTGACCAATTATATTTAATTCCTTTACTCCTTCTTTATCTAAAAATTTTACCTCCTCAATTATTGCCGGATACGAACGACTCTTTAATTTCCCCTTTATAAGAGGAATAGCACAAAAGCTACAATTATATAAACATCCATCACAAATTTTTAAAAAAGCTATATGAGGTGGGGTCAATCTTTTTTTAAAAAAATATGCTTTATTTTCAGTTGATAAAATCCCTTCCCATTCATCTACCTGAGGAAAATAATATTTAAGTTGTTTAAAATAACGAGAAACTAAACAACCTCTCACACAGACTCTTTTTATTTTTCTCTTTTTCTTCAGTTTTAATGCCTCCTTTATAGCACTAATTGATTCCTCTTTAGCTTCTTTTATAAATCCACAAGTATTTATTATAAGAAGATCTACCTCCTCTGGTTCTTTTCTTAGTTTAAATCCTTTATTTAAATATTCCTGAATAATTATCTGGGAGTCATAAAGATTGCGAAAACAGCCTAAGGAAAGAACAAAAAAGGTTTTTTTCAAAGTTATTTAATTACCGTAATAGAACCACTTTTAATCTTAAGGCTTTTTATTGGTTTGGGTAATTTAGTTAAAGGAGACTGTCTTTCTCCATTGACTTCTAAAATCACTGCTGAACCATCACTAATCCAGAATTCTAACTCTTTAGCACGCCAGGTTTCTCTCATTCCTTTCTTCAAAAGCCCTTCAAAAATAACTTTTCCTTCTTCTTTCACTTTTATAAAACAATCTTTTTTTGCTATAAGAGCTACCTCTACTTCTTCTTGAGAAGAAACAACGGAAGAAGGTATTTTTTTAGGCTTATTAGAGGGATGATTTATCTTAATCTTTGTTAGAAAAAATAAAACAGCTATAACAAGAAAGGCAACAAGGATTAATTTATATCTTAAAAGAAAAAATAGGAGTATTTTTTTAAAAAGAGAGAGTTTATTTACAAGATCTTTTTTTCTTTCATAAGAAGCAAGTATTCTTTTTCCTTTGACACTTTCTTTATCTGAAAATAAACTCTCATCAAACTCTACTCCTAAAAAAGAACAATAAATTTTTAAAAATCCTTTAAGATAGGTGGGGTTAATCTCATTCCATTTCCCCTCCTCAATGGATTTTATCACCAAAGGATGAAGTTTGGTTTTCTCTACCACCTCCTCTATAGAAAGATTCAATTTTTTTCTTCTCTCTTTTATCTTCTCAATCAACTCCTCTTTCTTCATGCTACCCTTTTCTCTTTAAGATACTCCTCAGGATTCACAAGAATCTCTCTTGCTTTACTTCCGCAAAAAGGCCCCACAATCCCTTCCTTTTCCATTAAATCTAAAAGGCGCGCTGCACGGGTATAGCCTATACGTAAACGACGCTGAAGTAGAGAGGCTGAGGCTTGTTTAGTAGTAAGCACAATCCTTATTGCCTCCTCAAGCAATTCATCACTACCAATTGAATCCTGCCAATTTTCTTTTTTATGAAAAATTTCTTCTTTGTAAACAGGCTTTGCCTGTTTCTTTAAAAAACTAACTAATTTCTCTATATCCTCATCATCAACAAAAGAACCCTGAATACGGATAAGTTGAGAATCTTGCGGTCTTAAAAATAAAAGATCTCCTTTGCCCAATAATCTTTCTGCTCCCTGTCTATCTAAAACTGTGCGTGAATCAACTTTTGAGGAGACTTTAAAAGAAATTCGTGCAGGAAAATTAGCCTTAATCACTCCTGTAATTACATCCACAGAAGGTCTCTGTGTCGCTAAAATAAGATGAATTCCCACAGCACGGGAAAGTTGAGCTAATCTCTGAATTGAAGTCTCAATTTTTTCTTTAGCTGCTACCATTAAATCTGCCAGTTCGTCAATAATAATTACAATATAAGGAAAAGGTGGTTTTTTTCGATTGTAAACTTCTATATTCCTCACTCCTTCCTGAGCAAATATCTCATATCTTTTCTCCATCTCCTCTACCGCCCACTCTAACACCCGACAAGCTCGCTTAACATCAGAAATCACAGGAACAAGAAGATGAGGAATCTCCTGAAAATGAGCCAACTCTACTTTTTTAGGATCAATAAGAATAAATTTCACCCTATCTGGTTTCGCCTTAAAAAGAATAGAACAAATTAAAGCATTAATACAAACTGTCTTTCCAGAACCTGTAGTTCCAGCAATTAAAAGATGAGGCATCTCTTTAAGATCGGCAACAACGGGTTCTCCTTTAATATCCTTTCCTAAAGCTAAAGCAAGTAAAGATTTATGATTCATAAACTGCTTACTATTTATCACTTCTTTCAAATAAACTATCTCTTTTTTCTCATTGGGAACCTCAACTCCAACTGTGCCTTTTAAAGGAATAGGAGCAATTACTCTGGCTCCTTCTGATTTTAAAGCCAAAGCGATATCATCAGCTAAAGCAGAAATTTTATGTATTTTTACACCTGCCTCAGGCTCTAACTCATAAAGAGTAACGGTAGGGCCTTTTTGAACATTTACTACTTTTGCCGGAACTCCGAATTGAGACAATACTTTCTCCAGCTCCTTAGCCTTTTTATAAATCTCCTCTTTCTTATAGAGAGAAATAAAAGAAGAAGATTTAAGAAGTCCTTGAGAAGGAAGAGAGAAACTCTGATTTTCTGAAAGGATAAACTCTCTACTCTTTTTTAAAGAAGTTGAAGGAACAGAGGAAGTTTCTTTTTTTAGAGTGAAATTTAACGAAGTTTTTACTTTCTTTTCTTTAATTCCTCCTCTTTCTTTTTTAACGACTTTGAACGTTTTCCTTCTTTTTACTAAATTTACAACAGAAAGAAAGATTTTTTTTACTTTTTCAAATAGCTCTAAGAAAAATTCACCCAAAAGTAACCATAAAGTTATAAAAACCACCACTAAAGAAAGTATAAAAGCCCCCCAGAATCCTAAATAATCAGTTAAAAACTGAGAAAGCAGAAACCCTATTAATCCTGCTTTTTGAAATACCAATGTATCTACTTTATAAAAAATCCCCAAAAATAAAGATAAAAACACAAGAAAAAAGATGAAGGAAAGAACCTGAAGGAAATAGTGTTCAGCAATTCCTAAGGAGGAAAACAGATTTAAATTTTTTAAACCTAACAAAATTAAATATAAAGGCAAAAAATAACTTGCCTTTCCCAAAAGAAAAAAGAAATAAAAAGATAAATAACTTCCCACAACTCCTATCAAATTATGCATTTTTTGATTGGAAGGTGTAGCTAAAAATCTTATATCGCGAGGGTCAAAAGAAATAAGAGATAAAAAAATAATACATCCTAAGGATATTAAAACTATTCCATAAATAAATTTAAAACTTCTCCTCATCTAAGATACTTGTTTAAGAGAAAGGGTAATCCTTCCTGTGGGGTCAATATTTATCACTTTAGCTTTTACAATCTGACCTTCTTTCACAAAATCTCTAATATTTCTTACGAATTTATGAGAAATCTCAGAAATATGAATTAAACCAATTTTTCCTGGAAAAATCTCACAAAAAGCACCGAAATTGGCAATACGAGTAATTTTCACCGGATATACTTCTCCTACCTGAATATCTTGAGTAATTTTTAAAATAGTCTCTACCGCGTCTTTCAAATCTTTTTCGGTCTCAGCCACTACTGAAACTTGTCCTGTCTCATCATCAATATCAATAGTAACATTATATTGACGAATAATCTTTCTGATTGTTTTCCCTCCCGGACCAATTATATCTCCGATTTTGTCTAAATCTACCTTAAAAGATTTAATCTTGGGGGCATACTTAGAGATAGCCTCACGAGGTAAAGACAAAGCATGATTCATCTTCTCCAAAATCATTAATCTGGCATTTCTGGCTCTTTCAAGTGTCTCTTCAATAATCTGATAATCTAAACCGTCAATTTTCAAATCAAGCTGGATTGCTGTAACTCCTTCATGGGTTCCTGCAACTTTAAAGTCCATATCACCGTAAGCATCTTCTAATCCAGCAATATCAGTAAGAATAACGTAAGAGTTCCCTTCTTTTACAAGTCCTAAAGCAACTCCAGCAACTGGTTTTTTAATAGGAACTCCGGCATCCATTAAAGATAAAGAAGCAGCACACACCGTAGCCATACTGGATGAACCATTTGATTCCAAAATCTCTGATACAACACGAATTGTATAAGGAAATTCCTCTTTTGAAGGGATAACACTGACTAATGCTTTCTCTGCCAGTGCTCCATGTCCTATCTCTCTTCTTGAAGGACCGCGCAATGGTTTTATTTCTCCTACACTGAAAGGAGGAAAAGTATAATGAAGCATAAATCTTTTTGACTTTTCACCTTCCAAAGCCTCAATCAACTGCTCATCACTGCTTGTTCCTAAGGTAGTAGTAGCTAAAGCCTGAGTCTGACCCCGGCGAAATAAAGCTGAACCATGCGTGCGAGGAAGCACACTCACTTCACATTCAATCTCTCTGATCTCCTTAATATCTCTTTTATCAGGACGTTTATTTTCTTTAAGGATCTTTTCTCTCACAAATTTTTTCTCAATTTGTGTAAAGGCAAATTCTATTGCATTTTGAGTTATACTATTATCTTGCGCAATTTCGGAATAAACTTCTTCTACAATTTTTCTTCGCATATTAATTCTTTCTTCTTTGGTATTCAAATTATATAGCTTTTCCAAATAAGGAGAAACCTTTCCTTCTACCCAAGAAAAAATCTTTTTATCTACATTATAAAGAGAAAATTCCTTTTTTTTCTTTCCACATATTCTTTGGAATTCTTTCTGAACATTAATTATCTCTCTTATCTTTGGATGAGCAAATTTTATCGCTTCAACTATATCCCCTTCCTTTGCCTCTTTAAACTGTCCCTCAAGCATAATTATTTTTTCCTCTGTTGCTGCTACTACCATATCAATTATTGAATTTTCTCTCTCCTCATAAGTAGGATTAATGATAAAATCTCCTTCTTTGCTTTTAGCTATTCTTACTGCTCCCACAGCAGTAGAATAAGGGATATCAGAAATAAGTAAAGAGAGGCTTGCTCCATTTATTCCTAAAATATCCGGCTCATACCGCCCATCGCTGGATAAAACCATAACAATTATCTGAACTGGATATATGAAATTTTGAGGAAAAAGGGGGCGAATGGAACGGTCAATTAACCGAGCAGATAAAATCTCAGTATCTTTGGGACGCCCTTCTCTTTTTATAAATCCTCCCGGAATTTTACCCATAGCATAGGTTCTTTCCTGATACTCCACAGTTAAAGGAACGAATCCAGAAAATTCTTCTTGAGGAGTTTCTGATACACAGACAGTGATTAAAACTACATTATCAGAATAAGAAACAACTGTGCTACCATTTGCTTGGCGGGCTAAATTTCCTGTAGAAAATTTAAAAGATTCTTTCCCGATATTGGGAAGAATTTTTTGGTAAACATCCATTTACTTGGAAAGATTAAGCTCCTTTACTATCTCTTCATAACGCTTGGGGTCTTTTTTCTTAAGATATTGAAGAAGACGACGACGCCTTCCTACAAGCATAAGAAGACCTCTTCGTGAATGAAAATCCTTCTTATGCTTTTTTAAATGTTCTGTTAAATATTTTATCCTTTCTGTAAGCAGAGCAACCTGAACAGATGCTGAACCTGTATCTTGAGAATGCTCCTTAAATTTCTCAATAATTTCTCTCTTTTTCCTCTTCTCCAGCATCTTTTAATATAATATCCCTTTTTTTTCTTTATGTCAATCTTTCCTTTTTCTTCTGCGATAGAATTTTTTTATCTCTTCTAATACTTCTTCTTTCTTATCTACTACTTTAAAAAGAAGCAGATCTTCCTTAATTAATGTACCTTCAGAAATCAATTTTCCCTTAAACCACCCCACCAAATCCTGCCAGTATTTTCTTTTTACCAAAATAATAGGAAAAGGATTTATTCTGTGCGTCTGAATTAAAGCTAATGTTTCAAATAACTCATCCAGTGTGCCATATCCCCCAGGAAAGACAACAAAAGCACGGGAGTATTTAGCAAACATCACCTTTCTTACAAAAAAATATCTAAATTCTAAAAGATAATTCACATAAGGATTAGGAATTTGTTGTTCAGGAATAAGAATATTTAGCCCTACTGAAACCCCACCTGCATCATATGCACCTCTATTGGCTGCCTCCATAATTCCGGGGCCGGCTCCGGTAATTATACTGTAACCTTTTTTAGCCAAAAGCTTTGCTGTCTGATAAGCCAATTGATAATAAGGATGGTTCTCTTTAATTCTTTTTGAACCAAAAAAAGAAACAGCATTTTTTATTTTGGATAATCCCTCAAAACCCTCTACAAATTCACTCATTATACGAAAAACACGCCAACTATCCTTACCAATAAAATCATTCTCAAAAGTTAATTTTACTTTCATAATAAAACAAATTAAAACCCCCCTGGAAGTTTACTTCCAGGGGGGATATATTTCCTAAAAGAGCAGTCCTTAGAAGGTAATCTTTAAACTTCCCAAAGCCTGGAAAGCATCATCATCGTTGTTATCACTAAATACATCGCCTGGGATGAAATAATCAAGATTTAATCCCAACTGCACATCTTCAGTGTAGTTATAAACAAGAGAAAAATCTACCTCGTCTCCAAAATCTTTCTCATCAGGATTAACAGAATAGACTCCCCAGGCATTATAAAATACATTCGTTCCCGCTACAAGTCTTACATTAGCATAACGAAGATTTAATAATATATCCTCTCGAGGCTGAGCAGTTATATTTACTCCTATAAGCCGAGCATTAGTATTAGGAGTTATATTGTTAATAATATTAGCTGGAGTAACATCCTCCCACATGGGGTCCCAATTTTCACTGGCATAACCATAGCCTACAGTTAATGTTGGTCTCCAAGGCTGATCAGCAAAAGTATAACTTGCTGCCAGCACTGCTGCTAAATCAGAACGATGTTTTTTATCTGCACGAGCATCGGGTTTAGCATATTGATAAACTATCTCTCCATTCAACACTAAATTCTCTATTGGAGAATTAACTACTCTTACACCAATATTTCCTACATCAGATTTTTTTGCATCTTTAAGAACATAGTATAATTCTGCCTGAGTGTTATAATCTTCAAAATTATAACCTAAGTCTATTGCATAAGCATCTACATCATCGCTTTCTGCCAAATCTCCCTCTGTATCTTTAATATATCCTAAGGTAATTGTTAAAGGAGAAAGGTCAACTACTCCTACAATTGCATCAAATGCTTTCCTTAAATCCAAATCTCCTAAGGTTTGAGGAAGGTTAGAATCACTGCTGGCCAACTGGTTAGTAGTAGGATCTCCAACAATCATTCCACTGCCAATTTTTACCTCTTGTTTACCAACTTTTAAAGTTAAAGGATAATCAAATAAATTTTTCAAAGTAACATAAGCTAAGTCTATATCCACATCAGAACTTGCTGCATTTACTGTTTGCCCCCATACTTTATCTGTGATCAATCTTAAAGTAACAGAAACATCCTCAGTCAAATCCGCATCAAATTTTAAACGGGCAATACTTGCTAAAAAAGAAGCATCTGCCTCATCTCCACCAATACCCAAATCAAATCCATAACGAGTCCCTACATAGGTAGTTAAGTCTCCACTTACTTTAATATTCTCTACAGCAGAAAATGCACTTCCCAAAAGTGATAATCCTAAAATCAAGCTAAATAAAACTATTTTTTTACTCATTTACCACCCTCCTTTCTAAAATTTATCAATTTATAACAACAAGGCTTTTTATCCTTGTTATTTTCCCATTTATGTTATATCATCCACATTTCTGACACTCTCAGGAAAAAATAAACTATCTTCCTCACCTCCTTTCCTCCTTAGATTAAGAGTGTCTGTGGATGGTATAACTTACTTTTTAAAGAGCTAATACTCTTTTAACAAATAATTTATTGTTTGTCAAGGATTTTTTAATTTTGCGCCTGGGCCGAATCGAACGGCCATCCCAGGCTTAGGAGGCCTGTGCTCTATCCTTTTGAGCTACAGGCGCTAAAATTTTATCAATGAATAAACAGGATATTTTTTTAACTTTTCTCTACCTTTTAAATCTGTCAATTCAATAAGAAAAGCAACACCTACTATATCTGCTTTAAGTTTTTTAACCAGATTAATTATTGCCTGAGCAGTACCTCCGGTAGCTAAAAGGTCATCCACAATTAAAACTTTTGCTTTCGCAGAGAATGCATCACGATGAATCTCTAAGGAATCTACTCCATATTCAAGTCTGTAAGTATAACGATAAGTCTTGTAAGGAAGTTTCCCCTTTTTTCTTACAGGAACAAACCCACACCTTAATTTATAAGCTAAAGCTCCTCCAAAAATAAATCCCCTTGATTCGGCAGCAACAACAAAATCTATCTTTTTATCTTTAAATAAATTAGCCAACTCATCTACTGACTTCCTGAAAGCTTGAGGATTATTAAGCAAAGTAGTTATATCACGAAAAAGAATTCCCTTTTTAGGAAAATCAGGAATATTTCTTATAAAATTGGCTAAATCTATCTTAGATTTCATTTTTTCTCTCCTCCACATATTTCCTCAATTTTTTCAAAGCCGCTTCCTCAATTTGCCTTACTCTCTCCCTTGATATACCCAATTTTTTTGCTACCTCTGCCAATGTATGCGAACAGCCATTAGTAATTCCAAAACGCAAATCTAAAACCATTCTTTCTCTTTCATTCACCAAATTCAGAAGACCTTCTACTTCTTCACGTTCAAAAAATTTCTCAATCTCTTTTTCCGTATCAGCGTATCCAGTAGTCTTTATAAAATCACCCACCTGAGACTCTCCTTCTTCTCCCACAGGTGCCTCCAAAGAAGTCTTTTTTGTTATCCATCTCTGAATCTCCTCTACTTTTTCTTGAGGAAGCTTCATTTTTTTAGCAATTTGGGAAGTAGTAGGCTCTCTTTTTAATTTTTGACGCAATTCTTCACTTACTTTTTTATATTTAGAAATCAACTCACTCATATACACAGGAACCCTGATTGTTTTTCCCTGATCAATTAAAGCCCTTGTTATTGCCTGCCTTATCCACCAAGCAGCATAGGTTGAGAAACGATACCCTTTGCTTAATTTAAATTTATCTATTGCTTTCATCAAACCAATATTTCCCTCAGCAATTAAATCCATTAAAGGCAGACCTAAATTAGTATAGTGCTTGGCGATACTTACCACTAATTTAAGATTGGCATTAATTAATTTTCTTCTTGCTTCTTTATTTCCTCTTTTCGCTTTCCTTATTAACTCTTCTTCCTCCTTTTTAGAGAGTAAAGGAATATCTTTTATTCTTTCCAAATATGCTTTTATTGCATCCATTAACTTCTTCTTCGTTTCTTTTTATCCTCAAGAGTTGCCTGAGCTAAAGCCAAACGAGCAATGGGGACTCTGAAAGGTGAACAACTTACATAATCTAAACCAATTTTATGACAGAATTTTACCGATTGAGGATCCCCTCCCTGCTCTCCGCATATTCCAATTTTTAAATCTTTCCTTATCTTTCTTCCTAATTCTACTGCTAACTTCATAATCTTTCCCACGCCTTCCTCATCTATAGAAACAAATGGATCATGAGTAAGCAATTTATTTTCCAAATATACTTTTAAGAAACGCCCTGCATCATCACGAGAAAATCCAAAAGTCATCTGGGTTAAGTCGTTTGTGCCAAAAGAGAAAAATTCAGCAACTTCAGCAATTTTATCTGCAACTAAACAGGCACGCGGCACCTCAATCATCGTTCCCACAGAATATTTTATCTTAACCTTATATTCCTTCATTACCTTTTGAGCAACCTCATCAATATAAGATTTAATAACCACAAGCTCATTTTTCTCTCCCACTAAAGGCACCATTATTTCTGGCTTTATCTTCAATCCTTCTTTGATTAACTCTGCGGCTGCTTCAAATATAGCCTGAGCCTGCATTCTAACTATCTCCGGATACACAATTCCTAAACGACACCCTCTAAACCCTAACATAGGATTAAATTCACTTAATTTCTGCACTGTCTCTTTTATTTTTTCTTGAGGAACATTAATATTTTTTGATAATTCCTCTATCTCCTCATCACTCTTAGGCAAAAATTCATGTAAAGGTGGATCTAATAATCTAATTGTCACCGGATATCCTTTCATCACTTTAAAAATCTCCTTAAAATCCTCTTTTTGTAAAGGTAGAAGTTCAGATAAAGCCTTTTCTCTTTCTTCTTTTGTTTCTGCAAGAATCATTTTCTGCATCTTGGGGAGTCTATCTTTTCCAAAAAACATATGTTCTGTTCTACATAAACCAATACCTTGGGCACCAAAGTCTCTTGCTACTTTTGCATCATGAGGAGTATCTGCATTTGTCCTTACTTTTAATTTTCTTATTTTATCTGCCCACTTCATTAAAGTAGCAAATTCTCCCGCTACTTTCGGCTCAACTAATTTTACCTCTCCCAAAAATACTTCTCCTGTAGAACCATCAATACTGATTATATCCCCACGTTTAATTACTTTATCTTTTACTTTAAACTCTTGTCTTTCTTCATCTACAGTTATATCTGAACAGCCCACAACACAAGGTTTTCCCATTCCTCTTCCTACAACTGCTGCGTGACTAGTTAAACCTCCGGTTGAGGTAAGAATACCACATGAGGCAGCCATTCCTCCTACATCTTCAGGAGAAGTCTCTTTTCTTACTAAAATCACTTTTTTACCTCTCTGGGCTTCTTCAATTGCATCTTGAGCATTAAAGACAACCTCTCCTGATGCAGCACCAGGGGAAGCTGCTAATCCTTTTGCTACCGCCTGAGGTTTACTTTCAGGATCAATTGTGGGATGAAGAAGCTGATCTAATGCATGAGGGTCAACTCTTTTTATTGCTTCCTCTTTTGTAATCAATCCTTCTTTTACCATATCTACAGCAATTTTTACCTGAGCCTGAGCAGTTCTTTTTCCAGTTCGGGTTTGCAAAAGATAAAGCTTCCCTTTCTCAATTGTAAACTCTATATCCTGCATATCCCGATAGTGTTTCTCAAGTTTTATCCTTATTTTGTCTAATTGCTTATAAATCTCTGGCATCGTTTTTTTAAGTTCATCTAATCTTTGAGGAGTTCTGATTCCGGCAACCACATCTTCTCCCTGTGCATTCATTAGAAATTCTCCATAAAACTCTTTTTCTCCTGTGGAAGGATTTCTTGTAAAAGCAACCCCTGTTCCTGAAGTCTTGCCCATATTACCAAACACCATTGCCTGAACATTTACTGCTGTTCCTAAATCATGAGGGATTTTGTTGAGATTGCGATAAGTTATAGCTCTTGGATTATTCCATGATTCAAATACCGCCAAGATTGCCATCTTAAGTTGCTTGTTTACATCCTGAGGAAAATCATATCCCATCTCTTTTTTAAATAACTCTTTAAATTTTTGTGTAATCTCTTTCCAATCCTCAGCATCAAGCTCAGTATCTAAACTTACTCCTTTTTCTTTCTTCTTTTCCTCAATAATTTCCTCAAACTTATTCTTATCAATCTTTAAAACAACATCGGAAAACATCTGAATAAAACGACGGTAAGCATCATAGGCAAAACGTTCATCTTGAGTTTGCTTTATTAAACCTTGCAAAGTTTCATCATTAAGTCCTAAATTTAGGATTGTATCCATCATTCCTGGCATTGAGATTTTTGCTCCACTTCTTACAGAAACCAGTAAAGGATTATTTTTATCTCCAAATTTTTTCCCTACTGCTTCCTCTATTTTCTTCATATATTTTTTAACTTCTTTAAAGAAATCTTTAGGAAGCCTTTTTTTATTTTTGTAATAATAAGTGCACATCTGGGTAGATATTGTGAATCCGGGGGGGACAGGAATTCCTAAATTTGTCATCTCTGCTAAATTTGCTCCTTTTCCTCCTAAAATATCTCTCATTTTAGCGTTGCCTTCTGCTTTTTCCTTACCAAAGAAGTAAATATACTTCTTCATCTAAACCTCCTCCTTTTTAAGAAATAAAACATTCCTCATTCAATCTTTCTTTTATAAACTCAAATACCCTATCTATGCTGACTCTTTCTTGTTTCATCGTATCTCTATCCCTTATTGTTACCTTTTTATCCATAAGGGTTTGGGGGTCTACTGTAACACAAAAAGGTGTTCCCACCTCATCCTGTCGGCGATATAACTTTCCAATATTTGCTGTATCATCATAAATAGAACTTATTTTATCTTTTATATCATAAAAAATCTTTTTTGCAAGTTCAACTAACTGATTATCACTTTTAAGTAAAGGAAAAATTGCTACTTTGTAAGGAGCCAGCTCCGGCTTCAGTCTTAAAACAACACGTAACCTTCCTTTTACTATCTCTTCATCATAAGCATCACAAATGACCGCAAAAAAGGTTCTGTCCACCCCTGCAGAGGGTTCAATCACAAAAGGAATGATTCTTTCTTTTTTCTCCTCATCAAAATAAGATAAATCCTTCTTGCTGACTTTGCTGTGAGAAGATAAATCAAAATTTGTACGATTAGCAATACCTTCAAGCTCTGACCATCCAAAAGGAAAATTATACTCTATATCCACACATCTTTTTGCATAATGGGCTAATTCCTCTTTTGTATGTTCTCTTAATCTCAAATTTTCTTTTTTTAATCCCATTTTTTCTATATAAAAATTAAATCTTTCCTTAACCCACTCTTCAAAAAATTTATCTGCTTCCTCTTCTTTTACAAAATACTCTATCTCCATCTGTTCAAACTCCTTCATACGAAATATAAAATTGCCTGCGGTAACCTCATTACGGAATGCCTTTCCGATTTGAGCAATACCAAAAGGTAGTTTTTTGTGAGTAGTATTTATCACATTCAAAAAATTAATAAATATCCCTTGAGCAGTCTCAGGACGCAAATATCCCCACAAAGGTGTGGTTTCTACAGCACTTAAATTAGTCTTTAACATTAGATTGAATTTGCGTGGTTTATAAAGAGTAATATCCACCTCTATCCCACAATAAGGGCAGCGATACAATTTTTCATCTATCTTTTCTGCTTTATCCGGACGAAATCTTTTTTTGCATTGAGGACAATCTACAAGCTCATCACAGAAACCGGAAAGATGTCCACTGGCTAAAAATACATTTTCATGCATTATAATTGCACTATCTAACCCTACAATATCCTCTCTTTTCTCAACATACTCCTGCCACCATATATCTTTTATTCTTTTCTTAAGCAAAACCCCTAAGGGACCATAATCCCAGATACTGGACAGCCCTCCATAAAGTTGAGATCCTCCAAAGATAAAACCCCTTCTTTTACATAAAGACACAATTTTGCTAAGCTTATCCTCACTCATAAAAATTTATTATATCTTTAAAATTCCAAAATGGAAAGGATAAAAATGAGTTAAATATGACCTAAATCTTTTTTTAATTTTTCCAGAATTTCTGAAGAAACAGAAAAAGAATGAGAAGAGGAAGGAAACTGAAGACTTTTTACCTCTTTTATATATTCAGTTACTGCTTCCTTAATAAATACTGACAAATCTTTATAGACCTTTACGAATTTAGGACGAATTTTTTTATACAAACCTAAAACATCATAAAGAACCAAAACTTGTCCATCACAAAAAGGTCCGGCACCAATACCAATTGTAGGAATAGTTAAAATTTCTGTAATTAACTTTGCAATTTGGGAAGGTATGCACTCTAAAACTAAGCTAAAGGCGCCTTCTTCCTCAAATAATTTTGCCTGCTTAAGTAATCTTTTTGCACTTTCATAATCTTTCCCCTGAACTTTAAATCCTCCCAATTTATCCACTGTCTGAGGAGTGAGTCCAATATGTCCCATCACAGGAATTTTATTCTTTACCAATTCTTGAGTCACAGAAATCGCCTCTTCAAACCACTCTATTTTTACTGCATCTGCACCTGCTTCTTTAATAAATTTTTCCGCATAAAAAACTGCTTTTTGAGGATTTTCCTGATAAGCAACATAAGGCATATCTGCAATTACTAAACTGAATTTAGTCGCTTTTTTTACTGCCTTTGTATGATTTAACATCTCCTCAAAACTTATCTCTTTAGTCTCTTCCATTCCCAAAACCACATTGGCTAAAGAATCTCCCACAAGAATCATATCAATACCTGCTTCATCAAGAATTTTAGCAAAAGAATAATCATAGGCAGTAAGCATAGTAATTTTTTCTTTTCCTTTTTTTTCTTTTATTTCTTCTATTTTCATTTCAAATGATATAACTTCTCTTTATTATCTTCCTGCAAAACCAAAAATACTTCAATATTCAAATCCTTATGTCTTTTTATAAATTCTTTTGTTTTTTCATAACCCATAATAAAAAAAGCAGTGGCTAAACTATCAGCTAAAGAGGCTGAGGAAGCGACAACAGTAACACTTAAAATATTATTATTTACAGGAAAACCAGAGAAAGGATCAATAAGATGAGAAAATTTTTTTCCTGAGAATTCAAAAAATTGCTCATAACTGCCTGAGGTAGCTACTGCTTGGTTAGATAAAGAAAGAGAATAAATAATTCTACTTTTATTTTTAGGATCTTTTATCCCTACTCTCCATTTTCTACCTTTATACTTTCCCAAGCAGAAAACATCTCCTCCCGCATCAATTAAAGCAGATTCTATTCCTTCTTTTTTCAATCTTTCAATTACTTTATCTATTATAAAACCTTTAGCAATACCTCCTAAATCAATTTTTAACCCTTTCTTTTTTAAAGTAATTGTTCTATTTTTTTTATCAATAACTACATCCAGAAAAGAATCTTTTTTAAACTCATCTACAGTCTTTTTTAAAAAATTAAAATCCTTAATCTTTCTCTTTTTCTTGATAATATCTTTCCAGAAATTATACAGCCTTGCTTTACTCACATCAAAAAAACCACCACTTAATTGATAAATTTTTCCTGCCTCCTCAATGCACTTTATAAGGTCTGATGATACATGAAAGGGGAAGTTATAGGTTGAGTTAAGAAGAGATAGTTCTGAATTGGGATCATAAAAATTAAAAATTTTCTCTAATCTTTTGAACTCTTCTTGAGCTATTTTTGCTGCTTCTTTATGAGGAGAAATTACTTTAATATAAGTTCCACAGAAAACAAACTTATCCTGATAAATCTTTTGACAGCTTAAAAGAAAAAGAAAGGAAAGGATAAATAAATTACGCATTACTTTTTAAGCCATCTCATAATCTCCTCTAAACTCCATGCATTAACCACATCTTTTTTTTCTAATCCTGCTCTTCTTGCTACTGAGACTCCTAAATCCATAAAACGCATCTCATCAAGAAAATGGGCGTCGCTTCCTAAAGCAATCTTTACTCCTTCTTTTTTTGCCCGTATACAATTTAAATCATTTAAATCTAATCTATCTGGATATGTATTAATCTCTAAGGCTACGTTATTATCTGAGGCAGCTTTAAAAATCTCCTCCCAATCAAGAGGATATTCTTCTCTTTGTCCAAATAATCTTCCTGTAGGATGAGCAATGATATTTACATATTTATTTTTACAGGCAGAAACGATTCTTTTTGTAAGTTGCGATTTTGATTGTTTAAATCCATAATGAATCGCAGCAATTACAACATCAAATTTTTTTAAAATACTGTCAGGATAATCCAAACTACCATCATTTAAAATATCCACCTCACTGCCACACAAAATTTTTATTCCCTCTAATTCCTCATTAAGCCTTCTTATCTCTTCTATTTTTTTCTCAACTTTTTCTACAGATAAACCTTTGGCTACCTTAAGCCCTTGTGAGTGATCTGAAATTCCTACAAATTCATATCCTAATTCTTTTGCTTTTAAAGCGATCTCTTTGATGGAGGAGGAACCATCACTGTAAGAAGAATGAATATGAAAATCACCTTTTATATCTTTTAAACTAATTACCTTAGGAAGCTTTCCTGCCAAAGCCAACTCAATCTCTCCCCTATCTTCTCGCATCTCAGGAATTATATACTGCATTTTCATCAACTGAAAGATCTCTTCTTCCGTTTTTCCGGCAATCTTTTTATCTTTCTCATCAAATACTCCATACTCATTTATCTTCCAGCCTCTTCTTTGGGCAATTTGTCTGAATTTTATATTAAACTCTTTTGAACCGGTAAAATACAAAAGTGCTGAACCGAATGAATCTTTATCTACCACTCTTAAATCTACTTGCAGCTCAGCTTCCTTAGAGATTATTGATGATTTGGTATCTCCACAAGCAATAACTTCTTTTACCCATTCCAGATTAACAAATTTCTTCATAACTTTGGAAGGATTTGAAGAAACTACCAGAATATCAATATCCTTTACTGTCTCTTTTCTTCTCCTTAAGGATCCTGCAATTTCAATTTTTTTAACCTCTTTTAATTTTTTAAGTTCATCTAAAAATTTATTTGCTACTTCTAAAGCTATATAAAGGGGCTTTCTTTCTCTCCCCTTTTTAAACATCTCTATTCCTCGCAAAATATTCTCCTCAGTCTTTTCTCTGATACCCTCAAGCCTTCTTAATCTACCTTTTTTTACTGCCTCTTCTAACTTTTCTAAAGAATCAATTCCTAACTTTTCATGAATTAACTTTACTGTTTTAGGCCCTAAGCCTGGAATTTCCATCATCTTAAGCAAACCAGGTGGTACTTCTTTTTTCAATCTCTCGTATTGCGATAAACTTCCTGTTTTAATGATTTCTTCAATCTTTTTGGCTAAATCTTTTCCCACCCCAGGTATACTTTCTAATTGATTTTTTTCTGCTAATATTTTTACATCCTCAGCTAAACTTTCTAAAATCCGGGAAGCTTTCTGATAGGCGCGCACACGATATGGATTTTCTCCTTTGAGTTCTAAAATTTTGGCGATTTCAGAGAAAATTTCTGCTATTTTTTTGTTATCCATCCCAGTTTTTGGGAAAGCTTGCCCTAACCTTATTTTTTATTCCTCCCCGCACAGTAAATTCTCCAATTACACAGATTTTTTTAGGACGAATTACTTTTTTTAAATCTTCCAAAATTTTATTTACTACATGCTCATTGTATATTTTCACATTGCGGAAAGCATAAAGGTAATATTTTAAAGACTTAAGTTCAATTAAATATTTGTTGGGAATGTATTTTATTGTAAGACGAGCAAAATCAGGTAGTTCTGAGAAGGGACATAAAGAAGTAAATTCATCTGTAGATAATTCTACTAAAATCTCACGATAAGGATATTCATAAGGAATAGTTTTTAATATAGAAATATCTATATCTTGAGGAGAAAATGATTTAGGTTGAGTTTTTTTTGCTTTCTTTTCTATCTCTGATTCTATCCTGTCTTCATAAATCATATTAAAGAAAAATCTAAATGGTATTGAAAAAATATATTAAGAAGATAAAGAATTTCCTTTTCTGTATCTTCGTCAGGAGCAACCCTTAAAGCAAAGATAAATTTTTCCCTTTGGATATAATCTATAAATGCTGCTGTTTTAGGATTAATAACTTCAATATTATTATAAAACTTGCTACAATATTTGCAAACAATTCCTCCCCCGGATGCATCAAAGAAAAGTAGCTTATCAACTGGTTTTTTACATTTAATACAATTAGCTAAATTGGGTCTTAATCCGGAAAAATTTAAAAACTTGATGAAAAAAATGTAAAATATCTTCTGAAAAAAATTCTCTTTTAGTGCAGAGAGGGAAAGATAAATTAAAGAAAAAATCTCTTTATTTTTTTCTCCATAAGGAAGAAGCCTATCTATAGCTTTAATAAATTTTGCTGCAATAAAAGCTTTTTTATAATCCTTAGAAAGATAAGAAAAATCCTTTACCAAATCAACTGCAGAAATAAGAGAAAGACGCCCTGAAGGATAAAATAAAATTTCATTAAGAGTAAAAATATCCAAGGAAGAGGTAAATTCTTTTTTTCCTCTGTAAAATCCTTTCAGAATTCCTGAAATTTTTCCATGATTTTTGGTAAAAATATCTACCAAAACCGAAGTTTCTCTAAAATTCGTCCTTTTTATTACTATCCCCAAATCCTTAACAATCATCTATTACTTTTTTTAAAATTCTCTCCTCTTCCTTCTGCATCTTTTCTCTATTTTCCAAAGGATAATCTTTTAATCCGGTAAGATGAAGAACCCCGTGAATACTGCAAAGAAGCAGTTCTTTAAAAAAGGTTGTTTTATAAATCTTAGAGTTCTTCAAAACCTCCTCAACAGAGATAATCACTTCTCCTAAAAAATTTTGAGAATATTTATCTTTTAAAGGAAACGCTATAACATCAGTAGAAGAATTTTTTTTAAAGTAAGTTCTGTTCAATTTTTTAATCAATTTATTATCACAAAAAACAAAATAGACTTCCTCTTTTATTTTCAAAATGCGTAAAACCTTCTCTAATTTCTTTTTTAACTTATTTATTCTTATTCTCTTTATGTTTTGCAGATTTTTTATCTGAATCTTCATCAGAAGGATAAACTATCCTTGTATGGAAGGTAGCATTAAGAATGTGAATAAAACTCTTAATTATTTTATCTAAATCGGATAAAGTAAGCCCACTCTCATCCAATTCTCCCTCAAGAAACTTTTTCCTTACAACATCTTTAACCAATTCTTCAATACGTTTAGGAGTAGGCTCCTCAAGAGTGCGGGATACTGCCTCTATAGTATCGGCTAAAGCAACAATAGCTACTTCTTTTGATTGAGGAAGAGGTCCAGGATAGCGAAATTCCTCCTCCCAATTTTTTTGCGTATCATTCTTCTTTACCTGCTGATAAAAATAATAAACTAAGCTTTTTCCATGATGCTGCTGGATAAAATCTATTATTCGTGGATTAAGCCGATGCTTTTTTGCTAATTCTATTCCCTCTTTTACATGATTAATAATAATTAATTTACTGATAGAAGGGGTTAGACTGCGATGAGTATCACGATAAGGAATCTGATTCTCCACAAAATACTGGGGTTTTAAAATTTTCCCTATATCATGATAGTAAGCACCAACTCTTGCCAGTAATGAATTTGCCCCAATTGCCTCTGCTGCTGCTTCGGCTAAATTTGCTACAATTAAGGAATGTTGGTAAGTTCCTGGAGCCTCAAGAATCATCTTACGCAGTAAAGGATGATTAAAATCAGAAAGTTCAAGAAGAGAAATATTAGTAACCACACCAAAGATAAATTCAAAAATAGGCAAAATCCCAACCACTACAATAGAAGAAATTATCCCCCCTCCCACACAAATACCTAATTCTTCTAAATGTGTAAAATTAAAATTCTTAAAAAGAGGAAAGTTACGCACAAGAAAAACAACAATAAATTGCATCAATCCCGCCAAAATCCCTGCCTTTATTATCTGTGTACGCCGACGTATACGAAAGCTCAACATACTGGCTAAAAAAGAAGAAGAAAACAAAGAAATTCCTACAGAGAAATCTTTATTTGCCAAACTTGCCGACAAAAAAGATAAAAATACACAGAATAAGAAAGAGAGTTCTAAATTATCAAAAAGTAAAGTAATCAATATCCCAAATCCTATTGCAGGAAGCCAAAATGCAGAAAGTTTAAATATTACCGCAATAATGAAAAAAACGATAATGATAAGAAGAGTAAGAATTAAAAGATTGAATGAGGAAGGCAGTTTTTCTATCTTTCTTAAAAATTTAGCATAAATAAAAAGAAGAGGAAGTAAAGCTAAAAAAGAGATATCCAGATTATAAAGATAAAAAATTACCCCTACAAAAGTAAAAAGTAATAAAGCAAGAAAAAAATCTCCTTTAAGTTTTCTCTTCCTGATAAAAATCCTCATAAGCTTGAATTATTTTTTGCACAAGAGGGTGCCTGACAACATCTTTTTTACTAAGATAGATGAATTTTATTCCGGAAATATTCTTCAAAATCTTTATTGCCTCTTTAAGACCGGCCGGTTTCCCTCCCGGTAAATCACTCTGTGTTATATCTCCAGTAATAACTGTTTTTGAATCAAATCCTAAACGGGTAAGAAACATTTTTAGTTGTTCTGATGTGCAGTTCTGTGCTTCATCTAAAATAATAAAAGCATCATTTAAAGTTCTTCCGCGCATATAAGCTAAAGGAGCTATCTCAATAATTCCTGTATCTAAATATTCCTCAATCACTTGAGGTTCCATCATATCATATAAAGCATCATAAAGGGGTCTTAAATACGGCCCTAATTTTTCATACATATCTCCAGGCAAAAACCCTAAGGATTCCCCTGCCTCAATTGCAGGACGGGTAAGAATAATCCTTCTTGCTTTTTGGGTATAAAGATAATTAACCGCACAAGCCATAGCTAAATAAGTTTTTCCTGTTCCTGCCGGTCCAATAGCAAAAGTAATATCATATTTTTTTATTGCCTCAATATACTTTTTTTGCCCTTCAGTTTTGGGAAAGATAAACTTCTTTTTGGACGAGGGAACCTCAATTTTTAAAGAATCTTCAAAGGTTTCATAAGAGGATAGGAAACTTTTAAGATTTTCTTCACTTAAATTTATTCCCTGTCTTATTAATTTTATTAACTCCTCAATCGCCCTTAAGGCTTTTTCTACATTTTTCTTTCCTCCTTCAACATAAATTCCTTTCTCTTTCAGATAAATATTAACTTTAAATTTCTCCTCAATACTTTTAAGATTCCTATCCCTTACTCCACAGATTTCTTTTAAAAAGTAAGGATTATCAATCTCGATTAACTTTCTCATCTGAGAAGAGGAATCTTGATTTTTAAACCAGGATAAATTTTATCAGGGTCTTTTATCACATCTTTATTCTCCTCATAAATAAGCGGCCACTTTCTTGTCGTTCCATAAAATTTTTTTGATATTTTTTGTAAAGTATCGTTCTTCTTAATCGTATAAATTTTATATTCTTTAGTCGGCATTTCCTGAGGAATTTCTATTTCTTTTGTTTCTACTTCTTCTATTTCTTCTTCAGGAATTTCTTCCTTTAAAATCTCTTCTTCTGGAATCTCCACTTTTTTCTCCACCTCAATCTTTCTCTCTTCCTCCATCTCTCTGGGAAGATGGGGGCCTAATTCTATCTCAAAAACAGTGATTTCCCTCGTTTTTTTAAGCCGAGGAGGGGGTTCTTTCGGCTCACCATAAATATAACCTCTGTTCCCCTCAATATCTAAGTCTCTGCGTGGTTTTTGAATAGTATAGGTTCTTATAAGACATCCACATAAAAAAATAACTCCCAACAGCATAAAATATCTCATTCTTCCTCCTTTTCTTTTATTTCGCTTTCACCTAACTTCTTTGTCTTAATCCACCTATCTTCTTCTGACATTTCTTCTTCTTCCTTTACCTTAATCCCTAACTCCTCCAATTGATTATTATCTACCCAAGAAGGTGCTTCTGTCAACATACAAATTCCTTTCTGGGTCTTGGGGAAAGAAATAACCTCTCTTATGCTTTCTGATTTAGTAATTATAGCATAGAGGCGGTCTAAACCGAAAGCAATTCCTCCATGGGGAGGAGCACCAAACCTAAAAGCACGCAAAAGAAAACCAAATCTTTTCTCTGCTTCTTCCTCACTTATCCCAATTAAAGAAAAAATCTTTTTTTGCAAATCAGGAGAATGAATCCTTATAGAACCACTGGCAATCTCAACTCCATTAAGCACTAAATCATAAGCACGAGCACGCACTTTTTTAAGATCCTCATCCAAAAGCTCTATATCTGAAGTATAAGGAGCGGTAAAGGGATGGTGTTGCGATTGCCATCTTTTTTCTTCTTCATTATATTCAAAAAGAGGGAATTCATAAACCCATAAAAATCTAAATTCTCCCTCTCCTATATCCGGCTTATCAGTACCATATTTTTCCATCGCCTCTTTATATCTAATCCGTGGAAAAGGAATCTTAAGTTTTATATTTAATACTTCTTCAAAAACAAACTTAAGCATATTCTCCACTAAACTATAAATATCTTCTTCCTCAACAAAAGAAAGTTCAATATCCAATTGGGTAAATTCTGGCTGTCTGTCTCGTCTTAAATCTTCATCGCGAAAACAACGCACAATCTGATAATATTTATCAAATCCAGCAACCATAAGGATTTGTTTAAAAAGCTGAGGAGATTGCGGCAAAGCATAAAACTTTCCTTGATTTAGACGTGAAGGGACTAAAAAATCTCTTGCTCCCTCAGGAGTAGATTTAGTTAAATAAGGAGTCTCGATCTCTAAAAAACCCTGTTTGTGTAAATACTCTCTAAATTTATAATTAAATTGATTACGCAAAATAAATTTTTCCAAAAGCGTTCTCCTTCTTAAATCTAAATAACGATGATAAAGACGTATCTCTTCAGAAACATTTATTTCATCCTCAACCGAAAATGGTAAATCATCTGCTTTATTTAGAATCTCTAAATTTTCTACACATATTTCAACATTTCCTGTTGAAATTTTAGGATTTTCTGTGCCTTTAGGGCGTCTGTTTACCTTTCCTTTAACTCTTATTACATCCTCATTTTTTAACTCCTTTGCTAATTTATAAGCCTCTTTAAAAGAAGGCAGAAATACAAGTTGGGTTATTCCATAGCGATCCCTTATATCAATAAAGATAATTTTGCCATGATCACGACGTGCTTCTACCCATCCACAAAGAATAACTTCTTCTCCTATATAGTTTTCATTGAGCTGACCACAAGTATGCGTTCTTAACATATTCTATTCAACAAGTCTTCCCAGCTAACTTTTTCCTGTAAAGATTTTCTCATATCTTTTAAAGTAAGAAAATTATTTTTTACCTCCTCCTCACCTACAATAACTACAAAATCAACACCTATTTTATGGGAAAATCTTAGTTGTGCCTTTAAAGATTTCTCCAGATAACTTATCTGAGAAGGAATTCCTTTCTCTCTTAAAAAATTTAAAATCTCAACCGCCTTATCAAAATAACCAGGAGTATAAGCAACAAAAACTTTAGAAGATGGAACTTTCTTTTTTTCTTTAAGAAGAAGCATGATCCTTTCTATCCCTAAGGCAAAACCTACTCCAGGTATATCTGGTCCTCCCATACTCCTTACTAAGGAATTGTAACGGCCTCCTGCTCCGCAGGCATCTTGAGAACCCAAATGAGAAGAGGTAATCTCAAAAACAGTATGGGTATAATAATCAAGACCTCTTACTAAAGTAGGCGAATAAATATAGGAAATATTCAGTTTATCTAAATAATGCAAAACTTTTTCAAAGTGTTTCTGACAAGAATCGCAAAGAAAATCTCCTATATCAATCTCTTCAACTATCTCCTGACATCTTTTCTCTTTACAGTCCAGAATTCTTAAAGGATTTTTATCCAATCTTTTCTGACAAATAGAACAAAGTCTTTCTTTTTTTTCTTTCAATTTTTCTTTTAATCTTTTTCTTAAAATCTCTTTATCCTGCTGGCAACCTAAACTATTTATTTTAAGTTTAACATCTTTTATCCCCAACTCTTTAAGAATATCGGAGGCAATTTTTATTATTTCTGCATCTAAAAAAGGAAGGTTTGAACCTAAAGCTTCGGCTCCTATATGATAAAATTGACGCAATCTCCCTCTCTGGGGTTTTTCTCCTCTAAACATAGGACCGATATAAAAAAATTTATGAAATTCTTTTTCTTTCCATAATCTATTCTCAACAAAAAATCTTACTACCTGTGCTGTTCCTTCAGGTCTTAAAACAATATCTTTCCCCTCTATTTTAAACATCTGTTTCTCTACAATATCTGTAAACTCTCCTACTTTAAGAAAAACTTTGCTTTCTTCCAAAATAGGTAAGATTATCTCCTCATATCCAAAAAATTTCAAAATTTTTCTTGCTACTTCTGTAATCTCTTGAAATAATGAAACACGAGATGAGAAGAAATCAATCGTTCCTTTTACATGTTGAGGAAAGTCTTTCATAGTTTAAGAGGAAACCTTCAATTTCTTTCCTGGTTTAAATATTACTACTTGGCGAGGAGGAATGGGAACAGTCTTTCCTGTTTTGGGATTGCGCCCAATCTTTGCTTTTCTATTTTTAAAACAAAAAACACCAAAATTACGCAATTCAATTCTCTCTTTATTTTTCAATGCCTCAAGAAGCACTGAAAGTATTTCTTCTACAATTTTTTTAACCACAATTTGCTTCACTCCTGTATTTTTACTTACCTTCAAAACTAAGTCTCTTTTTGTCATTGTTAGATATTAACATTCCTCTCTTACAGTGTCAAGGAAAGATTATTTTCTCCTACAATAGAGACAAGCTCTTTTAATAGATGATCATCTACCTTTAAATAAAAATTCTGTGATGTCTTTATCTTAAGATGAAAGTTGTTTTTTCTCCTTAAGGTAAAAATTACAGGAGTAGAGCCCCGATGAGCAGAAAAAATTTCTTTCAATTTCTTAATATCTGCTGAAGGATAAAGAATGATATTTAAAGCTTTTACATCCTGCCAGATTCTTTCTATTTCTATTATTCGGGAGGCAATTATCTTAGGAATCTCCTCCTTAATAGTCAATCTTCCCTCAATAAAAACTATTTTCATCTCTTTAAGGAATAAGCCACATTCCTGAAACAAGCGAGGAAAAACAAAAACTTCTATGCCTCCTGATTCATCCTCCACTTTAACAATAGCCATTTTTTCTTTTTCTTTGCGAGTGAATGTAATTTTAATCTTCTCAATCACTCCCAATATCTTTACATCTTTCTCTTCCCTTTCCTCATAAAGAGATGCTATTTTTTCCACTTTTAAATAAGAAGCTAAATTTTTATAGGAAGATAAAGGATGATTAGATACATACAAACCTAATAATTCTTTCTCAAAACGAAGTAAATCTTTGCGAGGCCATTCCTCAATCTGAGGCACTTTGGGTCGTGAAGAAAATAAAAATAATTGATTTTGCGAAACCTGCATTTTCTTATCTAAAACTTTATCCAATAAAGCCATCATCTGGGCACGCTTAAGCCCTAAACTATCCAAAGCTCCTGATTTTATAAGACTCTCAATGACTTTTTTATTTACTGCTCTTTTATCTACACGAGAAGAAAAATCAAAAAAACTTTCAAATTTCCTTTCTTTTCTTAATTGAATAATATTTTCTAACGCTGCCTCACCCACATTTTTTATTGCCAAAAGCCCAAAACGAATATTACCATCATCAGTCACTGTGAAATTGGCAAAACTTTGATTAATATCAGGAGGCAAAACTTTTATTCCTAATCGTCTTGCTTCATTAATATACTCTACAATTTTGTCTGTATTTGTACGCTCACTGGTAAGCAAAGCGGCCATAAACTCTACAGGAAAATTAGCTTTAAGGTAAGCTGTGCGATAAGAAATAAGCGCATAAGCGGTTGAGTGACTTTTGTTAAAACCATAGCCACTGAAATAATCAATCAAATTAAAAATTTTAAAGGCAACCTCTTGAGGAATTCCATTATTAACACATCCCTGAATAAATAATGAACGCTGCTCCTCCATAATCTCGGGAATCTTTTTACCAATCGCTTTTCTTAATAAATCTGCTTGGGAAAGAGAAAATCCTGCCAAACATGAGGCAATCTCCATTGTCTGCTCCTGATAAAGGATTATTCCATAAGTCTCTTTAAGAATAGGCTCTAATTTGGGATGAAGATAAGTAATCGGTTTTTTTCCATGTTTTCTTTCAATAAAATCAGAAACTAATCCACTTGCTAAGGGCCCCGGTCTATACAAAGCTAATACAGCGATTAAATCTTTAAATTCAGTAGGTTTCAGTTTTTTTAAAATCTGACGCATTCCCTGACTTTCTAATTGGAACACTCCAATTGTCTCACCACCAGCTAAGAGTTTAAATGTCTTTTCATCATCCAAAGGTATCTTGTTAATATCAATCTCTTTATTTTTAGTTCTTTTTATAATCTTTAAAGTTTCATCAATTACAGTTAAAGTCTTCAGCCCCAAAAGATCCATCTTAAGCAGACCTAATTTTTCCAAGGACTCCATATCTAATCCCGTAACAATTTCTCCCTCCATTGCCCTGGCTAAAGGAATCCTTTCCATAAGAGGTTTATCCGAAATTACTATTCCTGCTGCATGTGTAGAGGCATGACGTGATAGTCCTTCTAATTTCAAAGCAGTATCAATCAGTCTTTTAACCCTTTCATCTTGCTCATAAATATTTTTTAAATCTGGAGCTAACTCCAATGCTTCTTTTAAACTTATCTGATGCCCAGGAGAAGAAGGTATCATTTTAGCGATTCTATCCACCTCTGAATAACTGAAACCCAAAACTCTTCCCACATCTCTTACCACTGCGCGTGCAAGAAGCGTTCCAAAAGTAATAATCTGAGCTACACAATCCTTTCCATATTTTTTTGAAACATAATCTAAAACCTCTTCTCTTCTTTCATAACAAAAATCAATATCAATATCAGGCATAGAAACTCGCTGGGGATTAAGAAATCGTTCAAATAGTAAGTTATATTTTAAAGGATCAATATCGGTAATTCCTAAAAGATAACTTACAATGCTTCCCGCAGCAGAACCTCTTCCTGGACCTACAGGAATTTTTCTTTCTTTGGCAAATTTCACTATATCCCAGATAATTAAAAAATAACTGGCAAACCCTGTCTCTTTTATCACTTTCAACTCATACTCTAATCTCTCAATCACTGAAGAAGAACTTTGAGGATATCTTTTTTTAAGATTCTGGTAACATAATTTTTTTAAATATTCAAATTCATCTTTTTCTTGAGGAGGTAAAGGGAAGTGGGGAAGATAAACTGAGGAAAAATCAAACTCTACATTACATTTTTCAGCGATCTCTAAAGTATTTTTTAAAGCTTCCGGGTATGAGGAAAAAAGTTGCCACATCTCTTCCTGTGAACGAAAATAAAAAGTATCACTGTTGAATTTAAAATGATTAGGGTCATCTAAGGTAGTCTGTGTCTGAAGACACAAAAGAACCTCATGGGCAAACGCTTCATCCTGATTAATATAGTGAACATCATTAGTAGCCACAATAGGTATTTTTAAATCTTTACTGATTTTTAAAAGCACCTCATTTACTTTGTATTGTTCCTTAATCCCATTATCCATCAGCTCCAAATAAAAATTTCCTTTGCCCAATATATTCTGATATTCATCTGCCTTCTTATAAGCTTCATTTATTCTGCCTTCTAATATTAAAGAAGGAAGCTCTCCTTTTAAACAAGCACTTAAACCAACCAGACCTCGGCAATATTTCTCTAATAGCTCTTTATCTATCCTGGGTTTGTAATAAAATCCTTCAATATTAGACAAACTGACCAGTTTTACTAAATTACTATAACCTTCTTTATCTTTTGCTAAAAGAACTAAATGGAAATTTGCTTCTTCCTTTTCTTTTTTAAAACGTGATTCTTTAGCTAAATAAAACTCACACCCAATAATAGGTTTAATTCCGGCTTCTTTACACATTTGGTAAAACTTTATTGCTCCAAAAAGATTTCCGTGATCAGTAATTGCTAAAGCAGGCATATGCAACTGTTGAGTTTTTTTAATTAATCTATCCAAGTGACATGCCCCATCTAAAAGACTGAATTGAGTGTGGACATGTAGATGAATAAAATCCTTCATCATTCCCACTCTATAGTTGAGGGAGGTTTTGAACTTATATCATAAACTACTCTATTTATCCCTTCCACTTCATTAATTATCCTACTAGATATTTCCTCAAGTATTGAGAAGGGTAATTTTGCCCAATCAGCAGTCATTCCATCCCAACTTGTGACTGCCCTTATAGCTATTACATTTTCATATGTTCTTTTATCTCCCATTACCCCTACACTGCGAATAGGAAGAAGCAGGCAAAATGCTTGCCATAATTTTTCATACCATCCTTTTTCTCTAATAATTTCCTCCAAAATTACATCCGCTTTTCTTAAGATTTCGAGGCGCTCTTTGGTAACTTCGCCAATAATTCTCACCGCTAATCCGGGCCCAGGAAAAGGGTGACGCGAAACAATCTCTTTCGGTAAACCTAAAATTTTAGCAATCTCTCTTACTTCATCTTTAAATAACTCTCGGAAAGGCTCAATTAATTTCAACTTCATTTTTTGAGGTAATCCTCCTACATTATGATGTGTCTTAATCCTTGCTGTAGGTCCTCCAAAAAAAGAGGTAGATTCAATTACATCAGGATATAAAGTTCCTTGAGCAAGAAATTTCACATTTTTAATTCTTTTAGCTTCTTTTTCAAAAATCTCTATAAATGTGTGCCCAATGATTTTACGCTTTTCCTCAGGATCAGTTACTCCTTTAAGCCTTTTTAAAAATAAAGAAGAAGCATTAACGATACATAAATCTATTTTAAAATTTCTTTTAAATATTTTTTCCACATTTTTTCTCTCATTCTTTCTTAAAAGTCCATTATCTACAAATATACACTTTAAATTTTTACCTATTGCTTTATGCACCAAAACAGCTAAGCTTGAGGAATCCACACCACCACTTAAAGCACAGATAACTTTGCTCTTTTTTACTCTTTTTTTTATCTCTTTTATCTTCTCAGCAACAAAATCTTCTAACCTCCAAGAAGCAAAACAATCACATATACGAAATAGAAAATTGGAAATAATCTGTAAACCTAACTGAGTATGTGCTACCTCTGGATGAAACTGCACTCCATAAATTTTTTTTGCGGGAATAAAGAAAGAAGCATATTTTACATTTTGTGTATGAGATAAAGATATTGCTCCTTGAGGAAGTTTTTCTACTGAATCGGCATGACTCATCCACACAATGATTTTTGCTGGCAGAGAGTAAAATAAATTTTTATGATTGTCAATATACATATAGGTCTTTCCATATTCCTGTTTCTTTGTTTTTTTTACCTCTCCTCCCAAAACTTTTGCTAAAAGCTGCATCCCATAACATATCCCTAAGATAGGAATATTCAAATTAAAAATCTCTCTATTTAAAGAAGGGGCTTGTTTTTCATAGACACTGTGAGGACCTCCAGAAAGCAGAATTCCTTTAGGTTTTATCTTTTTTATCTCTTCTATATCTATATTGTAAGGTTTAATAACGCTGAATACTTTTAGTTCCCGAATACGACGGGCAATGAGTTGGGTATATTGAGAGCCATAATCTAAAACAAGAATTGTATCCTTCATTTTCCCATTCCCACTCTTTGTACTACCTGAAAAATCTTTCCTTCTGTCTGGATTGAAGGAGCAATAATAATTTCGGCAAAATGCATCTCTTTAATATTGCGTGCCCCCAAAGTTGCCATGGAAGTAGCCAAAGCTCCGGCTAAATTCTGAGAGCCATCATCTACACTGGCTGGACCAAAAATAATCTGTTCCAAAGTTCCTGAAACTCCCACATATATACGTGTGCCACGAGGTAAATTAGCATGAGATGTAGCCATTCCCCAGTGATAACCTCGTCCTGGGGCTTCTTTCGCTCTGGCAAAAGCTGAGCCAAGCATTACACTATCTGCTCCACAGGCAATAGCTTTACAGACATCCCCACCTGTGCGCATTCCTCCATCGGTAATAATAGGAATGTATTTGCCTGTCTTCTGATAGTAAAAATCTCTTGCTGCTGCACAGTCAATTGTAGCGGTAGCCTGAGGAACACCGATGCCTAAAACCCCTCTTGTTGTACAGGCAGTGCCTGGCCCTACTCCTACAAGAATTGCTGCACAACCTGTCTCTAAAAGCTCTAAGGTTACCTCATAAGTTACACAATTTCCAATAATTACGGGAATTTTTCTTTCTTTGCAGAATTTATATAAATCTAAGGGTTTATACTTTGTAGATATGTGTCTTCTTGTAGTTACAGTAGATTGAACAACAAAACAATCCGCACCTGCTTCCTCAGCAATAGGAGCAAATTTTTCAGCATTTTGAGGAATACAACTCACACAGGCATATCCTCCACCTTTCTTTATTTCCTCAACTCTTTGCGCAATTAATTTTTCTTTTACAGGCGTGGTATAAACTTTTTGAATAAGGTTTGTAGCTTCTTGAGGAGAAACACGAGCAATCTCTTCCAAAACTTCATCTGGATTCTCATAACGCGTCTGAATTCCATCTAAATTTAAAACAGCAATCCCCCCCAGTCTTGACATCTCAATAGCAAATTTAACATCTACTACTCCATCCATAGCCGAAGCTAAAAAAGGAACAGGAAAACGACGCCCGGCAAATTCCCAAGAGATATCTACCTCCTCCGGATTAATAGTAACGTTTCCTGGAACTAAAGCTATCTCATCAAAACCATAACAACGTCGAGCACGCCTGCCTCTGCCGATCCACTCTGCCATTTTACCCCCTTCTTAACAAATTATCTCTTTAACTCTCTGTTTTTCTATAAAAGATAATGCTAAACTATTTGCTTCTTTCTGGCAAAAATAATTATTCTTGAAGAAATAATATCTATTTTCTATCTCTTTATTCTTTACATCTCCCAAAAGATAAACATAGGAAAAATCTAAAGAACAATCAAAAAGCTTAGTGTTGGGTTTAAATCCACTATCAACAAATACACATTGAGAAGAATAAAACTTACCTTTTTCTGTTTTAACTGCTTTTACCTCTTTTTCCCCGATAATCTCCTCAATCTTTTCAAAATGAATATCTATACCTCGTGAGATTAAACTTTCAAGCAATTTCTTTTTTACAGTAAAAGAAGGAGAAAGAAATAATCTTATCTCTTTTTCCAAAGAAGAAAGGAAGAATGCTAACTTTATCCCTAAAAAGGTGAAGGAAAATATAGTTATCTCTTCGCTTATTCTTAAATAATCACGAACAAAAAAAGGATCTATTTCCGATAAAAAAAATACTCCTTCATAATTTTTCCCCTTTAAAAAAGATAAATCCTTGGAGATAACACCAGTAGCAATCACTAAATTCTTGAAATCAGAAAATCCCCCATCTTTAAAAAAAAGCCTTCTTTTTGAAAAATTTATCCGTTCTACTTTTTTAGGAATAAAATTAATACCTAATTTAGAAGATATTTTTTTTAAATCAACAACTTCAATTTTATCTTTCACCAATAAAGAAAATAAAGATCTTCGCTCAAAGTAATACCTTCTTTTATCAATAAGATAAATCTCACCGGAAAAGCCATTTTCTTTTAATCTTTTTGCCAGATTGAATCCTGCTACACCTGCTCCTAAAATATGAATATCAAACCTCATTTTATAATCTCATCAAGAAACTCATAACACCCTAAAGGCATAAAGTGTATCCCATCTGTTAAATCTTTCAACTCAGTAATAATCTCCTTAGCGATTTTAATTGCCTCCTCTTTTACATCCTTACTTTTTCTTATTCTTTCCCGATAATTATAAGGAATATAAATCCCTTCTACTTTTTCATGTAGATAATTAGCCACCCGATATGATTTTAAAAAAATTATTCCTGCAATAATTTTCGTCTTAAACTTTTCTGCTTTTTTCATAAATTGATAGAATTTATCCACATCAAATATCGGCTGTGTCTGAAAAAATTTTGCCCCTGCCTTTATTTTCTCCTCCATCTTTTTTAATTCTTTATCCTGATCTTCAACTAAAGGATTTAAAGCTGCTCCAATAAAAAAATCTGTTTCTCCTTTAAGTTTATTACCTGCCCAATCAAAACCTTCATTTAACTTTTGAGCAATTCTTATTAAACCTAAAGAATCCACTTCGAATACCTCTTTAGCAAAAGGATGATCTCCTTTTTTAGGACTGTCTCCAGTAAGAAGAAGCAAATTTTTTATTCCTAACATAAAACATCCTAAAAGATCCCCCTGAAGAGCAATTATATTTCTATCACGTGCAGTCAGCTGTAGAATAGGCTCTAACCCCATCTCTTTAAGTTTTGCCGCTAACGCCCAACTGCTTGCCCGCATAACTGAAGACTGCATATCTGTCACATTGAAAGCATCAATAACTTCTTTTAAAGGAATAATTTTTTTTAAAGTCTTCTCAATATCTACTCCCTTGGGGGGCTCAACCTCTACTGTATAAACAAATTTATTCTTCTCTAATTTCTCCCTAAAGCTCATTTTTTAACTGAGAAGCTTTAAAAAGATTTAAAAATAAATAAAGAGGAGTCAGGCTCCCCACACCTCCAGGAACAGGTGTAACCAAGCCTGCTTTTTTTACTGCTTTATCATCCACATCTCCACAGATTTTACCTTTATAAGAGGAAACCCCCACATCAACTATCACTGCACCTTTCTTTATCCAGTCTGCCTTAAGAAACTTAGGCTTTCCCACACAACTGATAATTATATCTGCTTTCTTAAGATAAAAAGGTAATTTCTTTTTTCTGTAGGTAGCAATATGGGTGATACTTACGGTGGCAAATTTATCCAGAAGAATTGTGGCTAAAGGCTTTCCAATGTGAGAAGAAAATCCCACAAGAACAATATCTTTTCCATAAAGAGATATTTTCAGTTCTTCAAGAATGCGTAAAATGCTTAAAACTGTTGGAGAGATAAACAGAGGTTTCTTAAGAAGAATTCTTCCCAAATTATAAGGAGTTATTCCCTCAATATCTTTATAGAAAGATAAAGAGGAAAAAATTTTATATTCTGATATTTTTGAAGGTAAAGGTCTGTGAATAATTACTCCTTTTACTATTTCATCTTTATTAAGAGTCTCTATTTTGGAGAGAATCTCTGATAAAGAATTACGTAAAGAGAAGTGAAAAAGTCTATATTCTACACCTAACTTTTCGGATAATTTTTTCTGTACAGAGATATAAATCTCTACAGAAGAGTTTTTGCCAAAGCAGAAAGAAGCCAAAGCAATCTTTTCCTTAATCTTTTTTCTTTCTCTTAAAAGAGTATTCATTAATCTTTTCTTTAAAGGTGCGATATCTAAAATCTTACCCATCTTAACTCTTTCAGTTTCTTCTCAAGCTCTATCAAATCCTCTTTTTTTCTCTTAAAAAGAAACATTTTGCGATTAATCTTTATGTTTTTAATTGAGCCTTTCATAACCATTTTTAAAAGATATGCTCCCAGATAAAAATCAACTTTTATTGCTTTTTTTATATTTTTTCTTTCTTTTTCTATTTTCTTTAAAATTTTACAGGAAGTATTTGCCAAGTAAAAAGAAATTTTCTCCAATTTATCCAATAAATCAAACCTTTTTTCTCTATTTTTTTCTTTCAGTAATTTAAAAAAAATTTCTCCATCCAAACTGATAAATCTATATGCTTTTTCCCTTTTCTTCTTTAATTCTTCAGCTAATTTTGTATTCAATATTTTCTCCAATAATGCTACCGCTAAACAAAAATTTAAAGCTAAAAGACTTCCTCCTCCCAGAAAAGATTTTTTCTCTGCTAAAAGATTAAAAAAATCAGAAAAATCTTTAAGGTATTTCCTCACAAGAAAAAGCGTTTTTTATGAGTCTGTAAACTCTCCAGTTTTTTCCTTCAATAATTCCCACCACATCAAATCTTAAAGGAAGCTTTCTTTTTATGTAAGATAAATACACTTTAGCGGTTAATATAATTTTTCTCCTTTTATTTTTATCTACAGTTTCTGAAGGCAAAGATAAAAAATTTTTACCTCGCTTTCTTACCTCCACAAATACCAAGTCTTTTTTATCCTGAGCAATAATATCTATCTCTCCTAATTTTGTAGAAAAATTCCTCTTTAAAATTTTATAACCTTTAAGCAAAAGAAATTCCTCTGCTTTATTTTCATAAAAAACTCCTTTTTTCACTATACACGCATTGCTTTTCTACCTACTCTTTCTCTTAAATAATAAAGTCTTTTTCTACGAGGTCTTTTCCTTGAGTATTTTACTACCTCTATCTTCTCAATTAAAGGAGAATATAAAGGAAAGGTCACCTCATATGCTTCTCCAAAGGAGACTCTTCTTAAGGTGAAACTTTTGCGATGCATCTGACCCTGAATTTTTATTACAATCCCCTCTATGGGATGAATTCTTTCTTTATCCTTCTCTTTAATTTTATAATATACCCTTATTATATCTCCCTGCTTGAATTGAGGATATTCTTTTTTTACATTTTCCAAAATCTCTTTTTCTACAGCAAATAACTTATCCATTCCTCCTCCTTTTTTTCCATAAATCCGGCCGCAATTTTTTTGTTAGCTCCTCCTGCTTTTTTCTGCGCCACTCCTCAATCTTTTTATGATCTCCAGAAAGTAAAACCTCAGGCACCTTCAATCCTCTAAAATCCTGAGGACGGGTATAGACAGGATAATCTAAAAGATTATTCTCAAAACTTTCTTTTTTTAAGGAAGAATAAGCAGAAACAACTCCAGGAATAAGTCTTACTAAAGAATCAATAAATACCATAGAAGGAAGTTCTCCTCCAGAAAGCACATAATCTCCGATAGAAATTTCCTCCTCTGCTAAATATTCTCTTACTCTTTCATCTACTCCTTCATAGCGAGGAGCAATAAGGATTAAATGTTCATAATCTAAAAATTTTTTAATTAATTTTTGATTTAAAAGCTTGCCCTTAGGAGAAAAAAGTATTATTCTTTTTTTAGGATCTTCCTTTTCCTTAGGATAAACTCTATATCCTAAGATACTTTCCACTGCATTAAATAGAGGCTCAACCCTGAAAACCATACCTTCTCCTCCTCCATAAGGAGGAGCATCAACTTTTTTACCAGAAAGATGGGAATAATCTCTTAAATTATAAAGACGTATCTTCACCAAACCTTTTTTCTGTGCACGCAAAATTATGGATTCTTCTATTATTGGTTTAAACATATTTGGAAATATAGTAATCACATCAATAATCATTCTTTGAATCTGGAGATAAATTCCTCTTTAAATTCTAAAAATTTACCACAGGATATAGCTTCTCTCACTTTTTCCATAAACCTTTGATACCAGAAAAGATTGTGATATGTGAGCAAAACTGCAGCATTTATCTCTTTGGCATTAAGAAGATGACGCAAATATGCACGGGTATAATTTCTGCATACAAAACAGGAACAATTCTTATCTAAAGGAGAAAAATCCTTTGCATACTGAGCATTTCTTATAACTATTTTTCCTTCATCTGTAAAGACAGTTCCGGTGCGGGCAAAACGGGTGGGAACAACACAATCAAATAAATCCACCCCTAAACTAATCGCCTCTAAAATATCTTTTGGCTTTCCGTAACCCATAAAATATATAAGAAATTCTTTCTTTTTTTTCTCTAAAATCTCCTGAAGAAAGTGAATAATATTATATCTTAAATGGGGTGGTTCGCCAACACTTAAGCCTCCCAAAGCTATCCCATCTACTCCTACATCAATAATACTTTCTAAAGAAATTTTACGTAAATCAAGATAGGTAGAGCCTTGATTTATACCGAAAAACAAAACTCCATCTTTTTTATATTTTTGAAAAAACTCCTTAGATTTTATAAGCCAATTAATTGTTCTTAAATTTGCCTCTTTCGCATATTCAAAAGGGGTTGGAAACTTTACACATTCATCTAAAGGAAGGATAACATCACTATCAATATCCAGCTGAATCTGTATAACATCATAAGGAGTTAAAAAAAATGTCTTACCATCTAAATGAGATTGAAATTCTACACCTTCATCATTTATTTTTCTTAATTTCTCCAGACTGAAAATTTGATATCCTCCACTATCAGAAATAATCGTTTTATCAAAATTCATAAATTTATGTATCCCTCCAGATAATTTAATAATCTCTGTTCCTGGGCGAAGAAATAAATGATACGCATTAACTAAAATTCCCTCAATTCCTATCTCAGTCAATTTTTCTGAAATACTTCCTTTAATTGCTGCCTGAGTTGCCACAGGGAAAAAAGAAGGAGTAAAAATCATTCCTTTTCTTGTCTTCAAAATACCTAACCTTGCTTTTGTTTTTTTATCTCTTTTTAAAACCTTAAACATTTATTATCTTCGCAAAAGAAAGAAAAGCAATGTTAAAAGGATACTGATAAGAAGGCAAGTAGTTAAAGGAAAGAAAAATACAAAATTATCTTTTTTAATCAAAATATCTCCCGGCAGTTTCCCTAAAAAAGGAATTTTAATTTTGGATGCAAAAAGAAAAATCAATCCTAAAATAACAAGAAAACAACCTAAAACTATTAAAGTTTTAGCAAAAAAATTCTCCATAGAGCTTTTATTCTTTGTTCGGAAAAATATTCAGATGAGAAAAAGCAATTTCTGTAGCTATCCTTCCACGAGGTGTGCGTTTAATAAATCCTTTCTTTAAAAGATAAGGTTCAACAACATCTTCTAAAGTATCTTTATCCTCGCCTAAAGAAGCGGCAATCGCCTCAATACCTGCCGGTCCTCCTTTATGAATCTCAATAATTGCTTTCAAGTATTTTCTATCCAACTCATCTAATCCATAAGAATCTATCCTTATCTTTTCTAAAGCCTCCTTAACCAAATTAAGAGTAATTACTCCTCTACCTATTACCTGCGCATAATCACGTACTCGCCGCAGTAATCTATTTGCCAGACGCGGAGAACCTCTTGAACGAGAAGCAATCTCTTGAGCACTTTCCTCATCAATTTTTATATTTAAAAGTTGCGCGCTTCTTTTTACAATCAATTTTAAATCTTCCGAAGAGTAAAAATCAAAATCAAAAAAAATTCCGAAACGTCCTCTTAAAGGAGCGCTTAAAAGTCCTTTGCGAGTTGTGGCACCGATTAAAGTAAAAGGCTTAAGATTAAATTTTACGCTTTTTGCATAAGGACCTTTATCTACCACAAAATCAATCTCAAAATTTTCCATTGCTGGATAAAGAAACTCTTCCACTACCCGAGAAAGGCGGTGAATTTCATCAATAAATAATATATCTCCCTTCTCTAAATTAGTAAGAATCCCTACCAAATCTCCTGCCCGTTCAATTGCCGGACCGGTAGTGGTAACAATCTTTGTTCCCATCTCATGAGCGATACAATAAGCTAAAGATGTTTTCCCCAAACCTGGAGGACCGGAAAGAAGAATATGTTCTAAAGGCTCGCCCCTTTCTTTAGCTGCCTGGATTGCTATTTTTAAAGAAGAGATGATTTCTTTCTGTCCAATAAACTCATCTAAAGCTTTTGGTCTTAAAGCAAAATTAAAACTTTTCTCTTCTTCATTTTCTTTAAAATAATCAACAATTCTTTCTTCCTTAAACATAACAGTAAATATAATCTCTGCGTGAGATAAAAATAGGTCCAAATGGTTCTTTTTGAAAAGCAACAATCTCCCTTAAGCGTATAAGTTCCAGCAATGCTAAGAATATAACTATTATTTCTAATTTATTTTTTGCTTTAGAAAAAAATTCTTCAAGAGTTATCATCTTTTTTTCTACAAAAAGATGCAGAAGATCATGCATTTTCTCCTCAATAGTAAACTCATCCCTAACAATCTCAAAAAATAACTCGCGAGGTACATCTTTAAATGTAGACTTAAAAGCTTTAATCAGATCAAAGACAGAAACTTCAAGATATATCTCTTTGGGAAATTCAAAAGAATTACGATATAAATTTATATAAGCAGACTCTTTTTCCCGTAAAAAATTTGCTGCTTTCCTGAACTTTTCATATTCCAACAATCTCTTTACCAAATCTTTACGAGGATCTTCTTCCTCTTCTTCTGATTCTTGACTTTTACAGGGAAGGAGCATCTTTGATTTTATCTTTAAAAGCTCAGCTAACATAACTAAATAATCACCGGCAATATTTACATCTAACGCCTTCATAAAAGCGAGAAATTCTTTATATTGTTCAACGATTAAAGAAATAGGAATGTCATAAATATTTATGTGATTTTTTTTGATTAAATAAAGAAGTAAATCAAGTGGTCCTTCAAAAATTTCTAATTTTACTTTCATTTATTCCCAAAATTTTTTTTACTTCAGATAGAGTCTTTTCTGCCACGCTTTTTGCTTTCTTTTTTCCCTCTTCTAAAATATTATAAATAATTTTTTTCTCTTTTAAAATCTTTTTCTTTCTTTCTCGATAAGGAGCAATAAATTCAACAAGTAAATCTGCTAATTTATTTTTACAGTCTTTGCAGCCAATCTGAGCAGATAAACAAGCTTTTCTTATCTCCTCTTTCTTTTGAGGAAAAAAAACAGAATAATAACTAAATACATTACATTCATCAGGATGCCCCTTGTCATGTCGGTAAATTCTTTTTGGATCTGTAAACATGGAAAGTACCTTTTTTCGCAAAATCTCTTCCTCCTCATCCAGGGCAATAAAATTATTATAGCTTTTACTCATCTTTCTCCCATCAAGCCCTAAAAGACGAGGGGTTGAGGTAAGTAAAGCTTGAGGTTCAACAAATATTTCTTTCTGATAAATAAAATGAAAACGGCGAACAACTTCTCTGGCTAACTCTAAATGAGGAAGCTGATCCTCTCCTACAGGTACATAATCAGCTTTATAAAGAATAATATCAGCGGTTTGTAATACCGGGTAACCTAAAAAAGCATAAGTACTTATTTCTTTCTCTTTTAGCTCTTTTATTTGCTCTTTAAATGTAGGACAGCGAAAAAGCCAGGATAGAGGAGTAAGAAGAGAAAGAATCATAAAAAGCTCTAAATGTTCTTTTATCTGTGACTGAATAAAAATTACTGATTTTTCAGGACTTATCCCCCAGGCTAACCAATCAGCAAGATTATCAATAATAACCTCCCGAAGCTGGAAACTTTTTTTATATTCACTCATCAATGCATGCCAATCAGCAATCATAAAAAAACATTCATATTCTTCTTGCAACTTAACCCAATTAGATAAAGCTCCCACCCAGTGTCCTAAGTGTAGCTTTCCTGTAGGACGCATACCACTAAGTATTCTCATAATTTCCGCTTAATCTTTTCTTCTAAAAATACATCAATTATATCCTCTTCTTTTATATTACTATAATCTATATTTATTCCACATTCCTGACCTTCACTTACCTCTTTCACATCATCTTTAAATCTTTTTAAAGAAACAATACTTCCTTTAAAAATTACCTCATTGTTGCGAATCAACTCACACTTTGCTCCTCTTACTATTTTTCCTTTCTCCACAATACATCCAGCTACAGTCCCTCGAGAGAGCTTAAAAACTTTTTTAATTATTGCTCTTCCCAAAAAAACTCTTCTAACTTCAGGTGTAAGCATCCCTTCCAAGGCAAGTTTTACATCGTCAATTAACTCATAAATTATCTGATAAAGACGAATCTCTACTCCTTTCTGCTTAGCTAAATTCTTCGTTTGAGAATCTACAGTAACACGAAATCCCAATATTACTGCATCAGTTACCTCAGCAAGTAGTACATCTGAAGAAGTAATTACCCCCACTCCTTTATGCACAATATTTATCTTTACCTCATCTGTAGATAATTTTTTCAAAGAATTCTCAACTGCCTCCAGAGTTCCTCCTACATCTGCCTTAAGAATCAATTTTAACTCCTGAGTTTCTTTCTCCTTTACCTTCTTATAAAGATCTTCAAGACGCATATGAACTGGCGTTACTTCTTTTTTTCTTTCTTCCTCTTTCCTTTTTACAATTTCTTTGGCAGTATCTTCATCAGGAACTACAAATAAAGTATCTGCAGGTTCCGGCACTCCATTTAATCCCAAAATCTCTACAGGAGAAGATGGAAAGACCTCTTTCACCTCTCTTCCCCAATCATCATACATTGCTCTTATCCTTCCCCAATATATTCCACATACTACTACATCAGAAACCTTTAGTCTTCCTTCACGAATAAGCACAGTAGCTAAAGGCCCTTTTCCTTTAGATAATTTTGCCTCCACCACCACTCCTACCGCTGGTCTTCCAAAATCTGCTTTAAGCTCCATCATCTCTGCCTGAAGAAGAATCAGTTCTAAAAGTTCATCCACACCTTCTCCGGTTTTTGCAGAAACAGCACATGTTAGAGTCTGGCCTCCCCAATCCTCAGGAACCAGTCCTATTTTAGCCAGCTGCTGTTTGGTAAGCTCTACATCAGCATTGGGTTTGTCTATCTTGTTAATCGCTACAATTACAGGAACTGAGGCTGCTTTTGCATGATCATAAGCCTCAATCGTTTGAGGTTTCACCCCTTCATCAGCAGCAACTACCAAAACTACAATATCGGTAATATTTGCTCCCCGAGCACGCATAGCAGTAAAACTTTCATGCCCGGGAGTATCAAGAAAAGTAATTTTTCCTTTTTCCAATTCTACCTGATAAGCTCCGATGTGTTGGGTAATTCCTCCTGTTTCTCTTTTAGCAATTTGACTTTTTCTGATGTAATCTAAAAGAGTTGTCTTTCCATGATCAATATGTCCCATCAAAGTCACCACAGGAGCTCTTTTTCTTATATCTTCTGTTTTTACAGCCTCAAGAATTTCTTCCTCTTTAGAGAGTTTTTCTTTCAAATTGAAACCAAACTCATAAGCAATATTTTTTGCTAAATCCTGAGGTAAGGACTGATTTATATTAAAAGAATGTCCTTTTTTTAAAAGATAAGCAAGAATTTCGGAAGGTTTCTTATTAAGTTTTACTGCTAAATCTTTAACTGTAATGGGAAACTCAACCTCTACCACATTTTGCTCTATTTCTTTCTTTTTTAAATCCTCTATCTCGTGCTTTATAATCTCTGCGGTCTCTTCATCTATTACAGACATATGGCTTTTTACAGGAAAATTCAACTGTTTAAGTTTCTCTATCAACTCTTGAGATTTTAATCCTAATTGTTTAGCTAATTCATAAATTCTCATCACTTATTCTTTTTGCCTCCTCAATAATCCTTTCTGCTTTCTTCTCTCCAATCCCCTTAATCTTTTTTAAATCCTCAATATTTGCTTTAGCCAAATCTTTAACTTTACAATATCCTGCGTTTACCAAAACCTGGGCTGTCCTTTTTGTTATACTTTTTAATTTACTCAGTTCTTTAAGACTTTCTGTAAGCATCTCTTTTGTGCGCACATCTATCTCCCATCCTACAAGATGAGAAGCCAATCTCACATTCTGTCCTTTCTTTCCAATAGCTAAAGAAAGCTGGTCTGAGGGAACAATTACCTGTGCTCTTTTTGTTTTACGATCAATTTCTATTTTAGAAACTACTGCTGGGGAAAGTGCAGCTTTAATAAACTCTTTAATATCCTCATGCCAACGAACAATATCAATCTTTTCTCCCCTTAATTCCTCAATAATATTTTTCACTCGCGAACCTCTTATTCCCACACAAGCTCCCACGCAATCTACCTTCTCATCCTTAGAGTAAACAGCGATTTTGGTGCGCTCCCCAACTTCACGAGCAATACTTTTTATCTCCACAATCCCTTCACAAATCTCAGGCACCTCCAACTCAAACAGTTTTTTAACTAAATTCTCATGACGACGAGAAAGGATTACCTGAGGACGTTTATCCCTTCTTACCTCAATAATTAATGCTTTAAGACGATCTCCCAATTTAAATTTATCTAAAGGAGATAATAAATTTTTCGGAATTATTCCTTCTGTTTTTCCTAATAAATCAACAATTACACCATTTTTTTCAATCCGATAAACTAATCCTCCCATAATTTGACCCACTTTATCTTTAAATTCATTATAAATATTGTCTTTTTCTGCTTCCCTGATCTTCTGAATAATAACCTGTCGTGCAGTCTGAGCAGCAATCCTTCCAAATTCCTGAGAAACAATCTCTTCTTTTCCAATCCATACATGAATCTCTCCATTATCCGGATTAACTTCTACTTTTACCTCTGCATGAGGTGCGGTAATTTTGGCTATCTTTTTTGCCGCAATAACTAAAGCCTGCTTTACTGCCTCAACTAAAATTTTTTTATCTAAACCTTTTTCCCTTTCTAACTGTTCCAAAATACTTAAAAATTCCTTATTCATTCTATCTTCTGCTTGGCAAAATTAATCAAAGATAAAGGAATAGAAATTATCTTTTCACTTTTAATAATTAAATTTTCCTCTTCTATCTCCTCCAATATCCCTTCATAATAATTTTTTCCCTCATAAGGTGATTTCAACCAAATTTTAAGATACTTTCCCAATACTCTTAAGAAATCACTTTTTTCTTTAAGTTTTCTATCTAAACCGGGAGAGACCACCTCTACTACAAAATTCTCTCCCAAAACATTCTCTTCTTCAAGATAAGAAAAAATAATCTTATTAACAAAACTTAAATCTTTCAAAGTCACTCCTCCATAAGGAAAATCAGCGGTTATTTTTACAACAAAACTTCCCCCTTGAGGAAAAATCTTAAAATCTACCAAATCTAAATTTTCCTTCTTAAGAATTTTAAAAACTCTTTCTTTAATTTTCTCCTCAATCTCTTTTCCTAAAATCATCACAGATAAAATTTAAAAACTCTTCCTGAGAAAATTTAAATTTTTCACCACTACTTCTTTTTTCTAACTCTATTTTTTTCTCATTTTTATAAGTTTTCCCCAAAATAGCCAAATAAGGAATACCAACCAAATACGCATCGTTAAATTTTACCCCTGCAGGTTCATCCCTTGTATCTGTTAAAACTTCAAAACCTCTTTTTTCTAACTCTTTCTCTAATTCCTGGGCTTTATTAATTAAAGAAGCTTCACTTTCAATCACGATAATATCTACCTGATAGGGAGAAATATTTTTTGGCCAGATAATTCCCTTCTCATCATGATTTTGCTCCACAATCGCACTTATCAGCCTGCTTACTCCTATTCCGTAACAGCCCATAACAAAAGGCTTTCTTTTCCCTTCTTTATCGGTAAAGAAGGCTTCAAGTGCTTGAGAATATTTTGTTCCCAACTGAAAAATATGTCCTACCTCAATCATCCTCTGAGGAATAAGTTTTTTTCCGCATTGAGAACATATTTCTTTCTTGAAATATTTCCCACAACTCTGACACCAAAACAATATATCCTCTCCAATCTGAGCAGGAACCATAAATTCATGAGATAGACTTCCTCCCATAAAACCGGTCTCTGCTTCACTAACAACAAAATTTAATCCACATTCTTTAAAAATATCCTGGTATGCAGCAAGCATCTTCTCATAACTTAAATTTAAACCTTTCTCATCCTCATCAAAACTATAACCATCTTTCATAATAAACTCCTGAGTGCGCAAAAGACCAAAACGGGGTCTGGTCTCATCACGAAACTTTACTTGAATCTGATAAAGAATTAAAGGCAAATCTTTATAAGAATTTATAAATCTTTTAACGATTTCGGTAATCTCTTCCTCATGTGTAGGACCCAAACACAGCTCTTTTTCTCTTCTATCTTTAAATCTAAACATAACCTCTTCTAAATCCTTATCCCGACCGGTTTTCTTCCACATCTCTATAGGCTGAAGTGCACTCATAAGAATTTCTACTGCCCCATATTTATTCATATGTTTGCGAATAATCTCACTTATTTTATTTAAAACTTTTAAACCCAAGGAAAGATACACATAAATTCCACTGGAAATCATACAGATGTAGCCTCCTCGCAGAAGAAGCCGGTGGCTTGTGCATTCTGCCTCTTTAGGTGTCTCTTTCTGTGTAGGTATAAATGCTTTATGAAATAACATTTTCAAAAAAAGTTAAAAATTCTTCCTCTGCATTTTCTTCTGATATTGTCTTTAAAATCTTTCCCTCTTTAAAAATAACCCCCTTTTTTTTAGCAAAAGCTATGCCTATATCTGCCTGTATTGCCTCTCCCGGACCATTAACCACACATCCCATAAGAGCTATTTTTGAAAAAGGTACTTTTTTTCCTTCTAATCTCTTCTGAAATCTATTTACTATACTTTTAAGATCAACCTGACACCGGGAACAGGTAGGACAGGCTATTATCTCAGGGAAAAATTTTCTCTTCTCCAAAAATTGAACTATCGCTTTGGCAACTCTAATCTCCTGCCAAGAAGGAGCTAAAAGAGAAATTCTTAAAACCTCCCCAATCCCCTCATGAAGTAAAATCCCCACACCTAAAGAAGACTTAATTATTCCATCTATAAAGGGACCAGTAGCTGTAACTCCTATATGTAGAGGATAATCAAATTCTTCTCTAAACATTTTATTAGCTAAAACTGTAGCATATACACTTTCTGCTTTTAAAGAGACTATTATATCAAAAAAGTTTTGCTCTTCAAAAATTCTTAAATAATTACGCACCACTTTCAACATTTCATAAGCTAAACTGCGGGCGTCTTTAAACTTCTTTCTAAATCCTCCACTGTTTATCCCTACTCTTATAGAGATTTCTCTTTCTCTTGCCTCTTTAATTATTCCTTTTACATCTTTCTTAGAAGAAATATTTAAGGGATTTAGTCTAATTCCATCAACTCCACTCTCTATTGCTTTAAATGCTAATTTAGGATTAAAATGGATATCTGCTATCAAAGGAATTTTTAAAACTTTTTTTAATTTTTTAATTATCTTCTCATTACTTTCCTCTACAAATGCTACTCTTACAATTTCAGCTCCCTCTTTCTCTAATCTTTTTGCCTCATTTATCAATAATTTCTCAGATAATCTACTTTTAAGCATCCCTTTTATACGTATTGGGTTTTTACCTCCAATCCTTACATTTCCTATTTTTACCTCTCTTACTTTTTCCATAATCTTAAAATATCACTGTAAGTAGCCAGAATAAATAAAATAACCAGAATCGCCATTCCAATCTGAATAACTAAATTTTCTACTCTTTCCGAAAGTGGTTTTTTACGTATCTTTTCAATAAGAAAAAATACTAAATATCCTCCATCAAGAACAGGAATAGGAAAAAGATTAATTATTGCCAGTACTACACTTAATATACCAACTGTATCCATCAAAGGTAAAATACCTTGATGAGCTACCTGAGAAGTCATCTGAAAAATCCCCAAAGGTCCGGCAATAGCTTCTTTGAAAGGGAGAATGCCTAAGATGATAAAAAAGAGAGATTTAAACAGCATAATTGTAATTATTCCTATTTTTTCCAAGGATTTAAAAAAAGCTGCAAAAGGATTAAATTTCACTATTTTAAATTGGGAAGAGGCTTTAATTCCCACAAAAGGAAATTCTCTTTCTCTGCCAAAAATATCTTTCATTTTTCTTATCTGGGGAAAGATAACAATTTTTTTCTTTTCGCCTTTTCTTAAAATTACCATCTCAATATGCTTTCTTCTGTTTTCTTTAATTAAACGACTCACATCAAACCAGTTTTCTACTTTTTCTCCATTTATACTTATTATGTAATCTCCCTTCTTTATTCCTGCCTCATAAGCAGGATAATCCCTTAACACATCTCCTACAACGGGCTGAAGAACAGGTACTCCTATCATAAATATTATCCAGAAGATAAAAAATCCCAGAACAATATTGGCTAAAGGACCTGAAAATACTACCCTTGATCTTATTCCTACAGACTTGGAAAAAAACTCATAATCTTTTCCCTGACACTCCTCACGTTTCTCTCCTGCCATCTTTACATATCCTCCTAAAGGAATTAAGCAAACTAAAAATAAAGTCTCTTTCCATTTAAATTTAAAAAGAGGCGGACCAAACCCTATAGAGAATTTTTCTACTTTTATACCGGATAAACGTGCAGCAAGAAAATGTCCCAATTCATGAGGAATAAGAAGTAAACCAATAACAAAAAGAAACGCAAAAAGGTTAAAAATCATTTTACTAAACTATTTAAAAATTCCTCAGTCTTTTTTCTTGCCCACTCATCCCAGAAGAAGATATCTTCTTCTGAATTCAGCTTTGCTTTAGGATAAATAGAAAAAATATACTCCAAGGTTTTCTGAATATCCAAAAATCTAATCCTTCCTTTCAAAAAATAATCAACCGCTACTTCATCAGCAGCATTTATTATCACTAAGGAATTATCTTTTCTTCTTGCTGCCTCTTTAATTAAATAAAGCAGAGGAAATTTGGCTTTCTTTACAGGATAAAAATTTAAAATAATTTCTTTATTCAGTTCATTGCTAATTTTCAACTCTTTTCTCTGTGGATAATAAAGGGAGAAATGGATAGGAAAACGCATATCCGGGAAATGAAGAGAAGCAAATTTTACTCCATCTTTAAACTCTACAATAGCATGAACTTTTGCCTGAGGATGAATGAGGACTTCAATATTATCATAATCAAGATTAAAAAAATGATGTGCCTCTACTATTTCAAAGCCTTTATTTATCAATGTGGAGCTGTCAACAGTAATCCTTTTTCCCATCTTCCATACCGGATGCATAAGAACCTCTTTTGCTGTTAATTTTTTTATCTTTTCAGGAGAAAGATTTAAAGTAACGCCCCCGGAGGCAGTAAGATAGACTTTTTTTAAAAACTTTTTCTTCTCTTTGCGTAAAAGCTGAAATAAAGCATTAATCTCACTATCCAAAGGGATAATTTCACTTTTATAAAGTGTAGCTGTTCTTTTAACTAAATCTCCTCCACATACTATCGTCTCTTTACTCGCCAGAAGAACTCGGCGGGTACTTTTTAAATTCAAAAGTAAAGGTTTCAATGAGGCAATTCCTCCTATAGCCATAACAGAAATATCACTTTTTATCTGAGAAAATTCCTCCAATCCTTTTTCTCCAAAAAAAAGTTTTATTCTTTTAGAAAAAAGAGTTTTATTTTTCTGTGCTACTTTTTCATCATAAATACAGATAAATTTGGGAGAAAATTCCTCAGCCTGTTTTTTCAAAAGCTTTATATTTTTATTTATACATAACCCTTCTACCACAAAATCTTTTCTATTTTCCTTTATCACACTTAACACACTTCTTCCTACAAAACCCGTTGAACCAAAAATCAAAACTTTCTTCATCTTACCATCACCACATATAAATAGAAAGTAGGAGCAGTAAAAATTACACTATCAATCGTATCTAAAAGCCCCCCCAAGCCAGGTAAAATTTTTGAAGAATCTTTAAAATTGCAATCTCTTTTAATTAGTGACTCAAATAAATCTCCCAGCTGAGAAATTATCGCCAGAAGCGAAGAGAGAAATATTATCTCCCAGAAAGAAAAAATATCTTTAAGAGGAAAAACAAAAAGCATTCCTGCACAAATACTTAAAAAAAACCCTCCCACTGCTCCCTCCAAAGATTTATAAGGGCTGATTCTTTTAATAAGAGGAGTTTTTCCATAAAATTTTCCTAAAAAATATGCTCCGATATCTGAAGATTTTGTTACACTGAGTAAAAAACCTGAAAGCCACACCCCCTGAGGCAGTTGTCTTATACGAATAAGAAAGCTGAAACACCAAGAGATATATAAAATTCCAAAGATAGTTGCCGAAATAGAAAGCACAGCTTCATAATTTTTCTTTTTCGTCAATTCCAATAAAAAAAGAGTAAATAAACCTGTAATAACGAATAAAAATTGACCGGTTTCATTAATAGGTAATTTAAAATAGATAGATACAGGAACAAGCCCCCCCACAATTATTCCAAAAGATTTAAAAATCTTTACTCCTTTATTCTCTACCATATTGAAAAACTCCATCAAGGCAATGATTATAAAAAGAGTAACTACTATTCCGCAGATAGGATAAAAAACTACGGCTAAAACTGTAATAAAAATTAAAATAATTGAAGTTAAAATTCGCTTTTTAAAATTATCCACTTTTTAACCCCCCAAAACGACGTTCTCTTTTATTATATTCCTCAACAGCTTTCTCTAATTCTTTTTTATCAAAATCTGGCCACAAAACTTCAGGAAAATAAAACTCTGTATAGGCAGATTGCCAAAGAAGGAAATTACTAATTCTTTTCTCACCTGAAGTGCGAATTAAAAGATCAGGGTAAGGAAATTCTCCTAAGGCAAGATATTTCTTAAAATCCTCCTCTTCAATTTTTTCTAAATTAATTTTTTTTCTTTTTGCTTCCCTCCAGAGTCTTTTAGCTGCATTTAAAATATCCCATCTTCCCCCATAGTCAATTGCTAAATTTATTATTAATGCATCATTTTTGCAGGTTAACCTCTCTATATTCTCCATCTCTTCAAGAAGCTCTTTATCTAAGCGATCTCTTCTTCCAATAAAGTTTACTCTTATTTTTTCCTGAAGAAGAAATTCTTTTTTCTTTTTAAGAAATCTTTTAAGATAAGAGAAAAGAAAATTTACTTCTTTTTTAGGACGGGACCAGTTCTCGGTAGAGAAAGCAAAAAGAGTAAGAATTTTAATTCCTATTTTTTTTGCATATTTGGCAATCTCCTCAATCCTTTCAATACCTTTTTTATGTCCTAAATTACGAGGAAAACCCCTTCTTTTCGCCCAACGACCATTTCCATCCATAATAATTGCTACATGATAGGGGATTTTCATCTCTTATATAAAAAATTAAGGGGGCATGCCCCCTTTCTTAAAAAGAATTTTCTTAATTTTTTTTCTTACTCCTCCTTCATCAACTCTTCTTTTAAACTTTCCTCTAACTTTTCCTTTAAACGACGCATTTTTTCTAACTCTAACTTCAAACTTTCTTTTTCATTAGTGAGTTTATCTATTTCTTTCTTCAATTCCTCTATCTTATTCTTTAAATCTTGATTAGCTTTTATCAATGCCTCTTTTTCTGCTTTTAAATTCTCTACTAATTCTTCTAATTTTAGATTCTTTCCTGCTACTTCCTGATAATTTTTTCTTAACTGATTTAATCTTACCGAAAGAGACACTCCTCCAATAATAAGAATAACAATTATTCCTAAAAGAATACCTAAAAGTAAAGGCTCACTCTTCATTTCAACATCTCCTCCTCAAGAATTTTTTTCTCAGGCAAAACAGTCTCCTTTTTTATCTTACGAATTGTGGGTGGAATTATAACAATTTCTACTCTTCTATTTAACGCTCTTCCCTCCTCCGTCTCATTAGAAGCCACAGGATGATATTCACCAAATCCAGTTGCGGAGAGTCGTGAAGGGTTTATTCCTTTCTTTTCCAAATAATGCAGAACACTTAATGCACGATGGCAAGACAATTCCCAATTTGACTTCCATTTTGAATATCTTATTGGCTGATTGTCAGTATGACCCTCTATACTTATACGGTAAGAGGAAGGGATTTTATTTCTCAACACTTCAGCTACTTTATCCAAAATGTATAAACTTTCTTTTTTAAGCTGAGCTTTTCCGGGATCAAATAAAATTTCAGCAACAAAAGTAACTACTAATCCTTTCTTTTTCATACTTAATCTTAACTTTTTCTCCTTTATCTCCTGCGCTAATCTTTCTTTAAGAATAGACTTCACATGTTCTAACTCCCTAAGTCTTTCTTCTAATACTTTTATCCTTTCTATATCCGAACGCCTTCCTTTCTGAACCACTACACTACAACTGGTAGCAAATAATAAAACAAACAAAAAAAATAATATTCTTCTCATTACCCCTCCTTTCTTACTTTTTCAAAATACCACACTATTTCCTCTTCGTCAAGACAAAATGGACCTGGGGAGATTTGAACTCCCACCTTCCTGCCTGCGAAGCAGGCGCTCTCCCTTTAAGCTACAGGCCCGTTTATAATTTTAGAGAAAATTAATGAGTGCATCCGGAAGGAGAGGGCTCATCCATCGCTTCAGAGATATACCAGTCAGAATGCAGAGTTTGATTGGGTACTCCTTTAGCATGAGCACAAAATTGGTCAGTACCGGTGATGTTTACTTCATAACTCCAGTATTGAGAGGGAAGATCCAAGTCTAATTTAGCATTACAATCATCAGTACTTGTACAATCAACATAATCACCCTGGTCTAAATAATAGCTTCTTTCTGCCTCTTTAATCAACCTCAACATTGCCTGTGCCTCTCTATCTCTTGCTTTTAAAACCGCTTTACGATACATAGGAAGACCTATTCCTGCTAATATTCCTATAATAATTACCACCATTATCAGTTCTATAAGAGTAAAAGATTTTTTAATTTTTTGCATTATTAGTAAGAACTATCAAATCCTGGTGGACACTGATTCGTAGCTCCTCCACCTTTACTACATATAACTTTTCCAGTATCATCACCTATTTTTAAAGTATATCCGCAATAACTTCCACACTGAACATTATTCCTTTTAATACTTACCAAATCCTCATCGCCACTACCCATATAAGTAGCAGACTTGTTTAGCGTGGGTGTGCCGAAATATTTAAGAGTGGCCGTAGGGACATCTATATCTAAATGCTCAATCTTATCAGTAAAAAACCCATGTTCAGCATAATATCTCAATTGCGCACTTCTTATTATACCTAACACATGCACACCTTCCGATGCCCTTGCTCGTTCAGCAGCTCTAAAAAACTGAGGAATAGCAATAGCTGCCAGAATAGCTATAATGATAACAACGGTTAATAATTCTAATAAAGTAAAACCTCTCCGCATTTTACCTCCTTTCTTAATTAATAAAAACTTTTTACCCCTTTTCTCCATTTTATTTTACCACATTCTTTCCTTTCCATCAACCCCTAAGCTCCCAAGGTAGAAAGTTTAAATAAAGGTAAAAATAAAGAGATAACGATTGCCCCTACAATTGCTGCCATGATTACAATCATTGCTGGCTCAAGTATATAAACTAATCTTTCAATACGTGCAGATAACTCCTTCTGATAATAAGCAGATACTTTCTCAAACATCTGAGAAAGATTACCCGCCTCCTCGCCCACCTGGCTAATTTCAGAAAGTAAAGGGGGGAATAAAGGAGTTTTTGCTAATTCGGAAGATAAACTTTTTCCTTTTTTTACCTCTTCTTTTAAAGAGGTGATTCTTTCTTCAAAAATTACATTCCCGATACTTTTACTTACCACTTCAAGAGTATAAACTATAGGAACCCCGCTTTCTAAAAGAATATACATTAAAGAGGCAAATCTTTCCAAATAGACCAGACTCATCAATTTTTTAAAAAGTGGTAACTTCAGACTTAATCTATCCCAAACTACCTTTACCTCTCTTTTTTTTCTTCCCCATAAAAAGAGAAAAATCATAACAAAAATCATAATAAGAATCAACCAAAAATGTTGTTTGACGAAATTACTGATTTTAAAAAGAATCTGTGTAAGTAAAGGAAGTTTAATATCAAACTGCGTAAATATCCTACTAAATCGGGGAAGGATTTGATAAAAGAAAACAAAAACTACTACCGTGGCAACAATTAAAAGAATGGTAGGATAAATAAGAAAACTTTTTATTTTTCTCTCAAAATCACATCTTAATTCTAAATAATCTGCCAGCTTCTCTAAGGTAAAGATAAGATTCCCACTTGCCTCACCAGCCTCTATCATCCCTCGCCACAAGGGAGAGAAAACATCAGGAAACTTGGATAAAGCTTCACTTAAAGAAAGACCTCTTTTTATATCTTCAATCATCTTCTGCAGTATTTTACTCAGTTTTGCACTTTCTGTTTGAGAAGAAAGCACCTCTAAGCTTCTTACAAGAGGTAAACCAGCAGAAAGAGTTATCGCTAAATTACGAGCAAAAAATACTAAATCTATATATTTTAACGAGTGACGCTTTTTCCCTTTTAAAAAGACACCTTTTCTTTCTTTTTTACCTAATTCCTGTAAGGAAATAATAAAATAATCTCTTCTCTTTAATTTCTCAATTAAGTCCTTTTTTGAAGAAGCCTCCTCTACCCCTTTTATTCTTTTGCCTTCCTTGTCTTTAACTATGTATTGATATAAAGGCATATCAGAAAGTAGTTACCGATAAAATTTCCTCAAGAGAAGTAACTCCTTCCTCAACCCTTCTAATTCCACTCTCTAATAATGTATATGTTCCTTTCCTCTTCGCCAATTGCAGAAGCTCTGAAGCGGGTAATTTCTCATAAATTGCTCTACGAATATCTTCATCCACAAGAATTACCTCGCTGATTAGAGTTCTTCCTTTAAATCCAATATATCTACATTTTTGACAACCTTTAGGTTTATAAATCACCGGAACAGAAATATTTATATGAGAAGGTAACTCTTCTTTTTTTATCTCATAAGGTTCTTTACAGCTGCATAATTTTCTCACCAATCTCTGGGCAACAATTAACCGTAAGGAGGAAGAAACAAGATAATGAGGTAGTCCCATATCTACCAGGCGTGTAACTGCTCCTACAGCATCATTAGTGTGAAGTGTAGATAAAACCAGATGTCCAGTCAATGCTGCTCTTATACAAATTTCAGCAGTCTCCAAATCCCTTACTTCTCCCACTAAAATTATATCAGGGTCTTGTCTTAAAAAGCTTCTTAAAACATTAGCAAAAGTTAAACCAATTTCTGGCTTTACCTGAACTTGATTTATCCCCTCCAATCTATACTCCACTGGATCCTCAATTGTGAGAATATTTTTCTCAGCGGAATTAAGTTCATTTAAAACAGCATAAAGAGTTGTAGTTTTACCACTTCCTGTAGGACCGGTAAGAAAAATCAATCCATAAGAGGCACGAATTCCTTTCTTAATCTTTTCTAACTCCTCAGGGAAAAATCCTAATTTAGATAAATCTAAAGGAACTCTTGATTTATCTAATATTCTTATTACCACTTTCTCTCCATAGACAGTGGGAACAGTAGAAATTCTTAAATCAATCAATCTATTCTTCACCTTCACCATAAAACTTCCATCTTGAGGAAGGCGTTTCTCGGCAATATCCATCCGTGCCAGAATCTTTATTCGTGACACAATAGGAAGAAGTAAAGATTTTGAGGGAGGAGGGGCTTCATATAATACTCCATCAATCCGGTAACGTAAACGCAGGCTATCTCTTTGAGGCTCAATGTGAATATCAGAAGCATTTTCCTCAATCGCTTGATGAATAATTAAATCCACCAGTTTTATTACTGGAGCTTCTTCCGCACGAGCAATAAGTTTATCTAAACTTAATTCTTCTTCCTCTATCTTCACCTCCTCTATGCCTTCTTGATGAGCTGACTCAATTGCTTCTTTAAAAACTTTCTCTCTTCCATAAAACTCTTCAATTGCCTTCAGAATATCACTTTTTGTAGCCAAAATAGGATTTATCTCGCAACCAGTCAATTTCTTAAGATTATCAATCAGTATCAAATCAAGGGGATCAAAAATAGCCACAGTTAAAGAATTTAAATTTCGAAATAAAGGTAAAACTAAATTCTTTATAGCAAAATCATAAGGAATAAGTCTATCTAAATCTTGATTGGGGTCAGGTCTCAACTTTCCTGAAGCTAAGCTTACATAAGGAATATGCAACTGTTTACTTAAAGCATTAAGAATCTGTTCTTCGCTTACATAACCTAATTTTACAAGAATATCTCCTAATCTTTCTCCTTCTTTTACCTGTATTTTTATAGCCTCTTCAAGTTGAGAAGGGGTAATTACTCCTTCGGCAACCAGAATTTCTCCTATTTTTTTATATTTACTACTCATTCGAAAACTTATCTAAAAAAGAAGTAATAATTCTTTCTCGAGATAAAGGAATACTTTGCTCCCTCATCTTAACACTTTTTTCTTTCAAAGGAAAAGAGGCAAAATCTCTCACAATGTGAGGAGTAATAAAAATAAGCAATTCTCTCTCTTTTACATTCTTATCCTCTCCCCTAAAAAGACTTCCCAATAAAGGAATCTCAGAAATGAAAGGAACGCGAGTGGTACTTTTTGTTGTTTCTTTTCTTATCAACCCTCCAATTAAAAGCACCTCTCCGTCTCTTAATCTTACTACTGTGCGCGTGCTTCTTTCCTCAGGATTTTTTATTGTTCCTGTCACAAAAGCTGCTGCGGTGGTAGCAAATCCACTATCCTTAGCTACTTTCTGAACAGCTTCAATCACTAAGGTTATCTCTCCAGAGGGATTTACTTGAGGAGTTACTCTCAATCTTGTCCCTGTCTCTTCACGCTCAATAGTATATTCTACATTTCCCTGCTCATCTTCCGATTTAGTAATCCCAATTGCCTCATCAGTGGTAATTTTTATCTCTGCCGTCTCTCCCGATAAAGTTAAAACTTTTGGCCGTGCCAACACCTTAGTATCTGCCTGAGATTTTAAAAATTTGAGTGCCAGTTCGGCTCCCAAAACAGTAAGAATTGAGGGAGCAAAATTATTTGCTGACCATTCAATCGTGCCATAAGTTGAATCTATGCTCAAAGTAGATGAATTGGCAGATACATTTTCCTTGCTTCCCTCAAAAGGAAAGGAAGTCATCCTTCCTCCAATAACATTTAGTGTAGCTAAGGTCTCAGGCCAATTTATTCCCAGTTTATCAATTGCCGTTTTAGAAACATCTAAAATTTCTGCCTCAATTAATACTTTTGATTGAGGTTTATCTAAACTTTCTATTATTTTATCAATCATAGGAAACCGAGAGGGAACATCAACAACAATTAAAGAATTTGTAGAAGGCTCCTCAATAACCTTTCCATATTCTGATAAAACCCCTTCCACTGCTTCCTTAATATGAACCTCAACCTTTGCCCCACCTCCACCACCTCCTCCTTCTCCTCCTATTCCTCCTCCTGCCGAACCAGAAATATTTTTTATCTCCTCCTGTAAACGTGAACCTTCAACTCTGATATATTTTAATCTATATACTTTTGTTTTCAACTCAACTGATGGCTTCCCTAACTCTTTTACTACAAATAGATTTGCTTGAGGATAGTAGTCATAAGCCAGATTATTTGCTTTAAAAATCATATCTATCGCCTCTTTTAAAGGAACATTATCCAAATAAACAGTCAAAGTTCTTTCTCTTATGGCCTCTGTACAGATAAAATTAAGTCCACTCTGAACAGAGAAAGCTTTAAGCAGATCTACCAATCTTACTTTCTCCAAATTTATAGAAATTCTTTTTTTAATTTTACTAAGTAAATACTCTCCATAAAAATTATCTACTTGACAAAAAATAGAAGAGAGGAAGAATACAAAAAAAATCAACATTACTACTTTTCTCATTGTCTCTCCTTTCTTAATTCTAACTCCATATTTATTTCATAAATCCTTTTCCCATATTTTAAACTAATACCATTTTTATTGATCTCTAAAATTTCTGCTCCAACTTCTTCTATTCTATCTCCTTTCGTGTAAACTTCACCATTAATAATTGCACAAGCTTTATCTTCTCCCCACACTATTCCTTCTAATTTAATACTTTTAGTATCTAACTTTTTCTCCTCTTTTATTACTTTCTTGATAACTTTCTTATGCTTAGGAAGAACGGGCATAAAAGGATTTCTTTTTTCTTTCCCCAAACACAGCCCCAACATTAACAGTATAACTGTACACAAAAAAGGACGCATTTTAGCTTTTTACTTCTCCTAAAAATTTTAACTCTACTTTCAAATTACCTACCGCATCTCTTTTTATAGATAAACTTCTCACTTTCATAAAAGGCACTTTTTCTATATCTTTAATAAATTCCACAAAATTATCGTAATTACCATACAATCTTATTCCTATCTCATATTCAGAAATCAAATTCTTTTTTTGAGAGGGCGAAATCTTCCATTCTTCAATCTTTATATTTCTTGAATTGACTTTATTTTTTATATTCTCTTTTAAAAAAAGAATGTCTTCTGCTAAATAAACCTTCGCTTTTTCTCTCCAAATCTTATCTGTCTCTTCAAGCTGATTAATCAAAGATACTTTTTTTCTCAATACATCCAACTTCATTTTCTCTGTCTTAATTCTCTTCTGATAATGAATGTAAACACCGCAAATTAGAAAGACAAAAAGAACAAGCTCTCCAATAAGTAGATAACTCTCTCTATTTCTCACTTTTTTCTAATCCAATCTCAAAATAAGTAACTTCAAAATCCCGAATTTTTCTTCTTTTCCTCTCCGATACTTTTATATGAGGAAAAAGCTTGCCTATTTTGGATGATTCACTTAAACGCGAAATAAATTCTTCTATTTTTTCTTTCTCATTAAAATAGTTATCCAAATATATATATCCACTAATACTACCACTTCCTTCCTCAAAATTTACCTTCAAACTCTCCAGCCACATTCCTTCAGGAATATTCTTCTCTATGTCTTCAAATAAAAATGAGACTTCCTGAGAAGATATCTTGTTAATTTCTTCTAAAGATTTCCTGCGCTCTTCTAATATCTTTTTCAAACTCTTAATACTTTTTCCCTTAAATGATGAAGAGGCTATTCTTCTTTCCTTTTCTTTTGCCTCTATAGCTAATTTATTAGTCTTCATCTGGAAAAAAACAGTTATAAGTGTTAAAAAGAAAACGCCTACCAGAGTCTGAATTAAAAAAAATTTAAGTAAAGTCTTTTCTATCTTTACAGCGGTGATAGCAGTAAACAGAAATCCTTCTTTCTCCTTACGTATAGGAACAAACTTTACAGGAAAAGAATCTATCTGTGTAGCCGCATAAGCTTCTACTTTTTCTACATCCTCTATTTGCGCTGGTGTCAACTCCTTAAGAAAAATTACATCCATATCTATCTCTAAATCTTCCCTTAAGGAAGAAAAGAATTCTTGATCAAAAGATTTTTCTTTTGCAATTATTACTAACTTATCTAAAGAAAAGATATTAAACTCTCGGCGAAAATACTGCAAAGAAAATCTTATCTCTTCGCTAACTTTTGCTTTTATTGCCTTAGAAGATAAATCTAAATCAGGCACTAAGTCTCTTAAAGAAAAACTATGATTAAAAAGAGCGAATTCCTCAAAAAAGAAAGTAAAAGAACAATCAAGAGAGGTAAAATCGAAAATAGCTAAACATTTAAATTTTAAATATTCCTTTCTGTTTTTTATTAATCTAAATAAAGAAAAAAAATGGGGTTCAATCAAAGATAATTTTAAATCTTGGGAGGAAATTATCTTTTCTATCTGCTCAAACTGTCTCTTTTTAATAGCTAAAAAAGAAATTATAATTTTTTTCTTTTTAACAAACCTTTTATAACTATAATCCCATACTAATTCTTCTATCTTAAAAGGAACATATTTTTCTATCTCAAAAGAGATTCCGCTTTCTATTTCTTTCTTACTCATCCAAGGTAAAACGAAACTACGCAAGATAACATCTTTCTCAGGTAAAGTTAAATAAACATAACTTCCCTTCTCAATATTTAGTTGAGCTAAAATCTCACCTATCTTAGCCCCTATATCTTCTTTCTGAAAGAAGTGAGTTTTAGAGAAAGTGATCTTCTCCTCTTCCGTTATAATTACTCCAATATTTTCCTCTCCAACAGAAATACCTACTGTCTTCATAAGGATTTCATCTTATGCTTCTGTAACCACTTATCAATCTCTTCCTTCTCAAAACGCCAGACTTTTCCTATTTTTATTCCTGTAATTTTTTTGTTATGTAGCCAATTATAAATCGTCTGCTTTCTTAAATTCAAATACTGAGCCAGCTCTTCTACACTCAATAAACGTTTATTTAATTTTTTCCTCATTTTTTTACTCTTTCTACAATTTTTATTAAATTATCCTAACCTAATTAAGTCAAGTTATTTTTTCAAAAAAATATTAATATTTCCATACATATTGTATATTATATTTTTCAGCCCTATATATTGAGATTTAAATTAACGATAGGCAGTAACAAATATACAGTAATCGGAAGGGGCTGTAGAAGGGCAGGGATGAGGAGAACTTGTATCTCCTTTTGTTTTTACTGTCACTTCTACATCAAATCCATTAATTGTCCCTAAATTATATGTATGCGGAAAAGAGGTAATCTCTCCATTTTTTAATCTCTTAAAAGCATCCACAACTCCTGCCTGAAGAGCAAATTGAGCTTTTATTGCTTTTAACCTTTGACCAGAAAGGCCTGCTCTTTGTGTAGCTAACTCAATAGCAATTAAAGCTAAAAGACACATCACAACCAGTGCTCCCATAACCACAACTAAAACTACCCCTTTCTTCTTTTTTCTCAATCTTACATCATATGTATCCTTTTTCTTTTCAAGAATAACATGACCTTCTCGTGCCAGCCACCCTAAGCTCATCAAGACTAATTCCTTAGATTTATCTATCTTTTTAAAAAGCTCTTCCAACATCACCTTCTCCTTCTTTTCTAAAAACTGCCAGATTTCTCCCGCTACTATTCCAATTTCAGTGATCATCTTCCGATTTATTTATACTCAGACAGAATGGACAACGAGAATATTTCTTCCTCTGATGTACAAAATATACTCCTAAACATACCGGACACTTTAAAATCTTCATTTTATTTTTTCTCTGTAAAGAAAAAACTTTTTTTCTTTCATTAGAAAAACTAAATATCAAAAAGAACAATATTAAAGAAAATAAAAATCCTAAAAAGAAAGTAATATCTATCTTCATTTTATCACAATTTTTATTTTTGTCCAGAAAAGATTTCTTTTTTTAAGAAAAAGAAAATTGTGTCTTAAATGAACATTTGTATAAAGAAGCATTAAATCATTATCCAAAATTTGAGGAACAAAAAATAATATTCTTCCTTCTTTATCAGTATCAATTCTATATTTTAAATTTAGAATTTTTTCTTTTTTCTCCAAAAAAGTCGGTTTTTCTAAAGAAAGCAAGAAATACTTTGAATGAATTAGGTTTTTAGAAATTTTTTTATTTTTTTCTGGCACAGCTTTTATAGATAAAAATAAAGGAAACTTATAAATAGACAAAAAATAACTTCTAAATAAAGCTATAGAATTTTTTTTAAAAAAATAATCTTCACTTTTTACTTTAGAAAACCATGTATAGATTTTATGATTAATTATTCTATTTTCTTTTTTCTTGCTCACCAAATCAGAAGAAGATAAAACATCTAACCAGCTAACTATTACGGGCGTAGATTTTTTATCAATGGTAGGAAAAATAAAAACAAAAAAGGATAAATGAAGAAATAAAGAAATAAAGAAAAAGATATACTTCACTTTTCTTCTTTATAAGTGGTAGCAATTCCTATTTTATCTATACCTAATTTTTTACATATATCCCAAATCTCCACAATTATCCCCAAAGAAGCATCTTTATCTGCTTTGATAAATACAGACTCTGCCTTTTTTTCTTTTAATATCTTGAATAACTCTTTTAAAGTGACAGGTTTATCTTCAAAATAAATTATATCTTCAGAAGTAACAACAATAACTACTCTCTGAATACTTATCTGCTGACTTGTTACCGCTTTAGGAAGTTTTACATTAATTCCAGGAACAAGAATGAAACTTGAGGTGAGCATAAAAAATATAAGAAGCAAAAATACACAATCAATTAAGGGAGTTAGTTCTATGGTTCTAAAAAGTTCCTCGCTTTTAATCTTTCTTTTAAATCTCATAGGGTTTTTGAGATATTATCTCAATTAACTCACTACAAGCCTTTTCTGCACTTAATATATAAAGATTTACCCGATGAACAAAGTAATTATAAGCCAAAATTGTGGGAATCGCTACCGATAATCCTGCCGCAGTAGTAAGAAGTGCTTCCCAAATTCCGGAAGCTAAATCGGAAGGATTAACCACTCCATATACACCTGCTTTCTGTTCAATTATATAGAAACATTTAATCATTCCCACCACTGTTCCTAAAAGTCCTAATAAGGGAGAAATGTGAGCAATCATATTTAAAAAATTAAGATTTTTCTCTAACTTGGGGAATTCCTCTAAGGAAGCTGCTTCCATCGCCTCTTTTATCACCTCTTTTGATTGATCGTAATGAAGAAGAGCTGCTTTTAATATATTAGCCAAAAAAGAAGGCAACTTCTCTGTTTCCTCAATTGCCTCTTTAATTCTATTTCTTCTTACAAAGTCAAAAATTTGAGGAAGATTTTGAAGTGTATTTAACCTGATAGTGGAAAAATAAAAAAAACGTTCAATGATGATAGCTAAGGAAATTACCGAACAAAAAATTATAGGAAGCATCAGCCACCCTCCATGAGTAATAATAGAAATCATAAACCTCCTTTCATTTTTATTCTTTTTAATCTTTCCTGAGCAATTTTACTCTCTTTTATCCCCAAAGAAATTATTTTTTTATAAATTTGTGCTGCTTCCTGAAATTTATTTTCTTCTTCATAAATTTTAGCAATACGAAAATAGGCTTTTGCTTGATATTCAGGATTATCAAAAAGATAAATAATCTTAAAATAATTAGCTAAAGCATTCTTTTTATCTTTCAATTTCTCCCAGCAGAAACCCAAAGAAAGATAAAGAAGAGGATTCTTTATACCCTTTTCTTCTGCTTCTTCAAATAATTTAATTGCTTTTTTATATTCTCTCAATTCTTTAAAAAGATATGCCTTTTCTAAAAGAGCAAAAGAAGAAAGAGTATTGTTTTCTTCTATCACTTCATCATAAATCTTTAAAGCAGCTTCATTTTTATCCTCTTGAGAATATAACCTTGCCAAGAATAACTTAGCTTTAGAAGATACTAAGGAAGGGGCTTGTTTTATAATCTTATTTAAATATTCTTCCGCTTCTTTAAACTTATCTTTCTTTTCTAAAATCATCGCTATCCCTATCATTGCTTCATACTTTAAATCACTTTGAGGATAATTTTTGATAATTCTTCTGTAATATTTTTCTGCTTTCCTTAATTTATTTTTTTTGAAATAAAGATTACCTAAATCAAGAAGCACAGAGGGAAGATACTCAGAATAAGGAAATTTAATTATAAATCTTTCTAATATTTTTCCTGCTTCCTCCTCTTGAGAAAGATTAAAATAAACATAAGCCTTATCTAAAAAAAGTAGTTGCTTCAACTCCACATCTTTTGTCTTTTTCAAAAGTTGGTCAAAAATTTCATCTGCCTCTTTATATTTTTTCTGATTAAAAAGAGACTTTGCATAAAGATATTTTGCTTTTTCTTCAAAAGGTGTAAATTTAAACTTTTCCCAGTTTTTTTCCAAAATCTTCTGACAAAGCTCATATTTTTCTTCAGAAAAATAAATTGTAGCTAAATAATAATTCGCCTGAGGAATGAGCTTAGAAGAAGGGAATTTTTTCTCCAAATTACGAAAACATAATCTTGCGGATTCTTTTTGATTGTTTTTTAAAAACACTAAACCAATCTGGAATTGAATATAATCAGCATAAATATTTTCAGGATATTCTTTTAAAATACGATTATAATTTTCCAAAGCTAACTGATATAGACCCTCCTCTTGATAAATATCGGCAATCTGTATCTGAGAACTTAATCTTAAAAACTCATTAGTCGTTGTATTTATAATATTCTCAAACTCTTTTATTGCTTTCTCATATTCACCTTTTTTTAGATAACACCAGGCCAGACCATAACAAGCTTTATCTTTAATGCTTTGAGGGATTTTTGTAAATTCTTCCAAAATTTTTTTATAAGTATAAAGAGCATCATTTACTCTTCCTAATTTATAAAATACTTCTGCTTTATCTAAATATACATACAGATAATATCTGCTCTCAGGAAATCTTTTCAAAAAACTTTCTATAAGATTTAAAGCTTTCTCGTAATTTTGTGACTCTAAATAATAACCAATATAAGCAAACTGACGAATTTCAGCTGAAGAAATCTTATCAAAATTACTTTTTGCCTCTTCAAATTTTCTCTCTTTCAGTAAACAATCACCGATTCGCTTTTTAAGAAGATCGCTTAGAAAAGATTGAGAAGAAATCTTTAATGCCTCTTTAAAAAACCTTAAGGCTTTTTTATAATTCTCTTTGTAATAAAAAACTTCTCCTTTATAAAAAAGAAGAAAATTCTTCTTTTTTGAATTTTCAAAATAAGGGAGAAACTTTTGGGTATATTCTTCTAAAGAAATATAGTCTTCTTTTAAATATTTTCCTTCAAGTAATTTTAAAATTGCCTCTTCTTTAAGCTTTCGTTCATCACATTCATCAATAATCTTTTTCCAAATAGAATCTGCTAAAAGATATTTATCTTGAGAAAAATAAATTTCTGCCAGAAGATAATAACCCTTCCAGAAATAAGAAGATTTTTTAAAACTTTTAATTATTCTTTTTAAATATTTTTCTGCCTCAGAAAATTCTTTTCCTTTAAAATAAGTTTTAGCTAACCAATAATAAAGTTCATCTAATCTTTCCTCAGGCTGATTTATTTTCTCTAATTCTTTTAAAATTTTTAAAGCTTTAATATATTGATGACGGAAAAATAAAGATTTGGCAATATAAAATTTTGCCAAATAGACTTTTTTGCTTTGAGGAAATTTATGAATGAATTTCTCAAAAAGAGTTTGACTGGCAGCATAAAATCTGTCCTCAAATGCTTTTCGAGCTACATAAAAAGCCTGTTCCTCAGGGGTTGGTTCTTTAAGAAATACTTTTAAAGAAAAAAATAAGAAAATAGAAATAAGAATTATACGCCTCATTTACTTACCGCTATCTTTTCTTTTTCTAATTTTTCCCTCAAAAATTTTCCTGTATAAGAACTTTCCACATTAATTATCTCCTCAGGAGCTCCACACGCTACCAAATACCCTCCTTCCTCACCCCCTTCAGGTCCTAAATCAATTATATAATCTGCACACTTTATCACATCCAAATTGTGCTCAATCACAATCACTGTATTTTTTTTATCCACAAGTCGCTGTAATACAGCCAAAAGCTTTTTTGTATCGTCAAAATGAAGTCCGGTAGTAGGCTCATCTAAAATATATAAAGTCTTACCGGTAGCTTTTTTTCTTAATTGTGAGGCTAACTTAATTCTTTGTGCTTCACCTCCTGAAAGAGTAGTGGCAGGCTGCCCTAACTTTATATAACCTAACCCTACATCTTTTAAAGTCTTTAAGATATTTCTTATCTGAGGGAAATTGGAAAATACTTCATAAGCTCTATCTACACTCAT
>Ga0190363_1000051_pt1 | contig 61862 bp, 61 predicted proteins | sample 48721867_MG_FD_161272 | JGI IMG/M metagenome (GOLD analysis project Ga0190363, IMG submission 161272) | Hydrothermal vent microbial mat bacterial communities from Southern Trench, Guaymas Basin, Mexico - 4872-18-6-7_MG | ecosystem: Environmental > Aquatic > Marine > Hydrothermal vents >...
TAATTGCTTTAGATTTGGGGAGTTTGGTGGCAGGGACAAAATTTAGAGGAGAATTTGAGGAAAGACTTAAAGCAGTTCTTAAGGAGATAGAGGCACGTCAAGGTCAGATTATTCTTTTTATTGATGAATTGCATACTTTAGTAGGAGCAGGAGCTGCTGAAGGTGCAATTGATGCTTCCAATATGCTTAAGCCGGCTCTGGCAAGAGGAACTCTGCGTTGTATTGGGGCAACGACTTTAGATGAATACAGAAAACACATTGAGAAAGATGCTGCATTGGAGAGAAGATTTCAACCTATTATAGTCAGTGAACCTACTGTAGAGCAGACAATTGCTATTTTGCGTGGATTAAAAGAAAAATATGAAGTTCATCATGGGGTGCGTCTTAAAGATTCTGCTTTGATTGCAGCAGCAGTCTTATCTCATCGTTATATTACAGAAAGATTTTTACCTGATAAAGCAATTGATTTGATTGACGAGGCTGCTTCTAAATTACGTATTGAGATTGACTCTAAACCTGAAGAGATTGATAAATTGGAGAGAAAAAAGATGGAGCTTGAGATTCAACGTGAGGCATTAAAAAAAGAAAAAGATAATGCTTCTCAAGAATTGGACAAATTAGAGAAAGAGATAAAGTCTATTGAAGAGGAGTTGACTCGGCTTAATGAACACTGGCAGAAAGAGAAGAGATTAATTACCCGGATAAGAGAGATAAAAGAGACTATAGAGAAATTAAAAATTGAGGCAATTGATTATCAGAAACAGGCACAATTAGACAAAGTGGCTGAAATCAGGTATGGAAAAATTCCTCAACTTACAAAGGAACTGGAGACTCTTAATAACCAATTGAGTGAGATTGAAAAAGATAGAAAAATGCTTAAAGAAGAAGTGGATGAAGAAGATATTGCAGAGATTGTTTCTCGCTGGACACATATTCCTGTTTCCAAACTTATGGAGGGAGAGATATCCAAGTTATTAAGGATGGAGGAGGAATTAAAAAAACGAGTTGTAGGACAAGATGAGGCAATAAAACTTATTTCTGACTGTATCCGACGCGCACGTTCAGGATTAGCTGATCCTAATCGTCCTTTGGGTTCCTTTTTATTTTTAGGTCCTACAGGTGTGGGGAAGACAGAGTTGGCAAAGACTTTAGCTTGGTTTTTATTTGATAGTGAGAAAAATCTTATAAGAATTGATATGAGTGAGTATATGGAGAAGTTTTCTGTCTCTCGTCTAATTGGAGCACCACCGGGATATGTAGGATATGAGGAAGGGGGCCAACTGACGGAGAAAGTAAGAAGACGACCTTATTCGGTAGTTTTGTTTGATGAGATTGAGAAAGCACATCCTGAGGTTTTTAATCTACTCCTTCAGGTTCTTGATGAAGGACATCTTACAGATTCTCAGGGAAGGTTAATTAATTTTAAAAATACAGTGATAATTATGACCTCCAATATTGGCAGTGAGTATTTTTCTGATATTACTGCAACAAAAAAAGCTATTGAGGAAAGGGTAAAAATGGAGTTAAGAAAACACTTTCGTCCTGAATTTTTGAATCGTTTAGATGAGATTATTGTTTTTAATCACTTAACTATGGAAAATATTAAAGAGATTGTTCAAATTCAGTTTAATTTCTTAAAAGAAAGACTTAAGGAGAAGAAGATTGAAATTGAGTTAACTGAAGAAGCAAAGGAATTTCTGGCAGAACGGGGTTTTAGCCCTGAATATGGAGCGCGTCCCCTTAAACGCACAATTCAAAAATTAGTAACTGATCCTTTAAGTATAAAGATATTAAATGGAGAATTTAAAGAGGGAGATAAAATTATGGTAAAGTTAAAAGAAAGAAAGATAGTTTTTGAAAAAGAAAGGAGTTAGATGCGGGTGGATATTTCTTTTAAAAATTTTAAAAATTCAGAGTTGCTTTCCCAAATCATTGATAAAAATATTCAAAAAATAGAAAGGAGAATTAAGCTTTTTAAGAAAGAAGTGCCTGTTCATCTTTCTTTACATATAGAAAAAAATCCTCATAAGGAGGAGTATTTTTCTTGGGCAAATCTTTATCTTCCTTTTAAGGTATTATGTGCTCATGAGAAAGCAAGAGCCTCTGCTTCTTCAATAAATAAGGTAATTAAAAATTTAATTAAACAGATAGATAAATTTAAACATAAATTAGAAAGGCATTTGAGAAAAAAGAGAAAAATAGTAACTTGACAAAAAGACTGCTTATGTTACTATATTAGCACTCTTTAATTTGGAGTGCTAAGATGAGACATATAGATACACAAAAAAGAGAAGAGGAGATTTTAGAATTGGTAGTAAAAAGTTATATTAAAGAATCAAAGCCTATAAGCTCGGGCTATCTTTGTGAAAAATTTAAATTACCTTATTCCTCAGCAACGATAAGAAATATTATGGAGACTTTGGAGAAAAAAGGTTTGCTTTCTCATATTTATACCTCCTCAGGCAGAGTTCCTACTAAGGAGGGATTTAAGAAGTATGTAAAGATGCTTAAGAAGAGAAGATTTAAAGAGAAGAAGTTGAATATAAGCCTCTCTACTTCCAGTATAGAAGAATTTATTCTTAAAGCTGTGGATATTCTTGCCAATTTAAGTGGATATCTTTCTCTGGGGGCGATTTCTTTTTATAAAAAGAAGATACTTTTTCGTGGCACACGCTTTATTTTTGAACAGCCGGAATTTGAAGATATTAAAAAAGCGAGAGATTTATTTTATCTTTTAGAGGTGAGAATAAATATTTTATATGAATTACTTTTTTCCTATTCGAATAAGCAGATCAGTATTCTTATTGGAGATGAGATTGGTGCTAAAGAAATAGCCGATTGTTCTTTGGTGATTTCGGGTCTTCAGACAAAAAATGTGGGAGCTTGTTTAGCTCTTTTAGGCCCCATAAGAATGGATTATGCTAAGGCAATTAGTTCTCTTTATACTGTAAGGAAGAAATTGGAAGAATTTATAGGAGGAAAAGATGAATAAAGAAAAAGAAAAGAATAAAGAGAATCACATAAATCAGGAAGTTGAAAAAACAGAAGAGTCAGAAAAGATAGATATGAAGAAATTTGAAGAGATTAAAAAGAAAGCTCAAGAATACAATTCTTTATGGGATAAATACTTAAGGGTATGTGCAGAGTTAGACAATGCACGCAAACGCTGGGAGAGAGAAAAAGAAGAAGTTATTAAATTTGCCAATTTCAAATTAATGAAAGAGATAATATCTTTTTTAGATAATTTAGAAAAGACTATTGAAGGAATGAAATTAACTTATAAAAATTTTTTGAGTCTTTTGTCTCAATTTGGTTTAAAAAGGATTGAAGCAAAAGGTAAAAAATTTGATCCTTATTATCATGAGATTGTGGGACAGAAAGAGATAGAAGAAGGTGAGGAGCATATAGTTCTTGAGGAGGTTCAGTCGGGTTATCTTTTAGAAGACAAAGTATTAAGGACTTCCAAGGTAATTGTGGGAGTAAAAAAGAACAAAAGCGATTCTACAGGAGGTGATAGAAATGGCTAAGATAATAGGAATTGATTTGGGAACTTCTAACTCTGCCTGTGCAGTTATGGAGGCAGGAAAACCGGTAATTATTCCTGCCGCTGAAGGAACAACAGTAGGGGGAGGGAAAGCCTTTCCTTCTTACGTTGCCTTTACTAAAGATGGTCAGCTTCTTGTAGGAGAACCTGCACGCCGGCAGGCAGCAATTAATCCTGAAGGAACAGTTACTGGATTCAAACGGAAGATGGGAACAACTTTTAAATATAAAATATTTGATAAAGAGTTTACTCCTCAGCAACTTTCTGCATTTGTTTTACAGAAGATAAAAAGAGATGCAGAGGCTTATTTAGGAGAGCCTGTTAATGAGGCGGTGATAACATGTCCGGCTTATTTTAATGATAACCAGAGACAGGCTACAAAGGATGCCGGTGAGATTGCCGGGTTTAAAGTATTGAGAATAATAAATGAGCCTACTGCAGCCTGTCTTGCTTATGGATTGGGAAAAGAGAAAGATAAAGAATATAAAATTATGGTTTTTGATTTTGGAGGAGGAACCTTAGATGTGACAATAATGGAGATGGCTTCAGGTGTATTTGAGGTTAAGGCAACTTCTGGTGATACACAGTTAGGTGGTCGGGATATGGATGAAGCATTAATGAATTATATTATTGAAGAATTTAAAAAGGATACAGGGATTGATTTAAGAAATGACCCTATGGCAATGCAGAGATTAAGAGAAGCGGCCGAGAAAGCAAAGATAGAGTTATCCTCAACAATAACAACAGAGATAAACCTTCCTTTTATTACTGCTGATGCCTCAGGTCCCAAACATTTAGTTATGACAATAACAAGAGCTAAGCTTGAAGAATTAGTTATGCCGATTGTAGAGAAAACAAAATATTCTATGGAACGTGCCTTAGAAGACGCAAAACTTAAGCCTTCCGATATTGATAAGATAATTATGGTGGGAGGTCCCACACGCATGCCCTGTGTGCAGAGGTTTGTTGAGAATTTTATTGGTAAAAAGATTGAGCGAGGAATAGATCCTATGGAATGTGTGGCAATGGGGGCAGCAATTCAGGCAGCGATAATAAAAGGAGAGGTAAAAGATATTTTACTTTTGGATGTTATTCCTCTCTCTTTAGGGATTGAGACTTTGGGAGGAGTATTTACCAAACTTATTGAGAGAAACACAACAATTCCTACAAGAAGATCGCAAATTTTTACTACCGCTGAGGATAATCAGACTGCAGTAACAATAAGAGTTCTTCAGGGAGAGCGCCCCATGGCTAATGATAATGTGGAGCTGGGAAGATTTGATCTTGTAGGTATTCCTCCTGCTCCTCGTGGAGTTCCAAAGATTGAGGTTACTTTTGATGTCGATGCTAATGGAATTCTTCATGTTTCTGCAAAAGATTTAGGAACAGGTAAAGAGCAATCAATAAGAATAACTGCTCCTCAAAAATTATCTAAGGAAGAGATTGATCGCATGATAAAGGAAGCTGAAATGTATGCAGAGGAGGATAAAAAAAGAAGAGAACTTGCTGAATTGAGAAATAAAGCAGATAATTTAGTTTATACAACTGAGAAGTCACTTAAAGATTTTGGAGGAAAAATTTCAGAGGCAGAACGTAAAAATATCGAGGAGAAACTGAATAATTTAAAAGAAATTTTAAAAAGAAGTGATGCTAAGAAGGAAGAAATTCAGAAAGCTATGGATGAGTTAACGCAAGCCTCTTATAAATTAGCTGAAGAGGTTTATAAGGCAAGTACAGAGAAACGTTCTCAGACGAGTGGTAGTTCACAGGAAAAAAAAGAAGAGAAAACAAAAGAGGGAGAGGTAATTGATGCTGATTATAAAGAAGAAGATAATAAATGATGATGGGTACAAAAAAAGATTATTATGAAATTTTAGGCGTCTCACGTGATGCTTCTTTAGAAGAGATAAAAAGAGCATATCGGGAGCTTGCTTTAAAGTATCATCCTGACAGAGTTCCTCCAGAGAAAAAAAAGGAGGCAGAAGAAAAATTTAAAGAGATTTCTGAAGCTTATGCGGTATTATCTGATCCTCAAAAACGCAAACTTTATGATATGTATGGACATGCAGGAATTGATTCTCGCTATACTACTGAGGATATTTTTAAAGGAGCTGACTTTTCCTCAGTATTTGAAGATTTAGCTGATTTTGGATTTGAAAGTATCTTTGAAGACTTATTTTCTGACTTTGGATTTGATTTCTTTGGGAAAAGAAGAAAAAGAAAAAAACGAGGAGAAGATATTCATCTTGAGATAAAACTTAACTTGGAGGAGGTAGCAAAAGGAGTTGAGAAAGAAATTAAATTCTTGCGCTGGCAAGCCTGTAAACTCTGTGGAGGCAGTGGCGCTCAGCCAGGTTCTAAGGAAATTATCTGCCCTTCTTGTCGGGGAAGAGGTATGATAAGCAGTGGTTTGGGATTTATTTCTTTTACCCAAACCTGTCCTCAATGTCAGGGAGAGGGAAAAATTATAGAGAAAGTTTGTTCTTCTTGTCGAGGGAAAAAGGTAACAAGAGAGGAAAGAAGAATAAAAGTAAAAATTCCTCAGGGTGTAGATACAGGTTCTGTAGTAAGAGTAAGAGGCGAGGGTAATTTTGGTGAGGCAGGATATGGAGATTTATATCTTCATATTAATGTTAGCAAACACCCTATTTTTGAACGAGAAGGAAATAACATTAAGTGTAAAGTAAGAATAAGTTTTATAAAAGCAATTTTGGGAGGAGATATTGAGGTTCCCACCCTTAACGGTAAAGCAAAGATGAGAATTCCTCAAGGAACACAACCAAATACTATTTTTCGTTTGAAAGGAAAAGGATTACCTGATTGGAGAACAAAAAGATTGGGCGATGAGTTTGTAGAGGTAATTGTTGAGATCCCCACACATTTATCAGCACGAGAAAAAGAGTTAGTTAAGGAATGGGCAAAACTGCGAGGAGAACTGTAAAGAGGAGGAGATTATGCCTACTTATGAGTATGAATGTTTAGATTGTAAAAGGAGATTTGAGGTATTTCAGAAAATTTCAGAAGAAAAGAAAGAGATTTGTCCCTATTGTGGAGGTAGAGTCAGGCGACTCATCAGTGCAGGAATTGGTTTAATTTTTAAAGGCTCTGGTTTCTATATTACAGATTATAAAAGAAAAGAACCATCTCAAACTAAAGAAAAGGAAGAGAAGAAAGATAATAAAAAAGATAATAAATGAATATAATCCAGCCTTTTAAGGGATGTTTCTATAATTCTAATTATCTTAAAGATTTAAAAAATTTAATTTGTCCTCCCTATGATGTGATAGATAAAGAAAGACAGAAGTTTTTTAAAAAAAAGTCAATTTACAACTTTTGCCATCTTCTTTTCGCTGAAAGGAATAAAAATTACAGAAAGATAAAAGAAAGATTTAAAAAGTGGTTTGAAGATAATATCTTTTTTCAGGATAAAGAGGAATTTTTTTATCTTTATGAACAATTATTTTTCTGGAAAGAAAAAAAATTTACCCGCACAGGTTTTTTTGCTTTATTGGATTTGAAAAAAAACAGAGTCTTTCCTCATGAATCTACATTAGATTCTCCTAAAAAAGATAGATTTAATGTTTTAAAAGAAGTTAAAGCGAATCTTGATCCTATTTTTTTAATCAGTCAGGAGAAAATAAATGTTTTAGAAGAAATTAAAAGAGTTTATCAGAGAAAACCTCCTTTTATAAATTTTCAGGATGAAGAAGGAATTTCTCATCGCCTTTGGCGAATAAAAGAGAATATTTTTAAAGAGAAATTGATTAAAGAGGTAAATTCAAAAAAATTTTTTATTGCTGATGGTCATCATCGCTTTGCCGTAGCTTGTCAATTTTATCATCAATACAAAAATAAGATAAAAGGATCTCGTTTTCTTTTATGCTATTTTGCCTATCCTCAAAAAGGATTAATCATCCTTCCCACACATCGTATAGTAAAAATAACTGAGGAATCTTCTTCTTTTTTAGAAGGTCTTTGTGAAATTTTTTATATTAAGCCAGTAAAGAAAGATTTTTTTGAAAAGAAAAGATTCAATCTTAATGGTATCTGCTTAGGGATGTATAAAAAAAGAAGATTTTATCTGCTTAAATTGAAAAAGGAGGATATTTTAGATAAAATTTTTAAAGAGAGAAAGAAAAATATTCTTTATAAAAGGATTGATTCGTATCTTTTGGATTTGCTTGTGCTGGAAAGAATTAATTTTGAGAAGATAGAATATGTACATAAAATAGAAGAGTTAAAAAAAATTGTGGATAAAGATAAGAGAAAAATAGGTTTTATTTTAAATAAACCGTCTTTAGAAGATATTTTTCTGCTTGCGGAAAAAAAGCTTCTTCTTCCGCAGAAATCAACTTATTTTTATCCCAAACTTCCCAGTGGCTTAATTTTAAGAAGGTTTGAAGATGAGAATATTTAAAAAACCTCTTAAATATACTATTGTAAAAGCAAAAAAAAGGGTAATTCCTGATGGTTTATGGACGAAATGCCCAAAATGTAATCAGTTTATCTATACAAAGATTTTAAATGAGAATTTAAAGGTCTGTCCTAAATGCCAGTATCATTTTCCTTTAAGTTGTCAGGAACGAATTAAGCTTTTAACAGATAATTTTAAAGAGCTGTATGCTAATTTAGAGTCAGCCGACCCTTTAGAGTTCAGAGGACCTAAATCTTATAAAGAAAAATTGGAAGAAGAGAAGAAAAAAACATCTCTTAAGGAAGCAGCGGTTGTAGGAGAGGCAGAAATAGGAGGAAAGAGAGTTGCTTTTGGAGTGACAGATTCAAGGTTTATTATGGGATCAATGGGTTCGGTTGTGGGAGAAAAGATTACCCGTATTATTGAGTATGCACAAGATAAAAGAATTCCACTTATAATTGTCTCTGGCTCTGGAGGGGGAGCAAGGATGTATGAAGGGATGCTTTCTTTAATGCAGATGGCAAAGACAAGCGCAGCTTTAGAAAGATTAAATGAAGAAAAAATTCCTTACATTTCTGTTCTTACTCATCCTACCATGGCAGGAGTTATGGCTTCTTTTGCTGGATTAGGAGATATAATCATTGCTGAGCCTCAAGCTTTAATTGGTTTTACTGGGCCCCGCGTTATAAAGCAGACGATAAAGCAAGAATTACCAGAGGGTTTTCAGACATCAGAGTTTAATCTAACCCATGGTCTTATTGATATGATTGTTCCCCGAAAAGAGTTAAAAGAGACGCTTATTAAGCTATTGGAATATTTATCTTAAAATTTTTAAAAGAAAATTGCTTCTTTTTAATTTTAAGGTAAAATAATAATTTAACATGGCTCAGGTAAGTTTAAGAAATGTTACTAAAATTTATAATAAAAATATAGTTGCTGTAGATAATATTAATTTAGGAGTAGAAAATAAAGAGTTTGTAGTATTGGTGGGACCTTCCGGTTGCGGAAAATCTACCACTTTAAGAATGATTGCTGGGTTAGAGATGCCCACTTCAGGAGAAATTTATATTGGCGATAGAATGGTTAATAATATTCCTGCTAAGGATAGAAACGTTGCTATGGTTTTTCAGAATTATGCTTTATATCCTCATATGACAGTTTATGAAAATATGGCTTTTGCTTTAAAATTGAGAAAATATTCTAAATCAGAAATTGAAAGACGTGTTAAGGAAGCAGCTTCCATCTTAGGAATAGGACATTTATTAGATAGAAAACCAAGAGAGTTATCCGGTGGGGAAAGGCAGCGGGTGGCTGTGGGAAGAGCAATTGTGAGAAAACCACTTGTATTTTTATTTGATGAACCTTTAAGTAATTTAGATGCAAAAATGCGTATTCAGATGCGCGCAGAACTTAACAAACTTCATCTGAAAATTCAGACAACAATGATTTATGTTACTCATGATCAGGAAGAAGCGATGACCTTAGGAGATAGAATTGCGGTAATGAAAGATGGTAAAATCTTACAGTTTGACACTCCTTTGAATATCTATGAGAGACCAGTAAATAAATTTGTAGCTGAGTTTATTGGCTCTCCAGCAATGAATTTTATTTCTGGGAGAATAATTAGAAAGGAAGAAAAACTTTTTTTTGATGAAGGTAAGTTTCTTTTGGAAATACCTCAAGAGAAATATAATAGCTTAACCAATTACATAGGCAAAGAAATAATTTTAGGAATTAGACCGGAGTCTATTTATGATAAAAAGTTTTCAAAAATATCTGTGCAGAAAAATGTTGTAAAGGCACGTTGTGAGATTTTAGAAACTATGGGGGCAAAAAATCACCTGTATCTTTCTGCGGGAAATCATAATATTATAGTTGTGGTAGATGCAAATAATAAACCAGAAAGATTTTCTTTAATAGAGATTGTTTTTGATATGAAAAAAGCAATCTTTTTTGATCCTTTTACAGAGAAGAGTATAATTTGATTCTTAATGGATGTTATTCGAACTCTTTTAGAATGCGCCTCTTATCCTTGTAAAGAAAATCCCTTTTACAAAATTGGTTTTGATAATAATAAACCTCGTTTAGGTTGGGTCATTCCTCCTTCCTGGCAGGATATTAAAAATTCTCTTAAAGAAATTAAACCATTTTTGAAAAAGAAGAGAAGATTTATCTTTATAGGGATGGGAGGTTCTATCAATGGAGCAAAAGTGATTTCTTGTTTAGATGAGAAAAAACAACTGTTTTTTTTGAATAATTTAGACCCTAAAAATTTAGAAGAAGTTATGGAAAATGCAAGCCTGAAAGAAACCTTGGCAATTGCTATTTCTAAATCAGGAACCACTCAGGAGACACAACTTTTGGCAGAAACAGTAAGAAGTTTTTTTAAAAAAGATTGGATAAATCATTTTCTTTGGCTAAGTGACCCCTCTTCTTTTAAAAAATTAGATGAATTAGGCTGGAGAAAATGTGGTAAATTTTCTATCCAAGTTGATGGTAAGGAAGATATTGGGGGAAGATTCTCTTCTCCTCATACTTTGGTCTTTCTTTTACCTTTATTTATTCTTCTTGATCAGAATTTTAAAAGTCTTGAGAAAATTTTTTCTTCTTATCTTCACTTCTTGGATAGATTGAGAGAAGAAGCACATAAATTAGTTTTATCTTTTAAGAGAAAAAAACAAGGTTTTTTTAATATTCACGTGAAGAAGAAATTTAAAACTTCTTTTATTACTTGGATTACACAGCTTTTTCAAGAATCCTTAGGTTCAAAAAGAATTGATTTCTTTGTAAAGACTGCAATAGGAGAAAAGGATTCTTTTTTTAATATTGCTTTACCTTTTGAGATTGCTGATTCTATTATATATGTTATGAGTTTAATGTATTTTCTGGAGATATTTATAGCTTTATTTTCTTTTTATAAAAAGATAAATTTTGTAAATCAGCCTTATGTAGAGAAATATAAAAAGAAAGTTAAAGAATTAAAGGAAAAAGAATTAAAATTTCCTCCTTTTTTGAAGCTTTCTCATCTTCCTTCATTTATTAAAGATAAAATAGATAAAGATAAAAAATTTATTGAGGTTGTAATTTATGCTTATTTGGAAAAGAAAGAAATTGATTATATAAAGAAAATATTAAAAAAGGAATTATCTTCTTTTAAATCATTTGTTTTTGAAGGTCCTGATTGGAATCATCACTCTTACCAGTCTGCTTTTTTAGATAAGAATACTTTTTATGTGATAGGATTGAAAAAGGAATATCCTTTTAAGTTAGATAATAAATTGATAGAGAATAATATCTCTTTTTTAAGACGCATTGCTGTTGCTACTTACACTACACTTTCTTCCAAATCATTGATTTTTTCTTTTTAACTATTTATAATAAAAAGTTATGAGAGAGAAAAGAAGATACATAAGAATTGATTTATGCACACAGGTAGAATATGAAGTTCTTCCTATGCAATCTTCTTTTAAGACAGAAACTAAAAATATTAGTGTAGGAGGATTATGTTTTTTGGTTGATAGAGAAATACAGCCGGGTACTATTTTACATTTAAAATTTTTGCTTCCCGATAAAGAAAAGATATATGTAGAGTCATTAGGAGAAGTAATTTGGCAAAAAAAACAAAATGGAGGATACCTGACAGGGATTGAGTTTAAAAATATAAATCCTCAGCTTGAATTAAAACTGAACATGTCCATAATTAACTTTCTTAAAGGAATAGATGGATATTTTGAAAGCTCTCAAGAAAGCGGTTTCCCCTCACAAGAAAATAAATAATGTGAGAATATCGCAAACTGTTTTAGAGACAATAAAAAGATACAATCTTTTAAAAAGAAAAGAAAAGATTATTCTTGCTGTTTCAGGAGGTCCTGATTCGGTGGCAATGTTATTTCTTTTTTTGAAAATAAAAGAAATATTTAACTTAAAATTAGTTTGCGCTCATTTTAATCATGGCTTACGTGAAGATGCAGATAGAGATGAGGAATTTGTGAAAAATTTATGTAATTCTTTAAATATTAAATTTATCAGTGAAAAAAAAGATGTAAAAAAGTTTTTTTGTGGAGATTCCTTGGAACAAACTGCCAGAGTTTTACGTTATGACTTTTTTTTTAAAATAGCAAATAGTTTAAAGATAAAAAAAATTGCTTTAGCCCATACCAAAGATGATGTGATAGAGACAGTTTTAATGAGAATTATAAGAGGAACAGGCATTCAGGGTTTGCGAGGTATACTTCCTTTAACAAAGATTAAAGGAAAAACTTTCATCAGACCTCTTATTGAAGTAGAGAAAAAAGAAATACTTGATTGGTTGGCGAAAGAAAAAATTGATTATTGTATAGATACTACTAATTTTGAAGATAAATTTTTTCGCAATAAGATAAGATTGAGAATATTACCTCTTTTAGAAAAATTAAATCCCAATATAAAAAATACTCTTTTTAACTTAGCACGTATCTCAAGTTGGAATCATGATTTTGTCACGCAACTTGCTCAAAGGGAATTATCTAAGATAAAGAAAGAAGAAGGAAGAAATTTTTTAAGTATAGATTTAAAAAAGATAAAAGAGTTGCATCCTTTTTTAATTCTTCAAATTTTACGATTAGCAATTGAGGAGATAAAAGGAAATACACGTCGCTTGGACTGGCGACATTTTGAAAGTATTTTAGAAAATCTTCAAAAAAAGAAGGGTTTTCTAAATTTACCTGATTTAATTATAGAAATAAGAGAAGAAAGACTTATTTTAAAATCTTTATTGTAGTTAGGCAGAATACTTGACTTAACAATTTTTTATGCTATCCTTTTATTATGTGGGCAATCATTGAAATAGGAGCAAAACAGTATAAAGTTAAAAAAGGTGATATTTTAGAGGTAGAAAAAATTAAACAAGAATCACCTCTTCTTATAGATAAAGTTCTTCTTTTAGCTTCTGATGGAAAGGTTTTAATTGGACAGCCCTATTTAGATAAAGTTAAGGTTAAAGCAGAAATTTTAGAGGAAGTAAAAGGGGAAAAAATAATTATTTATAAATTTAAAAGAAGAAAAAAATATCGCCGTAAAAAAGGACATCGTCAGATTTATACCCGCCTTAAAATCTTGGATATTCTTGTAGAGAAGTGATTGTTGACTCTGTTTCTCTTTTTCTTTCCGCGGGATGTGGAGGAGATGGTGGAGTTTCTTTTATTCGCAAAAGAAATAAATTAGTAGGAGATGGAGGTGATGGAGGACGAGGAGGGGATATTATTCTTGAGGCAAACAGAAATTTATACGATTTAAGCAAGTTCAAATACAAAAGAAAATTTAAGGCTCAGAATGGAGAAAGGGGGAAAGCACATCGTAAAAAAGGAAAAGATGCTCCTGATTTAATTATTCCTGTTCCCTGTGGCACAATTGTAAGAAATAAAGAAGGAGAAATACTTGCTGATTTAAAAGAAGATAAAGAGAAGATATGTGTTGCGAAAGGAGGAAAAGGAGGAGAGGGGAATTTTAAAAAAGAGGCAGAAAAAGGTCAAAAAGGTGAAGAAAAAGAGATCATTCTTGATTATAGAATCTTGGCAGATATTGCTATTATTGGTTTTGCTAATTCAGGAAAGACTTCTCTTTTTAATCTCCTTACACAAAAAAAATTTAAAGTAGCCTCTTATCCCTTTACCACAACCAACTGCATGTGGGCTACATTCCAGATAAATTTTAAAAGATTTATCATTTTAGATACACCTCCTTTAAGGAAGGATAAAGAAAATGGGTTTTTGAAACATCTTCTGCGGGTAAAATTGATATTAGTTGTCTTGGACGATTTTCAGAAGATAGATGAGGATATAGAAACAATTAGGAAAATCATAAGAAATTTTGATGCTTCCTATCTAAACAAAAATTTTTTTTACTTACTTAATAAAATTGATAAAATAGATAAAAATTTTAAAAGAGAAAAAATTTTGTATATCTCTGCTAAGGCAGGAGAAGGAATAGATATTCTTAAAGAAAAAATAAAAAATTTTTTTTATGAAAAAGATTGTTATAAAGATTGGAAGTAGTGTTATTGCTCCTCAAGGAAAGTTAAAGATAGGAAGAATGAGAAATATTCTTGAGGAAGTAATTAAGCTGGAGGATAAAGGCATAAAAAGTATTATTGTAAGTTCAGGAGCAATTGTCTGTGGGGTAAATAGATTGAAAGAAGAAAAGAAGAAAGATATTCATTCTCTTCAGGCATATGCAAGCCTGGGACAGGTAATTTTGATGGAGCATTATTCTAAGATTTTGAAAAGATATAATAAAAACTGTGCCCAAATTCTTCTTACTTGGGATGATTTCAATGATCGCAAAAGATTTTTAAATGCTCAAAGTACAATAAATAGACTCTTAAGGTGGGGTGTAATTCCTATTATTAATGAAAATGATTCTGTCTCTTATGAGGAGATAAAATTGGGAGATAATGATAAGTTAAGTGCTTTGGTAAGTGATCTTATAAGAGCTGAGCTTTTGGTAATTCTTTCTGATGTAGAAGGTTTATTTTCTCCTCAAGGATTAGTAAGGAGAATAGAAAAAATTGATAATAAAGTAATTAGTTGGGCAAGAAAAGAAGAGAAAGAATTTAGAAGAGGAGGGATGATTACCAAATTAGAGGCAGCAAAAATTGCGACTTCAAGTGGAATAAAGACAGTGATTGCTGATGGAAGGAAAAAGAATATAATTACAAATATTATTGAAGGTAAAGAAGAAGGAACTGTTTTTCTGCCTTTATCTAAAATAGAAAGAGCAAAAAAACGATGGATAGCTTTCAGTAAGAAGGTAAAAGGAAAGATTTTTATTGATGATGGAGCAAAAAAAGCACTTGTTGAGAAAGGAAAAAGTTTGCTTTCTTGTGGAATAATAAAAGTTGAAGGAGAATTTTTAAGAAAAGATGCAGTTTATGTAGTAGATTCTTATGGAACTTTGATAGGAGTCGGACTTGTAGAATACAGCTCAGATGAGCTTAAAGATAGAACAAAAAGATTTGAGAAAGAAGTTATTCATCGAGATAATTTTGTCAAGAAGGAGGAAAAATGAGTCTTTCTTATGTGAAAAGAATAGTAAAAGAAGCCAAAAAAAATAGTTTTTTATTATCTTCTCTTAACTCAGCAGTTAAGGAAAGGCTTTTACTTCAAATGGCACAGGAACTTATAAAAAATAAAGAGGTGATTTTGAAAGCTAATAAAAAAGATATTGAATTAGCTGAAGAGAAAAAGGCAAAAAAGAATTTTCTTGATCGGCTTGCACTTAATGAGAGAAGAATTAATGAGATGGCTAAAAGTTTGGAGGTAATCGCAAAACTTGATGATCCTTTAAATAAAGTTATTCAAGGGTGGCAAACTCCTCATGGTTTAAGAATAAAAAAAGTAACCGTTCCTATTGGGGTGATTCTTATTATTTATGAAGCCCGTCCCAATGTAACAGCTGATTGCATCGGGCTTTGTTTTAAAACATCTAATGTGGTGATTTTAAGAGGCGGGTCTTTAGCATTGAATTCTAACAAAGCTATTTATAAATGTTTACTTGATGTGGTATATAAAGAATTGAAATTCATTCCTTTTTTCTTTGTAGAAAAGACTGAATATGAGGTAGTGGATCTCTTGCTTCAAGAAAATGAATATATTGATTTGGTAATACCTCGTGGGGGTGAGGCTTTAATTAAAAAAGTTACCGAGAGTTCTTCGATCCCGGTAATAAAACACTACAAAGGGGTTTGTCATATCTATGTTGATGAGTTTGCCAATTTAGAGGAGGCTTTAAAGATCTGTGTAAATGCTAAGGTGCAAAGACCTTCGGTATGTAATGCGGTAGAGACGATTTTGGTGCATAAAAAAGTTGCTTCTCAATTTTTACCTCAACTTAAAAAAGAGTTTAATAAGTATAAGGTAATAATAAAAGGAGACAAAATTACGCAAAAAATATTAAAAGGAGTAAAGAAAGCTACATTAGCTGATTGGAGCAAGGAGTATTTAGATTTAATTGTTTCTATTAAGGTAGTAAATAGTTTAGAGGAAGCAATTGAGCATATTAATTTCTATGGGTCTCATCATACGGATAGTATAATTACTGAAAATATAGAGAATGCTTATAAATTTGTAAGTAAAGTTGACTCTGCTTGTTGTTTTATTAATATCTCTACGCGTTTAAGTGATGGATATCAGTTTGGGCTGGGGGCAGAGATAGGGATTTCTACTGATAAACTGCATGCGCGGGGCCCGATGGGTTTGGCAGAGCTTACTACTTATAAATATATTGTTGAGGGAAGATATAATGTGAGAGAATGAGAATAGGGATTTTGGGAGGAACTTTTAATCCTCCTCATATTGGACATTTAATTTTAGCTCAGGAAGCAAAAGATAGATTTAATTTGGATAAAATTTTTTTTATTCCTGTTTATCTTCCTCCTCACAAAGATATTCCTTTGGCTAAAGCAGAGGACCGTTTAGAGATGGTAAGACTTTCTATAAAAGATAATGAGAGTTTTGAATGTTTAGATATAGAAGTAAAAAGGGGCAACAAATCTTTTACCATTGATACTCTTAAGGAGTTAAAGAAAAAGTATCCTCATGATCATTTATTTCTTATAATTGGTTCTGATTTGGCAAAAGATTTTTCAAGCTGGAAGGATTGCGAGGAGATTGTTAAAATAGCAAAAGTTTTGGTAGCACGGCGTAAAGATTTTATGTCCTTAGATAACAAATTTGGATTTTTATTTTTTGATATTGTTCAGGTGGATATATCTTCATCATTGATAAGAGAAAGGATAAAAAAGGGTTTATCTATAAAATATCTTGTTCATCCCGAGGTAGAAAAATTTATTAAAAAAAGAAAACTTTATCAATGAAAAGACTATTTCTTTTTTTAATTTTTTCTTTTGTCTTAATTGCCTCTTTTAGCAAGAGCCTTCTCTGGCAGATAAACTCTTCTTATAATAAAATTTATATTTTAGGTTCAATTCATTTAGGAAAAGAAAATCTTTATCCCTTAAAAGAAGAAATCGAAAAGGCTTATAAAGAAGCAGAAAAAATAGTTGTAGAGGTAGATATAACTAAGATTGATGCTTTAAAGATGAATAAAATTTTAAAAAAATATGCTTTTTGCCCTCCAGATAAGAGTTTAAAAGATTTAATTTCTCCTTTAACGTATGAGAAACTGAAGAAGAAACTAAAAGAACTTGGTATTAAATTTGAAGATGTTGAGAATTATAGACCTTGGTTTTTGGCTACTTTAATTACAGATTGGCAGTTTATGCATTTGGGATTTTATCCTCAGTATGGGATAGATATTTACTTTATCAATAAAGCATTAAAAGATAACAAAGAAATTTTAGGGATAGAAAGCACAGAGGAACAGTTGGAAATTCTTTATTCCTTATCAGAAAAAGAGCAAGATTTATTTCTTCTTTATACTCTAATAGATTTAGATAATTTTGAAAACGAGATAAAGCAGATAATAGAAGCTTGGAAAAAAGCAGACGCAGATAAACTTGCTTCTATTTTAAATTTAACTTTAATTCGTTACCCCCAATTTAGTTCTCTTTATGAAAAATTGATTTATGAAAGAAACAAAAAAATTTTAAATAAAATTGAAGAGTTGTTAAGAGGAGACAAGATTTATTTTGTTATTATAGGAGCAGGACATTTAGTAGGAGAGAGAGGTATAATTAAAGAATTGAAGGAGAGAGGTTATAAGATCAATCAATTGTAAGGAGGGAGAATGAAGATAAGATTTGGGACTGATGGCTGGCGAGGCATTATTGGAGAGGATTTTACTTTTGCTAATGTAAGAAAGGTTTCTCAGGCAATTGCTGATTTTTTGAAGAAAAAGAGAGCAAAAAGAGTGGTAGTTGGATATGATAGTAGATTTCTTTCTCCAGAATTTGCTTTCACAGTCAGTTCAGTTCTTAATGGTAATGATATAGAAGTAGATATCTCCTCAACTATTGTTCCTACACCAGTAATAAGTTTTATTACTCGTTATGGAAATTATGATTTAGGAATAATGATTACAGCGTCACACAATCCTTATAAATTTAATGGATTAAAGATAAAAACAAAAGAAGGAGGGGCTGCAGATGAGAATTTGACTGGAGAGATAGAGAAATTTTTAGGTAAAAGTAGGGTTAAGTTATTAGATGTAAAAGAAGCGGAAAAGAAAAATCTTTTAAAAAGAAAAGATTTTACAAAAAGATATATGGATTTTTTAAAAAGTTTTGTAGAGATAAGAAGAATAAAGAAAGTGAGATTGAAAGTGCTTTTAGATTTAATGTACGGGGCAGGAGATTTTTTTTCACAGAAGATTTTAGAAGGCTCCCAGATTGAAATAGATTATCTTCATAAAGAATATAATCCCTCCTTTGGAGGGATTCATCCTGAGCCGGTGGAGGAAAATCTTAAAGAATTGATAAAGAAGGTTAAGAAAGATAAGTATGATTTTGGTGTAGCCTTAGATGGAGACGGAGATAGAATTGCTTTAGTGACTTCATCAGGAAGATTTATCAATGCACAGATTATTCTACCTCTTTTAGCTATTCATATGATAAAAAATAGAAAAGAAAATTTAGGAATAGGGAAGACTGTTGTGGGCAGTAACCTGATTGATGAGGTAGCAATTTCCTTAGGGGTAGGTTGTTTTGAGACGCCAGTAGGTTTTAAATACATTTCTAATCTTTTTAAGCAAAATCTTATCTGTATTGGAGGGGAAGAGGCGGGAGGAATTGGATTTAAAGGATATATTCCTGAAAGAGATGGGAATTTATCCTTTTTAATGCTTTTAGAGATGATTGCTTATGAAGGAAAAAGTTTAGATGAATTGATAAAAGAATTAGAGAGTAAGTATGGAAAGTGGTATTACCGTCGTATTTCCATAAGCATAAAAGATATTAAAAAGGATTTAAAGTTTTTAAAAATTCCAGAAACTATTTTGGGAGAGAAAATAGAAAGGGTAAATCGTCTTGATGGGATAAAAATGATTACTAAAAATAGTTGGCTGATGCTGAGAAAGTCAGGAACTGAGCCCATTGTTAGGATTTATGCTGAGGCAAGAAAAAAAAGAATTTGCAATGCTTTATTGGAGTTAGGAAAAAAGATGATTTATGCTTTATGAGATTTTAAAGCCTTTGGCTATTTTTCTTTTTAAGATTTTTTTTAAGATAGAAGTAAAAGGTAAAGAGAAAATTCCAAAAAAAGGAAGATTTATTCTTGCTTCCAATCATACCAGTGTATTGGATCCGGTAGTATTAGGAGTAGCCTGTCCTCGTCGTCTTTATTTTTTAGCAAAAGAAGAACTTTTTAAAAATAAATTATTTTCTTTACTTATAAAAACTTTAGGAGCGATTCCTTTAAAAAGAGAAAGTTCTGATTTAAGAGCAATTAAGAAAGCTTTAACTCTTCTTGCTGAAGAAAAGCCTGTGGTGATTTTTCCTCAAGGAACAAGAAGAGGTGGGTTTGGTGAAGTTAAAAAAGGGGTGGGGTTTTTGGCAAAAAAAAGCAACTCTTGTGTGGTGATTTCTAAAATTATAGGGACAGAAAAAATTCTTCCTAAGGGAGAGAAAAGATTAAGATTAGGAAAGATTAAGGTTATTTTTGATAAAGTTTTTTATAAGAATGATGATTACCAAGATTTTTCTTTAAAGGTTTTTGAAAGAATTATGAATTTAGATTAAATCATTGACAAATAGAATAAATTAAGAGATAATTTACAAATTTATATAAAGAAAGGGGAGAGGTTAGATGAAGATGTCAGAATTAGAAAGTGCTTATTATACTTCTATCAAAGAACTTAAAGAAGGGGATATTGTGAAAGGAAAGATTGTTGCTGTAAAACCGAAGGAAGTTATTGTTGATGTAGGATATAAGTCAGAAGGGGTAATTCCTCGCGATGAGTTTAAAGAGGTTAATCTGGAAGAAATCAGAGAGATAGAGGTATATGTGGATAATGTTGAGGATGAAGAAGGAAGAATCGTTCTTTCTTATAAAAAAGCAAAAGAGGCAAGAGGCTGGCAGAAACTGCTTGGGGAATATCAAGAAGGAGATTTAGTAGAAGGTATTGTTTTGCGGAAAGTAAAAGGTGGATATATGGTTGGTGTATTTGGAGTAGAAGGATTTTTGCCTCAAAGCCTTTCTACATTTCGGAATCGCGAAGATGTGATTGGACAAAAATTTTATTTTCAAATCATAAAATTAAGCAGATCAAGAACTAATTTCATTCTTTCCCGTAAAGATGCAATTAAAAAAGAGCAGGAATTAGCTAAAGAGAGACTCTGGAATAGTTTAGAGGTAGGTAAAGTTATAAAAGGTAAAGTTAAAAGTATTACTAATTTCGGTGCTTTCATTGATTTGGGAGGCGTGGATGGGCTTCTGCATATTGCGGATATGAGTTGGCGTAAAATCTTCCACCCTTCGGAAGTAGTAGCTGTAGGAGATGAGATTGAGGTGAAAGTATTAAGTTTTGATAGAGAGAAAGGAAAGATTTCCTTAGGTCTTAAACAACTTACTCCTGATCCTTGGCAGGAGATAGATAAAAAATATCCTGTAGGGACAGTTGTTAAGGGAAAAGTTGTCAATATTCAAGGATATGGGATTTTTGTAGAATTAGAGAAGGGAATTGAAGGATTAGTGCATATGAGTGAGATTTCTTGGACTAAAAGATTTATAAATTTAGCAGAAATGTTTGCTATTGGAGATGTGATAGAGGCAAAGGTAATTGGAATAGATGCAAAAGAGAGAAAAATATCTTTAAGTATAAAACAGTTAGAAAAAGACCCTTGGCAGGATCCAGAAAGTATAGTCTCTATTGACTCTAAAGTTAGAGGAAAGATACTTGGTTTTGGAGAAGGATGCACTTATGTAGAGTTGGAGAATGGGTTTGAGGGTATTGTTTATAATGAAGATCTTTCTTGGACAAAAAGAGCGATTAAGCCTTATGATATATTGAAAAAGGGACATACTTATGATTTTAAGGTTTTAGGATTAGATAGAGCCAATCGCCGGGTTATTTTAGGATTGAAACAGCTTACTCCTGACCCTTGGCCCCAGATTTTAGAAAAATATCCCTTAGGTAAAGTAGTCGAGGCAGAAGTAGTTAAGAAGACAAATTTTGGTGTTTTTGTAAAATTGGAAGAGGATTTAGAAGGTTTGGTTTTTGCTGGAGAGATTGATAAAAATTTTATGGAGTCGTTAAAACCTCAGGATAGGATAAAAGTAAAAATAATTAAGATTGAACCTCGCTCAGCAAAAATTGGTCTATCTGCCAAGATATAATTTACTCAACTTAATAAATGCAGAGGTTATGGATAGAGATAAATCTTAAAAATTTAGATAGAAATCTTTGTTTAATAAAGAGATTAATCAATAAAAGAGTTAAAATTTTAGCCGTAATCAAGCAGAATGCTTATGGACATGGACTCATTCCTATTGCGCAGAGACTTGCTCAGCGAGGAGTTAATTTTTTAGGTGTAGGAAACATAGAGGAAGCATACCTATTAGAGAAAGCCAAAATCTCCATTCCTATTTTAGTCTTAACGTCTCTTTTTCCTTGTGAAGCTAAAGAAATAGTAAATTTGAGAAATACAAGACCAACGGTAATGGATTTAGACAGTGTTTCTCGGTTAGATAAAGAAGCAAAAAGAAAAAAAAGAGTCATTCCTGTGCATATTAAAGTGGATACAGGAATGGGCAGATTAGGTATAGTTTATAAAAAAGCAAAAGCTCTTATTCTTAAAATAAAAAAATATAAAAATATTTTTTTAGAGGGAATATATACTCATTTTCCTTCTGCAGACACAGATATTAAATTTACCCAATTTCAAATAGAGATTTTTAACCAACTTATTAATTCCCTTAAAAAAGAAGGGATAGAGTTTAGATACATTCATTGTGCTAATAGTATAGGAATAATAAAATATCCTGAGGCCCACTTTAATCTTGTAAGAGCAGGACTCATTCTTTATGGTGTTAATCCTTCACCAGGTAAAATAAAAATTAAAGATATTTATCCGGTGTTATCTTTAAAATCACGAATAATCTTCACTAAAGAGTTGGAAAAAGGTTGGGGGATAAGTTACAACAGGACATTTATTACAAAAAAGAAGACTAAAATTGGCGTGGTTGCCTGTGGCTATGCTGATGGATATCCATGGTCTCTTTCTAATAAAGCAAAGGTAATAATTAAAAACCATTTTTATCCTTTAAGAGGAAGGGTATGTATGGATTATATCATGGTGGAGATAAAAAGGAATATTTCTGCCGGTGAGGAGGTAGTTTTAATTGGAAAGTCTAAGTCCAAATCGATTAGTTGTGAAGATTTAGCAGGTTGGGCACAGACTATTCCCTATGAGATTCTTACACGCTTGTCTTTAAAAATTCCTCGTCTTTATAAAGAGTGATTATTTAATAAGAAATAGACCGGATATGCCTAAAATGATAAAAAAAAGTGGTGCTATCCAACAAGATAAAAAGGGTAAAATTATTCCTGCCTTTCCTAAGGCAAGACTTATAGAGAATATTACATAATAAATAAAACTGAAAAAGAATCCCATACCAAAACTTATCAGTCCTACTTTTCTTTTTCTTATCTCTAAAGCAAAAGGAAGAACCCCGATTACTAAAAATAGATGAGAAAAAGGCTCGCATAACTTTTCATGATACTGAATAGTAAGATACTCCACGAGTCTTTTTGCTTTTATCTTTTTTAATCTCTCCCTTTCTTTATAGATATCTTTTAAGGAAGAAAACTGAGAGAAGACACTTTTTTTTATGATTATATCCTCAAAGGAGACTCTTTTGATATTTAAAGATAGTGTTTTTTTATAAAGAGGGGAAAGATTTTTTTTATTTAAAGGATAGATAATTGCATCGTTTGCTTCCCATTGATTATCTTTGTTAATTATTCTTTTAGCGATAATTTTTTCTTCAATTTCTCCTTTTACATTTTCTTTAAAAATAATTACATCTTTAAGCATATTTTTCTCAGGCAAATAGGAGGAGACAAAAAAAATCATATTTTGATAGCGAAAAGCTAAGTTTTCTTTTGTTGGTATTTTTTTATTTCTAATTAATTTTAATTTAGTTTTTTCTATTTTTTTCTGAGAAAAAAGTAAAACTTTCTCCTGGATAAATAAGGAAAAAAGAGAAATTGTTAAAGAAAAAGTAAGCACGGGCAGAATTATTCGCAGTATACTTAATCCTGCTATACGCATACCTATCAATTCATTATTTTTGTTAAATTCTCCAAATAGATAAATACTGCTTATAAGGAGCGAGAAAGCACTCACTTTGAGGAAAATAAAGGGGAGAGAAAAAAAGTAGTAATTAATGATTTCTAAAAAGGTTACCTTACTTTTTAAAAAACTTTCTAAATTGGAAAATATATCAATTATTATAAATAATCCTAAAAACAGAAAAAGAAGACAAAAATATCCCTTTATTATCTTTGAAAGAATATATTTATCTAAGATACGCATGTTTTATAAAGTATATTCCTATTCCTAAAAATAAAAGATTGGGAAACCACATTCCTGCAAGAGGCGGCAGATTTATTGTACAGGATAAAGCTTCCCCCAAAATCAAAAAAAGATAGAAAAATCCTACACATAAAAAAGCAATGCCGAAATTTATTGACTTAGCACGATGTTTTAAATTGAGGGCAACACCAAATCCTAAAATGATAAATACTATGGGAGTAAAAGAAAGACTTATTCTTTTGTGAAGATTTAACTCAAGCTTTTTAGGGTCAATCCCCAGTTTTTTTAAATGATTTATTTTTTCTCTCAATTCCTTGAAAGTAAGGTCCTGAGGTTTTTTCTCTATTTTTCCTGGATCTCTTAAAATAGGCATTTCTGTAAAAAGAATCTTGAAATTAAGACGAAAGAATCTTTCCGGATTTTTAGGATCAACACGGTCCTGAAATCCATCTTCCAGCTTCATCTTAAGTTTTTTGTTTTCAATGATAAACTCTCCCCTTTTGGCAAAAGTTACTTCATTAAGTTTATTCTCTTTAATCGTGTAAATAAAAATATTTTTTAGGCGATTCTCTTCCACATCTTCTACATGGAGAATAAAATTGCCGAAATTTTCTAAAAATATACCCGGTTCGATGAAAGAAGTGATTTTCTCTGTTTTTAAATTTTTTGCCTGGATACGATAAAGATAATGAAAATGAGGAAAAACTTTATCATTAAGAATAAAAAGGGTTAAAGAGAAAATAATTCCTATGATAAGGAAAAATTCTAAAATTTTTAATGAGGAGATACCCAAAACATTTAAAGCCATAATTTCATTGTCTGAAGTTAGCTTTCCCAAAGAGAGAAGAATTCCCAAAAGTAGAGAGATGGGAAGAATGAAACTTAAAAGATAGGGAAGCAGAAAAATAAATATTTTTATTGCTTCAGAAAAAGCAACCCCTTTTCTTATTACCATATCGGATAATTTTATTAAATTGCCCAAAACCATTACTAAGCTGATAAAAAGGAAAGAGAAAATGAAAGATTTTAAAAAATCAGAAAGAATATAATTACGAAGGATTCTCATAACTTTTGGCTAAAGTTAAAGCAACAATATATTTTGCTCCTTTCTCTTTTAGAACTTTACTGCATTCAGAAAGTGTAGCCTTTGTAGTTACCACATCATCAATAAGAATTATCTTTTTATCTTTTACATTATCCTTACTTTCAAAAACCCCTTTTACATTAGTTTGTCTCTCTCCAAAAGAAAGTTTTGTTTGAGATTTATGTAAATATTTACAGATAAGAACCTCCTGAAAAGGAATTTTCATTTTTTGTGCACATTGATAAGCAATTAATTTTGTAGGAGAGTAGTCCCTTTCTTTTATTCTTACAGGATGTGAGGGAACATTGGTTATAAAATCAAATTCTTTATAGTTGAATCCTAAAGTATTTAGTTGTTTTATTATGAGAGAAGAAAAAAACTCACTTAAAAAATCATAATAATTGTATTTAAAAAGATGAATTAAACTGATAATGGGTTCTTTGTAATAAACAGCACTGATAAGTTGATCATAAAAAAAATTTTTTCCTTTACATTTACTGCAAATGTAAACCTCTTTTTTCTTTAAAGGTTGAGAACACATTTTACATAAAGGAGGCAACAAAAACTCAATTTTCTCTGAACATCTTTTGCAAAGTATATTTTCTCCTATTTTTCTTCCACAGGATAAACAGAGAGAGGGGAAAATACAATTAATTAAGGAATTTAAGATTTTTTTTAACATAAAACTATTTTAATTTATTAAGAGAAAAATGTAAAGTTATTGAAATTATTTTTTGAATATGGTAAAAATAAAGTAGGCAAAAAAGGAGGGAAGATGAGGAGAGCAGGAAGGAAGAAAATATTTACTTTATTAGAGGTAATGATGGTTACAATTGTCGTTCTTATTGTTGCTGGATTAGGAGTATTAAGTTACCGTCAGGTTGTAGAAAATGCTCGCCAGCGTGTATGTGCACTTAATCTAAAAGCCTTGGGAGAGGCAATAAAGTTTTATAGTCTGGAGGAAGATAAATTACCGGCTACTTTAGGAGAGTTAAAATTGAGACATCTTAGGAAAGCCTATGCAAAGGTTATGAGAGAGGGAAATTATTTACTTAATAAGTTATCTTTCTTTATTGTAAAAATAAATACTCCTTCTTTAGCTTATGGTGATGAAGATGAAAGGGGGCCCAGACCATATAGAGTATACAGACATTACAGAGTATATGAACCTCGCATGCCCAGACCACGTAGACATCATGAACCAAGAATGCGTGCTGCTGGTTCTCCGAGAGCTGCTAGCGTTGGTTTTCTTACTCCTGATACTTTGGAAGAATATGGAGTAACGGAAGAAGTTTTTCACTGTCCTGATGATCCTTCCGGTGAAGTCTCTTATGCAATAAATCAAAACCTGGCAGGGAAAAAATGGGAAGATATTGCTCCTGGCACACCTTTGGTAGTCTGCACCAGCTGTCCCGATAGGATTGGAGATAATTTATTTGACCCTTCCACAGGAGAGGGTATTTGTGGGCGTCATTTTAAAAATTTAGGAGCAACCAAAAATATCTCCCAAGCACTGCTTAAAGGAGGGATAATAGTAAAAGGAAAAAAAGAAGAGTTGACAGGTATTTTTAGTAGCATCGAAAGTAGTTGTATAACAGGTTATTGGCAAGATTGTTCAGGAAAGACAGGTAAAGAGTTGGGTGATTGTCGAAGATATAATAATGAACGTCTTTCTGATTTAATGGGTTGTATAAAGTCCTACATACCACATCGACATTGATTGATACTGAATATCTTTGATGTCTTTTTTACACAGGAAAGATTTTCTTTATCCTTTATTAATCTGGATAATTTTTATTTTCTGGTATTTAATCTTTTTTGATTACTTTAAAACTTTCCAGATAAAATTTCAGAATTTTTTTGCCTCTCAGGCTTTCTATCTTTTTTCCTCTAAATCTTTGCCTGAAGCTAAGGATAAAATAGTAATTGTTGCTCTTGATGAGAAAAGTCGCTTACATCTTAAACAGAAATGGCCCTGGAGAAGGTCTCTTTTTGCTGAATTGTTAAAAAATATTATCTCCGCCAAGCCAGAAACAATTGGAATAGATGTAGTTTTTTCAGAAAAATCCTCTCCTTCAGAAGACAAAATCTTAGCTTCTGTAATAAAAAGTTATCCTCATATTGTTTTGGCTTATGTTTTAAGAAAAAAACCTATACTGCCTGAGAAAGAATTTATCAAATCCGCAAAAGCAATAGGTTTTGTTAATCGGATTAGTGAAGAAGAGATAGTGAGAAAAACAAGAGTATTTCATATTGATAAAGATAACCATGAAGTTTATTATTCCATTGATATAGAAATTCTTGCTGATTATTGGGATGTCTCTGGCAGTCAATTTAAATTAATTCCCCAGAAAGGTTTATATCTTAAAGATAAATTTATTCCTGCACCTGGAGGCGTAACTTCTATTAATTATTTAGTTCATCCTAGCCAATTTTTCCTTATTCCTGCTTATTTGATATTGGAGAGAAAAATTAATCTTGATGTATTGAGGAACAAAATTGTATTGATTGGGGCAACTGACCCTTTAGTGCATGATGAATATTTAACTCCCTTAGGTAATATGTGGGGGGTAGCAATTATGGGGAATTCCTTGGTAATGATGTTGAGTAATCGGTTTATTCATGAACTTCCTCAAGGATTATTTATTATTTCTATATTAATTTTTGGTGTATTGATTATTTTTCTCAGTCAACTTTCTCTGTGGCGTTCTATTTTTTTTAATATTTTTCTTTTTGTTTTTCTTTATTTTTCTTCCCTTTTTTTAAGAAGTAGAGATTATCAATTTGATTATTTCTCTTTTTTCTTCTTGCTTTTTTCCTCAAGTGTAATTTCTAATGTTTATCGGTATAGTTATTTAAGCTATATAAGTAACAAAATTAAAAATTTAGCAATAAAAGACCCCTTAACTGACTTTTTTACTTTACGTTATTTTTTAATTAAATGGGATGAGGAGTTGAAAGAGAAGCATAAAGATTTAGGAGTTATAGCTATTAAAATTATTAATTATAAAGAATTATCTTTGAGTTTAACTTATGAATCTTTAAAAGAGATAATTAAAAGAGTAGCTCAATTTATTAAGAATAATCTAAAGATGCATTTCCCTAAGGCAATTTTTTCCTGTTTTTCTCGAGATGTTTTTATAATAACTGTAGAGGGAAAAAAGGAAAAATTAGTGGAGATTTTAGAGGATTTAATAAGGAGATTGGAAGGAAAGGTTTTATATCTTGAAGAAAAAAATAATAAAGTTTCTTTGAAAAGTATTTTAATTTTTAAAAAGAAAAATATCACTCTAGCAGCAAAAGATATTCTTTCTCAAATAGCAAAGTTTAATGAAGAAGTTTTCAGCCAAAAAGAAAAAGTAAAAGTTTGTTTTGCTGAGGAAAGTGACTGGATGGAGAGGAAAATTTCATTTGAAGAGAGTTTAGATTTTCTTTTAAAAGATTTAGAAGAAAAAAATAAAGATTTGGAGAAAGCTTTAAAAGAAGCATTGGAAGCAAAAAAAGAGACAGAAGAAGCTTATTTCCAGGTAATTTATTCTTTGATTAAGGCACTGGAGGAAAAAGACCCTTACACACAGGGACATTCAGAAAGAGTAGCCAAGTATGCTTATATTATTGCTAAGGAATCTGGATTGCCTGAGGAGGAGTGTAAAAAAATATACAAAGCGGGACTCTTGCATGATATTGGAAAAATTGGTGTTCCTGAGTACATTCTTCATAAAAAAGAAAAGCTTACGCCTGAGGAGATAAAGATAATCCGCAAACACGAGATAATGAGTATAGAGATTTTGAAACCAATAAAAGCATTAGCTCCTCTTTTTCCCATAATTTTACATCATCATGAACGTTTTGATGGGACAGGATACCCTTATGGATTAAGTGGAAATATGATCCCTCAAGGAGCCCAAATCTTGGCAGTTGCTGATGCTTTTGATGCGATAATATGTGGGAGAGGTTACAAAAGAGGGAAAGCTTTAGAGGAGGCAATTAAAGAACTTGAAAAAAATAAAGGGACGCAGTTTAATCCTAAGTATGTAGATATATTAAAAAAAATTATTCTTTCATCCGGATTCAAATTTTCTGAAAGTGTATAAGAAACTTCTCCCTTACTTTCTTATTTTGTTATTTGGTTGTGGGTATCCTATTAAAAATTTAGATTCTCAAGGCAGGGATATTATCTGTTTCGGGGATAGTATAACCAGTGGTGTGGGAGCTGAAGGAGGCAGGAATTATCCTTATTTTTTATCTCAACTTATAGGCAGAAAAGTGATAAACGCAGGAAAATCAGGAGATACAACTTATGAAGCATTAAAAAGGTTAGAAAGGGATGTTTTATCTTATAATCCTTATCTTGTGATTGTAGAGCTGGGAGGGAATGACTTTTTACGCAGAATTCCTACCGAGATCACATTGAAAAATATAGAGGAAATTATCACCCGAATTCAGGAAAAAGGAGCAATAGTGGCGTTAGTAGATGTAAGTTGGGGACCAATTATGAGTGGTTATAGAAAAGAGTTTAAAAAATTAGCCAGAAAAAAAGGAGCGATATTCATTCCTTCAATAATGAGAGGGATTTTAAACGATCCTTCCTTAAAATATGACTGGATTCATCCCAACAGCAAAGGTTATAAAATAATCGCTTACCGAATTTATAAAGCAATAAAACCCTATTTGAAATATTAATAATGTAACCCAATTCAACCTACGAGGTTGAACTAAGGAATGTAGAAATAACTTGCTTTTTCGGGAATCTTTTTGTAAAATTTTCCTTGAAGAAAGGAGGTGAAATGAAAAAGTGGGGGAAAGTGACATGTGTTTTGTTTGGTATTTTTTGTTGTGGATATCTTTTTTCTCAAGAAACTCCTGAATGGCTTAAAAGAGTTGAGTTTTCTTTTCAATATGAGTCAGATAAAAAACCTACTTTTTATTTTCAAACAGTCCAGCCTATTTATCAATCTCTTGATAAAATTGATACATTTTTTTATCAGCCCAGAATTTCCTTGCGTGGTGGTGATTTAACTTATAGTGTAGGAGTAGGGTATCGCAAATTGTTAAGCGAAAATCTTCTTTTGGGAGCAAATATTTTTGGGGATTACCAGGATTTACATGAACATGGAAGAGTAGGTGTAGGATTTGAAGCAATAGGACAAATTTTAGAGACACGTCTTAATGGCTATTTTGGAGTAACTACAAAAAGAATTGTAGAGGATACCCCCACCTCTATTACTTATGAGAAAGTTGCTGATGGATTGGATTTTGAAATTGGTGCACCTATTCCTTATATTCCCTGGCTTAAGTTATATACTTCCGGATTCTGGTATGATTTTGATAAATTTCAGGATAAATATGGTTGGAAGGCACGTTTAGAAGCAAAGCTAAGCAAAGCATTAAGTTTAGAGTTTTATACCTGGGATGATAATAAAGGTGAGCAGGAGTATGGAGGAAAGGTGCAGGTTAATTTAGCATTTGATAGATTAAGGGATTTTAAAGATGTATTTAAAATATCCGATGAGCCATTTCAGAAACAGAATCTTGAAGAAAAACTTCTTATGCCTGTGGAGAGGAATTTTGATATTGTTGTGGAGAAATGGAGTGAGTCTAAAATAGGTAATATAACCGTTGAGGTAGGAAGAGCTAATTAATAGAAAGGGGGGAGAATGGGATTAAATAAATTTTTAGTTTTTGTAATGATTATAGGTATTGTTAGATTTGTCTTTGCAGATAGCTGCCCTGTTTCTGGTTTGGCTGATTTCTGTGGTAGTGCAGATGGTCAATATACAGTTACACTTAAAAAAATAGAATTTTCTACCGATGGAGTTAATTTTATTACTATAGGAGAAAGTAGCGGAACTTCTTTTAATATTGCCAGTATGAATGTAGGTAGTGATTTTCAAAGTTTTATTTCTAATAAATCAATTCCTGCCGGGACATATAATTATATAAGAATTACTATGTCACGAACCATTTCTTTTAAAGGCAGAACTACACAGCCAGATGTTAGTGGAAAATATTATTATACCTCCCCGGATACAGGAACAAGTTCTCATTATCCTTATTTTCCTATTGCAGCAAGTTGTTCTACTTGGCCTCCCTCAGGAGGGTGTCCTGCTTATGGTACTGTATCTATTCATATACCTGATGATGCTGTAGAACATCATGCTTCTGGAGAGACTATGGAATTTGTAAATAATGGTCAAGATGAGAGAATAACAAGAAAACTTTCTCCTCCTATTGTTGTTGCTGAAGGGCAACCTGTAACTTTAAGAATAAAATTTTATACACAGGGAATGATTGGATTTAGTAACGAGCTTGGAAATTATACAGTTTTTCCTATGCCTCCTGTTCAAGAATTAAGTTATTAATTAATTTATTGTAATCTCCTTCCACATAGAAGATATAGAAGATTATCAATTTGACAAAGGAAGAATTTCTATTTTTGTCTTTTCAATGGTTTATCTTTATTAAAAAGAGATATCTTCACTCTATTTTCTAAAAATGTCGGAACGGAGAGTTGAAACAATCTAATATAAGAATTATAGTATAAGGCTTATTTTCTTCTGCCCTCCTTAAGCTAAGTCTCTCTAATTTTATAAGAAGAGGTTTAAAAGGAAAGTAATAGTGCCGGGAGAGGGAGTCGAACCCTCACGGGGTTTCCCCCATCGGTTTTTGAGACCGACGCGTCTGCCAATTCCGCCATCCCGGCAAAGGCTTCATCCTCTCTTTCTACTTATCAAGCCTTTCTCTCTTTTTCCTAGGCTGTGCGGGAACAATTATTAATTTCCTACCTGTTCTACGAACAGGAATTGTTGCCGCCATCCCGGCAAATTATTTTTCCAAAAATATTAACATTTTTAATTTTTTTTGTCAATTGACAAAAAAGTTCATATTTATAACCTAACCACTCTAAGTTGACGAAACAAGCAATGCTTGATTTGTAAACTTACAAGTCTTTTCAATAATTCACATATAAACTCACGGTCGTGAATTTATGTGTGAATTATTATTTTTAAGATGTAAGGATCTGTTTTTTGTAAGTTATTTCTGCCCTTCTTAGTTCAACCTCGTAGGTTGAATTGTTTCGTAGGTTGAATTGTTCAGGTTGTAGTAACATTGACAAAAGGCTTTCTTGATGATATATTTTAACACTATTTTTTAATAAATGGGGCCGTAGTTCAGTTGGGAGAACGCTACGCTGGCAGCGTAGAGGTCACGGGTTCAAATCCCGTCGGCTCCAATTTTTAACAACAAAGATAACGTTGTTAAGATTAGGAGTTCAGGTATCTATTGCTGGTAGTATCCATTATTCTATAGATCGTGCTTTAAGTTTAGGTTGCAACACTATGCAGATATTTGCTCGCAATCCCCGTAAATTCAGAAAGGGTTTTTATTTAAAAAAAGAAGAAATAGAGATTTTTAAAAAAAAACTTAAAGATTCAGGAATATTTCCTTTAGTTGTTCACAGTCCTTATGTTTTAAATTTGGCCACTCCAAAAAAATTTTTAAGCTGGATTACAACTAAGGAATTTATTTTAGATCTTGTAGAGGCAGAAAAATTAGGAGCTCAATATTTTGTTACTCATACAGGCTGTTTTAAAGGAACAACGGAAAAAGATGGATTAAAAAGAGTAGTTAAGTGCTTAAGAAAAATTTTAAAAAAAACAAGTAATTTAAAAATAATGATACTTCTTGAGAACACTGCTGGAGGAGGCACTTGGTTAGGATATACTTTTTCTCATTTTCGTTATATTTTAGAAGAATTAGATTTTTCTCCACGTATAGGGATATGCTTGGATACTGCACATGCCTGGTGTGCCGGATTTAGGATAAATACTGAAGAGGGATTGGAAGAGCTTCTTTCAGAGATAGATAAAAATGTAGGAATGGAAAGATTAAAAATTGTTCATCTTAATGATACTCAAGAGGCTTTAGGATCGCGTAAAGACCGTCATTATCATATTGGAGAAGGAAAAATTGGTAAGGAAGGTTTTTCTTTAATTATTAATCATCCTCGCCTTAAGAGTTTGCCTTTTATTTTAGAGACCCCCCGCAAGTCAGATGAGGATGATTTGAAAAATTTAAAAATGGTAAAAAGACTTTATAGAAATGAGGTATACTCAAGAAATTGATAAAAAGTGGCAGAAATTTTGGCAAGAGATTAAATTATTCAATGTAGATATAAAAGATATTTCCAAGCCAAAATACTATTGTTTAGTTATGTTTCCTTATCCTTCCTCTGAACTTCATGTGGGACATGCCCGCAACTATGTAATTGGAGATGCGGTTACACGATTTAAGATAATGAGAGGGTATCGGGTTTTGTCTCCTATGGGATGGGATGCTTTTGGGCTTCCGGCAGAGAATCAGGCAATAAAATATAAAATTCATCCCAAAACCTGGACTTTTAATAATATAAGAAGAATAAAGGAACAGTTAAACAGCTGGGGAATTGGATATGATTGGGAAAAGGAATTAGCAACCTGTGATCCTGAATATTACCGCTGGACGCAATGGATATTCTTAAAGCTTTATGAGAAAGGTTTAGCCTATAGAAAAGAGGCTTATGTGAATTGGTGCCCTAAATGTCTAACTGTTTTAGCCAATGAACAGGTGATCTCAGGAAAATGCGAAAGATGTTCAACACAGGTCGTTCAGAAAAAATTGAAACAGTGGTTTTTTAAAATTACTGCTTATGCAGAAAGGCTTTTAGAAGATTTAAAACTTTTGGATAAATGGCCAGAGAAGGTAAAGATAATGCAGGAGAACTGGATAGGAAAGTCAGAAGGAGTGGAGATAGATTTTCCTGTAGAAGGAAAGAATTTTAAAATTAGATGTTTCACCACACGTGTAGATACTATTTTTGGAGCAACATTTTTAGCTTTAAGCTGGGATCATCCTTTGGTAGAAGAGTTAGCAAAAGGTTCTTCTCACAAGGAAGAAATTTTTAATTTTATTGAAAAAGCAAAGAAACAACCACTTTCCTTAAGATTTTTAGAAGAATTTGAAAAAGAAGGAATTTTTTTAGATGCCTGGGCAATAAATCCTATGAATAATGAAAAAATTCCCATATTTGTAGCTAATTATATTTTAGCCGAATATGGAACAGGAGCGATTATGTGTGTTCCTGCTCACGACAGGCGAGATTATGAATTTGCTAAAAAGTATAGGTTAAAAATTAAAGAAGTGATAAAATCTCCTTCTTCCAATTTGGAAAAGGAAGCTTATGAAGGAGAAGGAGTACTGATAAATTCTGGAGAATTTAATGGTCTTTCTTCGGAAGAAGCACGGAAAAAAATTGCTGATTACATGGAAGAGAAAGGTATAGGAAGAAGAAAGGTTAATTATCGTTTAAGAGATTGGCTTGTTTCACGACAACGCTACTGGGGCGTTCCTATTCCTATTATTTATTGTCCAAACTGTGGTGAGGTGCCAGTGCCTGAAGATGATTTACCTGTTCTTTTGCCTGAGGAAGTAGAATTTCTTCCTACAGGGCAGTCCCCACTTAATTTTGTAGAGGAATTTGTTAATACTACATGTCCTCGTTGTGGAGCTAAAGCAAAAAGAGAAACGGATACTTTGGATACTTTTGTTGATTCCAGTTGGTATTATTTAAGATATATAAATCCTCACGAGAAAAAGGCTCCCTTTATAAGTGATGATGTAAACAGATGGCTTCCTGTAGATCAATATATTGGAGGAGTAGAACATGCAATTTTGCATCTTTTGTATTCTCGTTTTATTACCAAATTCTTTTATGATTTAGGACTGATAAATTTTAGCGAACCTTTTCGTGCTCTTTTTACTCAGGGAATGATTATAAAAGATGGAGCAAAAATGTCTAAGTCCAAAGGAAATGTAGTCTCTCCAGATTATATAATAAAAAATTATGGAGCAGATACAATGAGACTGTATATTCTTTTTATTGGTCCACCGCATAAAGATGCAGAATGGCAAGATACAGGTCTTCTGGGAGCATATCGTTTTATAAACAGAGCTTTAAGGCTTCTTGAGATTTTGGAAGAATTTAAAGATGAAGAAGTAGATTCTTTAAATGAAGAAGAGAAAAAATTACTTAAAAAAATGCATCTTACTATTAAAGAAATTACCGAAGATTTAGAGAAAAATTTTCAGTTTAACACAGCAATTTCAAAGATTATGGAGCTTGTGAATGCTACTTATAAATCTATTGATAGTGGCAATTTAAGAAAAAAAGTTTTAAAGGAGGTAATAGATAAAATATTTCTGCTTTTGGCTCCTTTTACTCCTCATATCAGTGAAGAGGCAAATGCAATTTTAGGTAACAAGGAATCAATATTTAAAAGAAGCTGGCCTGCATATGATGAGAAATTTTTGAAAGAAGAAGAGGTTGAAATACCTGTACTTATTAATGGAAGGCTAAGAGCACATCTTAAAATAAATATTTCTTGGTCTGAAGAAAAGATCAAACAGGAAGCACTTTCTCAGGAAAAAATAAAAAAGTATCTTAAAGATAAATCTGTTAAAAAAATCATCTATGTAAAGGGAAAGATAATTAATATTGTCTGTTAATGTTTTATCTCACGCCCCAGGAAAAGAGGATAATTCTTTTTATCACTTTTCTTATTTTTCTTGGTGCTCTTTTAAAATGTGCTAATTTTTATCCTTTAGAGAAAATTTCTGTAAAGAAAGAAATAATAAAAATAAATATTAATCAGGCAGGAGTGGAGAAATTAGAGAAATTGCCTTATATCGGAAGAAAAATTGCTCAAAGAATTATAGAGTATAGAGAGAAAAAAGGTAGAATAGAAAATTTTGAGGATTTACTTAATATAAAAGGGATTGGAAGGAAAAAATTATCTTTGATAAAAAAATATATCTCTTTCTGATTGCTTAATTTTTATCTTTTTCTCAGTTTTACTACAGGAGTATTTATTGGTTATTATCTTTCTTCACTTTCTTTAAAACTATTTTTCTTTATTCTCTCATTCTTTTTTCTTTATCTTTTCTACAAAAAAAGCAAAGACTTTCCTTTTGAGATATCTTTAATTTCTTGTTTTCTATTTCTGGGAAGTTTATGGATTCAGCCTCAGGAAGAAATTTATAAGTTTTTGGGTAAAAAGCAAAATTTTTTTATAAAAGTAATCTCTATTCCACAAAAGAAAAATCTTTATCAGAAATACTTATCCTTTATAGAAGATGAAAATAAAAGGATTAAACTGAAAGCTTATACTTTAGATTATTCTTCAGAAAAAAAGTATCTTGCTTTTTATTGGGTAGAGGGAAAGCTTATTTTGAAAAAAAGATATAAAAAAAGTTTTTATTTAATTATTAAAAAAGATGGGACAAAAAAAGAGATAGATTCTTTTTTCTCCAAATTTTTTCGCCAGCTTACTTTAAGGGTTTTAAAGATATATCAAAAATATCTTTCTTTCTCAACTTATCAGTTTCTTGCCGGTGTTTTTTTGGGAAGAAAAGAAATCATGCCTTTTTATATTAAGAAGATATTTAGAGAAAGCGGGCTTTCTCATCTTTTAGCTATCAGTGGACTTCATATAGCTATTTTGGGAGGCTTTCTGGTTTATCTTTTAAGATTTTTTTATATTAAATTCAGAGCAAGGATTATAATCTCTAATATTCTTCTTTATTTTTATAATTTTCTTGTAGGGTTTAACCCGGCAACTTTGCGTGCCACAGTAATGTATACTGTATTTTCTTTAGGATTCCTCCTTAAAAGAAAAGTTCATCCTTTAAATTCTTTAGGAATAGCAGGGTTATTTTTAGAGTTTTTGAATCCTTATTTAGTTTTTGATATAGGATTTCAGTTAAGTTTTATCTCTGTATTTGCCATTATTTTTGGTTATCAATTTTTTAGAATTAAATTGAAAGCTAAAAATTACATTCTTCTTTATCTTAAAAATATCTTCTTTTCCTCTCTTTTTGTAAATATTTTCCTCCTGTCTTTACTTCTTTATTACTTTACTCAGATAAATCTTTTAAATATATTAGAAAATTTTTTAGTTATAGGCTATTTTTCCTTAATTATCTTCATAAATTTTATTTTTCTTCTCTTAAGTATTCATTCCTTTTTTCTTTCTTCTTTAGGGATGATCCTTTCCCTTCTTACAGATAGCTTTTTGAAAATAATAAAGTTATTTTCCTCCATCAAAATTTTAAAGCTTAATCTATATTTTTCTTTGAGAGAAGTGTTTATTTATTATGTAATTCTTATTCTTCTTATGATTTTTATAAAAATTTTTTGCCAGAAAAGAATGAGAATTGATTTTAAAGAATAAAGAAAAATTTTTGATATTTTTCGAAATCTTGTTAAAATTAAAAAAGCCGGGATAGCTCAGGGGTAGAGCAGGCGATTCGTAATCGCCAGGTCGAGAGTTCGAATCTCTCTCCCGGCTTTTTAAAATGATTACCCCTTATATTTACCTTCTTAAAAAAAGAAATTTTTTTCTTTTATGGATGAGTCAAGTTATCTCTCAGTTTGGGGATCGTCTTACCCAGATGGCTTTAATTGGTCTTGTTTATGAGATTATGCCTGCCTCCTCATTAAGCTTAGCAAAAGTAATGAGCATTCCTTTAATTGCTGTATTTTTAGTTTCTCCTGTTGCTGGTGTCTATATTGACCGCTGGGATAAGCAAAAGACGATGTATATCAGTGATTTTTTAAGAGGTATATTTATTCTTTTAATTCCTGTTTTGATGGTTAAATTTAAATTAATGATTGTGCTTTATCTTCTTATTTTTTTCTCTTTTTGTGTGGGAAGATTTTTTATTCCTGCAAAGATGGCAATTATTCCTTCTTTAGTAGAGAAAGAGAAGATAATTTTGGCTAATTCTTTAATTTCCACAACGGCAATGATTGCTGCGATCTTAGGATTTGGAGTGGGAGGAGTAATTGTAGAGAGATTAGGAGCAAAGATGGCTTTTTTTATTGATGCTTTGACATTTTTTCTTTCTTCCTTTCTGATTTTCTTTATTCAACCAAAAATGAGAGGTAGATTTAATCCTCATGATTTTATAGACTTGGGAAAATATGCGATTAAAAAAGTGAAAGAATCTGTACTTGTAGAAATGAAAGAAGGGATTAAATATTTATTTTCTACAAAAGAGACTCTTTTTGCTGCAAAGGTTTTGTTTTTCCTTTTTTCTATTTTGGGTTCTCTTTATGTCGTATTTATCGTTTTTATTCAAAAAATATTTTCTTCAAAAACAATAGATTTAGGATATTTAGCTGTAGCTGGAGGGGCAGGTTTATTTTTAGGTTCTCTTATTTATGGAAGGATAGCAAAAGCTTTCTTTTTAAAAAGAACGGTAAATATTTCCTTAATATTTTCCAGTATTTACTTGATATTTTTTGTTACTATTCTTAAACTATATCCTTTTAAATTTTTTGCTATTTTTTCCTGTTTGCTATTGGGGCTTTTAATTTCTCCCATAGTTATTGCTGTTAATTCTCTTATTCATCAGGAAAGTAAAGATATATTCTGGGGAAGAGTTTTCAGTTCCTTAGAGGTTGTGATACACTTTGCTTTCTTAATCTTTATGTTTTTATCTTCTTATTTAGCAGAGAAATTCAATCCCTTTACAATTATAGTAAGTGTGGGTATAATAACTTTCATTTTTTCTGTGTATAATTTTTTAAAAAATGATTAAGGTTGAAGAAAAAAAATCTCCTCAGCATAATTTAAAGACAGAAAAATTCCTTTCTCCAAAAAAATTATACCTGCCTTTAAGACAACACATTGGAGCGGCATCAAAAGAGATTGTAAAGGAGAAAGAAGAGGTAGAAGAAGCTCAAGTTCTGGCTGATTTAGGAGGTAAAGTTTCTTCATGTCTTCATTCTCCCAAAAAAGGAAAAGTAGTAAGTATTGATTATTTCAACCATCCCAATTTAGGAAGAGAAAGAGCAATAATTGTTGAGTGTCAGGATGAAGAAAAGAAATATTTTGAAAGGAAAAACGTTACTCAGTTATCTAAAAAAGATTTACTTAACATAATTAAAGAGGCAGGAATCGTAGGAATGGGAGGAGCCGGTTTTCCCACTCACATAAAGCTTAATCCTCCCAAAAAAATTGACACATTAATAATTAATGGTTGTGAGTGTGAGCCGTATCTGGCAGCTGATTACCGGTTGATGGTAGAAGATATTGAGGGTATTTTTAAAGGGATAGAGATAATTGCAAAGATAATAGAGCCAGAAAGAATATTTTTCTGTGTGGAAAACAATAAACCCGAAGCGATAAAGAAAATAAATTCCATTTTAGCTTTAAAAAAATATCATCTTCCTTTAACTCAGCTTATTGTTTTAAAATCTGCTTATCCTCAAGGCGGAGAAAAACAGCTTATCTACAAGGTTACAAAAAGAAAAGTGCCTCCTCAAAGCTTACCTTTTGATGTAGGATGTTTGGTGCATAATGTGGCAACTTGTTTTTCTATTTATGAAGCAGTCTATTTTTCCAAACCTTTGATTGAAAGAATTGTTACCTTTGCTGGAGATGCTTTAGAAACTCCCAAAAATCTTTGGGTGAAAATAGGAACGTTAGTTTCAGAGCTTTTTGAAAGAGGTATTTTAAAATTCAAAAAAGAACCAAAAAAAGTTATTTTTGGTGGTCCTATGATGGGAATAGCTTTAAAAAATTTAGATTATCCTATACTTAAAACAACCGGGGGTGTACTTTTTTTATCTGATGAAGTAGATTTTGAAGAAGAAAAAAAATGTCTTCATTGTGCAAAATGCGTGGATGTCTGTCCTATGGGACTGGTGCCTTTAGAATTTGTTAAATATGTTAAAAATAAAGAATATGGTCATTTAAATGATATATTTATAAAGGATTGTATTGAATGTGGAATGTGCAGTTTCATCTGCCCTGCAAAAATACCCATTGTTCATTATATAAAAATAGGAAAGCTCTATGCAACTGGTAGTAAGTAGTTCCCCACATTTAAGATCAAAGATTTCAACCTCCTGGCTTATGTATCAGGTAATAATCTCTTTAATCCCTGCTGTTTGTGTCTCCATTATTCTTTTTAATTGGCGTGCCTGTTTTGTGATTTCTTTATCTGTTTTAAGCTGTGTAATCAGTGAGGAGATAATTTTGAGAATAAGAAAAAAACCATCAGCGATAAAAGATGGAAGTGCTGCCTTAACTGGGTTACTTTTAGCATTAACCTTGCCTCCCACAATTAAATGGTACGAGGTTATTTTAGGAGGATTTTTTGCTATCTTTTTTGGAAAACAAATTTTTGGAGGATTGGGACAAAATATATTTAATCCCGCACTTGTAGGAAGAGCGTTTCTGGCAGCAGCTTATCCTCAAGATTTAACTACCTGGATAAAGCCATTTCATTTTGAGGCTATAACCTGTGCTACCCCTTTAGCCTTAAGAAAATTTGATCATGTTATCACCCCTATTAAAGATTTATTTTTAGGAACTACAGGGGGGTGCTTGGGTGAGACATCTGCTTTATGTTTAATTCTGGGAGGGGTTTATCTTTTGGTAAGAAAAGTAATTGACTGGCGAATTCCTTTAAGTATGATTTTAACTGTCTCTTTTATATCTTCAATTTTTTACTTTCTTAATCCTTTAAATGGTTCAGTTCTTTTTCATCTTTTAAGTGGCGGGTTTCTTTTGGGAGCATTTTTTATGGCTACAGATCCGGTGACTACTCCTGTGACAAAGAAAGGAAGATTTATATTTGGGATAGGCTGTGGTATACTAATTATGATTATTCGCTATTTTGGAGGGCTCCCTGAGGGAGTGATGTATTCAATAATTTTTATGAATGCTTTTGTTCCTTTAATTAATCGTTTAACTTTTCCTAAACCCTTTGGTTATGAGAGAAAATAAATTTTGGTCTGTTTTAGTTTTAACTTTAATCTCTTCTATATGTGGATTTTCCCTTGCTTGGGTATTTTCTTTGGCTAAGGATAAGATTGAAGAAAACCAGAAAAAGAGTATAAAAAGAGCAGTTTATAATCTTTGTTCTGATTGCGAAAAGATAGAAGAAAGGGCTATTCAAGGCAAGATAATTTATTGTCTTTATGATAAGAAAAATAATTTAATTGGTTATGGATTCTGCAGTGATGGTCAAGGGTATCAGGAAAAGATAAAGGTATTTTTTGTTGTGGATAAAGATATGAAAAAATTGAAAGGGATAGAGATAATTGAATCAAAGGAAACTCCAGGTCTGGGAGCAAGAATAAATGAGGATTTTTTCAAAAATCAGTTTAAGAATTTAAGTATTAAACTGCCAATTAAATGCGTGAAACATAAGCCCTCTGAGGGAGAGATTCAGGCAATAACTTCTGCAACTATATCTTCTAAGGCTGTAGTAAATATTGTAAATGAAGGGATAAAAGAGTTAAAAAATCTTTTGGGGAAATGAAGCTTAAGATTTTAAAAGAAGGTTTGTGGAAGAATCATCCTATCTTTCGTCAGCTTTTAGGGATGTGTCCTACATTGGCAGTTACTACATCTTCTTTAAATGGATTAGCAATGGGGTTGGCGGTGATTTTTGTTTTGACATTTTCTTCTTTGGTAGTATCCTCAATCAAAAGATTTGTTCCTCAAAATGTACGTATCGCTGTCTATACAATAATTATTGCTACTTTTGTTACTATTGTAGATATATTTTTTCGTGCTTTCCTCCCTCCAATTAGTAAAGCTTTAGGTCCTTATGTCCCTTTAATTATTGTCAATTGTATAATTTTAGGAAGGTGTGAGGCTTTTGCTTCACGAAATAGTGTAATTTTATCTTTTTTTGATGCATTAGGGATGGGTTTGGGATTTTTGTGGGGCCTTTTCGTTTTAGGTTCTATTAGAGAGATTTTGGGAAAAGGAACAATTTTAGGATTTAAAATTTTGCCTGATTTTTATACTCCCATGGTAATAATGGTTCTTCCGGCAGGAGCTTTTTTAGTTTTGGGGATACTGGCAGGAATAATGAATAGATTGGAAAAATGAGAGAATTAGTTGTTATATTTATCTCCACAGTTTTAATTAATAATTTTGTTCTTACTTATTTTTTAGGGATTTGTCCTTTTCTTGGAGTATCAAAAAGAATTTCTTCTGCTTTAGGGATGGGGGGAGCAGTTATCTTTGTGATGACACTTTCAGCAAGTATTTCCTGGCTTATTTACCACTATATTCTTTTAAAATTTAATCTTACTTTTTTAGAATATGTTGTATTTATTTTGGTTATTGCCTCTTTAGTGCAGATTGTAGAGATGTTTATTCGCAAATTTTCTCCTCTTCTTTTTAAAGCCTTAGGAATTTATCTTCCTTTAATTACTACCAATTGTGCAATTTTAGGATGTGCTCTTTTTATGGTTGCCCGAAATTATAATTTTTTAGAATCCGTTATTTTTGGATTTTCTGCAGGATTGGGATTTTCTTTAGTGCTTCTTGTTATGGCAGGAATAAGAGAAGAATTAAATTTTTCTGATATTCCTCAGGTATTTCGTGGTGCTCCCATAACTTTAATTACTGCCGGAATTTTAGCTTTATGTTTTATGGGTTTTTCAGGTATATTAAGTTTTTAAATTATGGATGAAGCAATTAAGGGATTAATTGTTTTGGGAAGTATAGGATTTATTTTTTCTGTAGTTTTGTCTTTTTTAAGTGAGAAATTTAAAACAGAAGAGAACCCCTTGGTGGAGAAAATCTTAAAAATTTTGCCACAAATTAACTGTGGAGCTTGTGGATTTTCTGGTTGTGAGGAATTTGCTCGCAGGGTTATTGAAGAGAAAAAACTTTATACATGTATCCCTGGGGGTGAGGAGGTTAATAAAAAAATTGCGCAAATACTGGGTTTAAAGACAGAAAAAATAGAGGCAAAAAAAGCAGTGATAAGATGTGGAGCAAAAAAGGAAGAGAAAAAGGTATCTTTTTATTATAGAGGTCCCTTAACTTGTCGTGCAGCCAATATTTTAGGAGGAAATATTGACTGTTTATATGGATGTTTGGGATTTGGAGATTGCATAGAGGTTTGTCCTCAAAAAGCTATTTATTTTGATGAAGGTAAAATTAAAATTGATATAAAAAAATGTATTGGATGTGGTAAATGTGTGGATGTTTGTCCTCGCAATCTTATAAGTTTAGTTCCTTATAAAGAAGAAGTTTGGTTTGTGGCCTGTAATAATAAGGATAAAGGAGTAGAAACAAAAAAGGTATGCAGAAGTGGCTGTATTGGTTGTGGGATTTGTGCAAGATTAAAAGAAAGCCCATTTTTTATAAAAGATAATCTTTCTTTTATTGATTATGAGAGAGTAGATAAGAGAGAGATACTTTTTGAGGCAAAAAATAAGTGTCCGGCAGGTTGTATTGTAAGGGATGATTAAAGAGATTGGAAAGGTTGTGGAGAAAAAAGATGGAAAGGTTGTTGTGGAGTTTGATAAGGATATTCAAAGGTGTAAAGTGTGTCATTTAAATTTTTTATGTAATTTTAAAAAGAATCTGGTAACTTTTGATACTGAGGAAGACTTAAATTGTGGAGATAAGGTAATGGTGGAGATTGAGGAGAAAAAATCAGTTTTTTCGGCATTGATTTTGTTTTTTGTTCCTTCTTTTCTTTTTATTTTTTTATTGATAAGTTTAAAAGAATTGGGACAGATAAAGTCATTTTTTATTTCTTTTTCAGGGGTAGGAGTATATTTTTTTATTTTAAAAATTTTGTCTAAATTATTAAGGAATAAGCTAAATGTGAGGATAAAGAAGATATGAATATTGCGATTTTAGCTTCTGGGCGAGGAACCAATTTTGAGGCAATTGTGAAAGCAGTAAAGAAAGGAAAGATTCCTAAAGCTGAAATAAAGTTACTTATTACGGATAAAGAGGATGCATTTGTAAGAAGGCGGGCAAAAAGATTTAAAATAAAAGATGTTTTTGTTGATCCCAAAAAATTTAAAAGTAGAGAGGATTTTGACCGGTTTGTGGTTAAGATATTAAAAAAGGAAAAAATTGAGTTAGTGGTTTTGGCAGGGTTTATGAGGATATTATCAAAATATTTTGTTAACCAGTTTAAAAATAAAATATTAAATATTCATCCTGCCCTTCTTCCCGCATTTAAAGGAAAAGATGCGATTAAAAGAGCATATGAATATGGAGTGAAAGTTACAGGAGTCACGATTCACTTTGTAGATGAGAAAGTAGATCATGGACCAATAATTATTCAGAAGGCTTTGGAGATAAAAAAAGGAGAAAGTTTAGAGGAGTTAGAAGGAAGAATTCATCGCTTAGAGCATAAACTTTATCCTTATGTGATAAGATTATTTGTTGAGAATAGATTAAGAATAAAGGAAAGACATGTGGAGATTATTTAGTTTAATTTTTTTGTTTAATTTTTTTCTTAATCAGGCTGATTCTTCTCAGATTAAAGTAAGTGTAGATAAAAGAAGAGTGCGCACAGGAGAGGTATTCACTTATAAAGTAGAGATGGAACTTCCTTTCAATCCTCAAGAAATTAAACTTCCCAAATTTGAAGGATTAAAAGTAATCTCTCAGTCCCAAAGAAGCAGTTATAATATAAAAAAAGACAAAATTATAGTAAAGATAAAGATGGTTTTTAAATTAGTAGCATTCTCCCCTGGTAAATATGTAATAAAAAATATAGTTGTGAAAGGGAAAAATCGCACAATTAAGTCAAAAGAAGTAGAGATAGAAGTTTATGGAGAAAAGATAAAGAAAGAAGAAAAAATTTTTAAAGGAGAAGGTTTTACAATTTGAAAGGAGGAGAAATGGGCAAGATAAAAAAAGTTAAAGCAAGAGAGATTTTAGATTCACGAGGAAATCCCACGGTTGAGGTGGAAGTGATTTTAGAAAGTGGAGTGAAAGCCAAAGCTTCAGTTCCTTCCGGTGCTTCAAAAGGAGAGTTTGAAGCGTTGGAATTACGTGATGGTGATGAAAAAAGATTTTTAGGAAAAGGAGTTTTAAAGGCAGTTGAGAATGTAAATAAAAAAATATATCCTAAAATAAAAGGAGAAGAGGCTGATTTTTGGAAGATTGATAAGATTTTAATTGAGATGGATGGGACAAAGAATAAATCTAATTTAGGAGCAAATGCGATTTTAGGGGTATCTTTAGCGGTAGCAAAAGCAGAAGCAGAAGAAAGAAGGCTATCTTTTTATCGCTATCTTAACCGAAGAAGTAGGCTCCTTCCTGTTCCTTTTATGAATATATTAAATGGAGGGGTGCATGCGGATAATAATTTAGATATCCAGGAATTTATGATTGTTCCTTTGGGATTTTCCAGTTTCAGGAGAGCTTTACAGGCAGCAGCCGAAGTCTTTCATACATTAAAGTCCATTCTTAAAAAGAAAAAATTATCTACGGCTGTTGGGGATGAAGGAGGCTTTGCCCCTAATTTGAAAAATAATGAGGAGGCGATAAAACTTATTCTTAAAGCGATAAAAGATGCTGGATATAAAGAAGGTGAAGAAATTGCTTTAGCTTTAGATTGTGCTTCATCTTCTTTTTATAAAAAAGGAAAGTATTTTTTTGAAGGCTCTTATGTTAAAGCAGAAGAATTGATTAATTTTTATAAGAAACTGATAAAAAAATATCCTATTATTTCTATTGAAGATGGCTTAGCGGAAGAGGATTGGCAGAATTGGAGGATTTTAAGTCAAAGACTAAAAGAAAAGATTCAGCTGGTGGGTGATGATTTATTTGTTACTAATCCCGAAAGATTAAAAAGAGGAATTGATGAAGGTATTGCCAATTCTATTCTTATTAAGCTTAATCAGATTGGGACACTTTCTGAGACTCTCAATACAATGGATTTAGCCTTCAAAAATAATTATACTGCTATTGTTTCTCATCGCTCAGGAGAGACAGAAGATACCACAATTGCCCATCTTGCTGTAGCCTCAGGCTGTGGTCAGATTAAAACAGGGAGTTTATCTCGCACTGATAGGATTTCTAAGTATAATGAGTTATTGCGTATTGAGGAAGAGTTAGGGAAAAAAGCAGAATATGCAGGTAAAGTCCTTCAGGAAAAGTTTAAAGTTTAAAATTTTTTTATTTATCATTGTATCTTTTTTCTTACTAAATCTTTATCTTCCTTTGTGCTTTCGCTGGAGAAGGTTTAAAAAGGAGAAAAAGAAATTACTTGCCAAGATAGAGGATTTAAAAGAAGAGATTTCTAATTTAGAAAAAGATTTAAAAGCTTTAGAAAAAGATCCTCATCTTTTAGAGAAACTGGTACGGGAGAAGTTAGGTTTTGTAAAAGAGAATGAATTAATAGTTGACATAAAGGAGTAAGTTGGTAAAATTTAAACAAATTAAGTTAGCGGGGTGGAGCAGCCAGGTAGCTCGCCAGGCTCATAACCTGGAGGTCGGCCGTTCAAATCGGCCCCCCGCAACGGAAGTATTTAATTAAAAGGAGGTGGGGAAATGAGTGAGGAAAAAAAGAATGAAGTTCAGAAACAAGAAGAAAAGAAGAAAACAGGAGAAGCTTTAAAGACTGCCTTTAAATATATTTTAGGTATTGTATTAGTAGGTTTAGGAATTTGGGCAGTTATTGGATGGTGGCAATTTGTGTGGCAATTAATTAAAGGATGCATAGGACTTTTTCTTATTCTTGCTGGAGCTATAACCATTGCTATTGCTAAGGAATAAAAGTTTTCTGTTTTTTAACTTTTAAAGGCAGGGAATTTCCCTGCCTTATTTTTTTATAATGAGGATAGGTTTAGCCTTAGGTGGGGGAGGAGCAAGAGGGTTTTTCCATATAGGAGTACTTAAGGGTTTAGAGAAGTTAAAGATAAAAATTTCCTATATTGGAGGAACTTCAATCGGAGCAGTAGTGGGAGCTTTATATGCTCTTTATCAGGATGCGGGATATGTGGAAAAAATAGCTTTGAATATTTTAGAAAAATATGAAAAAGAATTGGCTATTTTTAAAAATTATACTGCTTCTTCTGAAGTTGAGGAAAGAAAACTTTTTTTAGAAAAAGCATATAATTTTGTGAAGGAATTCTATCTGTGGAATATAAAAAAGATTAAGCTTTTCTTAGTCAGCCCTTCCCCTTTTTTAAAGATATTCAAAGAACTGTTTGGCAAAAAAACTTTTCGTGATTGTAAAATTCCTTTTTTATGTTCTACTGTAGATTTAAAAAAAGGAGAACCTCTTTGTTTAGAAGAAGGAACACTTTTTAAAGCAGTGCTTGCCTCCTCAAGCCTTCCTGGTTTTTTCCCCCCTTTAAGAAATAAAGATAAGATATTAGTAGATGGAGGAGTGCTTCTTCCTCTACCGGTTACTTTTTTAAAAAGTAGAGTGGATTTTATTATTGGGGTGAATTTAGAGCCAGAAAGGATTCCTTCTGAAGAAGTGAAGAATATAGTGGAGATTCTTTTTCGCGTAGAGAGAATTCGTTATCAGAAAATTCTTGAGGATATTCTGAAAGAAGTTGATTATTTAATTTCTTTAAAAGATACCTCCCTTAAATGGACAGATTTCAGCAAAGCAAAAAGACTTATTGAGTTAGGAGAGAAGGAGGTTCTTGATAACCAGGGAAAATTTATTAAAATATTAAAAAAACGCTTTTGGAGAAAAATATTTTTAGGGAGGTGAGATTATGGTTTCCCGTATTAAAGAATTTATTGCCTATCATGCTTCAAGAAAAATTCTTGCTTTAGTTCCTTATTTTTCTAAAGAAAATTTAATTCGTCTTACTTATCTTGCTGAACGTGTTCTTACCAAATATGATCCTCAGGTAATTGGAGCAATTAGAGAGGTAAGAAGATATTTTAAAGAGAATCACCCTTGTTTAGAATTGGCAAAAAGAATTATAAAACAACTTAATCCTCGTTGTCGAGATAAACTTGTAGAGAATCTTTTTATTAATGCTATGTTTCGTGGAGTAGACAAATGTAAAGAATTTGCTGCTAAATATGGGTTTGAACCTCCTTGGTTTATGGTTATTTCTCCCACAATGAGATGCAATTTAAACTGTAAAGGTTGTTCTACACGCAAATATACAAAAGATACAGATTTACCTATTGAAGTAGTAGATAGAATCATTAGTGAGGCGAAAAAAGAGATGGGGATGCATTTTATTGTCACCCAAGGCGGGGAAATGTTTGTTTATGATGAGATGTGGAAGCTTTATGAGAAGCATAATGATGTTTATTTTCAGGTTTATACCAATGGAACATTAATTGATAAGAAAGTTGCCCAGCGTTTAGCTAAGTTAGGAAATGTAGCTCCTATGATTAGCTTAGAAGGGTTTCGTAAAGAGACTGATGAAAGAAGAGGAAAAGGTGTATTTGATAAAGTGATGCAGGCGATGGATAATTTAAGAGAAGCAGGGGTTTTGTTTGGCTTTTCAGTTACTCAAACAAGAACTAATACTGATGTGGTAACTTCTTTTGAATTTATTGATATGCTGATTGAGAAAGGTTGTTATATTGGCTGGTATTTTCAATTTTTACCTATTGGAAAAGACCCGGATATCTCTTTAGTTCCTTTGCCTGAACAACGCCTGAAATTAAAAAAATTCATAGAAGAGGTAAGAGCTACCCGTCCTATATTTATTGGAGATTTCTGGAATGATGGACCATTTGTGGGAGGTTGTATCTCATCAGGTCGTCGTTATATTCATATTAATCATAAAGGAGATGTCGAACCTTGTGCTTTTGTTCATTTTGCTGTAGATAATATAAAAGAGAAATCATTAGTAGAAGCACTTAATTCTGATTTCTTTAAATTCTTAAGAAGTAAACAACCTTTCTCAGAAAATCTATATGCTCCTTGTATGATTATTGACCATCCCTGTATTTTGAGAGAAGCAGTGAGAAGATTTGATGCTCAACCCACACATCCAGATGCAGATCAAATTCTAAAAGGAGAGATTGCTCGTTTTCTTGATGAGTATTCTAAAAAGATTAATGAGATTACTCAACCAGAATGGGAGAAATGGAGGAGGGAAAGGGTTACTCTTATGAATGAAGCTTCTTTATAGGAAACTTTATCGTATCTTTTCTTTTTCCTTCGTTCTTCTTTATAGTTATACTTCTAAGATAATAACTTTAACTGTTGTTGGTTTTTTTATCTTTCTTCTTTTGTCTCTTGAATACTGGCGATTTAAAAATCCTCATCTTAATGAGAAAATTTTTAAGCTATTTTCTTTTTATCTTAAGGAAAAAGAGAAAAGAAAAATTTCTTCTACAACTATTTTTTTCTTCGTAATTTTTTTTATTGTTTTGTCTTTCTCTAAAGATGTAGCTTTAATCTCTTTATGTTTTTTAATTTTTCCTGATGTATTTTCTGCGTTAGGAGGAAGTTTCTTGGGAAGAATTAAAATTATTCAAAATAAGACCTTAGAAGGTTCTTTCTGCTTTTTTTTCTGCTGTATAATTATTGGTTTTATATTTAAAAAATTAGGATTTGATTTTTCCTGGAGCGCAATTTTTACTTCCTCTTTTTTAGCTTCTATGGTAGAATTAATACCTTATATTGATGATAATATTAGTGTGCCTTTTACAGCAGCAATAATTTTTGAAATTTTTAAAAGATTATGAAGCTAAATATAATAAAGGAAAATATTTTAGTAAAAGATGTAGTGTTGATTTTTTTCTTCTCTTTCCTTATGACGATTTCTTCGCAAATCAGATTATATCTTTTCTTTACTCCGGTTCCGGTAACTTTGCAAACTTTGGTTTTGTTTCTTTCTATTTTTTATCTTCGCCAGAAAGCTTTCTTTTCTCAGTTTTTCTGGATTCTTTTGGGAATTATAGGCGTTCCTGTTTTTGCTAAAGGAGGAGGATTGTTTTATCTTTTTGGTCCTACTGGTGGTTATATTTTGGGTTTTTTAAGTAGTTGTTTAATTTTCTCTCATTTTTTTGATATCTTTAAGAGAAAAAACTTTTTTACTTTCTTTTTATTATATTTTTTGATTAACTTATGGATTTATCTTGTAGGAGCGATATGGTTAAAAATATATCTTTCTGTTTCTTTTTTGAAAAGTATAATTTTAGGAATATTGCCTTTTATACCTGGGGATATCTTTAAGACTTTTTTAGCCAGTCTCTTCTCTATTTCTCTTAAAGAAAAATGAGACGCCTGCTTTTTTTGGGGTTGATGGCTATCGTTCCTGTAGTATTGACTATTTATGTTATTATCGGTATTTTTGAATTTGCTGATAACTTTTTAGGTAAATTTATCAATCGTTATCTTGCCGCTTACTTTGGTTATACTTTTCCTGGTTTAAGTATAATTATCACTTTTCTTTTAATTTTATTTGTGGGGGTATTGGTGCGTATCTCACGAATGCGACTTCTTAAGGCAATTGAAGCTCTTTTTTCTAAGCTACCTTTAGTGAACAAAATCTATTTTCCTATAAAAAAGATAGTGGAGTTTCTTTTTCTCAATTCAGAAAGAAGATTCAAGGAAGTCGTTCTTGTGGAATATCCCCGTAAGGGAATTTATTCCTTAGGATTTATTACTAATCGCGCAGGTAAAAATTTTGAGAAAAAATTAAATAAAAATTTCTATAATGTCTTTATTCCTTCCTCTCCATCTCCTCTTACCGGATTTATGATTGTTGTTCCTGAGGAGGAAATAATCTTTTTAAATATCAGTATAGAGGAGGCTATCTCTTTAATTGTTTCAGGAGGACTTCTTAATCCCCAGGATTTAAGATAAAGCATGGTTAAGTATTATTTAGAGGAAAAAACAAATACTTTTGTTGTTGAGAACTATAACAAAGCTTTTCCTTTCAGTGGTTTTCTTCCTGCAATCAGTGGAGTATGGGGTGTGCCTCTGTGGGCTTTTTATGTTAATCGTGCTCAAGGAATAATCAGTTTCGGAATTAAAGATAAAGATCATGCAATTTTAGAATTTCTTCCTGCCAACAAAGCATATCAGGCAGTTTCTTTTTTGGGATTTCGCACATTTTTAAAGATAGAGGGAAAATTTTATGAGCCTTTTAAGATAAATTCTGAATATTTAAGAAAAGAACGTTTTTTAATCAGAAGTTTTGATTTAAGTATAGAGGAGATAAATTCCTCTCTAAAGTTAAGATTTTTTGTTAATTACTTTACCTTACCTAATATGAATTTTCCTGCTTTTGTAAGGATTTTAACTATTGAGAATCTTTCCTCAAGAAAAGAAATTGAGATTGCTGATGGTTTACCTCAGGTTTTGCCTTTCCATGCACGGGATTTATTCTTGAAACACCTCTCACGCACCTTAGAAGCATGGATGAGGACAGAATTAAGAAAAATAAAAGGTAAAAATATTGCTTTTTTTAAATTACCTGTTGATCCTAAAGATATTTCTTTCACTTCTTACATTAAAGGAGCCAATTTCGCCTTTTCTTTTTATGTAAAAAATAGCAAAATAAAACAACCTCAGCTTATTATTGACCCCTATTCTTTATTTTCTTATGATACCTCTTTTTCTTATCCTTTAAATTTTTTAAAAGGAAAGTTAAGCTTTAAGACTTTTCTTTATGGAAGAACTCCTTCCTTTTTTGCTCTTTTTAAAGAAATTTTAAATAAAAAAGAATCAATCACTCTTTATACAATTCTGGGAGGTTTTTTTGATGCTGCAGTAGAAGAAAATTTAATTAAAATTTTTAATGAAAGATTTATTCAGAAAAAGAGAAAAGAGAATCAGGAGATTATTGAATCAATAAAAAATAGTGCTTTCTCTATTTCAGGTTTTCCTGTATTTGATGAGTATATAAAGTGTAGTTATTTGGATAATATTTTAAGAGGAGGCTATCCTTACAGAATAAAAGATAAAGTTTATTATGTATTTTCTCGCAAACACGGAGATTTAGAAAGGGATTATAACAAATTTAAATTTTTACCTTCCTACTTCAGCGAGGGAGAGGCTAACTATCGAGATATAAATCAGAATCGCCGTATGGATTTGTTTTTTAACCCTTTTATTTATACAAAAAATATCGTTTATTTTATGAATCTTTTAAGAATGGATGGATACAATCCTTTACTTGTAAGAGGAGAAAAGCTTTATTTTGACAAAACAAAGGCAAAAAAGATTTTAAAGGAAAATAACCTGCCTTTTGAAAAAGAGATTGTTGAGTTTATGGAGAAAGGATTTTATTTAGGAGAAATTTTCCATTTGCTTGAGAGGAAAAAGATTAGTTTAGAAGATAGAGAAGATTTTGCCTATTCTTTGCTGAAAGAGGCAAATTTTGAACCTCAAGCAGAGTTTGGAGAAGGATTCTGGATAGATCATTGGCGATATAATTTAGATTTGATTGAGAGTTTTCTTTACTTTTTCCCTGATAAAAAGAAAGAGTTGTTTTTGGATACAAAATTTATGTTTTGGGATGATGAGGTAAGAGTTAAAAAAAGATACCAGCGTTATGTTATAAAAGAAGGAAGACTATGTCAGTTTGATTCTTTGGAAAAAGTAAAAGAGAAAAAGGAATTAATAGAGAAAAGAGAAAGATTTAAAAATTTTTTACGCACAGATTATGGTAAGGGAACGATTTACCAGACAAATCTTTTGGAGAAACTATTAACTCTTATTCTTAATAAAATCTCTTCTCTTGATTTTTCTGGAATAGGGGTTGAGATGGAGGCGGATAAACCTGGTTGGTGTGATTCACTAAATGGATTGCCAGCGATTTTAGGTTCTTCTTTATGTGAGACTTTAGAATTAAAAAGAGCAATAAGTATTTTAAAAGATGGAATTTCTTTTTTGAAAAAAATAGGGATAGAGAAGGAAGAAGTATGTGAGGAAGTTTTTGATTTTTTTGTAAAGATTAAAAAGTTACTTTCTCAATACTTTTCTTTAAAAAAAGAGAAAGATTTATGGTGGTGGCACGAAGCCAGCCGAATAAAGGAAAGTTTCAGAGAAAGAGTATTTTGGGGGATAAAAGGGGTAAAGAGAGAAATTACTTTTTGGGAATTAGAAGATTTTCTAAATTATGCCGAGAAAAAACTAAACTATGGAATAAAGAAAGCAAAAAGAGCTGGTCTTTATTATACTTATTTTTTCTATGAGGTGAGAAAGAAGGATGTAATAATAGAGAAAGAAGAAGTTAGGATAAAAAAATTTAAACGCATTAATTTAGCTTTATCCTTAGAAGGAATAGTTGAGGGATTGAGGGTAAATAAAGAAAAAGTCTTAGCTAGAAATATTAAAAAGACTTCCTTGTATGATAAAAAACTAAAGATGTTCCGTCTTAATGAGTCTTTAGAAGACGCTGCTTTGGAAATTGGAAGAATTAAAGTTTTTCCTCGGGGGTGGCTGGAGAATGAATCTGTTTGGCTACATATGGAATATAAATATCTTTTGGAACTTTTAAAAAATGATTTATATGAAGAATTTTATAAGAATTTTTTTAATTGCTGTGTATGTTTTTTAAACCCTTCTTCTTACGGAAGAAATATTTTAGAGAACTCTTCCTTTATTGTAAGTAGTGTCAATCCTTCATCTTCCTTGTGGGGGAAAGGATTTATTGCACGTTTAACAGGAGCAACCGCAGAAATTATAAATATATGGATTTTGATGTGTTTGGGAAGAAAACCTTTTTATGTTGATGAGAAGAATAATCTTTATATTAAGTTTTCTCCTATTCTTAAAAAAGAATTATTTACAAAAAAAGAGATTTTTCTGGAAAAAGAAAAGATTAAACTGCCTAAGGATTCTTTTGCTTTTAAATTATTTTCCTCTGTTTGGGTAGTTTATCATAATCCAGAAAGAAAGGATACTTATTCTGATTCTTTAAAAATAAAACGAATTGAAGTAATGAGAAAGAATAAAGAAAAAGTAATTTTAAATAAAAGTATTATTCCCCCTCCTTTAAGTTATGAAATCCGTCAAAAAGATGTAGAAAGAATAGATATCTTTTTTGGAAGTTAAGTTAATAATTGACAAATCTTTTAAAATCTTTTATCCTATTTTTCTATAAAATTAAGTAAGGAGAAGTATGGCTAAAAGAAGAAGAAAACGTAAATTGAGATGGCGCTCTCGTAAGAGAAAAAATAAAGGAAGAAAGCCCTGCTTAGGTTAAGTAATGGGAATAATTAGCCGTATTAAAGAAGATATTCAGACTGCCTTTCGTGAGGATCCAGCAGCAAGAAATACATGGGAGGTAATTTTATGCTATCCGGGACTGCATGCTATCTGGTTTTATAGAATTGCTCACTGGTTTTGGGAGAAGGGTTTTAAAAATTTAGCCAGATTTATATCTCACATTGCTCGTTTTTTAACAGGAGTTGAGATACATCCGGGAGCAAAGATTGGAAGAAGATTTTTTATTGATCATGGGATGGGTGTAGTTATTGGAGAGACAGCCGAAATCGGAGATGATGTTTTGATGTATCAGGGGGTAGTTTTGGGAGGAGTATCGCGAGAAAAAAAGAAGAGGCATCCTACAATTGGTAATAATGTAGTTATTGGAGCAGGAGCAATTCTTTTAGGTCCTATTAAGGTAGGTGAAGGTGCTAAAATTGGAGCAGGTTCGGTAGTAATAAATGATGTGCCCGCATATTCTACAGTTGTGGGGGTTCCGGCAAGGGTAACTTTGAAAAAAATAAGAAGAATTAGTGGTGTAGATTTAGATCACAATAAATTACCGGATCCAGTGATTGAGGTTTTGCATCGTTTAGAAAAAAGAATTGAGGAGTTAGAAAGAAGGATAGCAGATGAAGACAATAGAGGAGATAAACAAAAAGATTAAAGAAGGAAAGGTAGTAGTAGTTACTGCTGAGGAGATTTTAGATATTGTAAAGGAAAAAGGAACAAAAAAAACAGCTCAATTGGTAGATGTTGTCACTACAGCTACCTTTGGACCCATGTGTTCAAGTGGAATTTATTTTAATATTGGATATACAAAACCAAGGATAAAGTTAGGAGGAGGTAAAGTTACTTTAAATAAAGTTCCCTGTTATCCAGGATTTGCCGCAGCAGATTTAGTATTGGGAGCTTCTTCTCTTCCTGAGGAAGATCCTCGTAATCAAGTATATCCAGGAGAATTCAGATATGGTGGAGGACATGTAATTCAAGAGCTTGTTGAAGGCAAAGATTTAATTCTTGAGGCGACTGCTTATGGTACAGATTGTTATCCTCGAAAATATTTAAAAACATATATAAATATTAAGGATTTAAATGAAGCAGTATTGTTCAATTTGCGCAATTGTTATCAGAATTATAATGTTGCTGTAAATACTTCTTCTCGGGTTATTTATACCTATATGGGAATTTTAAAGCCTAATTTAGGAAATGCTAATTATGCTACTTGTGGGAAATTAAGCCCTTTGTTTAATGATCCCTATTATAAAACTATTGGTATTGGAACAAAGATTTTTCTTGCGGGAACAACTGGTTTTATTGCCTGGTGGGGAACGCAACACAATCCTTCGGTAGAAAGGACAGAGAAAGGTATTCCCAAATTCCCGGCAGCAACATTAGCTTTAATTGGAAATCTTAAAGAAATGTCATCAAAGTGGCTGGTAGGAACTTCTCTTTATGGGTATGGGGTAAGTTTAAGTGTGGGGATAGGGATCCCCATTCCTATACTTGATGAGGAAATTCTTTCTTATGTATGTATAGAAGAGAAGGATATAATTTCTCCTGTTGTAGATTATTCATCCAGTTACCCTCAAGGCAAAGAGGATATTTTAGGATTTACCAGTTACGCAGAGCTTAAATCAGGAAGGATAAAAATAGGAAACAAGGAGATTCCCACAGGCTGCCTTTCCAGTATTAAAAAGGCAAGAGAAATCGCTAATATTTTAAAAAATTGGATTAAAGAAGGCAGGTTCTTTTTAAGTAAACCGGTAGCTTCAATTCCTTCTGCTGATTCAGGATATAGTTTTAAACCGCTTAAGGAGAGAAAAGTCGAAAATGATTAAACGACGTGTGGTTTTACATTTTCCTAAAGAACTTGTAGATAAACCAATTGTTTATCGTTTAGTAAAAGATTTTGATTTGGAATTTAATATTTTAAAAGCAGAGGTTAGCCCTAAGGAAGAAGGAGTGTTGGTATTAGAAATTAAAGGAAATGATGAAGAATTTTTAAAAGGGATAGAATATTTAAAAAACACAGGAGTAAAAGTTCAACCTCTCTCTCAGGATGTATCTATGGACAGATCTCGTTGTGTAGATTGTGGGGTATGTATTCCTCTCTGTCCTACTCAGGCTTTAGTGAGAAATAAGGTTAGCTGGGAGGTAGAGTTTATTAAAGAGAGATGTATTGCCTGTGGAATTTGTGTCTCTGGCTGTCCTTATAAGGCAATGAGTATAAAGTTTTAGAATGAGAGTTCTTGTTACGGGAGGCTGTGGGTTTATCGGTTCTAATATTGCTTCCTCTCTTCTTGAAAGAGGAGCAAAAGTCTTTATTCTGGATAATTTTTATTCTGCAGATTTTAAAAATATAATTGATTTAAATTGTGAAGTGATTGTTGCTGATATTAGGGATAAAGATATTTTTAAGAAATTACCTCGTTTGGATGCAATTATCCATCAGGCAGCTATTACTGATACAACACTAAAGGATGAAAAATTAATGATGGAGGTAAATTATATAGGATTTAAGAATGTTTTGGAATACTGTCTTAAGAAAAAAATTAAACTAATCTATGCCTCAAGTGCTGGAGTTTATGGAAAGATAAAATTTCCTGCAAAAGAGACTCAGAAACCCAATCCTTTAAATATATACGCTTATTCTAAATATCTCTGTGATAGGGAAGTTTTAAAATTAACCAGAAAATCTTCCATTCCTATTGTAGGTTTGCGTTATTTTAATGTATATGGAAAAGGAGAAAAACACAAAAAAAAGGCAAGTAGTATGATTTATCAAATTTATCTTCAGGTGAAGGAAGGGAGAAGTCCGCGTCTTTTTAAATATGGAGAACAAAGACGAGATTTTGTGTATATAAAAGATGTGGTAGAGGCAACAATTAAAGCTTTGAGTTTAAAAAAAGTTATAATTTTAAATGTAGGAAGAGGAGAGGCACGCAGTTTCAATGAAATTGTAAATATATTTAATCAATATCTTAAAAAGAACCTGAAACCTGATTATATAGATAATCCTTATTCTGAAGTTTATCAGGATTATACTTGTGCAGATTTAGCTTTAATTAAAAAGACTTTAAAATTCAATCCTCGCTATTCCTTAGAGGAGGGAATCAGAGACTATCTTCAATATTTAGATTCATCTTTTAATGATTAGTGTTATTATTCCTACCTCAAGACGCCGTTCCTTTATAAAAGAAATTCTTGCTTTTTTAGATGAGGAGGTTCCACATTTATGTGAAAAAATAGAAGTGATTATTGTAAAGGATGGTATAGATAGTAAATTAGAGTGGGAAAATTTATCATTTAACAATTTTACTTTGCATGTATTTTACCAGAATCATAAAGGACCAGCAGCAGCCAGAAATTTAGGAATAAGAAAAGCAAAAGGAGATATTATCTGTTTTTTGGATGATGACTCTCTTCCTCAAAAAAATTGGCTTTGTGAGATTACTTTACCTTTTTATCAAGGCAGTGCTGATATTGTAAGTGGGAAAATTATCTCTTACAATCAGACAAAGAGTTTACCTTATCTTTTAGAGAAATCCGTATATAAACCCCAGAAAAGATTTGCCACCTCTAATATTGCTTATAGAAGAGAAGTATTTGATAAAATTGGATTGTTTGATACACGTTTCAGGCTTGCCAGCTGGGAGGATAATGATTTGGGAGTAAGAGCGCGATTGGCGGGATTTAGGCATATTTATAATCCTCAAGCAGTGATAAAACACCAGCATGAGGAGAGCTTGGAGGAGTTTAAAGAGAAAGCTTTAAGAAATGGTAGAGGTTTGGCTATTTTTTTAAAAAAATATTTTTTTCTTCCCTATATCAGCCTATTTTTTTTATACTTAACTTTAAGATATCTTTTTCTTTCTCCTTTTTTAATCTTTTCAAGAAAGTTGACAACTACATATCTGAAATTTTTCTGGTCGTGGTATTCTTTAAAAGGAATTTTTAAGGAGTGGTTCAAAATATAAAGTTAACAAAGAGGGTAAAGGTAGTAGTAGGATTTAAGTGTAATGCAAATTGTATCTTCTGTTATTATAAGGATTTTTTAAAAAAGCCTTTAATTTCTAAAGAGAAGATAAAAAAAGATATTCTTTTTGCTTTGCGTTATGGGATAGAAGAGATAGATTTCTCTGGAGGTGAGCCTACTATCCATCCGGATTTGCCAGAATTGATATATTTTGCCAAAAAGAAAGGAATAAAAAAAGTATGCATTATTACTAATGGGATAGCTTTGGCTAAAAAAGAATATTTAAAATTACTTATTGATTCAGGATTAGATGAAATACTTTTTTCTCTTCAAGGATATGATGAATCTTCACACGATTTTTTGGTAGGATTTAAAGGGGCTTATTCTAAATTGATGAAAGCTTTAGAGAATGCTTATAAATTGCCAGTTAAGATAAGAATAAATTCAGTAATTCATAAAATAAATTACAAAAAAGCTTTAACTATTGCCAAAGTAGCTTCTCTATTTTCTCCCCATCAATTTAATTTTATCACCATTAATGACTGGAAATGTGCCTCTTTTAGTTTTGAAGAATTAATCCTGCCTTACTCAGAAATTTCCTCACCACTTAAAGAAGCCTGCAGTTTTTTAGAAAAAAATTTAGAGAATATAAATATAAGATATGTTCCCTTCTGCTTCTTTTTAGGTTATGAGAAATATATCTGTGGACATTTTCAGGTATTATATGATCCTTTTGAGTGGGATCCTTATGTAAGAGTGAGATTAGAAAAACACTATCCTCCTTTTGCTTGGATTTTTATGATTATTTATGGAGCTTTTAAAAAAAGAGATTTTTCTTTGATAAAAGAGAAAAAATACAGAGAATTTTTAAACCAGTGTATAGTTACCTCAATAAGAGCTTATGGATATACAAAAGCAAAAAAATGTAAAGAGTGTAGATATTTTTATTTATGTGATGGGGTAGAGAAAAGTTATGCTAAAAAATTGGGTCTGGATGAGCTTAAGCCAGTTAAAGGAGAAAGAATAAAAGAATATTATTATTTTAGAAAGCATCTTTTTAAAATATGAAGATAAATTTAATGAGAAATTTAGACCATTATTTAGGACTTCCTCTTTGTGTAATTTTAGGCATATTGTATAAACTGCTTACTTTGTTTAGAAAAGAAGAACCAAAGTTTGAGGAGATTAAAAAAATATTAGTTTTGAAATGGTTTGGTTTAGGGAGTATAGTTATGTTCTCTCCTTTTCTTAAAGAGATAAAGAAAAAATATAAAGATGCAAAGATAACTTTTCTGACTTTTTCTTCACGCAAAGAGATTGTGGAAATTCTTAAAATATCTGATCAAATTGAGACAATTTCTACCTCTGGATTCTTACAATTTTTGAAAGATACTTTCAGGCAACTTATAAAATTAAGTATGGAGAAAGCAGATGTATGTATTGATTTGGAATTTTTCTCTAAATTCTCAACTTTAATAAGTTTTTTAAGCGGAGCTCGTATACGCATTGGATTATATCTGCCTTTTTTCTGGCGTTTATCTTTGATAAACTTTCCTGTATATTTTAATCCTAGCAAACATATTCTGCGTACATATAAGATGATATGTGAAGTGTTGGGGGTAAGGATAGAAAAGATAGAGTATGAAAAAATTGAGTTTTCTCAAGAAGAGAAAGATGAATTCAGGAAAAAATATTTGAAATCCATAAATTTAGAAGATAAATTAATTGTTATAAATCCTAATGCAGGAGAGTTAGCTGAATGTCGGCGATGGCCTAAGGAGTATTTTGTAGAAGTTGTGGAGAATTTATCAAAAAGAGAAAATTTAAAAATAGTGTTTGTTGGAACAAAGGAAGAATCCAGCTATGTTAAAGAAATAATTGAAGAATTAACTGGAGAAGGTAAAAGTAAAGTTTTGGATCTTTCCGGAAGATTGAATATTAAAGAATTTTTGATTCTTATTTCTTTATCTTCTTTAGTGATTACTAATGATTCAGGCCCTCTTCATTTAGCTTATCTTGAGAAAACTCCTTCTTTATCTATCTGGGGGCCGGGAGATCCAGAGTTGTTTGGAGTCAAAGATCCTCAACACAAAATAATTTATTTAGATTATGATTGCAGCCCCTGTATTTATCTTTATCGCACAAAGCCAGCTTTATTCTGTGGAGGGAAAATTCCTTGTTTAAAAAATATAGCACCTTCTATAGTTATTAAAGAAGCACTTAATCTTTTAAATGAAGAGTAAGGCGAGAGATTTATTCTGGATTTTTTTGATTACTATTTCAATAAGAATTATCCCTATTCTTTTTGGGCAATTTCTTTCTCCAGATGCCTGCTTTTATCTGAATATAGGAAAAAATTTGATTGAGAAGAAAGGATTTGTAATTTCTTATAATTTTTATCATTTCTGGAAGGATTCTTTTTATCCTGCCTTACCCTTTATGCATCCTCTATTTCCCTTTCTTTGTGGCATTGCTCTTGCTGTTTTTAAAAGTGTAAAGGCTGTCTCTTTTATGAATATATTTTTTATCTATTTAAATTTGCTTTTAATTTTTTTCCTTTTTCCTGAAATCTCAAAAAAAACACGCTATTTTTTATGCACTTTACTTAGTCTTAATTATACTCTTTTTTATGTTTCTCTTTTTCCTTGGACAGAGCCCCTTCATCTTTTTTTCTTAATTTTATCCTTCTATTTTTTAAAAAGGCTTTCTCAAAAATACTCTTATTTTCCTTTGATTATAGGAATTATTATGGGAGTGGCCACGCTTGTTCGTGCCGCTAATATTTTTAATATTTTGGGTTATTTGTTGATATTTTTATTTTTTCATCCTTACAAAATTAGGAATTCTTTTCTGTTTTTAGTAGGAGTAAGCATTATTCTTCTGCCTTATGAGATTACCTGTCTTGTTAAGTATGGAATTTTTTATCCTCAATATTTAAAAGCAGCAAAAATTTATGGACAGGCAAATATATATGGAGGATATTATAAAGAGACTCTGCCGGTATTACATTCTAATTTACATCTTACTTTATGGGGATTTTTTTATATTTTTTTCTCAACTACTTTTTATAAACTAAAACAATTTTTTATAATTTTAAATGACTACTTACAGGGATTTTTGTGGTTAGGGATAATAGGGGTGTATGAATTATTCAGAAAAAGAAAAGAAATAAATGAATCACAGTGTTTGTTTTCTATTCTCTTTATTGGAATAATTAATCTCTTGCTTTATTCCTCCAGTATTTGGTGGGATCCTACCTTAGAATTTTATCGCTATATACTTATTCCTTATGTTTGTTTTTTTATCGTTTTTATTTTTTCCATAGAGAAGGTGATTACTTTAAATAGACAGAGCAAAAATCTTTTTATTTTTTTATTCTTTTTTCTTCTTTTTATTAAAGATGGTTTTTATAGACTGAATAAAAATTATTATTATCTTGTTCATCGTGAAAAAATTAAAAAAGCAATTACTTTAAAAGAAGAAATGCTTAACTGGCTTAATAATCACACAAACCCTTCTGATACCATAGCTACTTCAGAATATTTTTATGCTTTTCCTTTAAATAGTGTGATTATCTCTTTGCCTGAAGCAAGAATGATTACAAGAAAAAATATGGAGGATTTCTTAAAGATTTATTCTCCCAAATACATCTGGATAGGAAAAGATAAATTAAATCTTTATTCTTCTTTTTTAGATAAAAATTACAAAGAGATAAAACTGCCTCATTCTTTATCTTTCTCTTATGTTGTTTTTTTAAAAAAGGAATAAGAAATTTTGCAAAAACTCTTGACAAAGTTCACAATTTGTGTATATAAATATTATGCGTATTGTTGACAATATTGGTTTATATTGATACTAAAAGCATCCGAAAAGGATGCTTTTTTTGTCGCTCTTTGACTATAAAGCTTTTGGAGGGTTTGATCCTGGCTCAGAGTGAACGCTGGCGGCGTGGATAAGGCATGCAAGTCGAGCGATCCTGATCTGTAAAGTAGATTGAGGCCTTTGGCCAAGATCTACGATGCAGATCAGGATAGCGGCAAACGGGTGAGTAACGCGTGGGTAACCTGCCCTAAGGAGGGGGATAGCCTCGCGAAAGCGAGGGTAATACCCCATAATCCCTTTGGGCTGGAATGCCCTTAGGGTAAAGGTGGCCTATGCTCACCATTAGGTGAGTATGCTGCCGCCTTAGGAGGGGCCCGCGTCCTATCAGGTAGTTGGTGGGGTAATGGCCCACCAAGCCTAAGACGGGTAGCTGGCCTGAGAGGGTGGTCAGCCACACCGGGACTGAGACACTGCCCGGACTCCTACGGGAGGCTGCAGTCGAGAATCTTTCCCAATGGGCGAAAGCCTGAGGATGCGACGCCGCGTGGGGGATGAAGCGCTTCGGCGTGT